>Ga0070708_100002334_pt1 | contig 14680 bp, 14 predicted proteins | sample KBSK5503metaG_FD_65469 | JGI IMG/M metagenome (GOLD analysis project Ga0070708, IMG submission 65469) | Corn, switchgrass and miscanthus rhizosphere microbial communities from Kellogg Biological Station, Michigan, USA - KBS K5-50-3 metaG | ecosystem: Host-associated > Plants > Roots >...
ATTCCGAGCGACAGTTTGCCGGATGCCCTGGTGCCGCACTTCGGGGGCGACGAGGAGACCGACTTCGTGCCCGCCTGGCCGGTGGACAGCGCCGACACTGTGGACACCATCGACTCCCTGCCCGCTGCGCTCCGCGGCGACACAACTCCACCCAAGTAGAGTAGCGAATCAGAACTGCACGTGGACGAGCATCGGTCCGCTCGGCTCCGATGTGCGGTTCACGGCCGGCTCCACCGTCAGCGCTGCGCCCATCACGGCACCGGGCGTGTTCGGCATGCCCACCGTAGCGAACGCCGGCCGGTCGGGCTCACCCCGCAGCTCCACCGATCGCACCATCCCCGTCTCCGTGATGAACCAGAACTGATAGACGGAGCCGGCAGGGGCGGGCGGCAGCCCGTGGAGCACGACGTTCCACCGGTGGGTGACGGGGTCGGCGAAGATCACTAGGCCGCCCTTGTGGCCGTCCATTGCGACGTCCCGCTGGACGATGAGCTGGGCATCCCGCATGATCGAAAGCGTGTCGCGGAGGGCCGCCAGCTGACGGTCCCGATCGGCGACCGCCTCCTCGGCCGCGGCACGGGCCGCCCGCTCGTGGACACCGAGCCCCGCCGCGAGCAGGATCGCCGCCGCAGCGACCGCCGGCCCGACCCGCTGCCACCAGGAGCGGCGGCGCAGCACGGCGTCGGCGAGCTGATGCGTGAGGCCGGGGCGAGGTGCCGCCGGCGCGGCCGCCATCGGCAGCGCACCGAGCGCGCGCTCGAGTGCGGCGACTTCCCGCTCGCACTCCCCGCAACGATTCAGGTGGTCGGCGAAGAGGCGCTCCTCGCGCGGCTCCAGCGCCCGCGACACGTAGGCGGCCCGGTGCTCCACGTACCAGTCGTGTGGCGTCATCGCACCCAATCCTGGATCGGCGCGAGCGTGACCCGCAGCTTGTCGAATGCCAGCCGCAGTCGCGTCTTCACGGTGCCCATCGGGATGCCGAGCTCCTTCGCGATTTCCGAGTGGGTGAGACCCCGGAAGTAGGCCAGCTGGACGACCGCTTGCTGCTCCTCCGGCAGCGCCTTCAGGGCGGCATGGACCGACTCGTGCACGTGCCACCCCGGCTGCGCCGACTCATCCGGCTCCCGGAAGGCCGTTGTGGCCGGACCCACCCCGCCCAGCGCCTCGGCTCGGGCCGCCTTGCGCCGCCACCGGCTTGTCCGTCGCAGCCGGTCGATCGCGCGGTTCCGCGCGATCCGGAGCAGCCAGGGCATGAGCCCCTCGTGCTCGCCGCCGAGGGACCCGACGCGATCCCATGCGATCCGAAAAACCTCGAGCACGACTTCCTCGGCTTCGTCCTGGTCGCGCAGCATCCCTTGGGTCAGACCGAGAACCCAGGGCGTAGCCGTCTCGATGAGCTCCACCAAGGCGCGCTCATCGCGGGCCACCAGCCGCTCGCGGAGCGACGCGTGACCCGCAAGGGCGAGCGGCGTCGGCGGGCGGCCGGGCTCAGGCGAACGCCGGGAGGGCGGCGGGTAAGGCACGTCTACTTATGCATCATCGCATCGCCGACCGCCAGACTGGCCGTGCCGAACGCCACGTTGTCCTTCTTGGACCACAGCACGACGTGGGTGAAGGCCTTGAGGTCGGTGCCGGCCGGGACATCGAACACCTGCGCCCCGGAAAACTTCGAGAGCTTGCCCAGGAACACCGCCCCGGCCGACGGCCTGGCGCCGGCGCTGAGGGCGACGTACACTTCGGGGCCCTTCTCGACCCGGAAGTCGTCTCCCAGTCTAAGCAGCGTCTGGTCGCCCTCCCGGGCGAGTGCGAAGGAGCCGCCCGCCTTGTGCCCCTCCGCCCCGGCGAACGTACCGTGCGGCAGCATCATCATGCCGTGGTCCATCGCCATGCCATCCTTGGCCATGCCATCCTTGGCCATGCCGTCTTTGGCCATACCGTCTTTGGCCATGGCGTCCCGGTCCATCGTGTCCTTCTTCATTTCGTCGTGCTGCATCCGGTCCTGCTGCGCCGCGAGCGGTGCGGCGGCGCCGACGAGCAGCGCCAAGAGCCCGAAGTGGAATCGACGCGACATGGAGAAGCCTCGCTAAAAGGGAGAACGCAGTGCGCCCCGCGTAACAGCGTATCAACGCCGTGCGGCGGGGGCCGGTTCTCCAGCGGGACGGTTTAGCGGGCTTTGCGGCTGCCCACGACGATCAGGACGACTCCGCCGACGATAGCCAGCCCGCCGAGGAGGGGAGGTAGGGGCATCGACCGCCGCTGCTGGGCCGTGACCTCAACCGGTCCGACCTCGGCCACTTTGTCGCGCGTCGTGAACGAGAAGCCGCCGAGTGACAGAGCGATCACGCCGGCGAGGATGAGCAGGGCTCCAAGTACAGTACCAGGGCGCATGCGGCCCAAGGTACAGTGCCGGGGGCGATCTCCCAAGCGACCGCGGCCCGCCCGGAGAGCCGGAACGAGCCGCGATCTTGGAATTCACAGCTATTGAATGGCGCGCGACGCGTTGACCCGGCCTGCGCCGTAGGCATTGTCGTTCCCGGGCTTGCCGAAGTCGTCGGCGGAGGACCGGAGCCTGGCCTCGACCTGGGCCGGACCGATGTGCCCGAACTTCCCGATGATCAGGGCCGCAACGCCCGCCGCGGCCGGCGTGGCCATGCTCGTCCCCGCGGCCCAGCCATAGCTGGCATTCGTGCCACCCCGAACCGTGCTGAGCACGAGGTCGAAGACCCGGCAAGGCTGCACGATCGGGCCGATCAGCGTGGGCATGGAGCACAGATCGTTACCGGGGAGGACGAGGTCACCACCCGGCGCGCCGAAGGAGATCACGGACTGACCGAAGTTGGAGTACGACGCCAGTCGGTTGAAATTGGTGGCGCCCAGGGCCCAGCCCACCGGCCCCAGGGCTGAAATCGCCAGCACATGTGGCGATTGCGCTGGGATGGCGATGAAGCTGTTGGTGTGGTCGAAGTCGATCCCGAGACCGTTTGCGTCTCCGTTCCCCGCGGCGGCGAGGACGACGACGCCCTGCTGGTGTGCGTAGCCCGTGGCTTTGCCCACGAACGCCGCGAGCAGGGCTGCGTCCCTGGCGGAGATGTTTCCTATTGCACTGTTCCCGTTGCCATGCGGATCGAGGTCCACGCCCAGGCTCAAGTTGATGATGTCGGCGCCGCCTCCGCCCTGACTGATGGGCGTTGCCGCGTACACGATCCCCTGGGTCACTGCTCCGATGTTGCCGCGCCCGTTGTCCAGCACCTTCACCCCGATGAGGGTGGCCTGCGGGGCGATGCCGATGGTCCCGATGCCGTTGTCCGCGGCAGCGACGATCCCCGCGACGTGGGTGCCGTGCCAGAACGTGCCGACGTCCTGATCGAAGGGGATGGTGTTGCCGTTGGCATCGCGCACGAACGAGGTGGAATGGGCCGCGTCGAGGTTGGGCGCGAGATCCAGATGGGCCGAATGGATGCCACCGTCGACGATCGCGACCCGGGCACCCTTGCCTTCGTATCCCCCGGACCAGGCTTCCGGCGCGTGGATGGCCGCTGGCGCCCACTGCAACCCGAAGAAGGTCTCATCCGAGCCGCCCACAGCCTTTGCGGTGATGGGCGCGTCCGCCGTGAGCTGGATGTCCGCCGTCCGCTCGTTCGGGTGCCACTGCACCGCGACGTCCTCGGCCAGGTCGGCGAACCCCGCCACCTCGATCCGCTGGCGGAAGTTGGGATCTGACGTCTGGACCAGCGCAAGACCGATCTGCGGGACCTTGGAGGTGACGATGCCGCCCGCGTGGGCAACGATGGCGTCCACGTTGTCGGGCAGCTTCCCGCTCTTGGCAGCGAGCAAATACTGCTTGGTGCCGTCTGTGGCCGCCGCGCTCCTGGGGGAGGGTACCGGCCCGGTGGAGGGCGAGTCTGGTTGACAGGCGACGGTCAGCAGCCCGAGCAGTGTGGCTGCGACGGCAAGTCGCTGACGACGCATGGGTGCCCCCGCGAAGTGAGTGTCCGTCGATTTTGGGGCTGGGAGGGTGGAATGACGACCCGAAGGAGCGTAAGCCGGACCAGACGAACGCGGAGGCGTTATCCGGGGTGCGCGACTGGACGCCCCCCGCCCACCGGCCGTACACTTCCTCACCCGCAGACCCCGACTCCCTCAACCCCGGAATCCGTATGGCGACCGCCGCCCCGCTCCGCGCCGCCGCTCCAGCCCCCGTGTTCGAGCCATACGTGAGCCCGGCCCAGCACCCGGCCGAGCTGACGATCCGGGCGCTCATTCTGGGAGCGATCCTCGGCATCGTCTTCGCGGCCTCGAGCGTCTATCTCGCACTCAAGATCGGCCTCACGGTATCCGCGTCGATCCCGATCGCGGTGCTGGCGGTCGCCTTCTTCCGGACGCTGGGCCACTCGACCATCCTCGAGAACAACATCGTTCAGACGACGGGATCCTCGGGGGAATCCATCGCCGCCGGCATCGTGTTCACGATCCCGGCGATCCTGCTGATGGGCTACGACCTCAGCATCGAGAAGGTCGGTGTGATCGCGCTGTCCGGCGGGGTGCTCGGGGCGCTGCTCATGATCCCGCTGCGTCGCGCCCTGATCGTGAAGGAGCATGGGAACCTGACCTATCCCGAAGGGACGGCCTGCGCCAAGGTGCTCGTGGCCGGCGAGGAGGGCGGCCTCCAGGCCAGGCTCCTCTTCCAGGCGTTCGGCTTGGCCTTCGTCTACAAGTTCCTGATGTCCGGGCTCAAGCTTTGGAAGGAAGTCGCCGCCAAGGCGTTCCCCGGCTACCAGGGCGCGACGATCGCGGCCGAGGTGTCTCCGGAGCTTCTCGGCGTCGGGTACATCATCGGCCCGCGGATCGCGGGATTCCTCTTTGCCGGCGGCGTGCTCGCCTATCTCGTGCTCGTCCCGGCGATCAAGCTCTTCGGCGCCGGGCTTACCGAGCCGATCTTCCCGGCCACCACCCTGATCAAGGACATGAGCCCCGGCGAGGTGCGGGGCAATTACGTGTTCTACATCGGCGCCGGAGCGGTGGCTTCCGCCGGGATCATCGCGCTCCTGCGGGCGCTGCCCACTATCGTGAGCGCGTTCCGCTCCGGGTTCCAGGACCTCAGGGGCTCGTTGGGGGAAGGGGTCTCCCGGCTCCGGACCGAGCAGGACCTGCCGATCTGGCTCACGGTGGGGGGCGCGATCGTCCTGGCGCTCCTGCTCTCCGTGCTGCCGCAGGTGGGGGTCAATCTCCTCGGCGCCGCCCTCATCATCGTGTTCGGATTCTTCTTTGTGACCGTGTCGTCCCGCATCACCGGCGAGATCGGGGTCAGCGCCAACCCGATTTCCGGGATGACGATCGCCGCGCTGATCGGCACGACGCTCATCTTTCTCGTCATCGGATGGACGGGGGTGGATCACCGGGTCGGGGCGATCTCGATCGCGGCCGTGATCGCGGTCGCGGCCGCCAACGCGGGCGCCACCAGTCAGGACCTGAAGACCGGGTTCCTGGTCGGCGCGACACCCCGCCATCAGCAGCTCGCCGTGCTGGTCGGGACCGTCACATCGGCGCTCGCCATTGGGTTCACCCTCACGCTTCTCAACACGAGCTACACGAACGTGGTCTCCGAGTCCCACCCCGGCGTTCAGCTGGAGGCGTCCCGAGACGCCGCCGACCGGTCGGTGACCACACTGGGCGAGACGATGGAGCACGCGGGCAAGCGATGGGACGTGATGCGGGTCAACGTGCCGACCCAGGGCGTCGCCCCAGGCAAGTACCTCGTGGACCCGCCGACCAAGGAGATCGGTTACCTGGTCGACCCCGGCATCGGCGGACGGGTGCACGAGCTCAACGGCCGTCCGATCACGAAGCTGGACTCGCCCAAGGCGACGATCATGGCGCTCGTGACCGACGGGATCCTGACCCAGAAGCTGCCGTGGGGCCTGGTACTCCTCGGCGTCTTCATTACCCTCGCCATCGAGCTGATGGGCCTCCAGTCGCTGCCGGTCGCCGTGGGCGTCTATCTCCCGATCTCGACCTCGTCGGCCATGTTCGCGGGCGGCGCGGTGCGCTGGCTGGTCGAGCGGCGTCTCGCAGCCCGCGGCGAGGACGCCGGCGCCGAATCGGGCCCGGGCGTGCTGTTCTCGAGCGGCCTCATCGCCGGCGGGGCGATCGCGGGGATCGCCGTCGCGGCGCTCGCCGCTGTGTTCGCGAAGCGGGCGGAGGCCGCCGGCGTCCCCGCCGCCGACTACCTCGGGCATCTCGCGGGCTTCGAGCGGGCCATCGGACCGATCGCCGCCAGCGATCTGTTCGCGATTCTGATCTTCTTCGGCCTCGGCGCAGTCCTCTACCGGGTCGCCCGGCGCTGACCCATGCCCGCCACGTCCTCGCGTGACCGCCGCGTCGTGACGCTCCTCCCGGCGGCCACCGAGATCGTGGCTGCGCTGGGCGGGGCCGACAACTTGGTCGGGGTGTCCCACGAGTGCGACTATCCGCCCGCCGTGCGGGGGCTGCCGCGCCTCACCACGACCCCGATCGATCCCGCGACACCGGCCGCCGTGATCGACGCCGAGGTGCGGCGCCTCCAGGCAGAGGGTCGGCCGGTGATCGCGGTGGACGGAGAGGCGCTCCGGCGCGTCGCGCCGGACCTCATCGTGACGCAGGGACTGTGTGAGGTCTGCGCCGTCGCGGACGGCGAGGTCCACCGAGCAGCCCGCTTGCTCGACCCGTCCCCGGAGATTCTCTCCCTTTCCGCAACCACGCTCGCCGGCATCGCGCTCGACATCCGCCGCCTCGGCGAGGCGCTCGATCTGGCCGCCGACGCGGAGGAACTAGTGCTCGGGCTCGAGAGCCGGCTCAGGCGGCTGGCGCGGAGCCCGCTGGCCGGCGCGCCGCGCCGCGTCCTCTGTGTCGAGTGGCTGGATCCGCTCTACCTCGCAGGCCACTGGATGCCGGAGCTGATCGCAGCGGCCGGGGGGCGGGACGTGGGCGCCTGCCCGGGATCTCACTCGGCACGGCGGGACTGGCGCGATGTGGTCGCGCTCCGGCCCGAGATCGTGATCGTGGCGCTCTGCGGCTTCGGCGTGGAGCGCGCGGAGTACGACCTCCACGCGGTGGTGGACCCCGAGGTGCTGCGCGCGCTCAGTGGGCCCGAGATCTGGCTGCTCGACGGCAACGCCTACACGTCCCGGCCGGGTCCGCGGGTCGTGGACGGGGCCGAGCGGATCAGGCTCGCGCTCGAGGGTCGCGAGGCGCCGGGTCTCCGCCGGTGGAGGCGGGCGCCGGTATGATCGAGGCGGGACCGGTCGTCGAGCTGGTCGTCGTTCTCTTCGTCGCGGTCATCGGGCTCGCCACACTCGCTCGGCGGCTCGTCATCCCCTACCCGATCCTGCTCGTCGTCGGCGGGCTGTTCCTCGGCTTCGTGCCGGGCCTGCCGCCCGTGCGGCTCGCCCCCGATCTCGTCTTCTTCGTCTTTCTTCCGCCGATTCTCTGGGCCGCCGCATTCTTCACGTCGTTCCGCGACTTCCGCGCGAACCTCCGCCCGATCATGCTCCTGGCGCTGGGCCTCGTCGTCGCCACGACCGCGGCGGTCGCCGTCGTCGCCCACGCGGTGGTGCCGGGGATGAGCTGGGCCGGGGGCGTTGCCCTGGGCGCGATCGTCTCGCCGCCCGACGCGGTCGCCGCCGTGGCGATCCTGCGCCGGCTCCGAATCCCGCGCCGGGTTGTGGTGGTGCTCGAAGGCGAGAGCTTGGTCAACGACGCGAGCGCCCTAATCCTGTATCGGACGGCGGTCGCCGCCATGGTGACGGGGGCGTTCAGCCTCACGGACGCGCTCGGGCGGTTCGGGCTCTCCGCCGTGGGCGGCGTGGCGGTTGGGCTGGCGGTCGCGGGCATCGTGCTGCTGGCGCTCCGCTGGGTGTCGGACAGCCTGAGCGAGATCGCGGTCACGCTGCTCGCGCCCTACGTGGCGTGGATGGTCGCTGAACGACTGGGCCTGTCCTCCGTGCTCGCGTGCGTCGCGGGTGGCCTGCTATTCCGGCGGCTGTTCGGACGTGCGGTGGGGCCGGTCACCCGGTTGCAGGGACGCGCCGTGTGGGACCTCCTGGTCTTCGCGCTCAACGGGGTCATCTTCATTCTCATCGGGCTCCAGCTGCGGACCTTGGCACAGTCCGTGGGCCCCGGGGAGCTCGGGGCCCTGGCCTGGCAGGGACTGCTCGTGAGCCTGGCGGCGATCGCCATCCGGCTGGTCTGGGTTCCGGTGGCCAGCTGGCTGCCGCGGCAAATTCCCAGCATCGGGGCGCGGGATCCGATGCCGCCGTGGCGGAACATCGCGCTCGTAGCCTGGACCGCCATGCGCGGCGTCGTCTCGCTCGCGGCTGCGCTCGCGCTCCCCCTGTCCACGGCCGACGGCCGGCCCCTGCCGCTCCGGGAGCAGATCATCCTGCTCACGTTCGCGGTCATCCTGGTGACGCTCGTGCTCCAGGGCCTCTCGCTCGGGCCGTTGGTGCGGTGGCTGCGCTTCCCCGAGGACCGGACGCTCGAGGCCGAGGAAATCCACGCGCGCGACCGCGCGGTGCGCGCGGCCCTGGAGCGGTTGGAGGTGGTCCTGGGCCAGGCCCCGGGCGGCGAGGAGCAGCTGGCCGATCTGCGGCGGCACTACGAGGATCGGGCGCGCGTCATCGCGGAGCGGCAGGCGGGCGTGCCGCTCAGCTCCTCGCTCGCCGATGCCGTGTTCAAACGCGCCCGGCATGAGGCCCTGAGCGCCGAGCGACGCACGTTGCTCGAGCTCCGCGACCACGGAGCGATCAGCGACGAGGTGCTGCTCGAGCTCGAGCGGGAGCTGGACCTGGAAGCGGCGCGGTACGGGCTGGCGGAACCCCGGGACCGCGCGGGAACCGGCGGGCGGGGGTAGCGGGTTCGGGAGAAGACCATGGCCAATCGGGACGATAACCGCGACCTGGGCTTCGGCTCGGTCGTCTCGCAGCAGAGCCGCCGGCGGCTGGTGAACCGGGACGGGAGCTTCAACGTCGTGCGCGACGGGCTCCCTTTCTGGTCGTCCCTGAGCCTCTACCATGCCGCGCTCGAGCTTTCCTGGCCCCAGTTCCTGCTGGTCACCGGAAGCAGCTACCTGCTGATCAACGCGCTCTTTGCGGGGCTGTTCCTGCTGTGCGGCACCGGGTCGCTTCAGAGCATGGAGCCGTTCCCCATCGCCGATCCGTTCCTCCGCGCCTTCTTCTTCAGCGTCGAGACCTTCGGCACCATCGGGTACGGGAACATTGCGCCCGTGGGGCTGGGCGCCCACCTGATCGTGACCCTCGAGTCGTTCGTGGGCCTCATCAGCCTGGCCCTCGTCACCGGGCTCATCTTCGCTCGTTTCTCCCGGCCCTCGGTGCGTCTCCTGTTCAGCCGCACCGCGATCATCGCTCCGTACCACGGGGCGACAGCGTTCGAGTTTCGTCTCGTGAACCAGCGTCGGAGCCAGCTGCTCGAGGTCGAGTGCAAGGTGATGCTGAGCCGGGTGGAGCAGCGCAACGGCAAGCCGTACCGGAATTTCTTCCAGCTCCCGCTCGAGCGGACGAAGGTGTCGTTCTTCCCCGCCGCATGGACGGTGGTGCATCCGATCGACGACGCAAGCCCGCTCCGGGGGGCCACGCGGGACTCCCTCCTGGCGGACGACGCCGAGTTCATCGTGCTCCTCACCGGCTACGACGAGACCTTCGCCGCCATCGTCCACACCCGCACGTCCTACAAGCCGCACGAGATCGTCTGGGGGGCGCGGTTCGCCGATGTGTTCAACCACGGGGATCCCCGCGGCACCATGAGCATCGACGTCGGTCGCCTTCACCGGATCGAGCCGGCCGAGCTGCCGGCGCCGGTGGGAACGGCGGACTAGCGCGGCGGCCGCGCCGCGACCGTATCTTCCCTCTCCTCCAAAGATCGAAGGCCGGTTCATGCAAGAGACCTCGCGCCGCTTCCTCGAGACGCTCCTGGACGCGCCCGGACCCAGCGGGTTCGAGACCGGCCCGGCCCGGCTCTGGCGCGCGGAGGCCGACCGGTTCGCCGACCGGGTGACTGCCGACGTGGGTGGCAACTCGCTGGCCACGGTGAATCCCGAAGGCGCCCCGCGGATCATGTTCGCGGGACACATCGACGAGATCGGTCTGATGGTCGTTCACATCGACGACGAGGGCTACATCCATTTCGACCCCATCGGGGGATGGGACCATCAGGTGTTCGTGGGACAGCGGGTCGTGCTCCTCGGCCGCGAGGGTCCCGTACCCGGCGTGATCGGCAAGGCCGCCATCCATCTTCAAGAGAAGGAAGACCGGGAGAAGGTCTCCAAGCCCTCCGATCTCTGGATCGACGTCGGCGCCGCCGGCCGGGCCGACGCGGAAGCACGGCTCCGTGTGGGCGATCCGGGTGTCCTCGCCTCCACCGTGCAGGCGCTCCCCAACGGGCGAATCGTGAGCCGCAGTCTCGACAACCGGATCGGGGCGTTCGTCGTGCTGGAGGCGCTACGCCTCCTCGCCGCCGACCGGCCGACGGCCGCCGTCACGGCGGTGGCCACGACTCAGGAAGAGATTGCGCACACCACCGGCGGCGGCGCGCGTACCACCGCCGTCGGCCTCGACGCGCAGGCGGCCATCGTAGTGGACGTGACCCACGCAACCGACCATCCGGGCGCCGACAAGAAGCGGCACGGGGACATCAAGCTCGGCGGCGGGGTGGTGCTGTCGCGGGGGTCGGCGGTCAACCCGGTCGTGTTCGAGCGGCTCGCGGCCGCTGCCGAGCGCGAGGCGATTCCGTACACGATCCAGGCCGCACCCCGGTACACCGGCACCGACGCGGACGCGATCTACACCGCCCAGCGCGGGGTGGCGACCGGCCTCGTCTCTGTCCCCAACCGGTACATGCACAGCCCGAACGAGATGGTGGCCCTGGAGGACCTCGACCGCGCGGCCCGCCTCCTCGCGGCGTTCGCGCGAGGGGTGGAGCCGGCGGCGGATTTCGTGCCCCGCTAGCGACCCGCGCACCCGGCCGATCCCCCGGCGGCGCCTGCTATATTCCCCGCCTCATGCATCCGACCGCTCTCGCTTTGCTCGCCGCCCTCGGCCTCGCTGCACCGCTCGCCGCACAAGCGCCGTCGCGACTGCTCGAGGACGTGAAGTATCTGAGCGACGACGCGCTCGAGGGGCGGATGACCGGATCGCCGGGCGCGGACTCCGCCGCGGCGTTCGTCGCCCGCCGGTTCGAGGCGGTCGGCCTCACGCCACCGGCGGGCGGGTGGCTCCAGGAGTTCGTCGTCCCACCCGACGCGCCGGCGGCTCCCCACCTGGCCGTCGCGGGCCTCGAAGGCCGGAACGTGATCGGGATCCTGCCGGGCCGAGACCGCGAGCTCGCCCGCGAGGCCGTCGTCGTAGGCGCGCACTACGACCACCTGGGGCGCGGCGGCCCGTTCGCCCTCGACCCCGACAGCGCCGGTGCCGTCCACAACGGCGCCGACGACAACGCATCGGGCACCGCCGCGCTTATCGAGATCGCCCGGGTGCTGGCGCTCCGCCCGCCGGCGCGGACGGTCGTCTTCGTCGCGTTCACCGGCGAGGAGCTGGGCCTCCTGGGCTCCGCGTACTACGTCCGGCACCCGGTCGTGCCGCTCCCGCGGACGGTGGCCATGGTGAACCTCGACATGGTGGGCCGTCTCCGGAGCAATCGTCTCATCGTCTACGGCGCCGCCACGGCGAAGGAGCTGCCGGCTCTCCTCGATTCGCTCGACCGAGCCGCCGGGTTCGACCTCAAGGCCGAAGGCGACGGCTACGGACCGAGCGACCAGTCGTCGTTCTACGCCGCCAAGCGGCCGGTGCTGCACTTCTTCACCGATCTCCACGAGGACTACCACCGGGCCACCGATGACTGGCCCAAGATCAACGCCGACGGCCTCAAGCGCGTCGCCGACTTCGCCGGGGTGGTGGTCGCCGCGCTGGCCGACCGACGCCGTCCGCTCACCTTCGTGGACCTACCCGCGCCACACACCGCGTCGGCGGACTCGCACGTAGTCATACCCGGCTACGGCGCCTATCTGGGCACCATCCCGGATATGACCGGCACGCCTGGCGGCGTGCGGCTCAGCGGCGTCAGGGCGGGGAGCCCCGCGGCCAGGGTCGGCCTCCGGACCGCCGATATCATCATGCGCATCGGCGACCGAGACGTGCCCGACCTCCAGGCGATGGCCGACGCGCTGCGGGCGCACCAGCCGGGCGACGTCGTGGACATCGTCGTCCGGCGCGGCGATTCGACGACAACCGTCCGGGCGACGCTCGGGACCAGGGGAAGCTGACGATGCCGATTCTCGATGCCGACAAGCTGGTCGCCGCTCTCCGCGGCGCGTTCTCCCGCGACGTCGGCCGGCCCGCGCTGCTCACGCTGGCGGCGGAGCGGATCCGGGCAGCCGGGGCGCCATACACGTCGGTCTATATGTACATGCTGCACGGCGACGACCTGGTGCTCGAAGCCTACGCCGGACGGGAGACGGACCACACCCGCATCGCCGTGGGCCAGGGGGTCTGCGGCACCGCGCTGGCCACTGGTGAGGATCAGAACGTGCCCGACGTGCGCGCGATCGCCAATTACCTCGCGTGCAATGCGTGGACCCGCTCCGAGCTGGTGGTGCTCATCCGGCGGGGCGGCGTGATCCTGGGCCAGATTGACGTGGACAGCGACGAGCCGGGCCCGTTCACGCCGGAGGAGGGAGCGGCGGTCCGGAAGGTGGCGGACGCGTTGGCGGTGCTTCTTTAACCGCGGTGAACAGTGAACGGTGAACGGTGAACGGGGGCATCGTTCCCAGGACCGCGTCGCGCCCCATCCGCGGCGTGTCACTTTTTGAGCGGCGGGTGGGCAGCGGCCCGCCCGCCGTCGTGCTCCACGGCGGGCCCGGCGCGGATCACGGCTATCTCCTCCCGGGGTTCGACGCGCTCGCCGACGGCCGCGAGCTCATCTACTACGACCAGCGCGGCGGCGGGCGCTCGCCGGTCGCCCGGGACGTGCCGGTGGGCTGGCGGGACCACGTGGCCGACCTCGAGGCGCTCCGGGAGATCTGGGGCCTCCAGCGGCTCGCTCTGGTAGGGTACTCCTGGGGCGGGCTGCTCGCGCAGCTCTACGCCACGGAACATCCCGACCGGGTCGAGCGCCTCGCGCTCGTCTCTCCCGCGCCGTCGTGGCGCGCCGCGCGCGACGAGTTCGAGCGACGCTTCGCCGAGCGGAATCTCGCGCCTGCCCTCGAGGCGGAGCGGCGGGCCCTGCGTGAGAGCGGCCTGCGCGAGCGCGATCCGCAGGCGTACGAGCGGCGGCTCTTCGAGCTCGCGGTCGTGCCCTATTTCTACGATCCGGCCAAGGCGCGTGAGCTCACCGCGTTTCGCGTCGTCGGTCGCACCCAGCAGGAGGTCTGGCGGAGCCTGGGCGACTACGACCTGCGGCCAGCGCTCCAGCGGCTCCGCCTCCCCGCATTCGTTCTGCACGGCGAGAACGACCCCATTCCGATCGAGGCTTCGCGCGAGACGGCGGGCCGTCTCCGCGCGGAGTTCCATGCACTCGGCCGCTGCGGCCACTGCCCCCACGTGGAGAGGCCGGACGACTTCCGCCGTCTGGTGGACGCGTTTCTGTAGGCTGGGGCGCCATCCCGATTCCGCTAGCTTTCCCGCGATGTCCGCCCGCCCAACACCTTTCGAGCTCGTCTTCGTTCCCCTCGCCGACGAGCGGTTTCCCGCGATCCGCGCGGCGCTCCTGGAAGCCGGCCGGGACCCGCGGGACCGGGACTCGTTCCTCCTGGTCCGCGAAGTCGTCACGCTCGTGCGCGACTTCCGGCCGGAGGGCGGGCTCGGGGAAGGGATCGACCAGCTCGCCGCCTTCATCCACCACGCCTATCTGTTCTGGGACGCCGGGTGCCCCCTGGTGGTTATCGGTGCGGACGTCCTCGCCGGATTGCTGGCCGACCCGCCCGGGCCGGTCGCGGAGGCGGCGGCGGAACCCCGCCTGGCGCAGTACGTTCAGGTGCCGGAACGCCAGCTGTGGGCGCGGCCCGTCGAAGGCGAGCCGTTCGAGCCGCTGGACGGCTGCTTCCTCGCCTTGGACCCCGATGGCCGGCTCCGAGCCCTCGCCGTCTTCGGCTTGCGCCCCGACCGCCCTGGGTTCACGGTCGTCGAGGCCCAGGGGCGGCGCCCAGCCCGGCTCGTCCGTCCGGACGGGACCGCGCTGTTCGCGCCGCTCATCCCGGGGGGCGCGGAAGCGGGCCTCCACACGCTCGCCGGGGCGGAGGAGCTGCTCGAGCTGGGATGGCGGATGCGGGGGGCCTCCAAAGATGGGGCCCCGAACGCGGGGGGAGACGCTTGATGGAGACCATGGACAAGAAGGCGGTCGCGCAGGTCCTCGAGCTGATCGCCTCCTTCATGGAGCTCAAGGGCGACAACCCGTTCCGGATCCGGGCCTTCCGCACAGCGTCCCGCACGATCGGCGGGCTGCCCGGAGATCTGAGCGACGCGCTGGCGGACGGTTCGCTCGCGGGAACCAAGGGCGTCGGCCCCGCGACGCTCCAGATCGTGACCGAGCTGGCGGGGACCGGCCGCGCCACCCTGCTCGAGGAGCTGCGCGAACAAGTTCCCCCCGGCCTGGTGGAAATGCTGGCGATCTCGGGCCTGGGCGTCGCTAAGATCCG
>Ga0070708_100002336_pt1 | contig 14676 bp, 10 predicted proteins | sample KBSK5503metaG_FD_65469 | JGI IMG/M metagenome (GOLD analysis project Ga0070708, IMG submission 65469) | Corn, switchgrass and miscanthus rhizosphere microbial communities from Kellogg Biological Station, Michigan, USA - KBS K5-50-3 metaG | ecosystem: Host-associated > Plants > Roots >...
CATCTCCTCGATCGCCGCGGGCTCGCGGACTACAGCGTCGGGCCCCAGACCCATGGCCAAGAATACGTGCTTTTGAAGGACGTCAAGGGGAATAGCCGGGGGACCGGAGCTTGTTGCTCTAGCGATGAGCTCGGGTGGGACATCCTCTGTCGAAAACGGAATCACCAAATCAATCCTCGTCAGCTCGACGTTTGGGTCTGTGATCGAGGCAATGTCAGCTAGGCATTCGACCTTGTCTGTGTAACCATCCTTGAGCGGCTTGCGAGGATTAGCGGCCATTATGATACGGGCTCTTGCCGGAGCTTCTCCCGCCACCTTTTTCGTAACAACGACTCGCCAGCTTCTCAAGACCTCTCTGAGCTGCGGCAGTTCCTCCGCGGGGAATGATTGCATCCCATCGAGAAAGGCGATCGTCCTATCCGCCATCGGCAGGGTTCCAAAGATAATCATGTTTCTTTCAGGGTCGACGTAGTAACTGAGGCCGGCCCGGCTTGCAGACTCGCCTACAGCCCTCTCGCCAATCTTGAGATTCTCGAAGCACCAAGCCATAATTTCGCTTTTCCCGTTTGTCGAATCACCAGCGAACATTATGATCGTCCCACCTCGAATCGTTCGATTGTCAACTTTCAGAAAGAGGGGGGAATGAAGAGTCAGCATCGCTGCAATTTTTGCATCATCCCGCCCGACAATATGCGGCGCCACCGTTTTGCATAGGTCGCCCAGCAAGTTCGGATTATTTCGGAAATACCGGTCGAAGTTCGCTAGGTCTTCTGCCGTGGGCTTGTAGGCTTCGAAGTCGAGCTCAAGAGGATGCACATCGTAAACTAGGAGCGTAAGGTTGCGCTTGTCGTCGTCTGTCACGATGCCAGTTAGCTCGACTCGATGTGATGAGGGCAGATCTCCTGAGTTTGAGTTGAGGAAGTAGACGAGGACTGGCCGATAGGCTTCGGCTCTGTAGCGCACCTCGCCCGGCAGCGGTCGGATCGAAACCTCGACATAATTTATGCGGGGACAATCCTTGACGGGTTGCAGAGTCTTGGACTCGCCATTGAACAGCACTCGTCGCGCAGTTGGCCAATTCTCTTTTTGCGAGACGTCGATCCAGTTGGTGAGTCTCTTCCTCTTGCTGCTTGGTTTGTTCAGTTTTGTCGGCTGAGCGGGATTGCTCTCTGTCTCTTCATTCTCGGGAACTTCCCAGCGTTGCGGTAGATTTTTCGCATCGCCTTGCCCCGCGATTTGGACCTCGACCCTTACCTCCTCGCCAACATTTTCGGCCCTTAGGGCATCAGGAAGCGGCAATAGCGGAGGAGCTACACCGAAACCGCCTAGACACTTCTTGAACAGCTGGGCGAGAACTTCCCTCCGTACTTCTTCGTCACTAGATCCTGCCAACTCGGGAACTATAGCGCTCAGACGATCGAGGTCTTCCGACGTATGGAGGGCCGCGAGTTCGCTCGAGGCCCACCTTACAAGTTGCTTGTCTCTCCTCTCCTTCAATGTGAAGAAGCGAGACTTGCGCCCTGTGAGAGGCTGAACGAATTGCACCTCAGCGCCACGGTATACTAGGACCAAGATGCCCTGCCACGAAAGTTTGGCCACGGACTCGTCGCCGACAGGTGTCGGGTTCGGGCCCAATTCTCCCACAGATGTCATCAGGCTAGCGATCTTGGCCTTTGCTTGGGATTCGAGGCCTTTGGATAGGTAGGAAGATCTCGGAGGGCGTCGAGAATATCCAAGACTTCGTCGTTTTGATGGCGCCGAGTTGCCCGTTCATCACCAGTTCGAAGAGCAATGCTCTGGCAGTGCCCCAGTTGATCCGAAGGTTCGTGGCGACAAAGTCAATGGAGACAGGTTCGGGTGTCTTTGTGATGAGCTGTATCGCTGCCCGTTTCAGGGTACCGTTGTCTTTTGACATACGATTAGCTTACGATAAGTGTTAAGTTCATACGCAGTTCGGACTGATTTTGTGGTTGGCGTGGCGTGCCAAGGGTTTGCGTCAAGACAAGAACAACGAATTTTGGACCTCTTCAATCCTACAATAGATGCTCCCGAAACAATCGATGCATTCTCAGCCAGATTGATCTATGGACTATCAGCTTCCAAGATCAGCCGCCTGCTAGACATTGATCCGGGATCCGCAGGCCGGGCGTGTCGACGACTAGTGAAGAAGGGGCTGCTCAGACCTCACCCTTATCCGATATCGGATTTAGCAGAGATCGATAATTCCGAGATGCTTAGGAGTTTTGATGTAGTAGAGGGTCGTGGCGGGTCTTCTTGGCCACGGAAAGTGACCTATGGTAAAGTCGCCGATAATGAAGTCTGCTATCAGCCCACCGAAAGAACTCCGAATATTGCAATGCTCAACGTGTTATCCAACAAGCTTTCTGAGCTAGCGGGAGACGCAAATTTCGACAAGCGCCTACACGATTTACTTTGGAAGAACGTAATCTTCTTGGGATACACATTGAATCTGAAAGTTGACTATAACGCAGACTATGCTGGCAAAACACGCGACGCGAGAGCCTACGTTGAGGATCACACGCTTAACTTAGAGAAATTCGAAACGCTACGACGTTCTCATACGCTATTCTTCAACAGCCGGGGGTTTCGTGATGCAACGGCGAGCTCGAGGCCGGGCGAAACAGGGACTCTCGCAATTGTGGAACCGACGCTATTGGAGCATGTTAAGAATTGTCGAGGGTGTTCTCAGTCGGAAGCGGCCTAGAATCCGAGAAAGAAGTTCTCCTACCACAGACGCATTCCGGCTGAATTGTCGGCTCGTCAATGATCATGGTTCCGCTTAGCAGTTCGAAGAGTTGTTCTTGTTGGGCAGTCGGGCCCGTATGAGGTTGTTAGATGGTTGGATTCTGTCAGTCCTCAGTTGTTTGTTAAGCTAAAGAGTCGATTACTATTGGTCCTTCGCAGTAAGCTTGGCTCTCAGGTGCTTGATCCAAGTCCTAAATTGGTCCTCTAGTAGATTCACTGATTCGAGATCATTCTTGGTAGCCACGATGAAAGTCTCGGGCATAACTAACTTCTTGAAATCAGGTGGAACAGTCAGCAAGTCTGACGATTGAGTGACCCCTGAACCTGAGACTGGTGCCATGAAGGTCGGCGCTTCTGGTGGAACCATAATAGTGCCAAAATCCCCCGCGAATGTTTCAGGCATCAAATACTTGAGGGCCGCGTTATAATGGTTCCTAATTCTAGAGACTCTATTCGAGATCGATTCCTCAGGTTCTTTCAAGAGGGTTACGAGATTCATCACAAGAATCTCATTATCTTCCGGTAACCTTCCCCCGAACTCGTTATGAATGGTTTTGAATAAATCTACCTTGAGAAAGGCCTCAGCTTTGTGTTGAGGGTCGCTTGGGTTCTGTATAATCTTGATAGCTAGTGGGGTCAGTTTGTACTCTCCCTTCCCTTCGACAAGGCCGTAGGCCTCAAGATCGTCAACTTTGCTTGCGAAGCCACCGCCTCTTGGCTCAATTCCGAAAAGCTTGGCCAAGTTACCCGCCGTGATTCGTCCTCTGAAACCGCTATGGATTTTTCCGACTGTTTCTAGGGCTTTGTCAAGGTCCATGTCCGGATAGACCCATTTTCCTATCTTGCCCAATCTAAACCACGTCACATTTTTAGTAGCGCGATTCGTTTTAAAGCTTCCGTTTTGCGATCGCAAAACGCGCCTTTACAAGTAACCACGCACAATACCTAAATAGGCGCATTTCATACAAAAGAAGGTATGTGCACCCGTAGCTCAGCCCGGATAGAATCCGGAGAGAGCCGGTCCCTCTGGAGGCCCATGTCGCGGGTTCGAATCCCGCCGGGTGCGCCATACCTTTACAGAGGCGGTTCGGTTGCGCGAACCATCCCCTTACGAAGGTGGAACCCAAGAACTAGATAAATCCGCTGGGCTCTTCTCGCCCGTGCGGACCAAACTACTACGACACACTCTTCCATTTCCAGCGTAGCCCAAATCCATCACCGTCGTCTCGCGCACCGATCAGAGCCCGGACAGGTATGATGCCGGGGAGGGAATAATGGTCTACAAGAAGAACGACTTTCTCCAAGAAGTTGCCGACATCCTCGGCATCAGAATCACTACCCCCGTCGATGGAAGATCCGATGGGATCTAAACTCTAAGGTCACTATTCGAAAGCGAGTCGCCCCAAATTTCGCAACACTAATCTCGCCGCTTGGAAAAGTTGAGGACTCCTTAGACCAGCAAATACCACTTTCCCACTCACGAAAATAAGGACCGAAGCTCCTTCTAGCTCCGCGGGATAGTACACTGCTCCTGGAAACTGCTCTGGCTCATATAGAACGTTGGGAAGTCGTGAACCGAGCTTTTCGATTTCGATAGTTTTGCGAAGCTCTCCTGTGGCAACGATGTTCTGAACGCTTACTTCAAGGCTCTGCGGAATCCTAATTCCACATTCGGCAAGGACTGCGCAGGCTTCGAATATGTCCGACTTGGCCTCTTTCTCGGACTTGGATCCAACGCTTATCAGTTTTCCATTCGAAAACACCGCCACCTTGCCCTTCATGCGCAGACTCTTGATGTAAGCAACTCTTCCCCGATACGTGTGTTCATTGTATAGCCCGGCGTGATGGTTTCCTACCTTCACAAGGTCGACTTTCTGATTTATCTCAGCAGTAGCGACCACGTTGACTATGCTAAGCCTCGGAAGTAATTCTTGCAGTGTGGTCGTCACCTCCGGTGGGCTTCAGCTTCGAACCCACCCCATTGCTAAGGGTTGTCCCGGCTTCACCACACTTCACCAAATTTTGAGGTTGAATTCTAGTCCGGAATGATGTGGGTATGCTTTTTCTGGTGAAGTGTGGTGAACTGTGGTGAATTCAGGGTCGTTAGGAAAATGGGGTCAATTCCATTGGACCTGAACTTCATTCATGCCGTTTCGGGATCCGGCACCTCGAGTTCGCCATTCCTTGATCCTCTCAAGAAGGGTGGAGGCGCTGACTTGCGATTGATTATTCGCAACAAGGTTCCCCCGAAAAGCGTTCACTAATACTGACACTTCGATTCTATTGGAATCTGCGATGGCCTCCTCTGCGCATTTCTGTATCGACGCCATCCTTTGAAAACCCGCCTCAAGTTGATCCACTAAACGTTGTTGTTCCTTCGGCGAGCAATAGGGAATGGGCCACTTGGCTATGTCATCTTGTGAAACAGTAGCCATTCCAACCGTCTGCTTGGCTCGAGAGGCTATCTGAGTCCGTGCGAGAGTCGTTTGGAGGTAGAGAGTCAGGTACCTCGGTTCGATCATATCTCTCCACACACGGATTCGAATATTCTTACTTTCAAACACGAGATCTCCAAGCCCTGCGGGGATGACAGCTGCTTTGCCTACGAGTTCTCGACTGTTGACGCGGTTAAGAAGAATGTCTCCATCGGTCAAGCCGTATTCTTGTACTTCATCGTCCGACAACTTCATCAGCTTCACGTCTTTCCATACAATTGCACCATCTTCTATGTTGTACATTCTCAAACAAGGAATACCAGATCCATAGTACTGGGGCTTCTTGTAAATCCCGTTTTTCATCGATTCTATGAATCGCCCGAAGCTCAACCAGACCCATCCGGAAGGAAGTTTCGGCAGACCAGCGTCTCCTAACTTTCCACTATTCGTCTGGTCACATTCATCTGCCGGCAATCTTGCAGTGCCAACATTCCACTGCGCGTTCAGCGTATTCTTTTGACCAAGTCTAATGAGAAGCTGTTCCAGCCGCTCGTCTCCCGGGTCCCGACGACTCAATTTGCCCTGAAAGGCCTTGCTCAGGATTGATTGACGAGCCCGGCCCAATAATTTGAGGCCTTCCTGGATAGCGATTCGGCCAGCATTGAGCTCGTAAAACAGTTTGTCGATCTCGGAAGAGATCTTCCGCTGATGATCCTCGGGAGCTAGAGGTAATGGAATCCGTTTAGCGCTGTTTTGGGTTAGCTTCAACCTTGTCGTTCCGCTCACGAATGGCATCAAATTTGACGCGTTGAGCACATGCTGCAAGTATCCAACGTCGACTCCCGGAAATGGCCGTAGGACATGAGCGTGGTTGTTAACCCATGTCCGACCGCTAACTCGATACGCAGCTTGTCCCAATCGGTCAAACGTCCCACCATCCTCAGCAAGAAGGACAAGAGGTTCATCGAAGATATAGCCGTCTATCAGACCGACTTGCCCGTTTGCGCCATAATAAGGGAAAAGTTCGGACTCAGACTTCCCTTCGATGCGCTTCTTCCTAGTCTCCTCATTGACTGGGGCCCTCTTGCTATCGAGGAATTCTGCAACATCATCCAATGTGCACCATTCCCAATTGACGGGAAGATCTCTTGTCAACGGATTGATCGACAATTCTTGAGGGTCCTAGTTTTGCGATGTTCCGTAGCGTTGATTTGAACCAGTCGCGATCCTATGTTCAAGGCGAGTCTCTATTCGCCTTCTGCCGGATCAGTTCTTCGTAGATCGCATTGAAGTGTTCGACGGCTGTTTCTAGATTTTCTGTTGCACGCTGGGTTAGAATCTCGGGATCAGGCAAAAGATTAGGATCTTCAATGCCTTCGTCTTTGAGCCAGAAAATATCCAGATTCACCTTGTCTCTCTTCACAAGCTCCTCGAAGCTGAAAGCCCTAAACCGCTCAGACTCCTGTCTCTCATGGATATTCGACGGATTGTAGCATTTCACGAAATCTTTCAAATCATCGAATCGGAGAGGGTTACCCTTCAATGTGAAATGAGTGTTGGTCCTGAAATCGTAGATCCATAATTTCTCGGTCCAAGGCTTCTCTCTCGCGGGTTTTTTGTCAAAGAACAATACGTTGGCTTTGACGCCCGGCTTGTAGAAAATCCCTGTTGGGAGTCTCAGCAACGTGTGCAGATCACATTCGTAAAGGAATTTTCTTCGAATTGTTTCCCCGGCACCCGCCTCGAATAGAACATTGTCCGGCAGAACTATTGCGGCTCTGCCGTTGATTTTCAGTATAGTCTTTACATGTTGCAGGAAATTCAACTGCTTGTTCGAGGTGGTCGCCGAAAAGTCGGGCCGTTCGTAGACGAGTGCTTCCTTGCCCGATGCATCATCTTCTCCGTTCATTATTGTAATGCTGCTCTTTCTACCGAATGGTGGATTAGTCAGAACGAGGTCATATCGTCCACCCGGGTCCGATACGAGGCTGTCACCAACATCAACCAAGCTGCCGTTATCTCCACCAATTCCGTGAAGGTACAGGTTCATTACACACAGTCTCGCCACGCTGTCCACGATATCTTTTCCGCCAAACGTCTTCGACCTGAGGAAGCGCTTCTGGTCCTTATCGAGGACAAAGTTTCTTGAGACATAATCGTACGCGATGAGCAGAAAACCCCCAGTGCCGCAAGCTGGATCGTAAATTGTCATTCCCGGACCGGGGAGCATGACGTCCACGATAGCTCTGATTAGGGGCCTTGGCGTGAAATATTGGCCGGCTCCACTTTTGACATCTTCTGCATTCTTTTCGAGCAGTCCTTCGTAGATTTCACCCTTGACGTCAATGTCGAGCCCGATCCATACTTCTCCATTGATGAGATCAACTAATCGTTTGAGTTTTGCAGGGTCTTGTATCTTGCTTTGAGACTTCCTAAATATCAGACCCAACGTTCCCTTCTCCTTCGCCAAGGCTTCCAGAATCTTGCGGTAATGAGTGTCTAATTCGGCTCCGTCCTTTGAAACGAGGCTTGGCCAGTCAAATCCAGCAGGAATGAGCGATGGCTTGTTGAATGGGGGCCTTGATTGTTCATCTGCCATCTTGAGGAATATCAAGTACGTCAGTTGCTCGACATAATCTCCATAGCTGACACCATCATCTCTCAATACGTGACTGTAATTCCAAACTCTCTTTACCAATGAAGAAATTGGTGGGTCAGACGTCGCACCTATGGTGATCGCCGGGCTAGATTGGCTGGCGCGGCTGCCTAGAGTAACTTGTCGATCCAGTCCCGGTCAACTCTCCAGAAGTGCTTTGTTCAGCTCTTCTAAGACAATGTCCGATTGCGACCCAAAGATGTCATAGAACCTCACTGGCCCTCCTTTCTCGTAAAATGGAGATAGTTCTAGATCTTCGACTGACACCCAAAGTGAGGCTGCAATATGATCCCTAATCATAATTAGCCATTCTTTTTGCTTCGAATCGAACTCGCGTCCCGTCTTCTCTTGTGCAGAGAGCCAGTTCGCAAACTTGCGATTGATCCCGTCAGTGAAGGGTTCAAGATAAGGGTCTTGTCCGACCGCAAATCTGACGAGGCTGATTATGTTGGTTAGGAGTCTATGCGGGCTTGCGCTTCGAACCCGAGGTTTGTCGACCTGCTCAAACGCTTGCCATACGACATCCGGAGAGGAGTTGCTAGGAGGCCGGCTAAGAGCATCGGCGAGCTGTCTGATAGCTTCGTATGTAAGACGCCGACGAGCATAGGGCTGTCCGTATATGATCTGTAGGGCTGTGAGTTCGTCCTTATTCGCATTGATGAATTCCCGAAAGTTACCGATAATTTTTTCCGCCCTTTGATGAGCCTCGTCGCTAAACCCAGACAACAACAGTCTATCCTTGCTGATCGAGTCGATAATTTGCTCGTTTCTTCTTCGGATATCTACCAGAAGGGTTCGGAGCTCAGGGTGATCGAATGGGGAACATGCTTTGTTCAGGAGACTTTCTTGTGCTGTCTTGATCTGATTCGTGGAAGGCTCGTCAGTCCCGAACATGTTGGCTGCGGCTTCAATGGCCTTGTCCGGGTCGGTAGAGTCTAGCAGCGCTTTGATGATATCGTTGATAGATGACCCCCCAGAGGCGCTGATAATCAATTCTCGATCATGATCTTCTAATTCCCTCTCCATGATCGCGAGTCTATTCACGAGCGACGTTATGTAATCGACATTCCTATTTCCTAGTGCGATTGATGTTAGGAGTTTCTCAAATGCAATGCCCCTTTCCCGTTCGAGCGGCCTTGAGTCTGTCTTGTCGTGCTCGCAAACACCTACGGCATCAACAATTACGTAGTGTGTTTTTTGGCGAGCGTCGGGGGTTACGGAACGGATGTCAGTATCTGAGATGGTTCTCGCTCCTCTCCCTTTCATCTGCTCGAAAAACACTCTGGACTTGACATCTCGCATGAACATCAAGCACTCTAGCGGCTTGATGTCAGTGCCGGTCGAGATCATATCTACCGTCACTGCTATTCTCGGGTTGTATGAGTTCCGGAAACTCGTTATCAAGTCCTCAGGCTTCTCTCCACTGGTTCCATACGTCCTATAGGTAATCTTCTTGCAGAACTCGTTCCCTTTGCCGAATTCCTCTCTCACGAGTTGAACTATATCTTCGGCGTGAGAATCGTCTTTCGCGAAAATCAGTGTTTTCGGTACTTCACTCCTCGAAGGAAAAAGGTCCGTGAACAACTTTGCCTTGAAAGTTCGGACGACAGTTCTGATCTGGTCTTTGGAAACGATGCTTCTGTCAAGTTCCGTCGGGGAGTATTCTAGAGTCTCGTCTAGCTGCTCCCAACGAAGTTTGCGTGTGAGTTTGTCCCTCTTGTCGACATAGTAGCCAGCCTCCACACTGCTTCCTTTCTGCGTAATCTCGGTCTTGATGCGATAGACATCATAGCCGACATTCACTCCGGCTGCGATAGCGCTTTCTTGGCTGTATTCCGTCACAAGGTTTTGGTCAAAGAAGCCCAAGGTTTGTTTTGAAGGAGTAGCGGTCAACCCAATCAGATAGGCATCGAAATACTCAAGCACCTGTCGCCACAGGTTATAGATAGAACGGTGGCACTCGTCAGTTATGATGAAATCGAATGTCTCAATTGGAATCTTTTCGTTATACGAAACCTCCTTTGGTTCTTGACCTTGGTCATACGCTGTCTCGAAGAGAGAAGGATCTTCGAGCGTAGGATCAAACTCTGCTTCGCCTCTGAGCATTGAGTACAGTCTTTGGATGGTCGTAATGCAGACGTTGCTGACTAGGTCGACTTTATTGGAGGTTAGGTGTTGAACGTTGTAAAGCTCTGTAAATTTTCGACCGTCATCCGGAGCTACGAACTGCTGAAACTCCCTTTTTGTCTGTATCCCTAGAGTGTTCCTGTCTACGAGGAACAATATTCTCTTGGCCCGAGCGTGCTTGATGAGGCGGTATGACGCGTAAACTGCGGTGTACGTTTTTCCGCTCCCAGAAGCCATCTGAATTAGTGCTTTGGGTCGATCCTCCGAGAAGGAGCGCTCAAGGTTCTTGATGGCGTCAACTTGACAATCCCGCAAACCCGAAGTGATGAGAGAAGGCATGTTGCGCAGTCGAAGCCGAGTTGTTCCTTCCCTCGAGAGCCACTCCGCAAAGGTTTCTGGCCTGTGAAAAGAAAAAACGCCTCGAGAGCGCGATTCAGGGTCTCGCGAGTCACGAAATAGTGTCTCGGACCCAGTGCTCTCATACGCGAAAGGAAGCGGATCCAGGATGTGTGGAACTTCTTTGGGGATTGACCTCAAATAATCGTCGCTCTGCTCAGCGACACCGCTAAGTGTAGTGCCCTCAGGCTTAGCTTCAACCACCCCCACAACTTTTCGGTCGATGAACAGAAGGTAATCTGCAAATCCATGCTTTAACGGGAACTCTGTTACTGCCACACCTCTACGCGCTGCAAGATTGAGGTGTTTGTAATCTTGGACTTTCCAGCCAGCCGCGTCGAGTAATCTATCGATTTTCCTCCTAGCCTTCGCCTCAGGTTTCTCAGACAATATGAAGTCTCAGCTTCCGACCGGCAAATGTTGGTAACAAATCATGTCTAATTTGAACATGTTTGAACTTCATTTACCCACTGCGCAGCGAAAGGCACATTCTTTCTATCTTCTCGGGTTGAAGTGCATCATTTGTTACGAGGGAAGCCGCACCACAAGACCCTCTTTTTGGGCTAGGATTGAGTATACCGCGATTGTCTTCACGGTAACATCGGTGAAGTTCGGCTTATTCTGAACCGGTCTCAGCTCGAATGTCAAGAGGTCCCCCGTATCCTTGTCCGGTTTGACAACCCATTCACCAAATTCACGAGAGACTAGAATCACCTCCTTGAAGGGGACGTAATTGTTTGACCAAAACACCCGCATCTTCCTAGGACCGACAATAAGCGTCGGCCGATAATTGCTGTACTCAATTCGCATTCTCTTGTCAAGGGCAAGATGAAGGGTCGAGTAGAAATCAATCGGGACGAAGGCTGTCACTTGTGACGAAGGTGGAAACGTGGCGATTGCTTCCGAGAGCGTCTCGACTGTGAGGCTCTTGGCATCGATTTCCCGTTTGACATTCTGTCGGAGCCTATCTATCAGGTATTTCTCTTCGCCAATGCCGAGACTGTGTCCGACACCGACAATTTCAGGCGAGTAGCTTCCCTCGCCTCTTGTGGAATACGAGTCGATGAATAGCTCAGGCCCCACGAGGATTCTTAAACCGATTTGGACGAATTTTCCTCCTTCCGCAATTGGAGACCTTCTCCATGGTACGGCTTCCTTGACGATGCTTGCGCGGTCATATTCACGGATCACCCCTCTCTTGAACTGGTCTATGCGATGCTGGCTTAACGGACCAATTTCCGCTTTGGGAGAAGTCAGGTTCTAGTCCTCCTTTGCAGGTGTCCAGTCAGAGGGACGGCTTCCGATTGATCTGAGCGCGCAAGTATCTTGCGGATCCATCGAAGAATTTCTGGACACATGCTTGCGTGCCTCCCTTTGGAAAATTTGATCCGAGGATCTTCCTGCACAATGAGCATGCTCCTTGATTTTCCCTGACGAAGGACGATAACCGGAATCCTGAAAGGACGGTGAGCCATACGAACTTCCTTCTTAAATTCAGGGCTTTCAACCGCCCTCTCAGTAATTAGGGCCAACACAATCTTGCACTGGGACTCTTCTTGCAGGATGATTTCCTCGTCGTCGATCGGAATCTCCCCGTGAGTGTCTGGTAACGCTATGCGCGGCCGAAATTTGTGTTGCCACAGGCATTCGTCGACGAACCGAGCTACGGTCTCTCCATAATCTCCACTGTACGCTACGAACACTCTTTGCCAAGGCAATTTCGAAAGTCATCCTGTCATAGCAAAAGCCGAATCAGAGACCATGTCGGAGTTATACGCTATCCAATCTGGGTATAAGCTAGTTCAAGGCCGAATAGCCCAACCCAGCGAAGATTGATACTAGACGTTTCTTATCTCGTTCAAATGCTCGGTTGGAATTTCAGAAATGAAGCGTGACCGAGAGGAGAACCCCGCCCTCCTCCCTATGATCCTTCTCCTTGAGTTGCAAAGATACAAGGAGTTTCTGGCCCTTGTCATGGCAACGTAGAGAAGCCTTCGCTGTTCCCCGTTGTCGCCTCTGAAATCGGGGAGCATTCCATTCTCCATTCCCAGGATAAACACAGTGTCAAACGTCAACCCCTTTGAAGCATGCATACTCATTATGGAGAGGGATTGAGAATTTCCCGTCGCAGGCTCCGGCGCACCGCCAGCGAGATCCAACGATCGGTTCTTTTGGACCTCATCCACAAAGCCCGATACGGAAAGATGCGATAGATTGGTTGCAACTTCGATCAAATTCGCAATACTGGGTGCCTGATGCATCCTTAGCGTCTCTACCACCTTTTCGATTGTTTCAGGAGGATTGAGCCCCGCCGTTTGTGTCAACAGAGTCTCGATTGTTTGAACGAAACGCTGTAATGCTAAATGCCACCTGTTTAGTTCCTCGTGGTTCGAAGCATCCTTAGCGGTTGACCACAGGGACTTATTGGCCGATTCTGCGATATGCCTCAATTCCGTAACGCATTTTCTGCCAACTCCTCTGCCCGAACTCCCCTCCAAGCATCTGCGCACGGCAAGGTTGTCGTTTTGGTCGGCAAGGACCCTCAGATGGCCAAGTATCTCTCCGACTGATTCATCCGTCGTGACTCCCTTTGGCGCCCACAGAATATTATTGATCCCTTCTCGTCTTAGTCTCCTTTCCAAAGGATCAGCCAAGTCGAGTCTCTTGCAGATTATCGCGATTCTAGATAAGCTCCACTCTCCTATCGAAACTTTCCGCTTTATTTCGCGCGCAATCCAGAAGGCTTCCGCGTTTTCGCTACTCGAAGAGAGAACGTGTATCGGTTCGCCTGCCCCTCTTGCGGATACGAGGGACTTCGGAATATATCCTGAGGCGTTCGACGCTATTACCTTAGCGCCTTGGAGAATATGGTCTGTGCATCTGTTCGATTCTTGTAGGATTTCCACCTTTCCAGTAAAATCCGCGGCAAAATTCCTGATGATGGTGGGGTCAGCTCCTCGCCAGCTATAGATGCTCTGATCGTCATCACCAACGGCAAAGATTGTAGAAGCATGTTGCGAAAGAACATGGATGAGTTGTCGTTCCCCTTCGTTAATGTCCTGAAATTCATCAACTAAGAGATGCTTAATGTAAGATGTAGGGTCTGTCTCCTCTTTAATTGTCGGTAGGACCCGCAGCACTCTTATTACAAAGCCGTCTAGATCGGATGCCTTGTTGAACGCTAGCAGCTCTTCGTATCTATTGTAGATGTTTTTCATATTTGTAACCGAGGGGTCGCTTTCGACGATTTCGCCCGGAAGCATACATTGAGCCTTTCTGAGTCTGACCCAAGTTTGACAATCCCTTAGCCTCACGGAACTCGAAAGGCCGGAATCGTCAATTGCGTCCTGCATCAGCATTCGCGCTTCATCGTCGGAAACGACAAATTTTGCCGCAGCATGCGCACCCCCAAGTATTCGAAGGGATTCCGCGTGGAGAGTAGATATCCGAATATTCTCTGCGGCTTCCCCCAAGGATGTAGAAACTCTGTCTTTCATCTCCTTAGCCGCCTTCCGACTGAACGTTACGGCGAGTATCTCTTGAGGCAAGGCATGAATCGAATTTATGAGGTGAATCATTCTATGGGTCAGTACTTCCGTCTTCCCAGTCCCCGGTCCGGCCAGCACCAGGAGCCGATTGGCAGAGTGTGAAACGACACGCTTCTGGCTGGGTGAAAGCCGATCATAGGCAATTGACAAAACTTGCTACCTCTAAGATCGCATCGATTATCATCTCAAGCTTAGAATCATCAAACCTCCCATCGAGTCGTGCCATTGTAATAGCTCCATTGTTACAGTCCGGACGGACCGATCTCCCCTTTCCTCCGCACCTCCTATCCTCACGGAAAAAGGGGGGGGTTTGGCTCACAAAGGCGCGTTGCCTGGTTTGTTTCTCTGTTTGTTGCAGCAGGCAGCTGAGAAGGGGATCAGTTGGAGGTTCTTTGCCTTAGCGGTTTGGTGGCTGCCCGGAGGTTTTCAGGATGCGGTCTAGTCGGATCATGCTGACCGCTCCTAGGAGTATCGCGACAGAGAGCATCAGTGCCCAGAGGAGGTTGACCCCTTGCAGATTCGCTGGTGTTTGCACGGTGTTGACTTCTATTGTGAGAAGACTTCCTAGCAGGACGCCTATGACCCAGCTCGTTCCTTGCTTGAATGCGCTGTCGACTTGCTGCCGATCGACACTCTCCTTGAACCGTGTCCTTCGTAGAATCGCGATAGTCAAGAAGACTCCTGCGAAGATCAAAGCCTCAGCAGGGAACAAGTAGTACCAGTACGGCCTCCCACCTATCCAAGTGAT
>Ga0070708_100002337_pt1 | contig 14676 bp, 6 predicted proteins | sample KBSK5503metaG_FD_65469 | JGI IMG/M metagenome (GOLD analysis project Ga0070708, IMG submission 65469) | Corn, switchgrass and miscanthus rhizosphere microbial communities from Kellogg Biological Station, Michigan, USA - KBS K5-50-3 metaG | ecosystem: Host-associated > Plants > Roots >...
GAAGGGATGACGCCATGGACGCCTCCCCTCGTGCGGTCATGAGGCGAACCGGCCTGCCGATTCTCGCCGGCCTGGCTCTGACTCTGGCGGCGGTCCGCGCAACCGCGCGGGAAAGAGACACCTGGAGCTTCGTGGTCGGAGGCGACTCGCGCAACTGCGGAGACGTCGTCATGCCGGCCGTCGCGGCCGGGGCTCGGGCGGCGGGCGCACTCTTCTACTGGCACCTCGGAGATTTCCGGGCGATCTACGACTTCGACCAGGATGTGGTGGCCGCGCGCCGCGATGCGGCGCGCCCCTTGACGATCAGCGACTACCTGCGCACCGCCTGGGACGACTTCATCGAGAACCAGCTCTCCCCTTTCGGATCGATCCCCGTCTACCTCGCGATCGGCAATCACGAGACGATCTCGCCGAAGACGCGCGCCGAGTATCTGGCGCAGTTCGCAGACTGGCTGAACGCCGCGCCCATCGCCCGCCAGAGGCTCGCCGATGACCCGAAGGACCATCGCCTCAAGACGTACTACCACTGGGTCCAGAACGGGATCGATTTCGTAACGCTCGACAACGCGACCCCCGACCAGTTCGACGCGGAGCAGATCCGATGGTTCGAAGGGGTCGTCAAGCGCGACGCGGCTGATCTCTCCGTGCGGGCGATCGTCGTCGGCATGCACGCGGCGCTGCCCGACAGTCGCGCCGCCGGTCACAGCATGAACGACGCGGCACAAGGGGAACAGAGCGGGCGCCGCGTCTACGCAGATCTGCTCCATGCGCAAGCGGCGGGAAAGCGGGTCTATGTGCTAGCCAGCCATTCCCACTTCTACATGGCCGACCTGTTCGACACTCCCTATTGGAGGGCGCACGGAGGCGTTCTGCCCGGTTGGATCATAGGGACGACAGGCGCGGTCCGCTATGCCTTGCCCGAAGGTGTCATGGAGGGAGAGTCGGCCCGAACCAACCTCTACGGGTACCTTCTGGGGACGGTCTCGCCGGACGGATCGATTCGATTCGAATTTCGGGAGATCCGCCGTGCGGCCATCCCTCCGGAGACGGTGACCCGCTTCTCGGCTCCCTTCGTCGATCAGTGCTTCGACGCGAACCGCCAGAATCCCTAAGGTCACCAGGTAACAATATATAGATTGTTAGAACCCGGTCACCGGAACGGGGTGACGCGCGAGCAGCGTTTGCACGGGCCCCCGGCCAACACCGTCACCGAGTGCGAGATCTGAGTCGAACCGACGGAGTTGCGGACGATCAGCGTGACCGTGTAAACGCCCGGGGCGGAGTAAGTGTGCCGCGGATTCTTCAACGTCGAGGTGTTTGCGGCTCCGGACGCCGGATCTCCGAAACTCCAGGCCCACGAGGTCGGAGCATTGACTGACGTATCGATGAAGAGCACCGGATAGCCGGCGAAAAGACCCGCCGGCGAAGCGGAGAATTCGGCGCCCGGCACGAGTGAAGGAGCCTGGATCCGGAACATGCCGCGGCCGTAGGTTGCCGCCCAGAGGTCGCCCGACCCGGGGTGGAACGCGAGCGCGTAGACCCCGGCATTGGGAAGCCCTTCGTTGAAAGAGACCCAGCTGACACCTCCGTCGACGGACCGAAAGACGCCGACGTCGCTGCCGACGAAGAGATCGTTCGGATCGGAAGGATCAAGCGCGATGGCCGTAATGGGCACGTCGGGCAGGTTGCCCGAGATGTTGGTCCAGTTGGCGCCGGCGTCCGTCGTGCGGAAGACATGGCGGGACGGAGCCCCGAGGAACCCGCCGAAGGTCGCGTAGGCGCTGTTACCGTCGGGTGTGACGGCCACGACTGCCGTCACCAGGGCGTTGGGGAGTCCGGTGTTGCGAGCCGAAAAGGTTGCGCCACCGTCGGAAGAAAAGAAGACTCCCTCCAACTCGCTCCCCACCCAGATCCCTCCCGACCCGTCGCCGGTTACCGCGAGCGCGGTCAGGAAGTCGCCGCTCGTCATCAGGATGGACGAAGGAGAACGCGCCTTCCACTGAGACGGATCGTTGCCGAGGCTCGTATTGGCCCAAACGCGGTTGGTGCCGAGAAAGACAGTCGCCGGAGCCGCCGGGGCGGCGACTGCCGGCGGATAGAACGCCATGGCCTCGAGGTTTGTCGACGTGGTGCAGTTCATCAGCGTGCCGCACGGGAAGGCGTCGTTATAGGTCTCTCCTCCATCCCTCGAGGACGTCATCAACGCGTAGTAGTACCCCGAGAGAATCATGCTGGGGCTGTTCGACTGGATGATGTTGAAGCCGCCGTCTCCGGCGGTTCGGTCGGTCCAGAGCGGAGCGCCGGTGTAGCGCAGATTGCCGTTGTCCTGCGTGCCTCCTATGGCGAACTCGGGGTCGGTCGGGTGCAGCGCGATTCCGTTGAACTGCGCCAGGGTCAGAGTGGCGTTCAAGTTCTCGAAGGTCTGCCCGCCGTCTTTGGAGCGGTAGACTCCGCCGTCCGTGCAGAAATAGATCGTGTCCGGCGAGGAGGCCGAGACGACGCCAAGGTGCTGATCCGGATGCACGAAGACCGCCCTCCCGTTGCGGTTGTATGGATCCGCGATCTTCGACCAGGTGGATCCGCCGTCGGTCGACTTGTAAAGCGCGATCGATCCGAAGTAGAGAGTCGTGCCCGAGCCGGTCGCCGGGGTGATCCAGTGATCGTAGCTGCACTGGTTGTTCGCGGGAGCCTTGGGGCACATTGTCGAGTCGGCGGTCTTTTTGGTCCAGGTGGCGCCGCCGTCTCCGGAACGGTAGAGACCGGCGTTCGTGTGCTCGTTGTTCGAGTCGGTCACGGAAGCATAGAGGATCGTCGCGCCGTCCGAGCGTGTCAGGCCGATCCGGATGCGGCCGGTCGGGTGAGTGAATCCCGCGCCCGCTGTCGCGGGCGTGAGCGACGGAGACCACGTCTGGCCGAAGTCGGTCGAGACGTACACCCCGCTCGGCACGCACTCCGGGCATCGGCCCGCCGCGAGGTAGACCCGCTGTGGGTCTGCCGGGTCTTGCGCCATGTCGCTGATGCGATGCGTGAAGGTCTGAGTGAAGTGCACCCCGCCGTCGGTCGAGCGAAAGACCCCGCCCGAATGGAAACCATTGGCGGCGATGTCCTGATAGAGGTAGACACCGACCAAGACCGTCTGCGGGTCCGACGGGTTCACGACGACCCGCGAGAGCACGGAATTTCCCGGAAGTTCGAGATCGACGCGGCTCCAGCTCTCGCCTCCGTCTCCCGAGCGCAGGAGCCCGGCTCCGAGGTAAGTCCCGAACGACTGGTTGGGAATGGCCTCGGCGCCGGAGCTGTCCACCTCGCCGGTTGCCGCATAGACGATGGATGGGTTCGAAGGGGCAAACGCGATGTAGCTGATGGCCAGCGCCGGCGCCGTGTCGGAGACGGGGCGCCAGTTGCCTCCCGCATCGGTCGACTTCCAGATTCCTCCCGTGGCCGAGGCGAGCAGGAGCGTCGATTCGTCGGTCGGAGCAATGGCGACCGCGGAGACCCGTCCAGCGACCATTCCCCAGCTCTGGGTGGACGTCGGTATCGACTGAGCGGGCTTGGGACCGAGCGCCTGCCAGCGGCGTCCTCCGAAGGTTTCGATTCCCAATGTGGCCGGTCGGCCGGCGGCTCGGGGAAGCGGCCGCATGGACGGATCCACCGGTAGTTGACAGGCCTCCGCAAGCGCCTTCAAGCGGTTATCGGCGATCACGCGCCCCTCGACGTCGCGCCGGATCCTCGCGTTCCAGGCCGCGCGCTCCGTTGGCCGATCCGGGGGCTCCGCTCCTTCCGACTCCAACCCGTTCTCGAAATCGGGACGTTGCGCCAGCAGGAGGGCCGAAAACGAACAGGGCCCGATCGCGAGAAGCAGAAAAAGGACAAGAAGACGGTGAAGAGGTCGCATGATTCTTGGCGGTTTTCGCGAAGACTATACAAAAAACCGCTGGAAACCCTACAGGATTCCCGGTGTCGCCTTCGGACGGGAGAGCCTGCCGGCCGTCGCAGGCAGACCAGGCCCGGTCAGTCGGCCCGGCGGAACAGGTTGTGAGATTCTCGGGCGCCAAACCATGCCGATCCACTACGCGGTTCTGCTGGGTGCGCTTCAGGGACTTACGGAGTTCGTTCCGGTCTCTTCGACGGCGCATCTCTACCTGGCTCAGGCACTACTGAGAATTCGAAATGACGAAATTGCCCTCTCCTTCGACGTCGTTCTCCATCTGGGCACGGCCCTCGCTCTCGCTGCGGCCCTTTGGAGAGATGTCCTGAGCATGGTGACGGAGCTCCCGCTCTGGCTTGCGGGCAGGCCCGCTCGTGATCCGCAGGCTCGCGCCCTGCTCGCTCCTCTCATTGTCGGAACCCTGCCTGGAGTCCTGGCCGGGCTGTTCCTTCTCAAGCGCTTCGAAGCGGCCCGCACGCTCGGGTTGATCGGAATCTCGATGCTGGTGGCTTGCGCCTACTTCTTCTTCTCCGAGAAGTCCGCCGCCGGTCGGGCCGGGGCTGAGCGCCCGTTGACCCGATTGAACCTCGCCGATGGGCTTCTCATCGGGTTGGCGCAGGCGGCCGCAGGGCTTCTCGCGGGCTTTTCCCGTTCCGGCTTCACGATCGCGACGGGATTGAACCGGGGTCTGCGCCGGGAAGAGGCGGCGCGCTTCTCCTTCCTTTTAGGTCTGCCGCTCATCGCCGGAGCGGGGGGCAAGGCATTGCTCGATCTGCGCCACGAACAGGGATCCGCTGTTGGAGGGCCGGCGCTCGTGGCCGGGTTTCTCGCCGCCGCGATCGTCGGCTTCGTGACGGTACGTCTGCTGCTGCGTTTCTTGAAGAGGCACACGCTGCGCCCGTTCGCGATCTACCTGGGCCTCCTGGGCGCGACCCTCTTCGCCTGGAGCGTCGCGCGGGGACTGCCCCTGTTGGCTGGGAGCTGACGAGCTGGCTGTGATTTCTCAACACGTTGTTCCCCTCGAGCGCGCCCGGCGTCGGGCCACCTCCCTCGTCGGCACGCTCCGGCCAGGCCGCCAAAGTCAAGACCGGACCGTCGCTGTACCGCTCGTCGCAGTCTTATCGAGTCAGAAGGTCTGCTCTTCCGTGCTCCTCGCTCATCGCCGCCAGCGGGAGGCGGACCCGCCGCCGGGGCTCGCAGCGTGACAGAAGCCTCACTGTGAGCCCCGGCCCGGAGGCATTCCACGCGAGGACCCTCGAAATCGCGTGGGTGTGCACCAGCCGTGAGCGGAACGTTGCACGACTCTCGCTTGCACCGATTTCGCGAGCGGCCGTCTGGCCGCCTTCTCTTCGGTCTCGCGAGGGCGGCCGCGTGGTCCCGCGGGGAACGCCGCAGGGCCGGGGCGGCTATATACCGTGAGAACAACCTCTTTGAAAATTGACAGCTAGGGGAGTGCGCCGGGCGACGAGCCCTTCAGTCCGGCCCAGCGGACCCAGGCTTCGAGCAAGGTCGAAGAATCCCACCCCGTCTCCGCGGAGAGGGCCGAATCGATCGTTGCGCCGGCAGCCAGATCGGCGAGCAAGCAACTGACCGCGCCCGACCCGCGCTGCTGAAGGAGAAACTCGACCAGGCCGAGCGCTTCCGCATAGCTCGCGCGAGCCCCCTCGAGATCGGCTCTGGCAAAACTTGCTTCGAGATCTCTCAGAGCACGCACGGCATGGTGCGCAAAGGCCTCGCGCAAGTCTTGCCGGAGAGCCCGCCGGCCCTCGCACCACTGCGCCAGCCCCTCATGCAGCCATCCGGGCGCGCGATCGCGCGAGAGCTCGCGGATGGCGGCATGGGTCAGCTCGTGCGCGAGCACGGACTTGAGCGGAGAAGTCAGCGGCGCGGCGGGGTCCACCGCGATCCGGATCTTCCCATCGAAGACCCCGGAAACCCAATCCGGGATCGAGACCAGCGTAAAGAACGTCCGCCCCGCGTAGAGCACGACCACTTGCTGGGAAAGGGAGGCGGATCGGAAGAACGACTCCGGACGTGACTCTTCCGCGGTCAGGTAATCCCCGACTTGCAGGAGGAGATCGGCTGGGATCCGGGCGTCGGCGACGATCACGAAGCGCCCGGATTGAAGCGAGCGCGTCCGCCCCATCACCGACAGCTCCACCCGGGCGACCTCGAGCGGGCCGGCGATCGACGCGGCGGGACCACCCAGCCGGCGACAGCTTTCCCACGCAACCAATGCGTCGTCCAATCGGTGCGCTTGCGCGTAGAGGGATCCGATCTCGCAGAAGGCGGAGGCGGAAGCGTTGGGGACAGCGGCCGCCAGGTCGAGCGTCACGCGGCCGAACTCGAAGTCGCCGTTCTTGACGTACGCCAGAGTCAAATGGGAAAGCGCGGCTCCGCTGCCCGGATCGCGCTCACACGCCTCGGACAGCAGCTCGATCGCGCGCCCGATCTGTCCGCGATCGAGGAATCCGAGCGCCACCCGATCCAGGCCTCTCGCGATGTCAGAGGGGTGAGGAGGGTGAGGCCCGGACTCGAGCCGGCGCAGCCGAACGAGCTCTTCCTCTGGACCCGATGCGCCCGATGTCTGGCCTGCGGCGAGGGCGATTGCGCCGACGAGCGCTCCGGCGAAGAAGAGAGCCCCACCTCTGGCAGCCGGTGGCACCTAGGGGATCCGAAACCGGGTCTCGCCCCCCGGCCCGGCACCCGGGCTGCCGCCCGGCAGAGCGGCGCGCAGAATGTACTCGCCCGATTCCAGCGGCGGTGCCGAGACTTGCAGGAGCAGCTTGACGAGTCCCTCCTTGTCGGGCTCTGTCCGTCCGAGGATTTCCACCTTCTCCGGGCGGTGATGACCTCCCTGTGCGTCGAGGATCTCCAGATCGACCCGGTAGCGGTCGGCGGCGCTCCCGCCGGCGCGATAGAGCATCAGACAAATCCGCGCTGGCGATCCGGAGATAAGCGTCGGAACCAGCTGGGGAAAAAAGGCAGTTCCCCCGAGCTGAAATGGGTCGGCGGCGGCAGATTCCGCAGCGCGGGGATCCTTGACCGCGATCGTCTCCACTGGATCCGAGAGAAAAAGAGGTGGAAGAACCGCCTCGGACGGTCGCTCCCCCTCGGGGAGCTCGAGCGGGACGACGCGAAATCCGAAGCGGCCGTCGATAGAGTTGCGGACGTACACGCGCAGACGATAGCGGCCCGGCAGAAGCCGGCAAAGACCGTAATAGAGAAGACCGTTCTGGGAGAAACGCGCTCCCTGCTCTCCCGGCTCGATCACGATGCGCCGGGTGAAGTAGTCCACGATCGTTCCGCCTTCGTCGGCCGCATACACGTAGACCTCGAGCGGGACCGGCCCGCTGCCCGGAAGGCGCCTCACCGCGTCGGGGGGGATTCGAAGAAGAATCGGGACACGGCGAATCCCCCGATCGAACACGGGAAACGTGAGCACGTCGAGCGCGAAACCGGATCGATCCTTCTCGTGGGTGATGACGTCGGTTGCCGCGAGGACACGGGCGAGCGGTCCTTGCCGGCCGAACTCGTGATGATCGAAATACCCGGCGCGTGCTGAAACGCGCGCGCCGCGCACGCGGGTCCGCACGCGCAGCGGGTGATAACCATCCTGGCTGCGGGCCTCGGGCGGCGCACGGAACGTCAACACGTACGTGACCGACAAACGTTGCGCGACTCGCGACAGACTGTCGCCGAAATCGTTGCCGCGCGCGATCAGCTCTCCCCCGGTCCCGTGCGCAAACGCGAAGAGCGAGTCCGCGCCCCTGTCGGTATGTCCGATCGTCGCGTCCCCCGCCCCTGCATCCGCGAGCCCCGCGACGTCGATCGCGTACACGATGCAATCGGAGCGTCGCAGCAGCTCGACCGCTCCGTCTAGCTGTCTCCGAATCGGGCCGCTCGCATAGCGGCGGTCCACGTCGATGCTCCAGGACGCCCCGCTCGTCATGGCGTCGTTGTCCGCGAGCGTTTGCTCGAGAGAGGTCTGGCGGGCGACGCTTCCCACCAGCAGTCGCCCGTCGAACCCCTCGGAGAAATAGAGGACGATCTTGCGCCCTTCCACGAGGTCGAGAGCGGTCGCCAGCGTGCCCATGTCGGTCAAGTGACGCTCGACACGCGTGACGCTGTAGTCGTCGGCCACGCGACGGGCCACTCCGGCGTAGATCTTCTGCGTCGAGGCGGCGTCCACCGCGGCCGTGGATGCAAACCCCTCCTGGATCACCAGCCGCGGATCCCCCGGCTGCGCGAAAGCGAAGGCCAGAGGGTCTCGCGACCGGTCGATCTCCGTGGGCAGGCCGACCGCCTGCAGCGCTCCGAGGATCTGCGAGCGGTCCGCGGTGAAGGTCAAAAGCAGCCGGACTCCGGTCTCCGCCGAGGTCGTGGCCACCGCGGCGAGGTCTCCCGGCTCGAGGCCGGTCGCGATGAACCGGCGCGCCGCGTCTCGGGATCGCGCGACCTGGTGGGCCGCGGCGAAGGAGAAATCGAACAGAAACAGGAAGTGGCGCCGCGCGACGGCCGGCACGGAGAGAGCCGCCGCGTCCCGCGCGGGCCGCCGCAGGTCGACCACGTCGAGCGAAAGGATCGGCTGGCGCTTTCCGTCGCACTCGAGCTCGAAATCGGCCACAGTCAACCCGGTCACGGGGCGCCCGTCGGGTCCCGTCACATTGACCGGCACTTCGACCAGCGATGCGCGCGCGGTCTCTCGCACGGGCGCCGGCGTGCCGCCGGGCAGAGCCGAAGCGACCGCGAAGGTGGCCGCCAGGGCCAGAGCCTCGCAGACCAGGAAACGATTACGACGCCCGTCGTTCACCGGCGGATACTCCAAGCTTTAAGAGACGGCGAGCCCGCGCGATGTCCGCGGCGAAGAGGGCAGGCGGGGCGGTCGCGGCAAACCGCGCGAGCGCCTGGCGCCCGAGCCCGGGGTCCCCGTGCTTCATCGCCACCGTCCCCAGGTTCAGCAGCGCCTCGAACTGCTGCGGATCCAGCTCAATCGCCCGCTTCCAGGACTCGATCGCTTCGGCGTGGCGTCCCATCTGCTCGAGCGCCGCTCCCCGGCCGTTCCACCCTCGGGGAAGACGATCATTCAGCGCGAAGGCCTGATCGAAGGCGCGCAGCGCATCCTGCGGTCGGTTTGCATGGACATGAGTCAAACCGATATTCTGCCAGGCCACGGCGTTGCCCGGGTCGACTCGGAGGGCATGCTCGAAGGCTTCGATTGCCTTTTCCGGCTGACCAGCGGTCGCTCGGCCGATTCCGAGGGCGTTCAAGGCGTCGGGGTTGCGCGAATCCTGGAGCGGCTCCAAGAGCTCGAGTCCCTTGCGGGGATGCCCGGTCTGTGAATAGAGCAGCCCCAGGCGGCTCGTGAGCCGCTCATCCAGAAAGCCGCGCCGCTTGGCTTCCTCGAGAGTCGCGATCGCCCGGGCGTCCTGCCCGTCCTGATCCTCCAGATACGAGAGAAACTCGTAGAGCACCGGCATGGTCGGGCGTCGCTGCATCACGGAGCGCGCCAGCCGGATCGCGTCGGCCAGTCGTCCCCCCTGATAGAGGGCCACCACCTTTTGAAGGCTCGCATCCACGGAGACCAGGGTCTTGGGATCGTCCTCCGGACCGAACGACTTGCGCGGTCCGCCCGAACCCGACAGGTAACCGATCCGGCGAAGCTTGGCCACTGTTTCGACCGACTCGGCAGATGGGGAGGGGGGAGCCGCCGGCGGCAGCAGCCCCTTGAGCGACCGTAGAGAGTCCCGCCGCTCGAGGGCCAGGTTGTGCTCCTCCTTCGGATCGGAGCGGAGATCGTACAGCTCGGGTATCGGGAGATCGACGTATTTCATCTCGCCGCGGAGGACGCCGGAGAGCGGCGCCCATCCCCGCGTGATCGAAGCGGAGAGCGCCTCGAAGTAGGAAGCGGACGTCGTGGGCGCGGGCGCGAGAAGGGAATGACCGGAGAGTCCGGACGGCGCCGCGGTTCCCGCGGCCTCGAGGACGGTGGGAAGGATGTCCACGTGCCCGCGAAGCGAGTCATCGCGGCCGGCCGTCACCAGGCCAGGCCCCCAGAGGATCAGAGGAATGTGAAGCGTCGCCTCGTAGGCGAAGAGCCCGTGGGTTTCCTCACCGTGGTCCCCGAGCGCCTCTCCGTGATCCGATGTGAAGACGACGAGCGTCCGGACACCGGACGCTCGCAGATCCTGGAGGAGAGGAGCGAGCGCCTCATCGATGCCGGCGACCTCGCCCAGGTAGGGGTCCGAAGCGTACCGCGCCGCCAAGTGAGCCGGAGGAACGTGAGGCGAATGGCAATCGTAGAGATGCACGAAGAGGAACCGGCGGCGGCCTGAATGGTCGGCGTACCAGCGCCGGGCGGCCGCGATGACTTCCTGCGCCGGGCGCTCGGCGACGCGAAAGTCATACTCGTTGGCGCCCTGAGGATACTTCTCATCGTAAGAATCGAATCCTCGGTTCAAGCCGAAGCGGGCATCCAGTGGGAACGCACCGACCGCCGCGCCCGTCGCGTAACCGGCCGCCTGAAGCACCGTCGCGAGCGTGGGAATTTTCGAGTCGAGATGGAACCCCTCGTTGTCGCGAACGCCGTGCTCGAAGGGGAGCCGGCCCGTCAGAATGTTCGCGTGCGACGGGAGCGTCATGACGTTGTGGGCATGCGCCCGTGTAAAGACGCGCCCCTCCCTGGCCAGACGATCGATCTCGGGAGTCCGGACTCTCGAATTGCCGGCGTAACCGAGCGCGTCCGCGCGCAACGTGTCGACGCTGATCAAGACGACGTCCGGAGGTGAGGAGGAAGCCCGATTCCGGGGAGTCCGGCAACCTGGGAACGTCAGGCCGAGCGCCAGAACCGCAGCGACGATCGCCCCTCCGCGGTTCATCCGTGAGATTGGCATCACCGGCTGGTTGAAAGGTTGGCTGCCCTGGTCCCGATCGGCGGTACAGACCGACGATCGGAAGAAAGTCTAACTCACGAAAGAAAAAACGGCCCGCCGGGTTTCGCCGGCGGGCCGCAAAAAAACCCTTAGAAGCTGATCCGCGCGCCCACACGAACGGCCCGGGCGTTCTGGATCTCGTCAATCTTGCCGGCGGAGCCGACACAGTTCTTTCCGGCCACATCGCATCGCGGCGTCGCGTCGCTCTCCCGCTGCAGGATCGTGTTGGAGTTCAAAGTGTTGAACAGATCGACCGACAGCGTGAGATCCGCCTTCGCGAAGAGAGGCACGGTCTTCTCCAGCCGGAGGTCGAGCTCATACACGTTCTTGAGACGGTTATCCGTGGCGTTGCCGATCAGTACTCCCCGCGTTCCCTCCCCATTGCCCGAGTCCACCTGGACGAAGAGCGGGTTGACGTAACCCTGCCGGCCGAATAAGTTGGCTGCCAGGGCGAAGTTGAGCGGGAATTGGTAGAGGCCGCTGACATTGAAGCTCCAGTGCGAGTTGATCCACACGTTGCCGAAGTTTCCGCTGCCTGAAGACTCGTTATAGAGCTGTCCTTCCGAGCAGCTCGGCCCCACGTTGGGCGTCGGGAAGCCGGGTCCGATGTTGGGATCCTCGAAGAGACGCTGGTTGGTCGGATCGACGCACGCGGTCGACTTGTTGGAGATCTTCTGCTTCCAATTGTTGTAGGCGAAGGAGCCGTGCATCATCCACCGGTTGGTTAACCGTTTGGTCAGCTGAAGTTGCGCGCCGTAGTAGTCCTGCGCGTAGTCGGGGCGGTTCGTCACGAACTCCCCGCTGTTGAAACTGTCGGGAAGAGTTCCGGTGTAGACGGGTCCGGTGACCCCGACAAGGTTCCCGTTGACGTCGTAGCCGGGCAGCCCCGTCGCAAATATCTGGGTGTAGCTCGCGGCCGTGACGCCGATGTAAGGGGACCAGACTATTCGACGCCGGTGCCGATAAGTCCCGGTGATCGAAGCCGCAAACTCCGGAGCGATCTCGCGATCGAAGGAGAGCTGGAATTCATCTGTCAACGGGGCCTTCAGGTTCGGATCGATCACGTTGGCCGAGCCGAGCGCGTTGGGATTCAAGTGATTGAAACCGCCCAGATCTGAGATGAACGCTCCGAGCTCTCCCGGATCGACGTTGTGGTTGCCGTTCGTGTCCGTCCAGACATAACGAGAGCCCGCCAGACCCGCGCCTCCTGCCGGGTTGTCCCAGGAGACGATACTCCCGCCCAGCTGATCGGCGTAGCGCGCGTAAGACGCCCGAATCAATGTCTTGCGGTCGGATCCGAGGGCGTAGTTGGCGCCAACGCGAGGCTGGAAGGTCTTCCACTTGAATTCGACGGGGGTTCCGCTGAAGTTCAGTCCGGGAACCAGGCTGGGGAAGAGCGGATTGCCCGAGACGGTCGAAGCCGTGTTCTGGCCGTACTGGTGGTCGTAGCGGACACCGACGTTGACCGTCAAGTTGCTCGCGGTGATGGTGTCCCCGATGAAGCCGTCGTAATAGGTGTACTGGAGTGTCGCGAGGCCCGGCCGGAAGACGTCGGCGGCTGCGCAACCGCTGGGGCAGACGCCCGCGCGCTTGACGACTTGCTCCCGCCCGAGGATGCCGTTGCCGGGATAGAAAATGGAGCTCGAGATCGGAGCATTGCGCCAACCGAAGCCCGCCTTGATCTCGTGGCCGAGGCTCCCCGTATTGAAGAAGATCGAAGTGGTGGCATTGGCCTGGTGTTGCGGCCGGTTGAAGACGTTGAACTGGAAGGATCGATGATAGACGAGGTTCGGATCCAGATAGACATTCGTGGTGGGGGTAAGGTTGCCCCCTTCCGGCGAGAGGCTGAAGCCCGAACGCGTGTAGTCGTAAGACGCGGTCGCGACGAAGCTTGGGCTGAAGACGTGTGAGTCCTCTCCCTTCCAGATCGTGGTTGGTCCGGTCTGGTCGACCGAGGTCTCCTGCGGCCGCGTGACGCCGGCCGACCGGCCGAGCTTCTGCTTGTCGCCGCGGAAGTAGAAGACCGTTGCGCTATTGGACTCGATCGGCTGGATGTTCAGCTTGCCCGCGAAATCATCGAGGTAGGTTGTGTCGGTCGCACCGCCCAGCTGTGTCAGCGGAATTTCCTTGCGGCCGTAGCTTCCCCATAGCCAGGCCTTGTCCGTCCAGATCGGGCCGCCCGCTTCGATGCCGTAGTCTTGAATGCCCGCGGCGCCGCCCTTGCAACCCACGGTGCAGATGCGGTTGTTGTTCCTGTTGAGATTGGAGCGATTGACGGCGGCGCCGAAGAGGCCGAGATCCGCTTGCTGCTTGGCCTCCTCCGGGGCGTTATTGGCCTGGAGCTCGCCGGGTGAGTAGAAGTAGCGCGCGGAGCCGTGAGGATCGTTGGTCCCGCGCTTGGTGACCATGTTGAGCGTCACGCCTGGGACCGAGATTGAAGGATCCGTGCCTCCCGTAGCGACCTGAATCTCCTGAAACTGATCGAAGTCGTAGTAGGTGGGAGAAGCCCCCAACGCGGCCATGTCGGTAATGGTGACGCCATCCATGTTGAAGGAGTTCTGGCTACTGTCGGTCCCCATCCCGATGAAAGCGGACTGCTGGCCGCTTTGACTTCCGGCCACGTTCAGGCGATCCGTCTGAACGCCCGGCACCTGCTGAATGATGGTCCATGGATCGCGTCCGGTCGGGATGCTCTTCAACTCCGTCAGCTGATAGTTGGCTCCCGTCACGGCCTTGCGCGTGTCAATCACGGGAACTTCGCCAGACACCGTGACGCTCGCGGCGACCGACGAGATCTTCATCGGGATCCTCAGGTTGGTGTTCTGTCCGACGTTGACCGTGACGCCGTCCCGCTCGACCGTCGCGAAACCCTGCAGAGCGGTCGTCACTTTGTAAGCGCCGGGCGAGAGGTTCAGAAAGTGAAACTCTCCTCGCGCGTCGGTGAAGGTCGTTTGGGGAGCGCCCTGCCCCGAGAGCGTAGCCGAGACTCCCGGCAACACTCCTCCCTGTTCATCGACGACGGTTCCATAGATGTTGCCCCTGCTGGCCTGCGCCAGCGTGATCGCCGCCGGCGCGAGAAGAGCCAGCGCGAGGGCCCAGATTCCAGCCCGCAATCGCAGCATAAGACCTCCATTGGTTTGTGGTGAACCGTTTCTGCTTTCTTTCACGTTGCCTTTGACCTCCTTGCCTTCGAGCACGGAGCGCTGAAAGAGCAACACGGTTGCCATCTTGCGATCGGGACGAAATGCAGGTGCGCGATGACGAAGATCACTCGCGCGGGGACGAACAAGGACGCAGGAAAAAACTCTTCAACAAAACCGACGCGGCAACCAAGTTTTTGGATGCGGATTCCGTTTCGCAACCGGATACATCGGCGAGACGAATGTCGCGACACGTCCACTTCGGCGAGCTCGCTGCGGCGCGACAGTTCTCTGCCTGCGTCCCTCGCGATCCGCCGTTCGTACCGAAGGAGAAAGGGATGGTCCCGCAGGTATTGGAGAGAAACGGCCCCTGCGGCTAGCGTGACGTTGGTCTGGCCGCTCCAGGCGGCCCGTACCTCCTTACTGCGGGAGCACGAGCGTGCTCCCTTTTTTTTTGGAAGAGACAACATCCCATCGCGACGCCGCCTCCGACGACGGGTGAACGACGAAGCGAGAGCTCCGCGCCGACTCCCGCTCCGTCACAGGCTTTTGCCGGCCCGTCGGAATACTGGAAGGGGTATTGGAAAGCCCGATCCGGTTCACCGGATTTCGATCCACAAATCCGGATGACGCTCATTGCTTCGCGATAAGAAACATAGCGGCTCGGCGGCACGTA
>Ga0070708_100002338_pt1 | contig 14670 bp, 16 predicted proteins | sample KBSK5503metaG_FD_65469 | JGI IMG/M metagenome (GOLD analysis project Ga0070708, IMG submission 65469) | Corn, switchgrass and miscanthus rhizosphere microbial communities from Kellogg Biological Station, Michigan, USA - KBS K5-50-3 metaG | ecosystem: Host-associated > Plants > Roots >...
GGGTGTCACCTCGAGGTCCTGCACGTGCACGCCGGATCCGTTCACGCCGGCGATCAGCGCGCGCTTGATCGTTCGGGATGCGCGCGACGCATCGCGGCTCATCACGACGGCCGCGCCCCGCTTCAACGTCGTCGCGTACGCCATACCTAAACGCACCGCGAAATCGGGCGTGATGTCCACGTTGATCAGGCCGCTCACGCCGCGGTTCCCAAAAAGGGTGCGCGCGCCCGACGACTCCCAGATGATGCTGTGCGTGATGACGGCGCCGGCGTCGACGCGCTTGTAGGGATAGATCTTCACGTTGGGCTGGATCAGCGTGTCCTTGCCTATGAAGCATTCATCACCGAGCACAACGCCTTCTTCGATGCGCGCGTTCGAACGGATGTCTGCATTACGGCCGATCACGCATCCGCGTAGCGTCGTTCCCGGCCCTATATATGCGTTGTCGTGGACCGTTGCGCGGTGGAGAAACGCTCCGGACTTGATCGCAGAGTTGTTGCCCACGACGCAGTACTCCCGCACCGTCGCGCCGGCTTCAACCTTGACGTGCTCTCCGATCAGTGCCGGGCCCTCGATGCGCGCCTCGGGGTCGATGATCGCCCCCTCCCCTACCCACACGCGATCTGCGATCTCGAAGCCGGGTATCTCGATGTTCACGAGTCCGTCGAGCGCCTCCTGTTGCGCCCTGCGATACGCGTCCACGTTTCCGACGTCCGTCCAGTAACCATCCGCGATGTAGCCGAACACGGGCGCGCCCTTCTCCAAAAGCTTCGGGAACACGTCTTTCGAGAAGTCGTACGGCTCGCCCTCGGGGATGTAGTCGAAGATCTCGGGCTCCAGGACGTAGATACCCGTGTTGACCGTGTCGGTGAACACTTGGCCCCAGCCCGGCTTTTCGAGGAAGCGGTCGATCCGACCTTCTTCGTCGGTGATGACGATCCCGTATTCCAGCGGGTTGGATTGGTGCGACAAGACAACGGTTGCAAGCGCTCCCCGTTCTTGGTGGAACGTGACGACTTTCTCGAGGTCTATATCCGTGAGCGCGTCGCCGCTTATGACGACGAATGTCTCGTCGAGCGCGCCTTGCGCGTTCTTGACACTTCCGGCGGTTCCTAGGGGCGACTCCTCAGTCGCGTAGGACATCGATACGCCGAGGTCTTCGCCGGTGCCGAAGTAGTTGCGGACGAGACTTGCCAGGAACTGGACGGTAACGACGATGTCGGTGAATCCGTGGCGCTTCAGAAGCCGCACGATGTGTTCCATGAGCGGCCTGTTCGCGAGCGAGACCATCGGTTTCGGCTGGTTGCTCGTAAGCGGGCGCAAGCGGCTACCGGCGCCGCCGGCCATGATCACCGCTTTCATGGGTTCACCATTCCGTACATACAGATGACGTCAGTTTACCCGCCTGCGTTCCCCGCCCCCGCGCCGTTCCGGTCCTTCATCGAGGAGAAGGCTGATCGGACGTAACCGGCGCCGGACGCGTAGTAGAGCGGGATCGAGATGACTACGAACACGAATGCCGCGTCTCGGGTGGCGCGCGTGGGATGAACGGAGTTGTGGATCCCCGACGCCAAGAAGAGGCCGAACATAACCGTTACCGCGAACGAGCCATACTTCCCAACCCTCGTAACCGGCGGGATGGGTAAGCCTCGGGCTTTCAGAACGGGGGCGCCGACCAGGACGAGGACCGCGTCGCGCGCGATCACGACGAGGACGACCCAGAGCGGCGCGAGGTGCTTCACGATGAGCACTGCCGCACCCGAGGCGAGCCCGAGCCGGTCCGACAACGGATCGAGCGCGATGCCGAGCTTCGAGACCTGCCCGTAGCGGCGAGCGATCTTGCCGTCGACCAGGTCGGTGATGAAGCCGAGAGCCGCGATGATGACGGCAAACCCCATGTTGTCTCGGCCGATCGCAGCGTAGAGGAAGACGGGGATAAGACCGAGGCGAAAGAAAGTGAGCAAGTTGGGAACGGTGAGGATGGCGTCGGAAGGCGGCGCGGAGGCCTGGTCCGTCATGAGTGGCAACAGGATATAGAGGAAAGGGCCGCTCGGCCCTTTTTCTCAGTCGCCGTTGGGGACGCGCGAAAGGAAATGAAGCTCGGTCGTTAGGCCCGACAAGGTCAGCGTGCGCCACACGCGGCCGGGACCCGAGACGACCTGGAAACCCCAGCCGCCGGCCAGCGCGCGCTTGTGAGCTGCGATCAAAACATGAAGGCCCGACGAGTCGATGAACTTCAATCCCCGAAGGTCGAGGACGATCCTCGACGTTCCGATATCTTCGATCGACTCGAGCAGCTCGACGAGCTCGTCGCGAGTGGCGAAGTCGAGCTCGCCGCGTGCAACAACGACGGATGTATCTCTCTCTCCGAGCTTCGTCTTCAACTCGAGAGCCGGTGACGGCCTCATCGTCAAGGTCTCCCATCGTGCGATGTCCGTGTCTTTCCTGGATGGATACCCGGCGCGCCAGCGTGAAAAACGAACGACTGCGGTGGGCGGTCGCCACGCGATGAGTTGGAGCTGATGCAGTTCTTCCGAGGGCACAGCATCGTGCCGATCAGTCGGGCTGGGGGGACTTGAACCCCCGACCTCTTGACCCCCAGTCAAGCGCGCTAACCAAGCTGCGCTACAGCCCGTGCGACGAGAGTATAACCGGCGCCTTCAGACCGCTCTGCGGCTCGATCTCCGCACGATGAGGCGGATCGGTGTCCCTTCGAAACCGAACCGCTCGCGCAGGCGCCGTTCCAGCGCGCGCAACGCAGGCGCCGTGATCGCTCCGCTCGCGAAGAGAACGAACGTCGGTGGTGTTGTGCCCGCCTGCGTGACGTACCGGATCCGCGTCGGCCGCGCACGCACCGTCGAGCCGAGCGCGATCAGCTCGGTGGCCTCGCGCAACCACGTGTTCAACGTCGGGGTCGCCACGCGCTTCTGCCACGAGGCCTGCGCCTGCCGCAGCGCGGCAGGCAGCTTGCCGACTCCCCTCTTCGTCAGCGCAGAGGTTCGTACCAACGACGCCCATGGAACGAAGCGAAGCATGTCCCGCGTGTCCTCTGCGACATCGTCGGCTCGATCTGCATCGATAAGGTCCCATTTATTCAGAACGATGACCGCAGCGCGCCCGGACTCCGACACGCGCGCGGCGATCTTCTGGTCTTGCTCGGTAGGGCCCTCGTTGGCGTCGATAACGATCAAGACGATGTCGACTTCATCGATCGCACGCATGCTGCGCACGAGTCCGTAATACTCGGGACCCTTCGCGTCTCGCGCGCGCCGCCGCATGCCGGCGGTATCGACGAACCGATACCTCGTGCCGCCGAGCTCGACGATGGTGTCGACGGTATCTCGGGTCGTGCCCGGCACATCGTGCACGATCGAGCGCTCATCCCCCACCAGACGGTTGAACAACGATGACTTCCCGACGTTCGGGCGTCCGACGACCGCAACGGAAGCGTCGGGGCGCGCGGCACGCCGGCCCGGCAGGCTTTTCACATGCGCAACGACGATGTCGAGCAGATCCCCCGAACCCCTGCCGTGCAGGGCACTGACCGGGATCGGTTCACCGAGGCCGAGGCGTTGCAGCGCTGCCACATCGCGCTCCCGTGTGGCGGAATCCACTTTGTTGGCGACCACGAGGACCGGAACTGCCGCCTTGCGCAAACCGCGCGCGACGGCCAGATCGTCGTTGGTCAGGCCCGTCTCTACGTCGACGACGAAGAGGATCAGTTGTGCATCGCGCGCGGCTCGCTCGGCCTGGGCGAGCACCTTGGCGCCGAGGCCTTTGGCGCGCGGTTCCCATCCACCGGTGTCGACGATCGCGAAGCGGACGCCGCTCCACTCGACGTCGTAGGACTGCCGGTCGCGGGTAACTCCGGGTTCTGGATGCTCGATCGCTTCCCTTCTTCCGAGCAGCCGGTTAACGAGCGTCGACTTGCCCACGTTCGCGCGACCGACGACGGCGACGAGCGGCAGCCCGGTCATGGACCCTGAAGGCGTGAGCGAACGAGCGACAGGACCTCCTCCATCACTTCCCGTGGAGACTTGTCGCTCGTATCAAGCAGCACGGCGTCAGGCGCCGGGACCAGGGGCGACACCGCACGGTTCGAGTCGAAGGCGTCGCGGCGCGCTATCTCCTTCTTCAGGTTTGGCAGGGACACAGCCGCCCCGCCTTGGCTCATCTCTTTGTGCCGCCGCCGAGCTCGCTCGTCGATCGAGGCGGTGAGGAAGACCTTGACCGGTGCGTCCGGAGCGACGACGGTCCCGATGTCGCGGCCTTCCGCGACGACGTTGCCGGTTGCCAAGATCTCTCGCTGATGGCGGACGAGCTCGCGCCGCACGCCCTTGTGCGCGCTGACCGCCGACACGGCGCGGCTGACTCGAGGCGTGCGGGCTTCTCGCCCCACCGGCCGGCCGTCGACGAGCAAGCCCTCAGGGCCGAAGTCGATCGCCGTTCGCTTCGCGAGCGCGGTGAGGGTGGGGCCATCCGATGGGTCGATCCCTTCGCGAAGCGCCTTGGCCGTTAAGGCGCGGTACATCGCCCCGGTGTCCAGATGCGCGTAGCGGAGGGCGCGCGCGACGCCCTTGGCAACCGTGCTCTTCCCCGCGCCGGCCGGCCCGTCGATCGCGACGACGAGCGGGCGGCGTGCGGCGGCCCGGCGAGGGCGGGAGGAAGTCGGCATCGCCCTAGCGTACGACGAGCTGTTCGAGATCCTGCTCGAAGCCTGGGTATGAGATACCGACGGAGTCCCAGCCGTTGATCGTCGTCTCACCTTCCGCAGTGAGGGCAGCGACGGCCAAAGCCATAGCGATACGGTGGTCCCCCGCCGCGTCCACGACCGCGCCCCGAAGCGGGGTAGGGCCCTTAACCACGAAGCCGTCGGGGGTCCCCTGGATCGCGGCGCCCATGCGTTGCAGTCCCGTGAGGATCGCAGCGATCCTGTCGCTCTCCTTTACCCGGAGTTCCGCTGCATCCCCGACCGTGGTTGTCCCCTCAGCTGCTGCTCCGAGAACGGCGATAAGGGGGAGCTCGTCCAGCGAAGTAACCACGAGATCCCCGGTCACCTCGAGCGGCCGGCGGTCGCCGGCGCGGATGCGGATGGTTCCAACCGGCTCCCCGCTCTCCTCTTGGACGTCGGTCACCTCGACGTCGGCGCCGAAGAGGCGAAGGATCTTCAGGATGCCCGTCCGGGTTCCGTTGACACCGACCTTGTCGATGACGAGGTCGGAGCCTGGGAGAAGCGCGGCTGCTACCAGCAGAAATGCTGCAGACGAGATGTCGCCTGGGATGGTCAACGAAGCGTTTTGGATATTTGTCGACTTAACGCTGTGTCGATTTCCCGATGAAACGATTCGGACACCAAGGTACCGAAGGAGCCGCTCGGTATGGTCGCGCGACGGAGCCGGCTCTTCCACGCTCGTCTCGCCCTCCGCGAAAAGACCTGCGAGAAGGAGAGCCGATTTCACCTGCGCGCTGGCAACCGGGAGCCAATGAGCGCGGCCGACGAGCTGCCCCCCGGTGACGTGCAGCGGCGCGTGCTCTCCCCCGTCTCGCCCCGTTATCGCCGCGCCCATCTCCTGAAGCGGTTTGACCACTCTTCCCATCGGACGTCGTCGGATCGAAGCGTCCCCGGTCAGCTCGGCGTTCGCAGAGCTTCCGGCCAATGCACCCAACAGAAGGCGAATCGTTGTGCCGGAGTTCCCGACATCGATCGAGTCGTTTGGTGCCTTCCAACGTGCTCCCCCCGGGCTATTTAGGAGGACCTGGAAGCCTAAACGTTTAGTTGATGGCTTCAAACTCTCAACTCTCACGTGAGAGTTGAGTATCTCAACGCCTAACGCCTCCACCGCCGCTCGGGAGCTCGAGACATCGCCCGCGGGAGAAAGCCCCGTGATCTGCATCTCTCCTTCTCCGACCGCGCCCACTATCAGTGCTCGATGTGAGATCGATTTATCGCCAGGGACACGGATCGATCCCTCGAGTCGTCGACAAGGTCGTAAAACGATCTGCGGTTTCATCGATCCGTCGAGTTGGCGATTTGGAGGGAAGGCGATGTGACTCTAGATGGACGAAGCATTGAAGTCCCTTAGTGTTTCATCGATCTATTGATGAATTGAGTTCGTGATAAGTCTATAAAGCTATGAGTCTCTTTCCTGTGATTCGTCGCTGGTGAGGCAGGGTGCAGGTGTCGTCGATTATCGCTAGATCGATTGAGAACTCTATCTCTAAGTAGATTCATAGCTTTATCGACTGAAAGGCTCACAGTTCGACCTCGCGCGCGTCGAAGCCTTGTTCGCGCAACGCTCCGGCGACGCGAGTGGCCGACGCTCGACCCGCGATCGTGAGGTGCAGAACCCCACGGCCTCCTTCGCTGGAGTGGGTTATCTGAAGATCCTCGATGTTGATGCCGAGGTTGCCGATGGACGTCGTCACCTGAGCAAGGACGCCCGGCTGGTCGGGCACCGGCATCACGATCTCGAACGGCGCCTCCGCGACCTCTTTTCCCGGCAACGCCCGTCTGGCCGCGCGCGCGGACAAGAATGCCTCCCGCAAGCGGTCGTCTTGCTGGTCGAGGATGAGATCCCGCATCCTGAGCAGCTCTTTCGCGAATTCTTGCAAGGAGGCGGCGATCGCCTCGCCGTTCTGTCTGCAGACATCGAGCCAGATATCTGGGTTGCTTGCCGCTACGCGCGTTACGTCACGAAAGCCTCCCGCGGCGAGCGCAAGCAGGCCCGCGTGCTCCTCTCCCCTTCGAGCCGCCATGTTCATCAGGGTGGTCGCAGTCAGCTGCGGCACGTGACTGATCACCGCCATGAGCTCGTCATGCTCGATGGGGTTCAAAGCCATGATCCGTGCGCCCAGCGTGGTCAGCATGCCATGGAGCCGTCGATAGGCATCCGCATCCGACGCCTCGGTGGGCGTAAGGATCCACCACGCCCCTTCGAACAAGGTCGAAGAGGCGGCGTCGATCCCCTCTTGTTCGGTGCCGGCCATAGGGTGTCCACCGATAAACTCTGAACCTTCACGTAAGACCTTAGCGACCTCGATGACGACGCGACTCTTCGTACTTCCAACATCTGTCACGACTGCTCTATCGGCCACACTCGCTGCGATCGCCTGAACGCTCTCTGCGATCGCTCCGACCGGTGTCGCGATGAACACGAAATCTGCGTCGGCAACGGCATCCTCCGCTGTTTCGGTCGCTCGATCCGCTGCTCCTCTTTCGACCGCGCGCGCGGCAGCCGCCGGATCTTGATCGAAGGCAACCACCTCAGCGTCGGTTCGAGCCTTGAGCGCGAGGCCGATCGAACCTCCGATGAGGCCGGTTCCGATGATGGCAACCCTCATTGCGGTAGGTCGGTCCGCAGAGGGGTCGCGCCTTCGAGATAGACGTGGCGAAGGGCCGAGGGCTCTTTCTCCGTGTACAGGTGGATAAGGACCCGGATGCAAAGGGGGACGGCCCCCTCGACGTCGAGCTCGCGCGCGCAGAGCAAAGGAACATCGCTGATGCCGATGCTCCGCGCGGCAGCGGCCGGGAACTCGGACCTGACGTCGTCGGTCGCCGTGAAGATCAAGGACACCAGATCCTGGTGGCCAACGCTGTTCCGCTCCAGGATCGTTCTTATGAGCGCGACGGTGCGCTCCATCACCTGTTCTCGGGTGTCGGCTTCGAGAGTCGTCGCGCCCCGAAGTGCTCTCAGTTGGCGGGCCATAGGTGAAGGAATGATAGTCGCGGTGGAGGGCTGTTCCCGCCTGTTTCGATCGGGTGCCGGTCGGCCCCGCTAGAGCCCGGCAGCTGCGAGGAGCTTCCCGACCTCTTCGGCCGTGAGGCGCCGCGACTTTCCCGCCGGCAACGGGCCGAGGGTGACGGGACCGTAGGCGATGCGGACGAGATCGATGACCGGGAATCCGACGGCGTCGAGCATGCGCCTCACTTCGTGCTTCCGCCCTTCCGTCATGGTTATCTCGATGAGGCTGCGCGAGGCTGCTCGACGTCGGATCTTCACCGTCTTAGCTCGCGCCACACCGTCTTCGAGACGAACCCCTTCCTTCAGGGCGTCGGCCGCTTCACGCGACATCGTGCCCTTGACCTCGGCCGCGTAGACCCGTGGCACCTGAAACCGTGGATGGGTCAAGCGGTGGACCAGCTCTCCATGGTCGGTTAGGAGCACGAGCCCGAGCGTGTTCGCGTCCAACCTGCCAACCGGCACGACGCGCCGATGCGTCCGAACAAGATCGAGCACCGTGGGCCGGCCGCGGGGGTCGTTCGCCGTAGTCACGACGCCGGCGGGTTTATTCAAGACGAAGTACACATGGCGAAGGTCGACGTTGATCCGTTCGCCGTCGACCTCGATCCTGGTGCGCGCAGGATCCACTCGCATCCCTTGGACGCGAACCACCGTCCCGTCGACGGACACGCGTCCTTCGTCGATCATCTGTTCTGCAGCGCGCCGCGAGGCGACGCCGGCCGCTGCGATCACCTTCTGCAGCCGCTGACCTTCGCTCGATGGGGCCAGCTCGACACGGGGACCTCTCGGGGGAGGACGCCGTCGTTTCGAACGGGCGGGGGGTTTAGGGCTCGAGCTCATCGGCTACCGAAGGCGCCGGAAGCATCGACGCGATCGGCGGAAGATCTTCGAGACCGCGTAGTCCCATCCGCTCGAGAAACACGGGCGATGTTCCGTAGAGCACCGCCTGGCCCGGGCCGGGATCCCTGCCGATCTCATGGACCAAACCCCGGCTTTCGAGCGTGCTTATCACGCCGTCGGAGTCAACGCCGCGGATCTGCGCGATCTGCTGTCTGCTGACGGGCTGCTTGTAGGCGACGATCGCAAGTGTCTCGAGGGCGGCTTGCGTCAAGCGAGGTTGCTGAACCGAAAGAACGAAGCGTTCCACGTACGCGGTAACGTCGGGGTGCGTGTACATCCGCCATCCCCCACCGATCTCGCGCAACATCACTCCTCGCTCCTCCGCTTCAGATTCGGCCTGCATCTTCGTCAGTGCTTCGAGCACGCTGTCCCGGGCCGTTTCCGTCACCTGCGCAAGCTGAGTGAGCGGAACGGGTTCGTCGGCAACGAACAAGATCGCCTCGAGCTGACGCTGCAGATCAGTCATGGTTCCACCTCGGGCTCTTCCATCGGTACGCCTTCATATTCGTCGATCGCGCCGACGTCCGCGCGCGCGTCGCCACTCCCACGTCGGACCGTTATCTCGCCGAAGTTCTCGCTTTGATCGACCTCTGCGTGGCCGCGCTTTATCAGCTCGAGCACGGCGAGGAAACGAACGACCTTGTCGATCCGCGTTCCGCAGCCTTTGGTGATCTCGCGGAAGGTGACGCTCGGCTGCTCGGCAAGAAGCGCCATCACCGTTGCGATCGCTTCGGCGACACTCACTCGGATTGGGGTTATGTGAGAGAGGTCGAGCGCGACGACCGGTTTCGGGGCAAGCGCGCGCGCGGCGATGACGGCGAGATCTCCCGGCGTCACTCGCGCGAGCAGGTCCGGGCAGAGATGGTCGAACTCGGGCCCCGGCCCGGCGCTCCGGCCGATAAAGCCTGCGTTGGCGGTGATCATCTCCGTGAGCCGCGCCGCCGCCTCTTTGAAAGCCCGATATTCGAGCAGCCGGGCGATCAGCATGTCCCGTTCGCTCAGGGCCAGGGCGGCTTCCTCGTCGATGGCCGGGCCCGGGAGCAAGCGCGCGGCCTTTATCTCTATGAGCGTCGCGGCGACGATCAAGAACTCGGTCGCCACGTCGAGGTCGAGGTCTTGCATGGACCGGATGTATTCGAGGTACTCCTCCGTGATCGAGGCGAGCGAGACCTCGTAGATGTCGAGCTCTCGCTTCGCGATGAGGTGAAGGAGGAGGTCGAACGGACCCTCGAAAACCTGCAATTTCACCTGATAGGTCATAGAGGCAATCAGTCTACCGGCGGCCCTCGGGGCTGCCTCGATGGCTAGGCGGCGCCGATCAGGCGGCGGAAGCTGTCGGTCATATGAACGACGACGGACTCGAGGAAGAGGAAGAGGACCAGCAGGAAGATCAGCTCATATTGAACAAGCTCCTCGAACCGCATAGCCGCGCGCGGCGAGAGGAATCGGACCAGGATCCGGCCGCCGTCCCGGCCCGGGATCGGAAGCAGCTCCACGACGGTGAGGAACGAGTTGACGAGCATGACGTAGCCGAAGATAAGCCCGATGTTGTTGTGCAATTCGGCGCGGGAGATGGCCGCTGAGATTGCCGCGATGAGCGCCGTTGCGGCCGGACCGGCAAGAGCGACGAGGATCATATCTCGCTTGGGTTTGCGGAAGGCCCTCGGGTTGAACGACTGTGCCTTCCCCCAACCGAACATCATCCCGTATGGTCCGCGGAATATGGCGACCACGATGAAGACGATCGGCATGATGATGGACCCGAGCGTGTCGACATGTGGTTTTATCCTCAAAGTGGCACGCCCCATCAGCTTCGGGGTGCGGTCCCCCAAAGCGAGCGCGACTCGGGCGTGAGCCCAATGGTGGCCGACGATCCCCAAGAGGAAGCCGAGAGCGACGCCGACGCCGGCGAAGAGGTTCAAACTGCCGACCAAATGTCTCCCTCCCCGGGCTCTATGCCAGTTTATGACAGCCTAAACGAACAGTTGATGCTCAACTAGAAGGTGAGACTGGAGGCCGGGGCAGTCGACAAGTCGACAAAGCGTTTTAGCGCCGTGTCTTTAACGCCTGCGGCCGAGCCGATCCGCCAGGATCGAAGCCTGCCCGTTCGCATCCAGATCGGCCAGCGTGTACGAGAGCGCCTCTCGTACGATTCGCCCACGATCCGCTCCGATGCCGAACTCGCGGAGCGTCAGGCGCGCGCGCTCAAGTGCGAGCAGCTCTTCTTGTGTGCAGTAGAAAGTGATCTTCTCTTCGTGCCGCTGTCGCCCGCTCCCCTGCCTAGGGACTTGTAGCTTGGTCTCTTTATCGATAAATCTCTGAGTCGATTGTGGGCGCGTCTTCGCTGGCTGAGGAGCCGCTGTCTGGTGGCGAGAAGGCATTTGTTGATAAGTCGATTGATCCTGTTGTGTCTGTGTCTCCTCCTTCGGCAAGCTGGTCGTCCTGAACAGCTCGTCCGCTCCTGGTAGGCTCGCTCTCTTCGTCGTCGACAATGCCCAGCACCTCCCTGGCGAGGGCCCGATAGGCCGCCGCCCCCGTTGAATCTCCGGCATACGTAAGGATCGGCTCCCCCACGACGGGGGCCTCTGCGAAGCGGATCGTCCTCGGGATCGTCGATGCGAACAATCGGGTCCCGAAAGCCTCTTTCACCCGAGAGATGACCTCCCGCGCGTGCAACGTCCGCCCGTCATACATCGTTGCGACTACACCTTGAATCTCTAGTTCAGGGTTAAGCCGATCGCGAACCTTCTCGATCGTGTCCACCAACAAGGCCATGCCTCGAAGCGCGAAGAACTCGCACTCCAGGGGGATGATCACCGAATCGCTCGCGGTGAGCGCGTTCACCGTCAAGAGGCCGAGCGACGGAGGGCAATCGATCAGCACGTAGTCGTACTCTCCTTTGGCCTGCGTCAGCACGCGCTTGAGCGCTTGTTCGCGCGCTACTTCGCTGACCAGAACGACTTCTGCGGCTGAGAGGTCGATGTTTCCAGGCAACAGCTCGACACCAGGGATGTTCGTCTTGATGACGACGTCTTCGAACTGCGTGGCACGATCGAGTATCAAGTTGTAAATGGTTTGATCAAGCTCGATCGAGTTGACGCCGACGCCCACCGAGAGCGCTCCCTGTGGGTCGAAATCGACGAGCAGAACGCGTTGTCCGAGTTCCGCAAGTGCGGCGCCGAGGCTGATCGTCGTGGTGGTCTTTCCGACGCCGCCCTTTTGATTGGCGAGCGAAATGATCCTGGTCACGGCCGTTGCTCCCCTGAAAAGTCGACAAGACGACGTAGAGATGAGTCGTCTTGTAGGTTGCGCGACTCTACTCCTTTTGCAGCGAATCGTTCAAGTCTGTGATGCGAACTTAACGAGAACTCAATCGCTGCGCCGCTTCCAGCGCGGCGGATGCCGTGGCGCGCAAGGCATCCGATGCCGATCCGTCGACGAGCGCGGCGCCGAGAGAGACGGTATCGGCTTGATCGCTCAAGAGCACGAGTACAGCGCGCTCACCGGCGATCTCGCCTTCCACCGCGTCTCGCAGTTTGAGGCTGGCGTCTACTGCGTCGATGACGGCAAGGGCGACTGCGCGTGGACCCGTCGCAGCTTCGCCGGTTCCTGTTCTGATCTCGTCTCCGAACGGCGCCGATACTTCGGCGCGCGCGTGGTCCGAGAGCATCTCGACGGCGACGCGGATCGGCGCTGCGGCGGGGTCCCGGGTGCGGGCGGCGACGGGGGGCCGCTCGAGAGAATGAACGATCTTTCCGATCGAGCCGGACAACCGCGCGATCACGTCGCGCTCGGTGTCCTCGAATGGCGTTTCCTTGCGCCCCACGACGTGAAGCCCCCGGGACAGCGCACCCTCGCTGCTGACGGCGACGGCCAGGAACCCGCCGAGCAGCATGGTCTCGTCTCCCTCATGCGGATCGTGGAGCGCGTCGCGCAGGGCGGAGAACAAGCTGAACGCTTCCGTCGGGTCGATCGAACCGAGGTCGGGAGACCCGAGGAAGAGCTGTGGGCCCTGATCCTCGGTGGCGTGAAGGTAGGCACAGAGGTCGAGTGGGATGGCCGCGCGCATCGCCTCGAGCCCTGCGTAGACGATGTCTTGGACCATCACACCGGCGTCGGCCGGGTCCTGCGGAGGGATCATCTAGCGATCCCGACCTCTCTGGGCACCGGGATGAGAGCGGAGGTGTGACGACCGGGACCACGGACGCGGCCCCTTTCCGAGATCTCGGGGCTTCTGTCCCCGCCGTTCGCTCCGAAGGTCGGTCGCTTTTCGCGTCGAGCCGGCGGCCCTTGCGTTTGCTGCTTGTCGTGTCGGAGGCATCGCGGTGACGAGGGAAACCGCCTCCGCGGTGGGGCCGAAGCTGACGGGCAGGACGCGTAACGTGTGATCGGGGATCTTCACCGGGAGCCTCGCGGCCGGCGGGGCGAAGAGGTGGACGTTCTGAAGACCACGCAAAGCGTCGACGCTATCGAAAGGAGCCGCTACGCCGACCCCGAGCGTCCTCGCGCGCGTGGGGCCGTTCTTCGGATGGTCGACGGCCGTGAGACCTCCGACAAGGGCGCCGACCCCCATCGCCGCGACCGTGGCCACGGCGGCAGTGGCGACAAACGGTGAGATGGCATGCGTTGCTGCCGAAGCAGTGGCTTCGGGGGGCCCGATAACCCGGACGGCTGCTTGTGAGCCTGCGTTTTGCAGGATCTGCTCGACCGCGTGCTGGATCGTCCGGGGGTCGGCGGACGGGTCGATAAGGACGACCACATAGTCGTCCGTCAACAGCGAGCACGAAAGAACCCGGGGAAGGAGACGGATCTCGTGCTCGAGACGTCCCCCCATAGTTGAAGGGACTCTACATCAGGCGCGCCACGAGCCCAACACGATGTATCAAGCAGACTCTTTTTGTTTGCATGAGACACAAAGCGTGCTGTACGGGAGCGCCTCGAGTCGCTCGGCGCTGATCGGATCCCCGCATCGCTCACACAGTCCGTAGGTCCCGTCCTCGATCTTGCGGAGCGCTCGTTCGACGTCTCGGAGCTGGCCGCGAAGGCGATCGATCAGAGCAAGGACCTTCCCACGCTCGGCCGTGGACTGTGCGCTGTCGGCGAAGCCGAAGTCGAAGTCCCCGGTTTCGAGGGAGTCTTCGTCGGGGTTCGCGCCGAGCTCGCCCAACTGGCTCCGAAGGTCCGTACGGAGCACGTCGAGCAGCCCGCGGAACCGGTTCAGTTCGGTCGTCTCCATCGCGTCCTCCTACGGCTTCCGAGCGAGAGAGCGCTTCGCACGGGGGTGTGCTGAATCGTAGACTTTTCTCAGTTTTTCCTGGCTCGTGAGCGTGTATACCTGCGTCGTTGACACGCTCGCGTGACCGAGGAGCTCCTGAACGACCCGGATGTCGGCGCCGTGATCGAGCAAGTGGGTCGCGAACGAGTGACGCAGCGTGTGCGGCGATATCCGCCGGGTGAGGTTGGCTCGCTCCGCATAGCGCTTCAGCAGTTTCCAGCACCCTTGCCGCGTTAACCGCTGGCCGCGTTGGTTCAAGAACAAGGCCGCCTGCGAGCGGGCCTTCACGAATCGCGGCCGGGCTTGCGTCAGGTATGCACCCGCCGCCTCGACGGCGGCCCGACCGATCGGCACGACGCGCTCCTTCGAACCTTTTCCGATGCACCGGACGGTCGCTATCTCGAGGTCGAGATCGTCAACGTCGAGTGCCGTCAGCTCGGAGATCCGAAGGCCGGCGGCGTAAAGCAGTTCGAGCATCGCGCGGTCGCGCGCGGCGGCAGCACCGTCCGAGGGGACGGCCCCGAGCAACCCCTCGACTTCCTCTTTGGACAGAGCCTTTGGAAGCGCGCGCGGGATGCGGAGCGTGCCGATCGGCTCGGACGGGTCGGTGCGCGCGTCGCCCTCCCGCAGGAGGTACCGGTGGAGGCCGCGCACGGCTGCGAGCACACGTGCGATCGTCGCATCCGAATAGCGTTTCCCGGGCGCATACTCCTCCTCCCGAAGCGAGCCCAAGAACTCCGAGATATCGGCTTC
>Ga0070708_100002339_pt1 | contig 14669 bp, 13 predicted proteins | sample KBSK5503metaG_FD_65469 | JGI IMG/M metagenome (GOLD analysis project Ga0070708, IMG submission 65469) | Corn, switchgrass and miscanthus rhizosphere microbial communities from Kellogg Biological Station, Michigan, USA - KBS K5-50-3 metaG | ecosystem: Host-associated > Plants > Roots >...
ATCGTTCATCCACGTCCCCGGTCCGCGGCGTTCCGCCGGTACCTCGCGCGTGAGCAGCGGCGTCAGCAGCTCCGGCCGTAGGACGCGTTGCCACAGGATGACTTCTCTTCCCGCGTGCCCACCCGTGAGCGTGCGGAAGCATCCGCGAAGATCGAGTAACGACGTCCCTTCGGCCATGCGCTTCCCGATCGTGTCACGCGCATACAGCGTGCTCGCGGCCTCCAGATATGCATCGAGCTTCCCGGCATACGGCAGCACCGTGTCTTCCATGTACAAGGCGAGGGCGCGCTCGGACCCATCAACCGGCACGGACGTCAGCTCCACTTCCTGCAGAGCCGACCACGCGACGGGTGCAAGGAGCTTGGACGAGGAGTGGTGCCGCATCGCGTCGATCTCTCGTGCCCACGACCGAAGGTCGCCGTCCTCTAAACGCCGGACGTGCCGCTCCCACGCCGCGCCGTCGGCGAGCGCGGTCACCGTCACGACCGTGTAGGAGGGTCCGGTGCCGTGCGCCTGATGGAAGAACCAGAGCACGCGCGCATCGTCGCCTTTGGCGACCACGTCGAGCTGCCCTCGCCACACGGCTTCGAAGTCGTCGGCTTGGGGCCCTCTGACCCGGTGCGTCTCGTGGAGAAAAAGCACGGCCCGATGTTATGGTCTGACGCGCGCGTCAGGTAATCCGGGTGAGGAGGAGCCGTGGCCACAGTCCAGGACCGTTCCGTCACACTCGACACCACCGATGTCGATCGGTACGTGGGCAAGCCCGTCGGCGGGGGCCAGCAGAAAGAGGCGGTCGCCGTCAACGACGTCCGTCGATGGGCACAGGCGATGCAATACCCGAACCCCCTCCACTACGAAGAGGCGATCGCCGAGCGGAGCCCCTTCGGACGGATCGTCGCACCGCAGTCCTTCACGGTCTGCTGCGACGTCGGCCACGGAGCCACGCCGGCGATCGTCGGGAGCATCCCCGGCTCGCACATGATCTTCGGTGGTGACGAGTGGTGGTTCTACGGGCCGCGCATCTTCCCCGGCGACCACGTCCGGATGGAACGTCGCTTCGTCGACTACAAGGTTGCCGACACGAAGTTCGCCGGTCCTACGATGTTCTCGCGCGGCGACACGCTGTACTCCAACCAGCGCGGCGAGGCGATCGGTACGCAACGGTCGACCGCCGTCCGTTACCTGGCCGAGGAGGCGCGCGCGCGCGGCTTCTTCGAACAGACCGCGCCGGTTCCCACATGGACGCCTGAACGTCTCGCCGATCTCGACGCGAAAAAGATCGCATGGATCCGGTCGGGAACCGGGAATCGCCGCATGACGTGGGACGAAGTGAAGGTCGGCACGAAGCTTCCGACGCGACCGATCGGGCCTCACACCATCGCCAGCTTCACGACCGAGTGGCGCGCGTTCACGATGACGGTCTGGGGTGCGACGAGCCACGATGACGACAAGCACATCGAAGAGGCTGGCTGGTTGCCGGAGATGTCGAGAGACCTCGACGCAGCGGAAGAGGATCCCGCTCTCGCCGACGGCTTGTATCACGGTCCCTCGAGGGGGCACACGGATCAGGAGTATGCGCGCGTGATCGGGCTGCCGCGCGGGTACGGCTATGGTGCGTCGATGGGTGCCTGGGTGCTCGACTACGCGGCGCACTGGGCCGGCGATCATGGGTTCGTACGCCACTCGCAGATCCAATATCGGTTCCCGCCGTTCACCGGCGACGCCTCGATCCTCGACGCGGAAGTCGTCGACAAGCGAGAAGACGCGACCCTGGGCGCGCACATCGTGACGCTGGAAGTCGTGATGACGAACCAGGACGCTGCGGTCCTTGCGAAGGGTCCCGTCGAGGTTCAGCTCCCCCACCCCTGATCGGGACGAGCAGGCAGTGACGACGTTCGAAGGTCCGCCTGCTTCCTCCGAAGGAGATCCGGGCCCGTACACGCTCGGGGCCTTCCTTCGGGACGCGGTAGCCCGGAACGGCAACCGAGAAGCGATCGTCTTCCACGACGCGAGCGGCCGGGTCTTGTGGTCGTACGACGATCTGGGATTGGAAGCCGCGCGCGTTGCGCGCGCGCTTATGGCCGCCGGCCTGCAGAAGGGCGAGCGGGTCGCGCTGTTGATGGGGAACCGCCCGGAGTGGGTCGCGTCTGCGTTCGGCATCGCCCTTGCCGGCGGCGTGCTCGTACCGGTGAACACGTACCTCGAGGCATCCGAGCTTTCGTACGTGCTTGGACACTCTGACGCATCGATGCTTTTGATGCAGGACTCCCTGGCCGGTCATGCCTACCACGACACGATCACTACGCTCGCGGATGAGCTCCCGAAGCTTCGGTGGACCGCCTCTCTCGGAGCTGCCAGATCGGTCGATCGCATACAGAGATGGGACGCATTCCTTGCGGGCGGCGACGCTGTCGCGGAACCCGATCTCCAAACGCGCGCTGCAGCGGTCGAGCCGGCCGACGATGCGGTCATCATCTACACAAGCGGCACCACGGCTGTCCCGAAGGGCGTTCTGCACGCGCACGCGCCACCGTGCTTGCAGAGCCGCCGCTTCGTACGACATCTTTGCCTCGACGGCGACGTACGCGCATGGAGCGCGTTCCCGCTGTTTTGGACCGCCGGTTTCGCCATGGTGATGGGATCGACGATCGCGGCAGGTGGTTGCTTGGTGTTGCAGGAGACGTTTTCCCCCGGCGAAGCACTCGGGCTGCTCGGCAGCGAACGAGTCACCACACCGCATGCGTGGCCGCATCAGCTTGCAGAGCTCGAGCAGCATCCCGATTGGATGGCAACCGATCTCTCCGCCTTGCAACACATCGAGTCGTTCAGCTCGTTCGGCCGGCATCCGAGCGTCCGAGTTCCCGAGGACGCGTGGAGCCCGCGCGCGGCATACGGTCTCACAGAAACCTTCACGATCATCACATCGATCCCGTCGGATGCGCCGCCGGATATCCGCGACCGCGCGCAGGGAAGAATCTTGCCCGGGAACGCGATCCGCATCTTGCATCCGGACACAGACGCGCCCCAGCCGGCCGGAGCTCAAGGCGAGATCGCGGTCTCTGGAACGACGCTGATGAAGGGGTACGTCAAGGTGCCTCGCGATGAGACCTTCGACGTGGACGGCTTCTTCCGAACCGGAGACGCCGGGTTCGTCGACGAGGACGGCTTCCTCCACTGGACCGGGCGCACGACCGACCTCATCAAAACCGGCGGTGCAAATGTGTCACCGGTCGAGATCGAGACTGAGCTCCTTCATCATCCTGCGCTCAAGGCCGCCGGCGCCGTTGGGGTGCCGCACGACACGCTCGGCCAGATGGTTGTGGTCGTCGCAGTCGCACAAGACGGTTCGAGCGTGGATGAAGACGATGTGCGCGCGTTCCTCCGAGGACGGCTGGCGTCGTACAAGATCCCACGGCGCGTCATATTCGTTCGCGAACAGGAGCTCACGCTCACCGGGAATCAAAAGATCAGGCCGGAGGATCTGCGCGCGCTGGCGGGAGCGAAGCTCGCAGCGAGGCCGGCAGCGAAATAACGGCTAGGGAGTCCGGCCGAGCCACGCAACGAGCCGGACCGTCGCCGACGCGTCGTTGGGCACCGCCACAGGCTGCTCGAATCCCATCCGCTTTCCCTTCATCATCTTCGTGGTGAACGCAAGCTCCACCTCTGCCAGGTCCGCCGGCATCTCCGTCGGCTGACCGGTCGCCTTCGCCAGGTCCCAGCCGTGAACCAGCATCTCGATCAGAAAGATGTTGAAAAGCCCGGCACCCGGAAGCTCGCTCCGAGACGTCTTGTAGGTCTGCTCGAGCGCGCCCGGACGGCTCCACAGCTCGCGCGCGCGTCCAGCAACCTCGTCGAAGGCAGCACCGGTGTCGGGGGTGGCGCGGCCTTCGTTCTCCGCGGTATCGGGCCTGATGGACGTCAGGAGATCGAGCGGCTCGCCCGACGCAACGCGGTTGAACGTGTCGATATCTGCGATCAGATGATCGAGCAGCCTTGAAACATCCCATTCACTGCACGGTGTGGGCTCGCGAAGATCCTCCTCGTGGATGCCGGCGACGATCGAGCCGGTCCACGTGCGCGCGCGCTCGAGCTGATCGATGGGGTCCACGTCGCGATCGTACCCGAGAGGTTGATGCGGAAAACAAACACCGTTGCGGCCCCTGGTCCGGGCCGCAACGGTGTTTCGCTTCTTTGCTAGGCGCCGGCTGGGCTCGGGAAAAGCCCGATCTGCTGCATCTGACCGAGCGCGTCCACCACGTGCCAGTGTTCGGCAAGCTTCCCGCCATCGAGCCGGTAGATGTCGATGCCGGGGATCGAGAACGACTTGCCGTTGGCCGGCATGCCGAGGAACTCCCCAACCATGGTGCCCGAGTTGATCCACCGCACGACGACCTTGTCGCCTTCGGCGATCACGTCTTGGATCGTGAACTGCGGTGCGAGTCCTTCGCGGAGCATATTGACGCGGTCCTTGAGCCCCACGAGGCCCGTCCGCTGCCCGGGCAGCGGGTCGTGGGTCTCGTACCCTGGCACTGCGAGCTCATCCAGGGCGTCGATGTCCCCCTTGTTGAGGACCTCCTCGTAGTACCGCCGGGCGGTCTCCTTGTTCTGTTCTACCGACATGGCGTCCCCTCCTTTCGGTCACTTCGGACTCTTGCAGTGTGCAGCGGCCCCTGATCTGGCACCACGAAAAGTTACTCACCGAGTTGCCCTCCGTGCTCGCGCTACCATCGCCCGCGATGACGGCCACCATAGGACCGCTCCTGAAGCGCCACCGCTCGGCCGCCGGCCTGACGCAGGAGGAGCTGGCCGAGCGTGCCGAGGTGAGCGCGCGCACGGTCAGCGACACCGAGCGAGGGCTGCGTACCGTGATCTATCGCGATACCGCGCGCCGGCTCGCGGACGCACTCGGGCTGGACGACGAAGCACGCATCGAGTTCGAGGCTGCCGCGCGCGGGCAGCGCGGCGCACCGGCGCCCGCAACGCTCCCCGTCCCACCGACGCGCCTCATCGGACGCGAGCAAGAGCTGGAGGTCACTCTCGCTGCGCTGGAAACCGACGGCGTCCGGTTGCTGACGTTGACCGGACCCGGCGGCATCGGAAAGACCCGCATCGCCCTGGAAGCGGCACGGCGCGCGCGATTCGCCGGCGGCGTTTTCTTCGTCTCGCTCGGAGCGACCGAAGATCCGAAGCTCGTCCTCTCGGCGATAGCGCACGCGGTCGGTGTGACGTGGGCGCGTCCACCGCTGGTCCCAGCGATCGCAGATCGTCTTCAAGAGAAAAACGCCCTCATCGTGCTCGATACGTTCGAGCACCTTCTGGGCGCCGCCTCCGACGTCGCCGAGCTCCTTGCTTCATGCCCCGGCCTCCGGGTGCTCGTCACGAGCCGCGAAGCGCTCCATCTGCGAGGCGAGCATGAGGTCTCGATCCCGACGCTCGCAACGCCGAACGAACACTCGCTGATCGATGTTGAGCGCGCGCCGGCGAGCGCCCTCTTTCTCGAGCGCGCGCAGGCGGTGAAACCCGATCTTGTGCTTGACGAGGAAACTGCGGACGTCGTTGCCGCGATCTGCCAACGTTTGAATGGGTTGCCACTCGCGATCGAGCTGGCCGCGGCGCGCGCGAAGCACCTCCCACTTCCCTCCTTGCTCGACCAGCTCGAGAACAAGCTCAACGTCCTCACGGGCGGTCCGCGGGACTTGCCCCGGCGTCAGCAAACGATGCGCGACACGGTCGGGTGGAGCTACGACCTCCTCGACGACGGCGAGCGCACCCTTTTCCGCGAGCTTTCGGTCTTCGCCGCTGGGTGCACGCTCGATGCAGCGCGCGCGGTGTGCTCGGCGGCAAGCGACGCACTCGATCTCATCAGTGCTCTCGTCGACAAAAGCCTCGTCCACCTCGAACCCGAAGATGCCCGGGCTCGCTTCCGGATGCTCGATGTCATCCGCGAATTCGCGGGGGAAAAGCTCCGGGAACGCAACGACGTGGACGTGCGGGAGCGCCACGCCGCTTATTTCCTCCGACTGGCCTCCCAAGCCGAGCCGCAGTTCGGGGGCTCAGATCAAGAGATCTGGTTCCGCAAGCTCGCGGCCGACCAGGAAAACTTCCGCGTGGCGCTGCAGTGGTCCATCGATCGCCACGACGCGGAGACCACCCTTCTTCTCGCCGGCGCCTTGTGGCAGTTCTGGCGATCCCATGGTGATCTGGCTGAAGGACGAGACTGGATGCGAGCCGGCCTCGTACTCGAGGGCAGCAGTGTGCCCGTTCGCGCGAAGGCGCTCTGGGGTGCGGCCTGGCTCGCCTATCACCACGGAGACTACGAAGATACGGAAACGCTGGGCGAGCACCTGTTCACCTTGTCGCAAGGCACGACCGATCCGATCATCAAGCGCAACGCACTCACCATCCGGGGAATAGTGGCGATGGCCCACGGCCGCGTTCAAGACGCATGTGCGCTATTCGAGGAGGGTGTTCAGCTCTTACGGCCGCTCGGACAGAACTGGCTCCTCGCGACTTCGTTGCTCAATCTAGGGACGGCGAGCGTTCACGCACGCGACGGAGCGCGCGCGCGGTCTTTGCTCGAGGAAGCAGGCAGCGTGTATGACCGGCTCGGTGACCGGCATTTCAGCGGGCGCGCATCCATGCAGCGAGGCTTTGCGTGGATGGTCGACGGCGACATCGGGCGCGCAGCCTCACTGATCTCCGAAGCGCTTCGAACGTTCGCCGAGTTGGAGGATGCGTGGGGAACGGCAGAGTGTCTCGAAGCGATGGCCGCCGTGCGCGCTGCGGAAGGCTCCGCCGAGCGCGCTGCGCGTACCGGCGGCGCAGCCGAGGTCCTTCGAGCCACGATCACCGTTCTTCCGCTCGCCTGGGACCGCGTCTGGACGGAGAGCTATCTGGAAGGTGCGCGCGAATCGGTTGGCACCGAAGTGTGGCAAAGCGCCTGGGACGCCGGTCGCGCTATGAGTCTTGAAGACGCGCTCGAGGACGCGCTGGCCACACAAAGTTGATAGTTTCCCCGCCCGTGACCACCTTCATATCGAGGCTCGACGCATCGGGCACCGGGCCCCGCGTGGCCGTGAAAGACCTCATCGACGTGGAAGACGTTCCGACGACGGCGGGGTCGCGCGCGATCGAACGGATGGCCGTTCCCGCCGAACGCGACGCGCAATGCTTGAAAGGATTTCGAGCAGCCGACGCCCGCCTTATCGGCAAGACCAACCTCCACGAACTCGCCGTTCTGCCCTTAGGCGTGAACCCGTGGTTCGGGACGCCGGTTAACCCGTTCGACGAGGCGTTGATCCCCGGTGGATCCTCGAGCGGATCGGCCGTCGCGGTTGCAACGGACGAAGCAGACGTGGCGATCGGCTCCGACACCGGCGGGTCGGTGCGCGTGCCCGCGGCATGTTGCGGCGTCGCCGGCCTGAAGACGACGCATGGAAGGATCTCCGTCGACGGCGTCTACCCGCTCGCGCCCAGTCTCGACACGATTGGACCGATCGCAGCAAAGATCGCGGGGCTCGAGCTGGGGATGCGGCTTCTGGAACCCGGCTTCACGGCTGCGTCCTCTCCGGCACGGCGGATCGGCCGACTCCGCACATCCGGGCTACCCGAGATCGAAGCAGCGATCGATGAGGCCCTTCGCGCGGCCGAATTCGAAGTCGTTCCGATGGAGTTCCCCGATTGGCAGACCGGGAACCTCGCGTTCACAACGATCTACCTCTGCGAGACGTGGCAAACCGATCATCACCTGATGGATCCGAAGCACCGCGACGGAATCGGAGACGATATCGCGCAGATCTTGTCGCTCGGCGAGATGTTCCTGCCGCAATTGGAGGCCGGTCGACAACAGGCAGATGAGTGGAGGCGAACCTTGCTCGCCCTTTTCGATCAGGTCGAGCTGCTTGCACTGCCGACGCTTCCGATCTTCCCGCCACGGATCGACGAGATCCCCGACGACCCGACGCCGCTCGTCATCGACATCACCCGCCACGTTTCTTTGTTCAACGCGGCCGGCGTACCTGCCGTTGCGCTGCCGGTTCCGGTGAAAGGATCGCGCCTGCCGGCGAGCCTTCAGCTCGTCGGGCCGCTCGGCAGCGAGGAGCTTCTGATCCCGACGGCCGCGGTCGTCGAAGCGGCCATCTGACGATAGGCGGGCGGGTTTGGAACCTCTCGAGATGGCGATGTAAGAGACAGGCAATCATGGCCAAGATCGCGTTCCTTGGACTCGGGCTGATGGGCTCGCCGATGGCGGCTCGCCTGCTTCATGAGGGTCACGATCTAACGGTGTGGAACAGAACCCCCGAGGGGGCAAAGGCCCTCCTCGATCAGGGAGCGGCGGCGGCACCGTCGCCTGCAAAGGCAGCGGCCGGTGCCGACGTGGTGATCACGATGCTCGCAACACCGGAGGCGCTCGAGAATGTGGTCTTCGGCGAGGACGGCCTCGCGCAGAGCCTGAGTTCTGGACAGATCTTCATCGAGATGTCCACGGTCGGACCGCAAACGATCGGAAAGATCGCACCCAGGCTTCCGGATGGCGTGACGTTGGTCGATGCTCCCGTCCTCGGGAGCATCCCCCAAGCAACCGGGGGCACGCTCGAAGTCTTCGTCGGCGCGAAGGACGACATCTTCGAGCGGGTTCGACCGCTTCTCGCGGCGCTTGGGAACGTACGGCATGTCGGCGGTGCCGGAGCAGGAGCCTCGATCAAGCTCGTTGTGAACTTGACCCTCGGCGCTGCGATGACGACGCTTGGGGAGGCGCTCGCCCTCGGTCGCGCGTTCTCGCTCGATCGCGGGACCCTGCTCGACATCCTCGAGGGCTCTCCGATCGGGAACACCGTCAAGGGCAAACGAGAGCGGATCGAGTCGGGCCACTACCCGCCGAACTTCAAGCTCGCGCTGAGCGAGAAGGACCTCCGCCTCGTCAACGGCGCCGCCGAGGAAGCTGGTGTCGAGCTTCGCGTTGCGCCTGCGGCGCACACGTGGTTCGCCGACGCGGTCCCTCTATTCGGTGATCTCGACTACTCGGCGGTCGTCGCGGCGATCCTCGGAGAAAAACCGCTAGCCTGATCGAGTCCAACGCCCCGAGAGAAAGGAACGCTTCATGCCCGACCAGATGAGCTTCGCGAAAGACATCCTTCCTCTCTTCACGGCGGTCGACATCGAACACATGGCCGGCCAGGAGATCCCGCTCGACGACTATTCGTACATGAGCAACCCGGACAACGCCACGGCCGTCCTCGACTCAGTGGCGAATGGTTCCATGCCGCCGACGTGGGGCGGAGGCGGCGGTGCGTGGCCGGAGGAGAAAGTCCAGCTGTTCGCGAAGTGGATCGAAGACGGCTACCAGCCCTAGGGCTTACCGGCGAACCGCGCTCACCAGTGAGCGCGCGGCGGATGCGGGAGCTGTTTCGGGAAGTGGTCGACCGTACGCGTCGGCGCGCTCGCGCGCGCTGAATACCTCGGCGTTCCAGCCATGCTTCCGCAGCCACGCCGCGGGGTCGTCGGGCGCTTCCGACTTCCACATCGCATTGACCGATGCTATCGGCGCGTCTTCGCTTACCGAAGCGTCGGTTCCGCCGGGTATCTCGAGGCTTCCGCGTCCGCCCAGTGTGATCGCCAGCCGGCTGCCGGGCGGAGATGCATCGCTGATCGTGGTGATCAACGCTTCGTTCTGCTCCGCGGTCAGGTAGATGAGGAGACCCTCCGCGATCCAAGCGGTCGGGACCGCGGCGTCGAAGCCGGCGCCCAAGAGGTCGGAGAACCAATCGCCGCGAAGGTCGCTCGGAACGACGATCCGCTCACAACGAGGCGTCGCTCCGGTAGAGCTGAGTACTTTTTCTTTGAAGTTGAACATATCTGGGACATCCAGCTCGAAGAGGCGAACACCCGGTGGCCACTCCAGACGGAACGCGCGCGCATCCAACCCGGCGCCCAGGATCACGAACTGGCGGACGCCTGCTTGCGCCGATTCCAACGAGAATTCGTCGAGAAAGCGGGTTCTCACGACCACCCAGCGCGCGATGGTTGCCCAGTACGCCTGTATCTCGTTGGATGTGTCGGCCTGATCGATCTCGGTTCCGTCGGGCGGGATCCATCCCGAGGCGGTAACGAACTCCGCCGCCAACGGATCGGCGAATGATCGATCCGGCCGCGTGGTCTCGAGCGCGCGCACGTATGCGACGCCAACGGCGGTCATCCCGACGCCCTGAGGCGTTTCGTGTTCGAGCGCCACAAAGAGAGCCTAACGTCGAGTGTCGCGGCGGGCACGTCGGGGGATAAAGTCGGCTTGGCGGCAACCTCGATGGCTCCCGACCCCGCCAAAGGAGATGGCAACCATGGCCGACTTCCTGCTCGATATCGAGAACCTCCGCAAGCGCGCGCGTGAGCACATCGAGATGGGTCCGGTCACCAGCACCTACGGCGCGGACCGCAACAGGGTGATCGCCGTTCTGAACGAGGTGCTCGCGACCGAGCTCGTCTGCGTGCTGCGATACAAGAGGCATTACTACACGGCGAGAGGTATCAACGCGGCGCCGGTTGCTGAGGAGTTCCTGCAGCACGCGAACGAGGAGCAAGGACACGCCGACATGGTGGCCGAGAGGATCGTGCAGCTCGGCGGCGAGCCCGACTTCTCGCCCCAGGGCCTTGCGACCCGATCGCACTCCGAGTACGACGCATCCGTCAATCTCCTCGACATGGTCCGGGAAGACTTGGTGGCTGAGCGAGTGGCGGTTTCCTCCTACCAGGAGATCATCCGGTGGCTGGATGAAGGAGACCCGACCACGAGGCAGATGATGGAACAGATCCTCGCGGTCGAAGAAGAGCACGCCGACGACCTCAGCAACATCCTCGAGGAGATGAAGCCGTAGTAACGGCTCTGCCCGCGCACCACGGATGACGGCCGCGCGCGCGCGCACCGGATCGCACGTCGTTCTAAGCGCGCGCGAACTGAACCGTGCGCTGCTCGAGCGCCAGATGCTGCTGCATCGCTCGAAGCTGCCAGCGCTCCGTGCGATCGAGCGGCTCGTCGGGATGCAAGCGCAGTCGCCGCTGGCCCCCTACGTCGGCCTGTGGGCACGGCTCGAGGATTTCGAACCAGACGAGCTGATCCGTTTGATGAACACGCGTCGCGCCGTCCGCCTGGTGATCATGCGCTCGACGATCCATCTGATGAGTGCGCGAGATTGCATCTCGCTCCGGTCGCTCTTCGACCCGGTGATGGACCGCAACCTCCATAACAACTGGCGTCAGCGACTCGAAGGAGTCGACGCGAAGGAGCTTGCAGCGGTGGGCAGGAAGCTTGTCGAGCAAGAGCCTCGAACCTTCTCGGAGCTCGGCACTCTCTTAGCCGAGCGCTGGCCGGACCACGATCAGGCCGCACTCGCGATGGCCGCGCGCGCGTGGCTGCCGCTCGTGCAGATCCCACCCCGCGGCATCTGGGGTGCAGGGGGCCTCGCGAAGCATACGACGGTCGAGCACTGGCTCGGCAAGCCGCTCGCGAAGAGCAGCGCGCGCGACGCGATGATCAAGCGCTACCTGAAGGCGTACGGACCGGCGAGCGTGCGAGACATCCAGATGTGGTCGGGCCTGACAGGCCTTCGGGATGTCGTCGAGCAGCTTCGCCCGACGCTGCGAACGTACTTGGACGAACGTGGAACCGAGTTATTCGATGTTCCCGGCGCGCCCCTGCCGGACGCAGATACGCCCGTGTCGCCTCGGTTCGTGCCCGAGTACGACAACCTGCTTCTGTCCCACGCAGATCGCTCGCGCGTGATCGCCGACGACCATCGCGCGCGCATCTTCACGAAAGGCGCGTTCCTCGTCGAGGGCTTCGTCGGCGGAACGTGGAGCACCGCCCGAAAGCGCGACTCCGTCGATCTCAAGATCCAGCCGTTCCGCCGTCTCCGGAAAGATGAAAGAGCGGACGTCACCGAAGAAGCAAACGAGCTGCTGCGATTCATCTCCCCGAACGGTGGGGACGTGCGATTCGTCTCAACGATGTGAGCGCATGCTCCCACTCTTCGGATTGACCGCAGACCTCGGGGCAGCCAGAGTGAGCGTCGTGGAACCAACCGTGGCCCGCCGGATGTGGCAGTTGCTCGAGCCGGTTCACGCCGTCGTCTATTTCGCGCCGGAGACGCGCGCGGCGTACGCGGAGGCCGGCCTCAAGGGCGGCTGGATGGGTTACTTCGCATCGCGCTCTGCAGCAATGGGCGCCGTCCCGCCCGAGATGGTCATCGCGACCTTCTACAACTTCCATCCGAAGATGGTGCGGCGCGCGATCCCCGACGCGTGGACGTTTTCGACGCCCGAAAAGGTGTTGCGCGCGCGCCTGGATGTCGCCGATCTCGCCCTTCGGAGGCTGCTCGGCCCAGACGTCGACAATGAGAACGTCTCGGCGGCCGCTCGCCTTGCGCGCGTCGCTGCGGAAGCGGCTCAGCCCGCAGGCCGGCCGCTGTTCGCCGCGCATGCGGCACTCCCTTGGCCCGACTCGCCGCACCTCGAGCTGTGGCACGCCGCGACCTTGCTGCGTGAGTTCCGCGGTGATGGCCACGTTGCGGTGCTCGTTGCGAATGAGATCGACGGATGCGAAGCAAACGTCCTTATCACCGCCGAGCATGTGATGCCGCCGGCGATGCAGCGGGCGAACCGCGGATGGTCGGCAGAGGAATGGACTGCGGCGGAGGACCGGCTGCTCGAGCGCGGGCTCCTCCGAGCCGATGGGCTGACCGATGCAGGACGGCGCTTGCGCGCAACGATCGAAGACGCGACGGACCGTCTGGCGTTGGCGCCCTACCAAGAGCTCGGCGCAACCGCGTGCGCCGAGCTCGAATCCAAGCTGCTCGAGATCAATCGGAGCCTCGGCTCCGCCGTTCCGTTCCCGAACCCGATGGGCCTCACACCGGCCGCCGACAGTTAGGCGACGGCAGAACGCCGGAAGACGCGCGCGCCGGCGAAGAGGAGCACCACCGTGAATGCGATAACGATCAGGATGCTGCCGAGCTCCGCGGCGGATCCGGCATTTGCTCCCCAGATCGCTTTCAATCCATCTGAGGGTCCGCCGGTTAAGCCGTGACGCATCAGCGCCAGCGCATGCGTTCCCGGCAGCACCTTGGCGATGATCGCCAGGCCTTTCGGTAGCACGGAGATCGGGAAGAGCGACCCGGCGAAGAACCACGGCACGATCGCGATGGCGGGGACGTTGCCGATGTACTCCTGTTCGGACGCAAGCCGATACGCCATCACTTCTGCGAGCGACGCGTAGATCACCGTTAGCAGAGCAACGGCGCCGACGAACCAGAGCACGCCGCTCGCCGTCACGTGGTAGGTCGCGCCGCGCGCAACCGCGGCGACGATGAGAACCGTCACTTGCAGTCCGGTGATCGTAAGGGTCGCAAAAACATTCGCGAGTGGCGGGAACCATCTCGGCACCGGCGCTGCGAGCAGCTCACGGAGCGCGCCGTGCTCACGGTCGCCCATGACGCTGAGACCGGAGAACATCGCATTCAGCGGTACGAGCAGCACCACCGTTGCTATCGATACGAATGTGAGATAGTCGACACGAGGATTGAACGTGCCGAGCGCCTTCTTAAGCGCCGGGCCGATGACGATCGCGAAGAGCACGGGGGTTGCAAGAGGAACGATCAGCTCGCGCGGATTTCCTGCGAGCAGCCGCAAGCGGCGCCGATACAGTGTGAGAAGTTGCATCTGTCATCACCCTTCCAGTGATGCGCCGGTCAGGCGCAGGTACACGTCATCCAAGGTCGGACGACGCACGGATATCGAGCGGATAGGAAGCGATGCGTCGCGCAACGCTCGCACGGCTTCGTCGCCGTGCCCATTGCGGAACGGAACCGTGACGGTGGATCCGAGCCGGAAGACATCCTCGACCGGGATCCCGCGCGCACCGAGCGTCCTCGCGACGAGATCGGTTGCCCCGTCGACTTCGAGCATCTCGTCGCCGAGCCCGGCGAGCAACGCCGCCGGTGCATCCATCGCGACCACACGCCCCTTGTCCATGATGGCGAGCCGCTCGCACAGCCGCTCCGCTTCTTCGAGGTAGTGAGTCGTCAGTACGAGCGTCATGCCGTCGCGCGCGCGCATGTCGCCGATCAGCGACCACAGCTCGTGCCGGATCGTCGGATCAAGCCCGACCGTCGGCTCGTCGAGGAACAGCACCTTCGGTTCTGCAAGCACCGCGCGCGCGATCTCCAACCGCCGCCGCTGTCCCCCGCTGTACGTCCTCGTCGGCCGGTCGATGACTTCACCCAAGCCCATCAGGTCGGTGAGCTCTTCGATGCGGCTGCGCGCGCGATCGCGCGGCACCTCCCACAGACGCGCGTGAAGCGCCAGGTTCGCCCGACCGGATAGTGCGCGGTCGAGGACCGAATCCTGGAACACGATCCCCGACACGCGGCGGGCAGAGATCGATTCGCGCGCGACGTCGTAGCCGCCGACCGTCGCGTCCCCCGAGGACGCCTTGACGGTCGTCGTGAGGATTCCGATCGTCGTCGTCTTTCCTGCACCGTTGGGCCCGAGGAGCCCAAAGGCCTCCCCGCTCCCCACTGAGAACGACACGTCCCGCAGCGCCTCCGCTCCCCCACGGTAGGTCTTAGAGAGACTTCGAACCTCAACGCCTCGGTGTGCTTCCTTGCCGTTGCCCTTCATCC
>Ga0070708_100002340_pt1 | contig 14669 bp, 10 predicted proteins | sample KBSK5503metaG_FD_65469 | JGI IMG/M metagenome (GOLD analysis project Ga0070708, IMG submission 65469) | Corn, switchgrass and miscanthus rhizosphere microbial communities from Kellogg Biological Station, Michigan, USA - KBS K5-50-3 metaG | ecosystem: Host-associated > Plants > Roots >...
CGTTATGCGCTGCGGGCGAGTTTCACCGACGAGGCCGGGGCGGTGCTCGGCCCGGCGACCGGCGTGACCTGGTCTTCCGACAACCCGTCGGTCGCGGCGGTAGGTCAGGACGGAATGGTCACGTCGCTCGACTATGGCCACGCTCGCATTGTGGCCACCGGGCCCGAGAGTCGCCGGGCGACGACCGAGCTGTTCGTGCAGGGGGAGATCGTCGTCGCGAGCTCGCGCTCCGGCCGGTTTCAGCTCTACGCCACGGAGCGCTCCAGCGTGTCCCAGCTGCGCAAGATCATGGACGATCCGGCCGCGGCGACCGAGGCGGCGTTCTCACCGGACGGGTCGCGCATCGCGTTCGTCTCCACCCGCGACGGCCAGCCCGAGATCTACGTGATAGACGCGGACGGCTCCAACGCCGCGCGCCTCACCAACGCGCGGGCCGCGGACGCCGATCCCACGTTCACGGGGGACGGTCAAGGCGTGGTGTTCACGTCGAAACGCAGCGCTCATCGCCAGATCTTCGTGCAGCCGATCACGGGCTCCGACGCCGTTCAGCTCACCCAGGAGCCCACGGAGAACTGGCAACCCGCGGTGTCACCCGACGGCGAGACCATCGCGTTCGTTTCGACGCGCGAGGGAAATCAAGATATCTGGCTGATGTCGAAGGACGGCTCGAACCAGCGTGCGTTCACCAAAACGCCGCAGGTTCGAGAGAGCTGTCCGAAATTCTTGCGCGACGGGTCGCTCGCCTACCTCGTCGAGCACAAGCAGGGCGGCCGCACGGTGACGGAGGTCGTGAAGGCCGACCTCGCCACCGCGCAGGTGACGCCCCTCACCGGGTCCAATCTCTTGATCTCCGAGTTCGCGGTCTCCACGGCCGGTGATCTCCTCGCCCTGGTGGTGGGCGAGAAGAACCTCCCCAGGGTAGTCCTGCAGCTGGCGGGTGCCGCTGCGGGGCCGCCCATGCCGCTCGCCGCCACCGGCTCCGAGCAGATGACCTCGCCGGCGTTCATGCCGTAGCTCCCGTCCGGGAAGGCTGGGCTCGGCGAGGCACGGTCCTGGGCGACCTTCGCTTGACGATTCTCTTCGCTCGCTGCGCTTCGGCACGGCGTCATGCCGAGCCCGCCCTCGAGGTGAGAACACCGATAGCGGGCACTCGTCAACTCGGCGTCAACAGGTGGCGTTGAGCCGCTCGCGCGGTATTGAATTTCCGCGCCTAAGTGTTTAACTTGCCGCAACTTAGCCCATTAGCCCCTTAGCCCTCACACCATGACCGCACCCAACGCCCGCGAGCGCATTCTCCCGCGCCTCATCGAGGACGAGCTGAAGGAGTCCTTCCTCGACTACTCGATGAGCGTCATCGTGCAGCGCGCGCTGCCCGACGCGCGCGACGGTCTCAAACCCGTCCACCGCCGCATCCTGTACGCGATGCACGAGCTCGGTCTCGTGCCGGGCCGCCCCTACAAGAAGAGCGCCACCGTCGTGGGCGATGTGCTGGGCAAATACCACCCGCACGGCGACATCGCGGTCTACGACGCCCTGGTGCGGATGGTGCAGGACTTCTCGCTGCGCTATCCGCTCGTGGACGGGCAGGGGAACTTCGGGTCGGTGGACGGAGACCCCGCGGCGGCTTACCGCTACACCGAGGCCCGGCTCACCCGCATCGCGATGACGATGCTGGAGGACATCGAGAAGAACACCGTCGACTTTGTCGCCAACTTCGACGAGCGGCTCCAGGAGCCGACGGTGCTCCCGTCGAAGCTTCCGAACCTGATGGTGAACGGCGCCGCCGGCATCGCGGTGGGAATGGCCACCAACATCCCGCCGCACAACCTGAGCGAGGTGGTTCAGGCGATCAACCACCTGGTGGACCACCCCGACGCACCCGTGAAGGACCTCCGGAAATTCGTGCGCGGGCCCGACTTCCCCACCGGCGGGATCATCTACGGCCGCGACGGGATCCGGGAGTGTTACGACAAGGGCCGGGGGCGGATCGTGATCCGCGGGCGCGCGGTGGTCGAGGAGCGGGAGTCCACGGGGAAGCACCAGATCGTCGTGACCGAGATCCCGTATCAGGTCAACAAGAGCAACCTGGTCGCGCAAATCGCCGCGCTCGCCAACGACAAGAAGCTCGAGGGGATCTCCGACCTGCGCGACGAGTCGGACCGCGAGGGGATGCGCATCGTCATCGAGCTGAAGCGCGACGCGGTGCCCGCCGTGGTCCTGAACCAGCTCTACAAGCACACCCAGATGCAGACCACCTTCGGCGCGATCATGCTGGCGCTCGTGGACGGCGTGCCGAAGGAGATGGACCTGAAGGAGCTGCTGCAGCACTTCATCGAGCACCGGCACACGGTCATCACCCGTCGGACCGAGTTCGAGCTGAAGCGCGCCCAGGACCGCGAGCACATCCTCGAGGGCCTCAAGATCGCGGTCGACCACATCGACGAGGTGATCAAGATCATCCGCAAGTCCAAGGACACGCCCGCGGCGGACTCGAGCCTGCGCAAGCGCTTCGAGCTGTCCGAGAAGCAGTCGGCGGAGATCCTCAACATGCGGCTGGCGCGGCTCACCGCGCTCGAAATCACCAAGCTCGAGGACGAGCTGAAGGAGGTCCGCAAGTTCATCAAGGAGTGCAAGGAGATCCTCGGCTCGAAGCCGCGGCGCCTGAAGATCCTGAAGGAGGAGCTCAGCGAGCTCGCCGCCGGGTTCGGCGACCAGCGCCGCACCGAGATCGTCGCCGATCAGGGCGAGTTTTCCATCGAGGACCTGATCGCCGAAGAGGACATGGTGATCACCGTGTCCCACGCGGGCTACATCAAGCGCCTCCCCGTCTCCGCCTACCGGCGCCAGCGCCGCGGCGGCAAGGGTGTCATCTCCGCCCAGACCAAGGAAGACGACTGGGTCGAGCACCTCTTCATCGCCTCGACGCACGACTACGTGATGTTTTTCACCCAGAACGGCCAGTGCTACTGGCTCAAGGTGCACGAGATCCCGCAGGCGGCGCGGGCGGCGCGCGGCAAGCCCGTGATCGGGTGCATCGCGATCAAGCCGGACGAGCATGTGGCGGCGCTGGTCCCGGTGCGCGAGTTCTCCGAGGACCAGTTCCTGTTCTTCGCGACCAAGCACGGCGTGGTGAAGAAGACCGCGCTCTCCGAGTTCGGCAACCCGCGCTCCGCGGGCATCCGCGCGATCAACATCGAGAAGGGGGACGAGCTGATCGACGTGCAGGTCACGGACGGCTCGAACGACATCGTCCTCGCCACCCGGCACGGGATGAGCATACGGTTCCACGAGAAGGACGTGCGGGACATGGGCAGGACCGCAACGGGCGTGAAGGGGATCGAGCTCGACAAGGGCGACCAGGTGATCGGCATGGTGGTGGTGCGCCGCGCTTCCACCCTCCTCACCCTGACCGAGACGGGCATGGGCAAGCGCTCGGAGCTCGACGAGTACCGCGTCCAGCACCGCGGCGGGCGCGGCATCATCACGCTCAAGCGCACCGACAAGACGGGGGACGCCGTCGCGTTGAAGGAGGTTCTCCCCGACGACGAGCTCATGATGATCACGAAGAAGGGCATCATGATCCGGGTGCCGGTCGAGGGTATTCGCATCTCCGGCCGCAACACCCAGGGGGTGAAGATCATGAACCTCACGCCGGGCGACCTGGTGGTGAGCGTCGCGCGCGTGGTCAAGGAGGACGTGGGAGAGAACGGCGGCGAGGGCGGGGAAGACGAGGAAGACGCGCCGGCGGGTGGCGCCAAGAGCACGGCGAAGCCGAAGGGCCGGCGGCCCCGGGCGAAGAAGTAACGGTGGTCACGGCCGAGAGCGTGCGCGAAGCGGCCGCGGGCCTCCACGGCGTGGCGGTCCGGACTCCACTGCGCTACGTGGAGCCGCTGGACGCGTACCTGAAGCTCGAGAGTCTCCAGCCGACCGGCGCGTTCAAGGTCCGCGGGGCCTACAACGCGATCCGCAAGCTCTCCGACGCCGCGCGCCGGCGCGGCGTGATCACCTATTCGAGCGGCAACCACGGGCAGGCCGTGGCTTACGCGGCTCAGTACGTCGGGATCCGGGCGGTGGTGGTGATGCCCGAGACGGCGCCCGCGGTGAAGGTGGCGGGCGTGAGGAAGTGGGGCGGGGAGGTCGTGTTCGCGGGCCGCACCTCGGAGGACCGGCGCGTGAAGGCCGAGGAGATCGCGCTGCGCGAAGCGTTGGCCGTCGTCCCACCGTTCGATCACCCGGACATCGTGGCCGGGCAGGCCACGGTTGGCCTCGAGATCGCCGAGCAGCTCCCGGGCGTCGAGACGGTCGTGGTCCCGGTGGGAGGGGGCGGGTTGATCTCGGGTGTGGTCGTCGGGCTCGCCGCGGCGGGGAGCGGGGCGCGCGTGTGGGGGGTCGAGCCGAGCGGCGCGCCCAAGCTCCAGCGCTCGCTCGAGGCCGGGAGGCCGGTGCGGCTCGACCGCACGGCCAGCCTCGCCGACGGCCTCATCACGCTCACCGTGGGAGAGATTCCCTTCGCGCAGCTGACCGAGCAGCGCGCACGGCTCTGCGGGGTCGCGCTGGTGGACGATGACACGCTCCGGGAAGCGATGCATTTTCTATGGCGCCAGTGCCGCCTGGCCGTCGAGCCCTCCGGGGCCGCGACGACCGCGGCGCTCCGGGCCGGCGTCCTGAAGCCCGCCCCGCCCGCGGTGCTCGTCGTGAGCGGGGGAAACGTCGATGCGTCGCTGCTCGAGGTCTGACACCACATGCCCGGCATCGCGGGAGCCAAGATTCTCCTCGCCGACGACGACCAGTCGCTGGTCCGCACCCTCAGCTGGATCCTGAAGCACGAGGGGTACGAGGTGGTGGTCGCGCCCGGCGGGGAAGGATTGCTCGGCAAGCTCGAGGAGGAGCGCCCGCACCTGCTGCTCCTGGACATCATGATGCCGCAGGTCGACGGCCTGCAGCTGCTCCAGAAGATCAAGGCCGACGAGCGGTTCCGCCACCTGCCCGTGCTGATGATCTCCTCGGTCCAGGACGTCGAAGGGGCGACGGTCCGGTCGCTGGGCCTGGGCGCCGCGGACTTCATCGCCAAGCCGTTCCGGGCGCGCGAGCTCCTGGCGCGAGTCGAGGCGCACGTGCGCTCCTCCCAGGAGCTCTCCAGGGCCCGGGAGGAGGCGCAGAGCCGGGGCGCGATCGTGGAAATCCTCCACGAGGTCACCGACTCCATCAAGCCCGACGAGATCTACCACATCCTGGTGCGGCGCGTCGCCCGCGCACTCCAGATCTCCAAGTGCTCGATGGTTCTCGCCAAGCCCGGCGACGAGTTCGGCCTGGTGGTGGCGGCGTACGAGAACCCGATGCTCCGCAACCTGCAGGTCGAGCTGGCGCGCTACCCGGAGATCCAGGGCGCGCTCACGAGCGGCCGCCCGGTGCTGGTCGCAGATGTAGGCAGCGATCCGCTGTACGAACAGGAGCGGGTGCGCTGGCAGCGTGAGGGTGTTCAGGTCACCACCCGCTCCGCGGCGGCACTGCCGTTCTCCATGAAGGACCGGCAGATCGGCGTGTTTTTCCTGCGCACTACCGGGGAGGACCCGGCCCTCACGCTCGGCGACGCCGACTTCGCCGAGACCGTGATCCGCACGGCCGTGGCGGCGATCGAGAAGGCGTACGACTTCGAGACGGCGGTCTCGGACAGGAAGCGCCTCGAGAAGCTCGCGGCCACGGACGCCCTCACGGGGTGCCTCAACCGGCGCGCCTTGTCCGACGTGCTGGGGATGGAGCTCGATCGCGCGCGCCGCTACAACCTGGCCCTGACGGTCCTGCTCGCGGACATCGACCATTTCAAGGTGGTGAACGACACCCGCGGCCATCTCGCGGGGGACTCGGTGCTGCGCCAGGTCGGCGAGATCCTGCGGCGGGAGACGCGCTCCGTGGACATCGTGGCCCGCTACGGCGGCGAGGAGTTCGTGGTGGTGCTGCCGGAGACGGCGATGCACGGCGCGGTGATCTTCGCGGAGCGGCTGCGGCGGCGCATCAAACAGCACGACTTCGCGGATCCCGGCGAGGAGCGGCTCGACCTCACCGTCTCGATCGGGCTCGCTTCGTTCCCCGACGACCGCGTGACCGGCGCGGACAGCTTCGTGGCGCTCGCCGACCAGGCCCTGTATCGGGCCAAGAACGAAGGCCGCGACGTGGTGCGGCAATGACCGAGCGCCGTTGCCCGAAGTGCGGCGGCGTCTACCCCGACGCCGCCCGCTTCTGTTCCCGCGACGGCACCATGCTCATCGAGGTGCAGTCGCGGAAGGCCCCGGCGCCGCCCCCGCCCCCGGGGCCCCCGCCGTCCCCCTCGTCCCCCAGCGCGTCGAGCGGCACAGACCGCGGAGCCTCTCTCTCGAGCCAGATCATCGACGCCCGCTACCAGGTGCTGAGGAAGCTCGGCGAGGGCGGAATGTCCTACGTCTACCTCGCGCGCGAGCTCTCCTCCGGGCAAGAGGTGGCCATCAAGGTGTTGTCGCCGAAGCTCGCCGCCGACAAGAGCTCCGTCGAGCGATTGCGGCGTGAGGCCGGCCTCGCGATGCGGCTCGACCATCCCAACGTGTGTCGGATCCTGCGTCTCGGGGAGTCGGACGGCGGGCTCATCTACCTCGTGATGCCGTTCCTCGGGGGCGAGCTGCTCTCCGACCGCGAGGCGCGGGGTGGTCCGATGGCCCCCGATCGGGGCATCGAGATCCTGCGGCAGGTGTGCGCGGGTCTGCAGCATGCGCACGACGTGCAGATCGTGCACCGCGACCTGAAGCCCGAGAATATCATGCTCGTCCCGGAGGACGGCGGGCGCGAGCGCGCGGTGGTGCTGGACTTCGGGCTCGCCAAGGAGCGCCGCGCCGATCCGGCCATCGCGAAGCTCACGGCCACCGGGATCATTCTGGGCACGCCGGAGTTCATGAGCCCCGAGCAGATCCGCGGCAAGCCGCTGGACGGACGCTCCGACATTTACGCTCTGGGGATCGTGGCGTTCGAGATGTTCACCGGAACGCTGCCGTTCCAGGGACGCAACGCCCAGGAGACGATGATCGCGCGCCTGCGCGGCCGGCCGACGCCGCTGCGCCAGGTCCGCCCGGAGCTCCCGGCGAGCCTCGAGAAGGCCCTCGCCCGGGCCATGGAGTCGGCCCCCGACGACCGCTACAGCACGGCGCTCGAGTTCGCCGAGGCCCTGACGCTGTCGGACGAAGGGGGACTGTTCGCCAGGCTCAGGGAGAAGCTGAAATGAGGTGACCCCGTGAAGCGTTTCCCCGCCTTCGATCCGCCCGAGTACGTCGACTGGAAGCCGGAGCCCGCCCTGGTGCGTGGGTACCGCGCCACGATCGAGGGCACACCCGAGCGCGCCGCGATCGCCGCGACGCTCGGCGCCGAGGGCAAGCTGGAGCTGTATGCCGCGTTGCTGCGCGCCCGGCTGCACGACATCCAGTTGAAGCGATGGGTCCGCACCGGCGTGCTCTCCAAGGCCTGGCTCGGCACCGGCGAGGAGGCGGCCACCGTCGGCCCCGTGCACGCCCTCGAGCGGGGGGGGGGCCGCGACATCGTGGCGCCGATGATCCGCAATGCCGCCGCGTGCTGCGAGCTGGGGATGTCCGTCGCCGACATGCTGCGGGCGTACCTCGCAACCGACGACTCGCCGGCTCGCGGGCGCGACCTGCACGTCGGCTCGTGGCGGCATGGCGTGCTGCAGCCGATCTCTCACGTGGGCGACATGGTGCCCGTCATCACGGGAATCGCCCTCACGTTCAAAATGAAGGGCGAGAAGCGCGTGGCCCTCACCTGGATCGGCGACGGCTCGACCAAGGCGGCGGCGGCGCATGAGGGGACGAACTTCGCCGCGGTCCAGAAGGTGCCCGCAATCTTCATCCTTCAAAACAACCAGGTGGCCCTCGGAACCCGGCTCGACCAGCACCACCTGCCGGGGCATTTCAAGGATTGGCCGGCGCAGTACGGCATCTGGGGGGCGGAATTCGACGGCAACAACGTGCTCGACGCCTACGCCGCGACGCGCATCGCCGCCGAACGCTGCCGCAGCGGTCAGGGCCCGGCGTTGCTCGTCGCCGAGACGTTCCGCATGGGCGGCCACGCGACCCACGACGAGCGCGAGGCCCGCGAAACGTTCTCCGACGAGCTGTTCAAGACGTGGGGGAAGCGCGACCCGATCGGGCTGTACGAGGAGTACCTGAAGGAAGAGGGCGTCCCCGCAGGGCGGCTGGAGCAAATCGAGAAGGAGGTGACCGCGCAGGTCGAGGCGGCCGCCGCGGAGGCGCTCGAGAGCCGTGCCAGGATGCCGCCGGGGGAGAGCTCGGTCGTGGGCGTGTACGCAAGCGATGGGCGGTAGGGGCGGTAGGGGCGGTAGGGGCGGTATGGTCGCCGCGCTTCTCGCGCTGGCGGTTCCCGCCACCGCGCAGCAGCGCGAGGCGAGGGCGGAGTCCTACGGCGTGTCGATCAACCTTCCGGATACTGGGAACGTCCTGACGGCTAGCGTTGACGTGCGCCTAGCGGACCACCAGGAGAAGGCCGACGTTCTGCGCCTGGATCTGGTCGGGCTCACCGTCGATTCGATCTATGCCCAGGGAATAGACAGCCGGGGTCCTCGGATCCCGGTCGACTATGACGGTCGAAAGCTTCGGGTGCCGCTCGACCACGATGCACATCTGTTCCGGCGCGTTCGTATCCACTATCACGGCGCGCCGCGAGATGGTCTGGTCTGGCGCAACAACGCCCACGGACACCGCACCGTGTTCGCGGACAATTGGCCGGAGCGGGCCCGGTACTGGCTTCCCACCGTCGATGAGCCGGGGAAGAAAGCCGCCGTCGGGTTCATCGTCGACGCCCCCACAGGATGGAAGGTGGTGGCCAACGGTGCGCCTCTGGAGCGTCCGGACCCCGGCAGAGGCGTCGGGTCCTGGCAGTGGTCGGAGGACCATCCCATCCCGACGTACACGATGGTCTTGGGAGCGGCGGATTTCTCTGTCAGCCGTCATCGTCCCACGCAGAGCGGGATTCCGATCGAAGTGTGGGCCTACCCCGAAGACTCCGCGTACGCCGATTCCGTTCCGTTCCGCCGCGCGACGGAGATCGTCGAGGTGATGGAGCGGCTGGTCGGGCCGTTCCCGTACGAGAAGCTCGCCCACGTCGAGTCCTCGACCAGGTTCGGCGGCATGGAGAACGCGAGCGCCATCTTCTACGCCGAAGAGCCGTACGTGAAGCGGCGGATGGGTGAAGGGGTGGTGCGGCACGAGACCGCCCACCAGTGGTTCGGCGACGCCGTCACGGAGCGCGACTGGCACCATCTCTGGCTCTCGGAGGGCTTCGCGAGCTACTTCGACGTGGTGATCGGCGCGACCCTGGACGGCGATTCGGCGCTCCGCACCGGCATGGGCGCGAGCGCGCAGAGTTACTTCAGGTCGAACGTGGTGGACCGGCCGATCATCGACACGGCCGAGCACGACCTCATGAAGCTCCTCAACGCCAATAACTACCAGAAGGGATCCTGGGTGCTGCATATGCTGCGGGGACAGGTCGGCGACTCGGCGTTTTTCCGCGGCATCCGCGACTACTACGGCAGCCGTCGCGACTCGACGGCTCTCTCCGGGGACTTCGAGCGCGTGATGGAGAAGGCGTCGAAGCAGAACCTCGATTGGTTCTTCCGGCAATGGCTCTACCAGCCGGGCTACCCCGAGCTCGAATGCTCCTGGCGCTACGACTCCGGGGCGAAGCGCGTCACCCTCGAGCTCACGCAGGCGCAGCCGGCGTCCTGGGGCGTGTTCCGGCTGCCGCGCGTTGCGGTCGATTTCCCGGGCCCCGACGGCTCCGTGACCCGGCGCAGCGTCAGCGTGGTCGGGCGCGAAATGATAATGACGCTCGATCTGCCGGGTGCGCCCGCCGACGTTCGCATCGATCCGGATGGAGCCTTGCTGTTGCGCTCGAACGTCCGGCGTCGATCGGGGTAGCGAGCCCCGAGGAGGTGTTCTCATGGACCGACCACTCGTGCTCGCCCTCGTCGCGATCGCCTGCAGTGCGGGACCGGCAGCGCAAAGCCCGGCTAGTTCGACGTCCCCCGGCGGCCAGGACACGATCCGCATCGCCGGGCACGCGTTATCCGTGCCGACCGGCTTCACGGTCAACATCTTCGCGGATGGGCAGATCGGGGTCCGCTCTCTCGCGCTCGGCCCCGGCGGCGCGGTCTTCGCGACGCTGTCGGGCGACGGGAGGATCGTCCGCCTCGTGGATTCGAACGGCGATGGAGTCGCCGATTCCGGGACCACTGTCCTGAGCGGCCTCGACGGTCCCTTCGGTCTCGCGTTCCGCGGCGACACCATGTACTTCGCCGAAGAGACCTCGGTGAAGCGGCTCGATCCGGGGGCCGCGCGTCCCGTCACGCTCGTCTCCAACCTCCCGGGCGGCGGGCACAGCACACGCACCATCGTCATCGGGCCCGACAACCTGCTCTACGTGGCCGTGGGCTCCTCCTGCAACGTGTGCGACGATCCGCTCCCCCGGGCGGCGGTGACACGCTACCACCTCGACGGCACCGCCCCGCACACCTTCGCGACCGGGCTCCGCAACTCGGTGGGTCTCGCCTTCAATCCGGCCACCGCGGAGCTCTGGGCGAACAACAACGACCGCGACAACCTTGGGGACGATGTCCCGCCCGAGCACCTGAACATTCTCAAGGACGGCAAGTGGTACGGCTGGCCACAGTGCTACCTCCCGGGCCGGTCGAATCCCGAATACGCGGGGTTCGACTGCTCCGCCGTCGAGCCGCCCGCCCTCACGGTCCAGGCGCACTCGGCGCCGCTCGGGCTCGCGTTCTACACGGGCACCCAATTTCCAGCCGAATACCGGGGCGATGCCTTCATGACTTATCACGGCTCGTGGAACCGCAGTGTTCCCACGGGCGCGAAGGTCGTGCGGGTGCGGGTGCAGAACGGGCGGCCGGTCTCGGTCGAGGACTTCGTCACCGGCTGGCAGCTGCCCGACGGCTCCCGCTGGGGTCGGCCGGTGGGGCTGGTGGTGGCGGCGGATGGGGCGCTGTTGATCAGCGACGACTCGGAGGGACGGATCTGGAGGGTGAGCTATGGCAAGTAGGGCGGTGAAAGGCGGTCGAGGGCGGTGGAGGGCGGTGCAGGTAGGCGGTGCTGCTGTCGTGGCGGCCGGATCGTTCGTAGTGCTTGACCTTCACCGCCTTTCACCGCCCTTCACCGCCCTCGACCGCCGTGATATCCACGCCGAGTACGTGAAGTATCTCTCGGGCCGCGACACCATCACCGGGTACCTCGCCTACCCGGAACGCGCGGATCGGGCGCCGGCCGTGGTCGTGATCCACGAGATTTTCGGGATGTCCGACTTCATCCGCCAGACCACGGAGCAGTTGGCGCGGGAGGGCTTCGTCGCCCTGGCGCCCGACCTGCTGTCACGCCGCGGCGGCACGCCCGCGTCCACGGATTCGGCGCGGAAACTCATCGGCGGCCTCAATCCCGACACGCTGACGATGGATGTCGACGCGACGGTCGCGTACCTGAAGACGCTGAAGGCCGTCCGGCGCGATCGGATCGGCGTGATCGGGTTCTGCTGGGGCGGGGGCCAGAGCTTCCGCTACGCGACCAATAACGCGTCGCTCCGGGCGTTCGTCGTGTGCTACGGGCCGGCCCCCGACGCATCGGCGATCGCCCGGATACGCGCCAGCGGGCTGGGCGTGTACGCCGAAAACGATGCGCGCATAGATGCGGGGCTCGCGGACGTCGCCGCGGCGGTGAGGCAGTACGGCACGGCCTACCGGTACACCGTCTACCCCGGGGTCGGGCACGGCTTCCTGCGCACGCGCGAGAAGCCGGAGGTGGCGGACTCGGCGTGGCGCACCGTGATTCGGTTCTTCAGGGAGAGTTTGGGGCGGTAAGATGCTTCTTTTTCAAATACTCCCGCGCCCGCTCCAGCACCGCATCCCTCCCCGCGAGAAAATCGCTCACCGGCTGCGTGACGGGGATGTCCGGTTTGACGCCCGCTCCGACGAACTCGGCGCCGTCGGGGAACGCGTGACGTGTGACCGAGAACTGCACGGCCCAGCTCTTCGGGAGCTGGATGGCCGCCACGTCTCCAGGAGTCCCGGCCGACGGCTCGCCCACGGTTGCCCCCCGACCTGAGGTGCGGAATGCAACGAGGAAATCTTCCGCGGCGCCGGCGGTACTGGTGGCAGCGAGCACCGCGAGCGGTCCGCTGTAGGTCGGACGGTCGGTGCGGGGCCGAACGGTGTCCGGAGGCGGGCCGTACCACGTCATGACGGAGTCCGTCATCCGCCAGGCCCGGAACGCGGCGCGGTATTCGGGCGTTTTCCAGCGGGCCACGAGGAACGGCTTGTCCTCGAGGCGGGCGAGGATCTGATAGGCGAATTCGCTCCTGCCACCGGCCGCGGCGCGCAGGTCGAGGATCAGGCCGGTCACGCGGGCGAAGTCAGGGAACGCGCGGTCGAACAGCCGCACGACCTCTTCATCGGCGAGCGAATTGACCCGCACGACCGCCACGCCGCCCGGGAGCGGGTCGAGCTGGAGGTCGGGCGGAGTGAACGGCCAGCGGTCGTTGAGCGAGACGCTGCGGGTGACGCTGATGCCGCGCTGCTCGCCGCCGGGGACCCGGATCAGCAGGTGGAGCGACGTGCCCTTCTCCCCTTCGAGCATCCCTTGGATGGCGCGCTGCCAGCGGTCCGCGGCGGTCGCGGCGGCGATCTCCGGGAGGACCGAGTCGCGCACCCAGGTCTCGGCCGGCACACCCTGGACGGCGAGAATCTCCGAGAGCCGCTCGGGGCGCGCGATGCGCATCTCGTCGTTTTCGGCGTAGTCGAGGATGAACGGGCGGCGCTCGACGGTCTCCAGGCGCAGCGGCGGGCGTGCGAGGCGCGACCGCAAGTGGGGAGGCAGTGTGATGGCGGCGTTGCCGTCGCCGAGCACCGCGAGCAGGCGTCGTAGGCGGCGGTAGAAGGCGAGATCCGACTGCGGCTCGGCCGCGAGCTTGAGGTTCGCCCCGAGGGCCGAGTCCCAATCCGCGCGCACCCGGTCCCAATAAGCGAAGTTGTAGCGAGCCTCCGCCCAGACGGTGGCCACCGCGGTGGCGCGCTCGGTGGGGGTGAGCTGTTGCCCGGCGAGCGCGCCGCAGAGGACAACGAGGCCGGCGCAGAGGACGGACACGGAGCGTATGACCACGCGACTAATCTATCTGCTGCTCTTCGTGGCGCCGCAGATCTTGATCTATCTGTACCTGCGCGAGCGTCTTCCCGACCCGGCGCGGCCCCGCCGGGCGCGCCTCGGGCGTGCCGCGCTCACCGCCGTGTTCGCGGTCTTCAACGTCCCATGGATCTTCGTTGCCCGCCGCGTGCTGTTCGGCACTGTTTGGGGAGTGGGGCGCATCCCGTACCTCGGGCCCTGGATCGCGTGGCAGATGCTGGGGTGGATCTTCTGCGCGCTGCTGGTGGTGTACTTCGTCGGACGCTCGGTCTGGCGGACGGGCGGTCGGTTGCTCCGGCGACCGACCGACCGGCTGTCTGCCGGTCCGCCCGGCCGCTCCATCTCTCGTCGCCGCTTCTTGGCCCGCGCAACGTACGCGTACGCGGCTGCGGGAGCCACCCTCTCGACGCACGGCGTCTGGAGCGCCTACCGGTTCCCCGAAATCACGCGCCGTACGTTGACGTTCCCTGATCTGCCTGCGGGCCTCGACGGCCTGACCGTGCTCCACCTCTCCGACCTGCACGCCGGCATCCATCTCGAGCAAGACCGAATGCAGGAGATCGTGGCGTTGTCGAACGCGCTCGGGCCCGACCTGATCGTGCAGACGGGCGATATGATCGACATCTCGCCCTCGTACATCCCAGCCTACGTGCGCGCGTTCCGCGACCTCCATGCGCCCCTCGGCGTCGTGACGGTGCTCGGCAACCACGACCGCTACACCGGCGAAGAGGCGGTGGTCCGCGGCTGCCGGGAAGCGGGGCAGGTGTTCGTCAAGAACGGCTGTCACGTCGTCGAGCGTGACGGCGCGAGCCTCGCGCTCCTCGGCATCGACGACCCGCGCAACTGGAGGGTCGACGACCCGCAGGCCGAGGACGTGGACGCGGCGCTCCGCGCGGCGCCCGCGGAGGCGTTCAAGCTGCTGCTCGCGCATCGGCCCGGGGCGTGGGACAGCGCCGCGCCACGCGGCATCCCGCTCACCCTCGCGGGACACATTCATGGCGGGCAGCTCTACGTACCGGTGGTCGGGTGGTCACCGGGCCGCTGGATCACGAAGTACGTCATGGGACACTTTCAGCGGGGCGGGAGCCAGCTGTACGTGAGCCGCGGCATCGGCGTGGTAGGCGTGCCGATCCGAGTGTTCGCACCGCCGGAGATTGCGCTGTTTGAGCTGAGGCGGTCCGTCGGACGGGCGGTCGGACGGACAGGGATGGCGGCCTAATGTCCGCCCGACCCACCGTCCGCCTGACCGCCCGGGGCTGCCAGGGGCGGGGCGGCAATCGCGTCCCACGCTCCGGCGAGCGCCAGCTTCACGCCTGCGTGCGTCTGCGACCACTCTTTGGCCGAGACGCGATCGATCGCGAGCGTCACGACGCTGAGCCAGACGGTCGCCCAGATGTCGGCGGCTCCCGGCTTCACGGACCCCTCCGCCTTAGC
>Ga0070708_100002342_pt1 | contig 14665 bp, 19 predicted proteins | sample KBSK5503metaG_FD_65469 | JGI IMG/M metagenome (GOLD analysis project Ga0070708, IMG submission 65469) | Corn, switchgrass and miscanthus rhizosphere microbial communities from Kellogg Biological Station, Michigan, USA - KBS K5-50-3 metaG | ecosystem: Host-associated > Plants > Roots >...
GGAGCCGCTCCCTGACCTTCTCCAGCTTGGCGGCCAGCTTCGCCTCGGTCGCGCCCTGCCGGAACCTGCGCTGCCCGTTCTCGGTGAACACCGCCCGCCATGGCTCCCCGTCGGTCTCGGGCGGGTAGACGAGTATCCCGAAGTCCAGCTCGATCACCGGGCGGTCGGGCTGCCGGACGGAGTCGCGGGCCTCCCCGCTCACCCGGGGGCCTCGCGGCGGGCGGCCCGGCCCGGGCCGCCCGGCCGGGCGCCGTGAGGACAGTCCGGGGGCCGGTTGTGTTACTTTTGTGTTGATCTTGGTCCGCGCGGGCGCCGACTGCGCCATAAGAGGGCCTCTCTTCCTGCGTTTATGCAGGTGAGAGGGCTGACAACCTGGCTCCCGCGATAGGACTCGAACCTATAACCTGCCGGTTAACAGGAGGTCTGTACCGGCGGGAGCCATCTGCTGCCGCAGATGACCGTTAGCCCGCTTGATCTGCATAAAGACTCGTCACGGGCTTACGGGACCACCTTAGCAGGTGTGCCGTCGTGTGCCGGGGAATGCCGTCGTGTCTGTGGGAATCTTGTGGGGACGCCGCCGCGGCCCGGACTTGTGGGATTTCTGTGGGGTCGAGCGGACGCGCGCTGCTCAGCCTGTTGACGATGGTTCGAAATCGTGCCGTTGCCAGCGCACCGCCGTAGGCCATGAGCATCTCGCCGCCGAAGTCGCCCAGCAGGTTCGCAGGAAACTGGCGCGGCCCGCCCGCGCGGCCCAGGGCGTGTGGGGCGCCCGCGTGGGCGATGTAGCCGATATCGTGCCCGGTGGTGGTGGCCAGCGGGCCCTCCTGCCCACATACGCTCATCCGGGCGTACACCAACCGGGGATTGCGGCGCAGGCAGACATAGGGTCCTAGGCCTAGGCGTTCGGTTACCCCGAGCCGGAAACCCTCCAGGAGCGTATCAGCCGAGTTGGCCAGCCGGAGCAGGGCGTCGATCCCGCGGGGATGGTTCAGGTCGAGGACGGCGGATTGGCACCCGCGGTTCAGCAGCTCATACCGTGAAGGCGGGCCCCGGGACGGTCGACGCGCAGGCGGTCGCGCCAGCGGCGGCTAGCATCATGGCGCAGAAGGGGGGCGGGGCCCATGCGCGCGAGCTCGAGCACCCGCACCCCGGGCTAGCGGCCCGGGACGGTCTGGATCCGTACCCGGTCCCGCTCCGCTCATGTCGCCACTACCTCACGGATTACGCCGCTGCCGACCGGACGCGAGCACCGCGGACCGTTCAGTAAAAGATCTTCCGTTCTCAATCCTGGCAGATGCCGGGTAAGAGCCGAGGCACGGCCGGGCGCGCGCCGGGGATGCTGACGCCCTGCCGCCTCGACTCAGTGATATTGAGTTAGATCATAAAACTACATTGTTGGGGAGGGTGCTGGCGTACCGTTGATAGCCTGGTTCGCGTGGCCGTGCCGGATGTGGGTCAGCGGTGGGCTCCACGAGCGAAGGGCAAGAACGGGTACACAAGGTGCACAACCTCGCGCAGGCGTGGTACGGCCGGCGGACCTGGCATTGGCGGGACTGGCCGACCGAGGTGCTGCTGGAGCGCAAGCAGAGTGCTGGGACGCGCGTCAGCGTGGTGATTCCGGCGCGCGATGAGGAGCGCACCGTCGCGGACGTGGTCGGCTCGATCCGCACCGCCCTGATGAATCACCTACCTCTGGTCGATGAGGTGGTGGTCATCGATTCCGATTCGGCCGACGGGACCGCGGCGGTGGCCGCGGAAGCCGGCGCGACCGTGCACCGGGCCCGCGACATCGCGCCGGAGCTCGGCACCTACCCCGGTAAGGGCGAGGCTCTTTGGAAGTCGCTCCTCGTCACCGAGAGTGACCTGCTCGTGTTCATCGACGCCGACCTCACGCACTGGGGCCCGCATTTCGTCACCGGCCTGCTCGGGCCGCTGTTCGCTGAGCCCGGCGTGCTGCTGGTCAAGGGATTCTACGCCAGGAGAACGGACAGGTCCTGGCCCGCCGAGGGCGGCCGGGTGACGGAACTCCTGGCGCGCCCCCTGCTGAGCCTGCGGTGGCCCGAGCTGTCGGGTGTAGTCCAGCCGCTGGCCGGAGAATGGGCCGCCCGGCGCCAGCTGATGGAATCGCTGTCCATCCCAGTGGGGTACGGAGTGGAATTCTCCACCCTGGTCGACACCGCCGCCCGGCATGGACTCGACTGCATCGCGCAGGTCGACCTGGGCGCCCGTGGCCACAAGCACCAGACCGACCATGACCTAGCCCTGATGGCCGCGGAGCTGCTCGTCGTGGCCGAACGCAGGCGGCCGGACGGCGCGGTGCCCGCGAGCCCGCAGCTGCATCAGTTCGTCAGGGAAGGCGCCCGCGTTCGCCCGGTGACGCGGCTTGTTCCGGTCCAGGAGCGCCCGCCGGTGGCCGACCTGGTCCGCAGGGGCCGACGATGACGCGGCCCCAAGGGGGGTCTGGGGAGACAGGTCCGTCCCAAGGGGGGTCTGGGGAGACAGGTCCGTCCCAAGGGGGGTCTGGGCAGATGGGCATCCGTTGGCCGCCCAGAACGGCCAGCCCGCTGCGGCTGGGGAAGCGGTCGTTCGGGCCGGGGCAGAAGCTGATCATGGCGATCGTCAACCGTACTCCCGATTCCTTCTACGACCGCGGTGCCACGTGGGACGAGACGGCCGCGATGGAGCGCGTGCACGCGGTAGTGAGCGAGGGCGCCGACATCGTCGACATCGGGGGCGTGCCAGCCGCTCCGGGCGCAGAAGTGACCGTCGCAGAGGAGATCCGGCGGACCGTCCCGTTCGTGTCCGCGGTCCGGGCGGCCTACCCGGACATGGTGATCAGCGTCGACACCTGGCGCCACCAGACGGCGCGCGAGCTGTGCGCAGCCGGCGCGGACCTGCTCAACGATACCTGGGGGTGCTGGGACGATCGGCTGCCCGAGGTGGCCGCTGAGTACGGGACGGGCCTGGTCTGCAGCCACGCCGGCGGGCTGCCGCCGCGGACCCGGCCGCACCGGGTCGAATACGACGACGTGATGGCGGACGTGCTGGACCGGACGCTGGCGCTGGCCGACCGCGCCGTGGCCCTGGGGGTGGCCCCCGCGCGGGTGCTCATCGACCCGGCCCACGACTTCGGCAAGAACACCTGGCACTCGCTAGAGGTCACCCGGCGGCTGGGCGAGATGGTGGCGACCGGCTGGCCCGTCCTGGTCTCACTGTCCCACAAGGATTTCATCGGCGAAACGCTGAACGCCGGGCGCGGCGAACGGCTGACCGGGACGCTGGCCGCCACCGCAGTGTGCGCGTGGCTCGGTGCCCGGGTGTTCCGGGCCCATCAGGTGACGCAGACCCGGCAGGTGCTGGGCATGGTCTCGGCCATCCGCGGTGATCTCCCGCCGGCCCGTGCGGTGCGCGGCCTTGCCTAGGCGGGATCCGAGACGGCCCCGGTGATGGTCGGAGCGGCGATTTGCCCTCCTGCACCGCTGCTGGCCCGGGAGCTGACCGGACTCGATCCCGTCCTCCCCGAGCTCCGCCGGGCGTGCGCGGCGGCAGCCGGCCGCTTGGTCCTGTCCGGGCCCGACGTGATCGCCGTGGTAGGCCCGGCGCGCCGCACCGCGGCCTGGCCAGCAGACGGCCGCCTCGGCCTCGGCGCGTTCGCCCCGGCGCTGAGCTGCGGCCGCGCAACGGTTCGTGGGACGGGACCACCGCTGCCGTTGTCACTGGGTCTGGGCATTCGCCTGCTCGACGAGGCCGGGTACCGCGGGCAACGCCTGCTGCGTTCGGTGAGTCCCGACGAGCCAGCCGCGGCCTGCCTGCAGCTCGGCGCCGACCTCGGTCGCCTCGGCGGCCGCGTCGGGCTGCTCGTCATGGCCGACGGGAGCGCGTGCCGCGGCGTCCGTGCTCCCGGCTACCTGGACCCGCGAGCCGCCGGCTTCGACGCGGCGCTAGAGCGGGCGGTGCGGGGTGGCGACCTCAGCGCGCTGCGGGTCATGGAGGCTGGCCTGGCCGGGGAACTCCTGGCGGCGGGCAGGGCCGCCTGGCAGGTGCTCGCCGGGGCGATGCCCGGCCGGGCCACCCCGGCAGAGGTGTTTTACTCCGACGCGCCGTTCGGGGTCTTCTACCTGGTCGCCTGGCTTACGAGATCGCCGTAGACGTCCCGGGAGCTGGTCACATGGTGGCCGGAGACCGCAACGAAATCTTCTCCGCAGCGGCTCGGCGGCGGCCATCGTGGTGCGGGCCGAGGACGCGCACCGCTACGCCGACGCGCCGCTGTACGTGAAGGCGCTGTCCATGGTGGCCGGCCCCGCGGACGGCCTGTCCGGCACCGGCTACGACTTCACCACCTTCCCCGAGGTAGTCGCCTCCGCCACGGACGCCTACCGGCAAGCGGGGATCAGCAACCCGCGCGCCCAGCTCGCCCTCGCCGAGGTGCACGACTGCTTCACCCCCACCGAGCTGGTGCTGATGGAAGATCTCGGGTTCTCCGAACGCGGGCAAGGCTGGAAAGACGTGCTGTCCGGTAGCTTCGACCTCGGCGGCGACCTGCCCGTCAACCCCGACGGCGGGCTGAAGGCCTTCGGCCACCCGATCGGGGCGTCCGGCCTGCGGATGATGTTCGAGGCGTGGCTGCAGCTGCGCGGCAAGGCACCACAGCAGCGGCAGCTGCGTACGGTCAGCGAGGGGCGCTCGCTGGCGCTCACCCACAACCTCGGCGGCGGCCCTGGCGAATGCGTGTCGTTCGTCTCCGTGGTCGGTACCGAGCGGAGCGCCTGAGGATGGCTGCCCGGCGGTTCCCGGTCGAGGCCGGGCATGTGCTGACGTTCGCCCGGGCCCTGGGCGCGGCGGACCCGGACGGCGGGCTGCCCGCAGAAGGCGATGCCGCGCCGCCCACCTTCGCCGTCGCCAGTGCCCAATTCGATCCCGACTACTTGCTGCGGCCTCGGCCGGACGTGCCGTGGCACGGCTCCGGCGGCGACGCCGGGCTGGTCAAGGAAGGAGCCGGCGGCCTGCACGCCGAGCAGCACTTCACCTACCACCGGCCGATCCGGGTCGGCGACGTCCTGATCCCTACCACTCGGCCGGGCGAGCAGTGGGAGAAACAAGGCCGGTCCGGCCGGCTGCGCTTCCGCGAGCAGATCATCGAGTTCCGCGACGAGGCAGGCGAGTTCGTGGTGACCGCGCGGAGTGTCAGCGTCCAGCGGGAGGCCTCGTGACCGGATGGCGGGCCAGCGACCTGACGGTCGGGCAGACATTCGAGACGGTCGTCGTGGAGGACCTCAAGCGAACCCAGATCGTACAGTACGCAGGCGGCTCGGGCGACTACAACCCGCTGCACACCGACGAGGTCTACGCGACGAAGATCGCCGGGTACCCGTCGGTATTCGCGCACGGGATGCTCACCATGGGGCTAACCGGGCAGGCCATTGCCGGGCTGGCCGGCACGGAGAACCTGCTGCGGTTCGGCGTGCGGTTCACCGCCCAGGTGTGGCCGGGCGACACCCTGACCGTGCGCACCACCGTCGCCGGGATCACCGACGGCGACGACGGCCCGGAGGCCGAGTTCACGGTGTCCACGGTGAACGCCGACGGAAAGGAAGTGGTATCCGGCTACGCGCACGCGAAGCTCGCCCGCTGACGGCCGCGGCCCGCCCGCTGGGCAGGACGTAACCTCTGTTCTCGTGCGAACGCGGTACCCTGCCGAGCTGGAGCAGCCCGGGCTGCTGCAGGACGGCCGCTCGGTGTTCATCCGGCCGGTGCGAGCGGCCGACCAAGAGGCCATGCTCGACTTCGCCCGCCGGCTCTCCCGCCGCACGCTGGCCCAGCGGCTGCTCGGGCCCGTTCCCCGGTTCCACCGCGAGCTGCTGCGCCAGTTCGTGGACGTGGACTACGCCGACCATCTCGCCCTGGCGGCGTTCCTTGACGACCAGATGATCGGGACCGGCCGACTGATCAGGCTGGAGGACACCGACCACGCCGAGGTGACCTTCACCGTCGCCGACGAGTTCCAGGGCATGGGGCTCGGCACGCTGCTGCTCGAGCGGCTCGCCGCGGCGGCTCCCGCGATCGGCGTCTACGTGTTCGAGGCTGACGTGCTGGCCACCAACACGGCGATGCTGCGGGTGTTCGCCGCCTCCGGATACGACCCCTCGATCACCGCGGAAGGCCATCTGCAGCATGTGGTGCTGCGCGTCGACAAACGGGCCGGCGCGGTGGCCAGGATGAGCCGGCGCGAGCACCGGGCGGCGCGCCGTTCGCTGCAGAAACTGCTCGCTCCCCGGGCGGTGGCGGTAATCGGGGCGAACCGTCGGCCCCACGCCATCGGGCACCAGATCCTCGCCAACCTCATCAGGCACGGATTCCCCGGGCCCGTATACCCGGTGAACCCGGTCGCGGACGAGATCGCCGGAAGGCCGTCTGCCGCACGCGTGCAGGACCTGCCGCAGCCGGTCGATCTCGCGCTCATCGCGGTCCCGCCGGAGGCCCTGGCCGACGTCATCCGCGACTGCGCCGAGGCCAAGGTCGGCGCGGCGGTGGTCATCACCGCTGACTACCCCGGTGACGCCGATGCCCGGCGCGCGGCCGGGCACGAGATCACCCGCTTCGTGCGCTCGCATGGCATGCGCATGGTGGGGCCCAGCTCAATGGGCGTGCTGTCGACCCATGCCGGGTCGGCGATGCACGCGACCTTCGCGCCCGTGCGGCCGCCAGCGGGCGCGGCCGCCATGTCGAGTCAGTCCGGAACGCTCGGCCTCGCCATCCTCGACCTCGCACACCGGGTCGGCCTGGGGTTCTCCTGCTTCGTCTCGATCGGAGCCGCCGCCGATGTCTTATCAAACGACTTGCTGGAGTGGTGGGAGGACGACCCCCAGACCGGTGTCGTACTGCTGTATCTGGAAAGTTCCGGCAACCCGCGGAACTTCGCGCGCATCGCCAGGCGGGTCAGCGCACGCAAGCCGATAGTCGCGGTCAACCCGGGCGGCGACCCGGCCAGCGGCGCCCTGCTGGCTCAGGCGGGTGTCATACACACCGCCACCTTGGACGAGATGTTCGACGTCGCGCTGCTGCTAGCGAACCAGCCGGTGCCGGCCGGAAACCGGGTCGCCATCGTGACCAACGCCCTGGACCCGGGCGTGCTGGCCGCCGCCGCCTGCGCCGGCAGCGGCCTGACCGTGGCGCCGCTGTCGGCACCGGCGCTCGACCGGCTGCTGGCCGCGGGCATCCCACTGGTCCAGGCACAGGGCGTGGTGGACCTGCGGCCGACCGCCTCGCCGGGCGACTACCTCGCCGCCCTGGGCGCCGTGCTGGCCGACCCGGCAGTGGACTCGGCGATCGTCATCTTCATGCCGCCCCTGGTCCGCGCGGTGCGAGAGGTCGCCGCAGCCATCAAGCAGGCCGCCGCCGACGCGGGCGGCAAGCCTGTCGTGGCGAGCTTCATGTCCTCCTCCGGGCTGCCGGCCCAGCTCCGGGACGGCCGCCAGGCGATCCCCAGCTACGTTTTCCCGGAACGCGCCGCGGCAGCGCTCGGGCGGGCGGCGGCATACGGCCGGTGGCGGCGGGAGCCAGTCGGAATGCTGGTCTATCCGCCCGGCATCGCCGAGAAGGCGGCCCATGAGCTGGTCTCGGCGGCGGAGGGCGGCTGGATGGAGCCAGGTGACGCGGCCGCGGTGCTCGGCCACTACGGCATTCCGGTGGCAGACGCCGAGCCGCATGGTAACCACGGGGCAGCGGAGGACCGCAGTCCCTGGGAAACCGGCCGGGGCGTACTGTGCGTGCATTCGGACCCCCTTGCCGGGCCGGTGATCAGCTTCGGCCTGGCCGGCCTGTTCAGCGAGCTCTTCGGCGACGTCGCGACCGGGGTCACGCCGCTGACCGACCGCGACGCGACCGCTCTGCTCGCGTCGCTGCGCGCCTATCCGCTGCTCACCGGGGCGTCCGGCGGCGACCCGGCCGACCTGCCAGCTATCGAGGACACGCTGCTGCGCCTGTCCGCGCTCGTCGAAGACTGGCCGACGGTCGCGGAGGTCGTCATCGACACGCTGCTCATCGGCCGACCTGGGGAGGGCGTCACCGCTGTCGCCCCGGCCGTGCGCATCGCCAACCCGACGTATCGCTAATATCGATGACTTATTAAACTTATTGCTGAGCGGGAGCCGCCTACGCCTACACGTCGCTGAAGGGATGCCTCATGCAGACTTGTCTTTCAGCTCGGGAAACAGCTCCAGGCACCACTGCCGGTCCCCGCGGCCGAGCTGCAGGTTCGCCGCGGTGCTCAGGCGCATGAAGACCGAGCGCTCCTCGGTGACGAACGACAGGCCGCCGCGGGCGCGACCGTGCAGCGATGCCTGCGCCACGGTGCCGTACAACCGGACCTCGTCCGCGCCGAACGCTCGTCACCGCCGTGAGCCAGGAGGAACTGGTCCGGAAATTTGAGATCCGTTCCTGGATTAAATAGCTGTCTTATTGAACTATATTAGAGTAAGAGCGCGGGCGGCCCGGGCTGGACCAGCAGCCCGTTACGGTCCGCGCCGATACGACTTCGAAAGGACAGCCATGGCCGACTCCCCATGGGCAGGGTCGGATTTCCAGCTACCCCCGCTGCCGACCTCGCCGGTCGCGCTGTGCGGCGCGTGCAGGCGCCTGGGCGCCTGCCGCCTCGGCCTCGGCCGCGAGGAGCTCCAGCCGGACGGTTCGGTGCACACCGATCTGGTCTGCAGCGCGGAGAACGAAGGCGGCCCGCATGTCGCCCACGGCGGCTGGACCGCCAGCGTATTCGATGAGGTTCTGGGGCACGTGTGCCTGCTGAACGGGGTCCTGGCGGTTACCGGCCAGCTATCGGTCAGCTACGTCAAGCCGGTGCCGATCGGCCGCCCGCTGCATGCGCGCGCCTGGACAGTGCGACGAGAAGGCCGTCGCTGGTACGTCGCCGGCGAGCTGACCCTCGCCAGCACCGGCGCGGTCCTTGGCCGGGGCGAGGCAGTGATGGTACTGCGCGACGTCGGTCATTTCGCCAGGCACCAGGAATGGCTCGCGCAACAGGACCTGGCCGCGCAGTCCCAGCCGAGCCGAGGCGGGAGATGACGGAGACGTGTGATCGGTGCGGACCCGCGACCCGTGCGGCGTACCGCGTGGACCACGTGGGCGAGCTCTACTTGTGCGGTCACTGCACGAGCCGACAATGGTCTGCGCTGTCCGCCCAGGGCTGGACCATCTGGCCGCTTGGCGCGCAGGCGCTCGCGCCGCAAGCTAATGCCGCCTGATTGAGCACCTGGCGCTGCCGGCCGGCCCCGGCCGCGTTGCCGGCCAGCAGGCCGAATTCGTCGTACCGCATCGGCCTATTCTCTCAGGGCATCTGATGCCTACGTTCGGCTGCGCTCGCCATGTCCGCCGCTCGGTCCAGCATCGCGGCGAGCTCGCGGGCCTCCTCCGGCGTCAGGCCGATCACCCGGTAGCGGCCGGCGGCGTGCACCGCGATCTCCACCGCCGGCGACCAGGCCGGCTCGGCGGGGTCATCCGGCAGGTACTGCGCGGTCTGCACGTCCAGGCGGTCGGGCACCGTGAGCCCGCCGGGCCGGGAGATGGTGACCGAGGTCGTCTCGCTGGCATGATAGAAGACGGTTCCGCCGGTGTGCGCTGGATGATCGCGAACGCACCAGTGCGGGCACTGGTCGGTGACGGTCGCGGATGGCATCGCTACTCCTCCCTGTGCTCAGAAGCCGAGGCTTCGCCCCACGATCTCCTTCATGATCTCGCTGGTGCCGCCGTAGAGCCGCTGCACTCCAGGGATGAGCGGATTAGATGTATTATATAACTATTTTAGCTGTCTCGCGAGACCGCGGCAGACAGCCGGCTTGGTATGACTTAGGCGGCCAGGATGAGTGCTGGCCCGACGGGCGAGATGCCAACTCCCTGATCTGAATGTGCCACGTCGAGGTCGGTGAGGAAGCCCCTACGGTAGCTGCGCCCAGGCGTAGACGCTGTCGTCGGCATCGGGTCCCGCCCCGGCGGCACAGCGGGCTCAAACCCTGGTATGTCAGGCGGCGCAGTGGGCGCGGCCTGTCGCTGGCCGCGCGGCATACTGGCTGGTGCTCGGGGTGGGCGGCCAGCCGCCGAGCCTCGCAGGTCGCGAGGCGGCCGGGGCGGGCATCTCGGTGATGAGCTGGCGGATCCATCGCATCCGGATCGCGGCGGCCTCGGGGTGGTCGCCGAACTCCTGGGCCATCTGGCTGGCGCAGCCTGCGACACCGAACTGCCGCACGGTACGGCTGATCACCTCGGCCAGCGCCCATGGGGCGGGGGCATCCGATCGCTGCAGCCCCGACGCGAACAGGGCCACGCATCGTGCGTCAGTCACGTTCAACCGGGTCATGACGAGCCTCCTCGCATTCGCCTACCAGGTTCATATATAGTAATATGATTAAACTGGTTAGGTCAAGATACTCCTCATGCAGACGCTGCTGCGAACATGTAGATCCGGGAGCAGGTGATGTGTGCCGTGGCGGCGGCGACCGGGAAGTCCGGGGGTGTCCTCATCCGCCGGGCGAGCCGCCTCGCAGTCCGCGAGCGGATCACCAGCGGCACCTTCAACGAGCTGTTTAAAGGTTCCCGCGCAGACGCTCCAGCAGGCGTCGGTATAGGCCGACTCACGAAGCCGGAGTGGGTGCCGAACACCCGGTGACCGTAGACCAGAGGCGCGGCCTCGGTGCGGCTGGCCCAGGTGACCAGACCGAGCAGCAGCAGGTGATCACCGCCCTCAACCGCCCTCGCCAGGTCGCAGGCGATCCAGCTCGCCGTCTCGAGCAGCCGCGGCAGTCCGTGATCGGTACACCACGGCACGGCTGCGAACCGATTCGTACCACGCCTCGCGAACAGCACCGCCAGGTTATCTTGCCCGTTACCCAGCACGTTCACCCCGAACCGGCCGACCCGAAGGATCCGGGCCAGCAGGCTCGAACCACGGTCCAGCGCCACCGTGACCATCGGCGGGTCCAGCGACAGCGACGCGAACGCGCTGACCGTGGCGCCGAAAGGCCGCCCCTCGTCCACGGTGGTGACGATGGTGACCGGCGCGCACACGCCCGCCATCAGATCCCGGAACTGCTGCGGCCCGATCACCATGCCTCCAATCACAGCCCGGCACGAAGCCGAGGATGCCACGGCCTTCGTGCAGGGAACCCGGGCCTCGGCCGGGTCAGCCTGAACAGCCGGTCCGCAAGCACGTGGCGCCTCAGCCGACCGGTTTGCGGTAGCCCAAGGTGTCCGCGTTCGGGGCGGCCTTCGCGACCAGGCCGGGTATGACCGCGGCCAGCCCGTCCTGGTCCCAGCGGGTGTCCCGGGACACGCTCGGGCCGTTCACCCAGCCCTCCAGCACGGTGATCGCGTTACCCCAGACGCCGAACACCCGCCCGGTCACCGCCCGGGACCGCGCCGAGCCGAGCCAGACCACCAGCGGCGAGATGGCCTCCGGGCTCAGATCCGCGGTGGCCGCGGCGGCGCGCATCATCTCCAGGTCCTCGGTCATCCGGGTCAACGCGGTCGGCGCGATGGCGTTGACAGTGACGCCGTACCGGTCGAGCTCCCTGGCCGCGATGATGGTGAGACTGGCGATGCCAGCCTTGGCCGCCCCATAGTTCGCCTGTCCCGGGTTGCCGAACAGGCCGGAGGGGGACGTCGTGTTGATGACCCGGGCGTCGTTGGCGTGCCCGTCCTTGGCCCGCTGCCGCCAGTACGCCGCGGCGTGGTGCAGCACCGCCAAGGTGCCCTTGAGGGGGACACCGATGACCGCGTCCCAGTCCTGCTCGGTCATCGTCACGATCATCTTGTCGCGGAGGATGCCCGCATTGTTCACCACTACATCCAGCCCGCCGAACGCAGCCGGCGCGCGCCGTCCCAGGTGGAGATGTCGTCGGTGTTCGCGACGGCCTGGCCGCCCGCGGCAGTGATCTCGTCGGCGACCGCCTGCGCCGGGCGGGCCGAAGAGCCCTCGCCGTCGCGCGAGCCGCCGAGGTCGTTGACCACGACTCTGGCGCCCTGCGCGGCGAAGGCCAGGGCGTGCGCCCGGCCGATGCCGTTCCCTCCGCCGGTGACGACGGCGACACGCCGGGTTGCTGGTGCTGATGACATGGGCGGTGCACACCCTTTCGTTCGGTTCAATGGTTTTCAGTACTGAGGTCCGCCAGGAATGGCTAGTGGGCCAGGAGGGATGCCGCGCCGGTAATGCCCGCGACCTTGCCGTCGAGCCTGCCCATGTCTGTCTCCAGTCGTACGAAATTCAGCATAATTAGTAAACTGATTCTACGCCAGGTGCGGCCGTATGGCCAGCGGCATGACCGCGGTGGCGCCAGCGTCGACCGGGAGCAGCGCAGCGGTGATGTAGCGGGACTGGTCGGAGGCGAGGAACACCGCCGCCCAGGCGACGTCGAAGGCGTCGCCCTCGGTACCGAGCAGCCCGGCGCGCCGTCGCAGGTCTCGCATCTCCTCCCCGGCCAGCGCACCGATCGGCGTGTGCAGGTGCCCGGGCACAATGCAGTTCACCCGGATGCCCTGCCGGCCGTGGGCCACCGCCATCTCCAAGGTCAGCGAGTTCACCCCGCCCTTGGCTGCCGCATAGGCTGCGGCGTGCCCGGATCCGCGCAGCGAGGAGATCGAGGAGACGTTCACGATCGAGCCACCGCCAGCCGCGGCCATCTGCGGCACCACGGCCCGGCTCATCAGCATCACGCTGGTCAGGTTCAGCGCCAGCGCGCGGTTCCAGGAATCCTCGTCCACCTCGGTCACCGAGCCCGGCACGGCGGCGCCGAGGTTGTTCACCAGCACGGTGACCGGGCCGAACCGCTCCGCAGCCGTCTCGGCCGCCCGCATGCAGTCTTCGCCAGCGGTGACGTCCGCCTCGACCGGCATCGCCACGCCGCCTGCCGACTCGATGACGGCCACGGTCGCGCCTGCCCGCGGCCGCGACAGGTCTACCACCGCCACCCGGGCGCCGCACTCCGCCATCGCGACCGCGGTGGCAGCGCCCGTGCCGTACCAATCACCCTCCGACCCGGCCCCAGTGACCACCGCGACCTTGCCCGCCAGCCGCCCCGCTGCGCCGTTCACCGTTGTGCCCTTGGCCCCGCGGTCAGCGCCCAGTGAAGGTGGGTGGCCGGCGCTCGCGGAAGGCTGCGAGCCCCTCGGCGCGGTCCGCCGTTCCGAACAGCCTGCCGACCGACTCGCGCTCATAGCCGATCGCCGCCGCCAGGTCCAGGCCGAGGCTCTGGTCGACCAGGCGCTTGCCGGCCGCCAGGGCCAGCGGTGCGCCGGCCGCGAGCCGCGCGGCGAGGCCCAGCGCCGCGGTGAGCGCCTGGCCGGGCCCGGCCAGCTCGTTGACCAGGCCGACTGCGTGGGCCCGCTCGGCGGTGATGGGGCTCACCGATGACCTCGATCATCCTGGCGATGAACTCGCGGAAGGCGCGGGCGTCAGGGAGCGCCTCGATCTCGTCGAGGTCAGCCCCTGCGCTGAACGCGCGCCCCGCGCCGGTGATCACCAGCGCCCGGACCCGCTCGTCGGCCGCCGAGGCGGCGACCGTGCCGGCCAGCAGGCCGAGCACGTCGCGGCCGATCGCGTTCAGCCGGCCCGGGCGGTTCAGGGTCAGTACGGCCACCGGGCCGTGCGCCTGTATGAGCAGGGCCGGCTCCGGCGCGGCCTGGTCCGCCTGGGCCCGGCCTGCCCGGTCCGGGCCCCCCGGGCGCGGTCTGCCTCAGATCGGTCCGCGTGGGCCTGGCCGGTACGTATTGAGTCCATCGCCGGGCTCAGGCCATGGTGAGGCCGCCGCTGACCGACAGCGTCTGCCCTGTGATATAGGCGGCCTGGTCGGAGGCGAGGAAGGCGACCGTGCCGGCGATGTCGGCGGGCTGGCCGATCCGGCGCAGCGGGATGGCGCGAGCCAGCCCGTCCACGAGCTTCTGGCTGTACGCGGCTACCTGGTCGAGCAGCGCGGTGTCGGTCGGGCCGGGGCAGACGCTGTTCACCGTGATACCGTGCCGGGCCACCTCCCTGGCCAGCGCCTTACCGAAGGCGATGATGCCGCCCTTGGTGGCCGAGTACACTACCTCGCCGGACGAGCCGACCCGGCCGGCGTCCGAGGCGATATGGATGATCCGGCCGCCGCCCCGCTCGATCATCCCGTCCAGCACGGCGCGGGTGACGGTGATGGTGCCGCGCAAGTTGACCGCGATGATCCGATCCCAGGTCTCCTCCGCCGAGTCTACGAAGAGCTCGACCACGTCGATGCCAGCGTTGTTGACCAGGATGTCTATCGGGCCTAGCTCTGAGGTCGCCAGGCCCACCGCGGCGCGGACCGACGCGCCGTCCGCGATGTCCGCGGGCACGCCTGCTGCCCGGCCGCCGTGGCGCTCGGTGAGGCCGACCGCGACCTTGGCCGCCGCCGCGCCGTCCAGGTCGCACGCCGCGACCGCCGCGCCCTCGGCGGCTAGGGCATCGGCGATCGCCTCGCCTATGCCGCGGCCCGCGCCGGTGACCATCGCCGTTTTCCCCTGCAGTCTCACGCGTCCTCCCCCAGAACCGCCTCATTGGCGGATGAGTTCCCGGCTTGGCTATATGTGTAACTTATTATACTCATATAGGCTAGCTAGCCGCCACCCGCCCGCCGAGGCGACCGGGCGGGAGCGG
>Ga0070708_100002343_pt1 | contig 14664 bp, 13 predicted proteins | sample KBSK5503metaG_FD_65469 | JGI IMG/M metagenome (GOLD analysis project Ga0070708, IMG submission 65469) | Corn, switchgrass and miscanthus rhizosphere microbial communities from Kellogg Biological Station, Michigan, USA - KBS K5-50-3 metaG | ecosystem: Host-associated > Plants > Roots >...
CCATGTCCTACGTTCGCGTCGTCGGCGCCCTGGGCGTCGTGTGCGCTGCGCACCTGCCCTGTCTCGCCTATGCGCAGGATACGGCGCGGGTAGCGCCGACCATCCGCGTCGGGGGGTACATCCAGGCGCGCGAGACCTATCGCGCGAGCACCAAGCTGACCGCCACGCTCAATCGCGCCCGCCTCAGCGCGGACGGCGGCTTGACCGGCGGCTTTTCCTATCGGGTGCTGGTCGAATACGAGGCGCCTGCGACCGCGACGACGCCGGCGGGCGTGAGCCTCCGGGACGCCTACATCCGCTGGACCCGACGGGCGCTGAGCGTGACCGCCGGCCAGTACAAGACGCCGTTCAGCCCGGAATACATCCTGTCGATCACCCAGGTGGAAACGGCGGACCGGGCGACCGTGGTGGACTCGATCGCGACGAAGCGGGACATCGGCGTGCTGGCGCAATACACCGTCGGACCCTACGGGACGGTGGCGCTGGGCGTCTTCAACGGCGAGGGGCAGAACCGGATCGTGAACGTGGACTCGTCGAGCCTGGTGGTCGGCCGCGTGGCTGTGCGCCCGATCGGATTTCTGACGGTCGGGACGAACCTCGCCGCCTACGCCGGCGACAGCACGCGCTACGGCGTGGACGCAAACCTCGAGACCGGCCCGCTGCTGGCGCGGGGCGAATTCATCTGGCAGAGCCGCCACGTCGCGGCCCCGGTGGACAAGGGGTGGTACGGCCTGGTCGGCTACCAGGTGCTGCCCTGGGTGCAGCTGGTGGCGCGGCAGGAGCTGTTCGAGCGTCCGGCGATCACGGGGACCGTCCGCACGGTGGCGACCACGGGAGGCGTGAACGCGTGGTTCGCCGGCGACCGGGTGAGAGTGCTCGCCAACTACGTGTCCCGGAAGCTCGGCACCCCGGGCGGGCGAACCGGGACGGTCGTGACCCAGCTCCAGGTGCGCTTCTAGCCGGCCGACCCCGCCGCGAGCGGGACCGCCCGGTTGGCGGCGACGGTGATGCGCGCGCCGGGCACCGGCGGCGGGCATTCAGCCGGGAGCCCCACCTCGACCGGGACCTCATCCACTCGGCCGCGGACCCGCCGCTCGTAACCGAAATCCAGCACCCGCTCGACCGACAGCGTGAAGGTGATAGTCCCCGGTCCCAGGCCGAGCCCGCCTGGTGGCACGGCGACCGCATGCCCATTCACCGGGAGCACGGTGAAACCGAACAGCTCCGCCGTCTCCCGGTTGGGGGGGCGCCGAAGCAGCTCCTCCTTTGGTCCGGCGGCCCGCACGGTGCCTCCGACGAGCACGACCAGCGCGTCCGCCAGCCGGGCGGCCTCGTCGGGATCGTGGGTCACGGTGACGACGGTCGTGCGCGCCTCCCGCAGGATCAGCTCGAGATCGTTGAGCAACGCGTCCCGGCTGGGCGCATCCAGCGCGGCGAAGGGCTCGTCGAGAAACAGCACCTCGGGGTCGAGCACGAAGGCGCGTGCCAGGCCCGCGCGCTGGGCCTCGCCTCCGGACAGCGAGCGCGCGCGGCGCTTCTCCAGGTGGGCGATGCCGAACCGGTCGAGCCAGAGCCGGATCCGCGGCGCCGCGTCCCGGTCCCGCATTCCACGGAAGCGGAGGCCGAGTCCCACGTTGTCGAAGACGGTCGTGTCGCAGAGGGGTGTGTTCTGGAGCACGACCGCGAAGCGGCGCCGGAGCGCCAGGGCGCCGCGGGCGGTCGTGGGCACCGGCTCGCCCCGCCGCAGCACCGTGCCTCCCGTCGGGCGCTCCAGGAGCGCCAGCACCCGGAGCAGGGTGGACTTGCCCGCTCCGTTCGGACCCACGACAGCTACGTGGGCACCTTCGGCCAGGTCCAGCGCCGGGACCCGGAGCACCTGCTGGGCACGATGCGTCACCGTGACGTCGCGGACGCCGAGGAGCCCGGTCACCGCTGCCCCGCGCCGCGCTGCTGAACGGCGGTCACGGCCATCGTCACGCAGAACGTGACCGTGAGGAGCACGACGCTCAGCGCGATGGCGACGTCGAAGTTGCCCTTCTCGGTCTCCAGCACGGTCGCCGTCGTGAGCACGCGGGTGTAGTGAAGGATGTTCCCTCCGACCATCATCGAGGCCCCCACCTCGGAGATCACCGCGCCGAAGCCCGCCATCACGGCGGCGAAGAGCGGGAGCCGGGCCTCGTGCAGGAGCCAGCGCAGGCTCTGGAGCCGGGAGGCGCCCAGTCCGGCCAGCTGGACCCGGAGCCGGGGATCGAGCTGCTGGATCGCGGCCGCGGTGAGGCCCGCGACGACCGGCGCGGCGAGTGCGAACTGGGCGATGACGATCGCCGACGGGGTGTAGAGCAGGTCGAGAAACCCAAGCGGGCCGGTTCGCCAGAGGAGGATCGAGGCGACGAGCCCCACCACCACCGGCGGGAGACCCATCCCGGAGTTGATCACGGCGAGGAGCAGCGTGCGGCCGGGGAAGCGCCGGAGCGCGAGGAGCACGCCGACCGGCACGCCGACCACCAGGCTCAGCGCGGTGGCCAGCCCCGACACCCGAAGCGAGAGCCACATGATCTCCATGACCTGGGGATCGCCGCGAAGGAGGAGCTCGAAGGCGTGGCGGACGCCGCGAAGGATCAGGTCCATGGCGGGATCGGGTTCAGGCCGCCCCGCGACGAAGATCCTCTTCCCGGCGTTTCGCCGCCGGCTTGAAGAGCGGCTGGCCGAACCGTTCGGTCCCGAACCGGGCGATGAACGCCTGGGTCTCGGGGGCCACCAGGAACTCCGCGAAGGCCCGGCCGCCGGCGAGGTTGGCCCGGGGGAAGCTGTCCGGGTTCGGTACCATCACGTGATAGACGTTGAGCAGCTCTGGCGCGCCGTCGAAGACGACGTCGAGGTCGAGCGTCGCCCGCTGCGCCAGAAACGTCCCGCGGTCGCTGAGGGTGTACGCCTGCTTCTGCGAGGCCACGCGCAGAGTGGCGCCCATCCCCTGGCCCACCTCGAGATACCACGGCCCCTTGGGTTCGGCCCCGACCCGGCGCCACAGGCTCAGCTCGAGCAGATGCGTGCCGGAGCTGTCCGCCCGGGAAGCGAACGGCGCCGTACCTGCCGCGAGTGTTCGAAAGACCTCGTCCACCTCGCGTCTCCGTCTCAGGCCGGCAGGGTCGGCCGGTGGACCGAGGAGAACGAAGTCGTTGGTCATCACCAGCCGCCGCTCCACGAACTTCCCCTCGGCGACATAGCGCTCCTCCAGCGTCGGGGCGTGGACCAGCGCCACGTCGGCCTCGCCCCGGCCGGCGAGGGCGAGCGCCCGCCCCGTGCCCACGGCGATCGTCTTGACGCGACAGCGGCAGGTGCGCTCGAAGCGTGGGACCAGGGAGTCGAGCAACCCCGTGTCCTGAGTGCTGGTGGTGGTGGCGAGGATCACGTCCCGCCCCGTCTGCGCCCTGACGGCGGAGACCGGGAGCAGCAGGCTCAGCGCAGCGAGCGGGCGGGCGAGGGCGATCATGGAGGCAAGCTTATCCCCTCCCCCAGCGATAGGCAACTTGCTGCACATCGGATGCGACGCCCACCCCCGGAGGGCCGTCGGGCTGCCTAGAGCCGGGCGCGGCGCCGAGGGATCCGGACGCGCGCGCGCTGGCGCACGGGGCGCCCCGCATCCAGCGCCTCGGCGAACGCGGCGTTGCTGGCCTGCTCCAACGCGTCCCGCCACTTCCGGTAGATCCGGACGAGGCGCCGGGCGAGCGGTGTGAGCGACGCGGAGCCCCGCGCCGTGCCCCCGCGGTGCGTCAGCACCAGCGGCGCCCCGACCGCGGCCTCCATCCGGCGGATGCGGCTCAGGCAGGTCCGATAGCTCATCCGGGTCGCCTGGCAGCCCTCGCGGATCGTGCCGGTCCGCTCGATGCCCTCGAGCAGCTGGACGTAACGCGGCCCCAGCAGGAACTCGCCGTCGAGCGTGAGCCAGCCTTTGAGTCGGCCGGTGAGACCGTGGGCGAGCCGCGGGGTGATCCTGGGTGCCATGCGGGTGTCGGGTCGCGGGACAGGCTCAAACATACACGACGCGGCCCGGCGGGGCGGTTACCTTATAGCTCCCCACGGTCCCAGGTCTTTGGCAGATGAGCAACACGTCGAATATCCCGCTCCCCCGCAACGAGCCAGTCCTCACATATGCCCCGGGCAGCGCCGAACGCTCCGCGCTCAAGGCCGCGTTGGGCGCGGTCGGTGCGGAGCGGGCCGACATCCCCGTCGTGCTCGACGGTCGGGCGCACCGCGGGCGAACCGTGCCGGTCACCGCCCCGCACTGCCACGCCCGGGTGCTCGGCGACCTCCACCAGGCGACGCCGGAGTTGGTGACGCGGGCCGTAGACGCCGCGCTGGAGGCGCAGCGCGACTGGGCCCACTGGCGGTTCGAGGACCGCGCGGCCGTGTTCCTCAAGGCGGCGGACCTGCTCGCCGGCCGCTACCGCCAGCTGGTCAACGCCGCGACCATGCTGGGCCAGAGCAAGACGGCCCATCAGGCGGAGATCGACAGCGCCTGCGAGCTGATCGACTTTCTCCGATTCAACGTTCATTTCGCGGAGCGGTTGTACCAGGAGCAGCCCGAGTCTACGCCGGGGGCGTGGAACCGGATGGATCACCGCCCGCTTGAGGGATTCGTCTACGCGATCACGCCCTTCAACTTCACCGCCATCGGCGGCAACCTACCGACGGCGCCCGCGCTGCTCGGCAACGTGGTGGTGTGGAAGCCCGCCGCGACCGCCGCGCTGAGCAACTGGCATTTCTTCCGCCTGCTGGAAGAGGCGGGCCTGCCACCCGGCGTCATCAATTTCGTCCCCGGCGATTCGGTGCAGGTGAGCGACGTGCTCCTCTCCCACCGGATGCTCGCAGGGATCCACTTCACCGGCTCCACCACCGTGTTCCGGCAGCTGCAGCAGCGGGTGGCGCAGAACCTCGAGCGCTACGCCGGCTATCCGCGGATCGTCGGCGAGACCGGCGGCAAGGACTTCGTCCTGGCCCACGCGAGTGCCGACGTGGACGCGCTGGCCGTGGCGCTCGTGCGCGGGGCCTACGAGTACCAGGGACAGAAGTGCAGCGCGGCGTCGCGGGCATACGTCCCCGACACGCTGTGGCCGGCGGTGCGCGACCGGGTCGTCGGTATGATAGGCGAGATCCGCATGGGGGACGTCGCCGACTTCCGCAACTTCATGGGCGCCGTGATCGACCGGCGCGCCTTCGAGCGGATCAGCGACCATCTGGAGCGCGCCAAGCGCGACCCGGGCGTCACCGTGGTCGCCGGCGGCAACGCCGACGGCGCCGTCGGCTGGTTCGTCGAGCCCACGCTGCTCCAGGTGGCGGACCCCGGCTATCGGCTGATGTGCGAGGAGATCTTCGGGCCCGTGCTCACGGTGCACGTCTATCCGGTGGCGCGCTGGTCTGAGACACTCGAGCTGGTGGACCGGACCAGCCCCTACGCCCTCACGGGGGCGGTTCTCGCCCGGGACCGCGCGGCGATCGCGGAGGCGGACCGGGCGCTCCGCAACGCGGCCGGCAACTTCTACGTCAACGACAAGCCGACCGGCGCCGTCGTGGGCCAGCAGCCGTTCGGCGGGGCCCGGGCAAGCGGCACGAACGACAAGGCGGGCTCGATTCTCAACTTGCTCCGGTGGGTCTCTCCGCGGACGATCAAGGAGACGTTCACCCCGCCCACGGACTGGCGCTACCCCTTCATGCAAGAACCCTGACCGAGTGCGGCCGATCTTCCTGGCGTGTCTGCTCCTGGCGCTTCCCGCGCTCATCCCGTCCGCCCAGGCGTGGTCGGCGCGCCCCGTCCCCGGCGCCCCGACCGACACGGTACAGGGGACCGTGGTGGATTCGACGGGTGCACCTGTCGCCCGCGCCGACGTCTCGCTGCTCGAGCTCGGCCGCCGGACGCTCACCGACGCGCAGGGGCGGTTCGCGCTCGGAGCCGTGCCCGCGGGCCGCTACACGCTGGTCGCGACCGGTCCGGGGTACCCCTCGGTCGCGCGCCCGGTGACGGTGCCGCTCGCCGAGGCGCTCGTCGTCCGGCTCACTGGGGAGCCGTCGCTGCTCCCGCCGGTCACGGTGACCGCCACGCGGTCGCCGCTGGATCCTCGCCTCTCGCCTCTGCCCGCCACCGAGCTGTCGGGTGACGCGCTGCGGCGCTCGACCAGCGTGTCGCTCGCCCGGGCGGTCGAGGAGCTGCCGGGCCTCCGCACGCTCAGCACCGGGGAGCAGATCGGGAAGCCGGTCATCCGGGGCCTGAGCGGCCCACGCGTGCTGGTGCTGGACAACGGACTGCGGCTCGAGGACTACTCCTGGAGCGACGAGGACGGCCCGTCGGTGGATGCCCGCCTCGCCGACCGGGTGGAGGTGATCCGCGGTCCCGCGAGCGTGCTCTATGGCTCGGACGCCGTGGGCGGCGTCATCAATGTGCTCCCCGCCGATCTGCCCCACGCCGATGCCGGCGGCACCGTGTCCCGGTTTCGCTCCGAGGTATTCGGGGCCAGCAACAACGTCGAGGGGGGCGCGCTCCTCGGCTTCGAGGGTGCCAAGGGCGGGCTCGGGGCGCGCGCCACGGTGATCGGGCGCACGGCCGGCGATCTCCACACGCCGGGAGGAGAGCTCGACAACACCGGATTCAGCGCGGTGAACGGAGAGCTGGCCGTCGGCGCCTCGGGGATGAACGGAGGGGCGACCATCCGCTACTCCCGCTACGGCGGCGAGTTCAAGCTGCTCGAGGCCGGCGGACCGGGGGCTGAGGGCGCGCCCGCGGGGGACGGCGGGCCGGAGCGCAAGCTCTCCGACGATCGCGTGCGGCTGGACGCCACCCGCGTGCTGGGCGGGGTTCGGCTGGAGGCCCGGGCCCAGTGGCAGCGGCACTGGATCGCGGAGAACTCGGACGAGGCCCCGGCGCCCGGGGGCGGGACGGAGGAGGGGCGGGTCTTCGATCTCCTGCTCAACACCGGCACGCTCGACCTGCTGCTGCATCATCGGCTGGGCTCGCACGTGACCGGGACGGTCGGCCTCTCGGCCATGCTCCAGAGCAACGACAGCCGGGGCCCGGAAGCCCTCATCCCGGACGCGCGGACCCGAGACGGGGCGGTGTTCGCGCTCGAGCGGGCGGATCTGGGACGCTGGAGCTTGCTCGCCGGCGCGCGAATCGACGTCCGCGGGATCGATGCGGACGCGAATGCCGATCTCGCCCTTCCCGCGACGTCGCGTCGCAATACCGCCGCCACCGGCGACGTCGGACTCGTCTTCCACGCCGCCCCATCCCTGGCCGTCACCGCCAACGCGGGCCGGGCCTTCCGCGCGCCGAACCTCTTCGAGCTCTTCGCCCACGGCCCGCGGCTGGGCGAGGCCCGGTTCGAGATCGGCGACTCGACCCTCGGCCCCGAGACGAGCTTCAACCTGGACCTGGGCCTGCGTTGGGAAGGACGCGGCGTGCGCGCCGAGCTGGCGGCCTTCCGCAACCGGATCGCCGACTACATCTTCGGCGCGCCCACCACCGAATTCCAAGACTCGCTGCGCGTCTTCCGCTACGGGAGCACGGATGCCACGCTCGTGGGAGGAGAAGCACGGGTGATCGTGGCTCCCGTCCCGCACCTCTCGCTGGGCGGTCAGGTCGAGTACGTGCGAGGCAGCGACGCCCAGGACCGTCCGCTGCCCGACATCCCGCCGGTGCGCGGGCTCTTGGAGACGGAGCTCGGCGACCTCGCGCTCGGATGGTTCGAGCGGGCCAGGATCGGGGTGGAGCTCGAGCTGGTCGGCGGGCAGCACCGGGTGCCGAGCTACGACCTGGCGGGCTCCGGGGCCGCGGTGTTCGATCTGCCGACCGACGGCTACGCGCTGCTCGGCTTCGAAGTCGGCGCGGAGCACACGGTCGGCGCCAGGCGGCTCACTCTCGCCGGGCGGGTGCGGAACCTGACCAACACGCAGTACCGCGACTACCTGAGCCGCTACAAGACCTTCGCGTACAATCCCGGGCGGGACGTCAGTGTGCGGGTTGGGCTGGAGCTGTGATCACGACGCCGGCCTTCATCACGAACGTCACCCTCTGCAGTTCCGTAACATCCGCGAGCGGGTCCCCCTTAGTCGCGACGAGGTCAGCGTAATGCCCGGGCACGACGGCCCCCAGGCTGTCCTCCCGGTCCAGTAGCCGCGCGGCCACGCTGGTCGCCGACTTGACCGCCTGCATCGGCGTCATGCCGTAGCGCACCATGTACGCCAGCTCCTTGGCCTCGTTCTCGGTCCAGGCGAACCCGCCCGCGTCGGTGCCGAAGGCGATGAGCGGGGTGAGCCCGCGCTTGAGCGCCTCGCTGAAAGCCCCGCGCTCGAGCTCGACCATCCGGGGCCACGGACCGCCGCGTCCCGCCGCCACGTACACCCCCACGTAGATCGTCGGGCACCAGAAGACCCGCTGCTTGAGCATGCGATCGATGAGATCGGGCGTGAGCCCATCGCCGTGCTCGATGGTGTTGACGCCGGCGCGGAGCGCGGCGTCGATGCCGTCCCACCCGATGGCGTGCGCCGCCACCTTCCGGCCGAGCCGGTGGGCCTCGTCGGTGAACGCCTTAAACTCCTCGTCGGTAAAATTCACCCAGCTCCGGAGCCGGCCGTCCCGGGCGATGTAATACTTGCGGTCCGCGTACACCTTGATCCAGTCGGCGCCGTATTTGACCTGCTCCCGCACGGCCTTGCGGATCTCGTCAGGGCCGTCCACCACCTGCACGCCCTCCGGCATGCGGAGCTCCCAGGAGTACCCGAGGAGCGGATACATCCCCGTGGCGCTGAAGGCGCGGGTCGCGACGAACATCCGGGGCCCGGGGATCACCCCACGGGCGATCGCCGTCTTGAGATCGACGTCGGCATACATCGCCCCCTCGGTCTCGAGATCGCGGATGGTGGTGAATCCGTTTAGGAGCGCCGTGCGCGCGGCCACCGTGGCCCGGATCGTCCGGTAGGGGATGGACTCCTTGAGGAGCTGCGCGTCATAGTCCGCGGCCGTAATGTCGCCCTGGAGCAGCACATGGGTGTGGCTGTCGATGAGTCCCGGGAGCACGGTCATCCCCGACAGGTCGATCGGGTCTGCGGTTCCGGCCCGCGCGGCGACATCCGTGTACGGCCCCACGGCGACGATCCGATCACCCTCGATCAGGATGCCCTGATCAGCGCGGGGCGTGTCGGACAGGCCATCGATGAGCCGCCCGGCCCGGACGAGGCTTCGGGTGGGTGTGGCGGCGGGCGCGACCTGCGCATGGGCCGGGCCGATCGGCATCCACAGCAGCGCGAGCGCGACGGGACAGAGGGCGGCCGGTCGCATAACTTCTCCGGACAGGGGTAGCGAAGAGCGGGAGTCGAAGCGTGACGGGAGCAAACTTATCGCGGACCGCCGGCTTCGGGAGCCGGTCCGTCCTGGGTGGCGCGATGGTGCTGGTCATCGGCGTCGGGGTCGAGGCGTCCCGGCTGCCCTCGGTGCCGGGGCCGCCCGGCCCTCGGTACGTCGCGACCCAGCTCGATTGCGCCGGCTTTCGCGAGCGGAGCCGGAGCGATCTCCAGACGTACGTCGCGGGGCGGGCGCGGCGCGAGGCCGTGGGGATCGACGCGGAATGGCGCTTCCGCGCCACGCCCGCCCGGGCCGACACGGTCGCGCTCGAGGGGTGGCTCGACACCCTCTCGGTCTGGCGCCGGTCGGAGGAGGACAGCGTGGCCCCGGATACCGACGGGATCATCGGAGGGCGGTACCGGGGTCTCCTGAGCGGAGACGGCCGCTACCGCGCGGACGTGAGGCCCTTCGTCCCCGATCCGTTGCTGGAGGTCGCGGATCTTTCCCGAGCGCTGGAAGACCTCCTCCCCCGGCTTCCGCCCCGCCCGCTCGCCGTCGGGGAAACCTGGGGCGACGGGGCGGGGCTCGAGATCCGGCGCCTCGCGGACAGCGCCGGGGCGCAGGGGGTCCAGCGGTTTCGGCTGACGCTGCGACGTGACGTGAGCGAGGCCCGTCTCCGCGGGGACAGCCTTCCGCTCAGGTTGCGGCAGTCCGTTCGTGAAGACGGGACGTTCGCCTGGCAGACACAGGCGGGGCTGATATCCCGTGAGCGGAACGTTACGGTGGACACCTACGTGCCGGCCGAAGCGCGAGTGGACCGGCCGGTGCAGGCCCGCATCGAGCAGCGGATTACGCTGGAGCGAATGGAGCAGGGATGTTAGGGATGAGAGTGAGGCTGTTAGCCGTTAGCCGTTAGCCATTGGCTGACGGCTATCGGCTGCCGGCTTCCTTCCCACGAATCGTTGTTCCGGATCGAACAACACTGCCGTGAGCCCGAAGGCAGCCACCGCGGCGATCACCAGCGCCCCGACGTCCAGCGCCAGCGCGAATTCCGCCGGCTGGCCGAAGGTGTGGCGGATCAGGTCCACCATGTAGGTCACGGGATTGACCCGGGCGAGCGTCCGGAGCGGACCGGGCATGCCGGCGGTGGGATACAGCGCTCCGCTCACGAACAGCAACGGAAACAGCACGATGTTGATCACGCCGCCGAAGTTCTCGACCGACGTGAGCCGCGCGGCGACCAGGAGCCCGAGCGTGGCACTGGTCAGCGACGCGAGCACCAGCGCGGCCGCGGCCGCGGCGTATTGTGGAAGGGTGAGCCGCACCGCGAGCGAGGCGCACGCGAGGACGATCCCGCCCTGCACCCCGCCGATGATAGTAGCCGACAATGTCCGGCCGGCCAGCACCGCGCCGACGCCCGAGGGGCTCGCCAGCATGAGGCGCAGCATTCCGAACTCGCGGTCGTAGACGGTCGAGATCGCGGTGAGCATCCCGCCGAACAGCGCTGCCATGACGATGCCGCCCGGGTAGGCGAACGCCTGGTAGCTGAGCCCGCCTTCGAGGCGCGCGATGGCGTTGAAGCCTGCACCTACCAGGAAGACCCAGATGAACGGCCGCGCGAGGCCTGCGACCAGACGGCTCTTCTGCCGCGTCGTCCGGATGAGGTCGCGGACCACGATCCCCCGCACGGTGGCGAGCGCGCTCATGTCGCGACCGGCGCCTGCGTGCGCGCGAAGTACACGTCCTCCAGCGTGGGCGGGCGGAGCGCGAGGCGAGCGATGCCCGTGGCGGCCCCCGCGAGCTCCGTCACCCGCTCGCGCGCGCCGGAGAGTCCTACGCGCCAGCCGCGCTCCGCCCGGTGCGCCATCACGACGAGCCCCGCGGCGCGCAGCTCGGCCACGAGCGTGTCCGCGCCCGGCCCGTCGATCTCCGCCACCTGCTCGCCGACGCCTGCGCGGAGCGCCGCGGGCGGGGCGTCCGCCACGACCGCGCCACGCGCGAGCATCACCACCCGATCGGCCGGATCGGCTTCGGAGAGGTAGTGGGTGGAAAACAGGATGGTGGCGCCCCGCTCCCGGCGCTCGGCGTCGAGCAGCCCCCACATCCGGTCGCGGTGCTCGGGGTCGAGCCCGACTGTCGGCTCATCGAGGATGAGGAGATCGGGCCGGTGCAGCGTCGCCCGCGCGATGTCCGCCAGTCGCCGCCAACCGCCGGACAGCTGACGGGTCGGCTCTCCCGCCCTCGCGCCGAGCCCGGTCCGCGCCATCGTCCGCCCGACGGCGGCTCGCACGGCCGACCCCCCCAACCCCGCCAAGCGTCCGGCGAAGAGGAGATTCTCCTCGACCGAGAGGAGCCCGTCCACGCTGGGCTCCTGGAAGACCAGACCGAGCCGGCGGCGGACGGCGACCCGCTCGCGGGTCACGTCCTGGCCGAAGACCCACGCGCGTCCACGGCTGGGGCCCAGCAGGGTGGCGAGGAGCAGCATCGCCGTGGTCTTGCCTGCCCCGTTGGGACCGACGAGCCCGATGAGCGACCCGGCCGGAACCTGAAGATCGAGCGCGTCGAGCGCCCGCGTCGTGCCATAGTCCCGGCCAAGTCCCTCCGCGTGAATCGCAAGGGGCGCGGTGCCGGAGGCCACGTCCCCCTCGACGGGGCTCACGCGCGCTGCGGCTCTCCGGAGAGGACGCGGTACTCGTAGACGCCCGATTCCGCGGACTCGGCCAGCGCTTCGTCGATGATCCGCCGGAAGGGCGTGAGAGTGCAGACCGGGTCGGCGTTGGTCGCGTCACCCGTGAGCGCGAACGCCTGGCAGCGACAGCCACCGAAGTCCACCGCCTTGCGCGGGCACGTGCGGCATGGCTCCTTCATCCACGCGTCGCCGCGGAACGCCTGGAATCCGGGCGACTCCTGCCAGATCCACTCGAGCGAATGCTCACGGACCGTGGGGAACGAGAGCGACGTGATGCTGTTCGCCGCATGGCAGGGGAGCGCCTGCCCGTTCGGTGCGACGACGATGTAGAGCTTGCCCCATCCGCCGTAGCACGCCTTGGGGAACTGCTCGTGGTAGTCGGGGAGCACGAAGATGATCTGCATCTTCTTCCGGTAACGCTCGATCGCCGCTTCCGCGATCTCCCTCGCCTTGAGCACCTGGTCCCGCGTCGGCATCAACGCCGCGCGGTTCTTGAGGCCCCAGCCGTAGTACTGGGTGTTGGCGAGCTCCAGCCGGTCGGCGCCCAGGCCGCCCGCGAGATCGATCAGCTCGCCGATGCGGTCGAGATTGGCGCGGTGGAGCACCACGTTGATCGAGAAGGCGAAGCCCAGCTCCTTCACCAGGCCGATCGCGGCGCGCTTCTGCTTCACCGAGCTGACGCCGGCGATCCGCTCGGCGGATTCGGTATCCGAGTCCTGAATGGACACCTGGATGTGCTCGAGCCCCGCATCTCGCAGCGCCTCGGCCCGCTTCCGGGTAAGCCCAAGCCCGGACGTCACCAGCGTGCTGTACAGCCCGATGCCCCGGGCGTGCGCGGCCAGCTCCTCCAGGTCCTTCCGGACGAGCGGCTCGCCGCCGGACAGGCCGAGCTGGAGCACGCCCAGCTCGCGGGCCTGAGTGAACACCCGTTTCCAGTCGTCGGTGGAAAGCTCGGCGTCGGCCCGGATCAGCTCCAGCGGGTTGGAGCAGTAGGGGCAATGGAGCGGACAGCGGTGCGTCAGCTCGGCCAGCAGCGTGGTCGGACGGTCGGACGTCATTGGATCAGCTCTCTCTCCGCCAGTCCGGACAGATACTCCGTGACGTCGGCGGTCACATCGGTCTGGTAGCGCTCCCCCAACACCCGGGCAATCTCCCCTACCGTCCGCTTGCCGTCCACCAATTCCAGCACGGCCGCTCCGGTGTCGTTGAGGAGCACCGCGCCCTCCGGATACAGCAGCACCGGCCGCTGGCGGACGGCATCGAACTCGAGCCGGGCCAGGCGCCAGAGGCGGGGGACGAAGTCAGAGGTCAGGGCCATGCGGGCACTAGTCGAGGTAGGCATGATGGATGGTGTCGATCATCGCCCACAGCATGTCCAGCTTGAACGCGAGCGCCTCGAAGGCCTCGTGCTGCGTGTCCACCGTGGTGCAATGCCGCTTGACGATCGCCAGACCATGGGTCACGTCCCGCGGCGCCTGTACCAGCCGGCTCTTGAAGTAGTCCAGCCCCTCGGGCGGAATCCAGGGATAATGCTTGGGAAACGCCTCGATGCGCTGCTGGTGGATCTTGGGTGCGAACAGCTCGGTGAGCGACGACGCGCACGCCTGCACCCACGGCTTGGTCCGGCAGAACGTGACGTAGGATTCGCAGATCAGCCGCACGGCGGGAAGCACATGGCGCTCGTCGTCCATCTCTTCGCGAGGCACACCGAGGGCGACGCCCAACCGGATCCACAGCTCGATCCCGCCGATTCCCGGTGCCGTGCCGTCGTGGTCGATGATCCTCTGGATCCACTCCCGCCGCACGTCCGGGTCGGGGCAGTTCGACAGGATGGCGGCGTCCTTGCGCGGCACCACCCGTTGGTACGCCAGGCGGTTCGCCACCCACCCCTGGAATTGCCGTTGGGTCAGCTTGCCCGCGTACATGAGCTTGTGGAACGGGTGCTCGACGTAATACGAGCCCTGAAAGCTCCGGAGCGCCTGCTCCAGCTCGTCCGGCGTGAGCGGCCGCTCCAGCCTTGGGAACGGTGGCTTGGGCGGGGTGGCGAGTTGGGAAGCGTGCAACGTCGCTGTCGTCATCGATACTCCATACGGTTCTTCACTGGTTCACCACAGAGGCACGGAGGCACAGAACAAAGTACCATAGCTTCACTCCGTGCCTCTGTGCCTCAAACTGTTCAAACCTCAAATCGCATCCCATCCATTCCGACCACCAGCCCTGCCCGTTCCACCTCCGCCCGCTCGGCCGAGTCCTCGACCAGCATCGGATTTGTGTTGTTCATGTGGGTGTACACCCGATGGGGGGTGCGCAGCCGGCTCAACTGCTCGAGACTGCCGGCGGGCCCCGACACCGGCAGGTGGTCCATCTGCCGCGCCGTGCGATCCCCGATGCCGAGCCGGATCAGCTCGTCGTCGGTCCAGAAGGTGCCGTCGAACAGGGCGAGCGTCACCCTGTCGAGCCGGGCGAGCAGGGCGTCGTCCAGGCCGCCGCACCCCGGGACGAACGCGCAGGAGCCGAGGGTCGCCGCGTCGCGCAGCACGAGCCCGATCGTGTGTCCCGGCAGGTCCTCACTGGCGAATCTGGGGGGACCCGCGGGCACCGGAAAGGTCTCGACAGTGAGCCCGCTTGGCGAGCCGTCGTCATAGGT
>Ga0070708_100002344_pt1 | contig 14662 bp, 14 predicted proteins | sample KBSK5503metaG_FD_65469 | JGI IMG/M metagenome (GOLD analysis project Ga0070708, IMG submission 65469) | Corn, switchgrass and miscanthus rhizosphere microbial communities from Kellogg Biological Station, Michigan, USA - KBS K5-50-3 metaG | ecosystem: Host-associated > Plants > Roots >...
CCCAAGGCCGATGCGGTACCCGCCTACATCGGGAAGTACCGCGAGTTCATCGACTCGTTCGGGTGGACGCCGGAGAGCTTCGCCGCTGACTACCCGCACGTGATCCGGGTGACTCCCACGCGCGCCCGGGTCTGGTAGTCGCTGGCATTGGCTAACGGTCACGACCGTCGCGACGTCGCATTCTGTCGACTTGCTGCAGGCTGGTACCACCAGCGCGGCCAGGCTCGCCCGCGACGCCAAGATCACCCTGGTCAGCTAGCGAATGGCGGCTGCCGTACCAGCGTCTACCGGGAGGTGCGTCCTCGCCGGCGGTTGATATGCCTACTAATGACAGCAGCCGTTACGGCCCAGATTGCGAAACCTACCCACAAGCCTACCAGCGCAGAGCTGGGCACCCATGCGTTAGATGCCCTACTGCCGATCATAAGCCGGATAACTGAACTCAGAAGATAGGAAATTATAAGGCCCAGTAGGTACCCTATAACGAGTATCTTCAATCTGGCTGTTTCTGCCATCCGGTCAATTAGAACATGCATCTTGATCATCGACCCGCAATTCCCCCGATGATCGCCCCTGGGACCACTGCGCAAACGGCGGCTAGTCCCAGACTGCCTCCTGCCGTCTCAGGAGCGGCCGCCGCCGAGACCGCCCAACAAATCGTCCCAGTAAAGTAACCCACTACCGCGGCGAAGAGGAAGCTTGGCCAGCTCCACATCCCGGTGGGGTCGGTGTAGGTGGCGGGACTGTCGCCTGCGTAGGCGTAGAGGTTGCCGTTCTGCGGGCTGGCGAGCAGCTGGCTGGCGTCTGGCTGGGTGAAGGCGCCGATGACGGGGTCGTAGTAGCGCTGGCCGAGCTTGGTCAGCCCGGTGGCCTGGTCGAAGGCGCCGCCGGTGTAGCGGACGATGTTGGGCTGGCTCAGCCCGCTCTCATCGACGCTGGCGAGATTGCCGTACGGGTCGTAGCTGTAGCGGGCGACCACGGTGCCGGCCGTGTTGACCACTGCCACCACCGAGCCCAGGTTGTCCAGCACCAGGTAGAAGTCGTTGCCCGCGTTGTGCAGGCCCAGCGGAGTCCCGAACCCGTCATGCTCCGCGTACACCTGGGACTGGCCGCCGGTGTTGAAGGACTGCAGCCACGGCTGGCCGTAATGGTCGTTGCGGCCCCACACGAACTGGTTGCTTCCCGCGGACGTTAGCTCCCGCTCGCCGGTGCCGGCGTAGACGTGGCCGCTGGTGGTGCCGCTCACGGTGGATGAGCTCATCTGCTCGGCCGCGTTGTAGCTGTAGCTGGCGCCGGGTGCGGCGGTCAGGTTCCCTGCCCCGTCGTAGGCGTACCCGGAGCTGCTGATCTGGTTCGCCGAGTTGTAGGTCAGCGACTGGGTGGTGGTGCCGTCGATCTTTACGCTGGTCCGGTTGCCGTCGGAGTCGTAGGTGTAGGCGAAGGTGTGCCCGGCCACGTTGGTGGCCTTGGTCAGCCGGTTCCCGTTGTCGTAGCTGTACACGCTCACCGTGCCGGTCATGTTGTTCGTCGAGTACTGCAGCAGCCCGGTGTCGGTGCTGGCTGAGGCGGTGGGGCAGGACTGGCCGGAGACGAACGGGCTGTAGCAGTAGGAGGTGTCGAGCACCAGGTCGCCGGGGCTGGAGTTCAGCGCCGTGGTGATCCTGGTGATCCGGCCCGACTTGTCATAAGTGGTCAGGGTGCGGGCGGCCCAGGTGGTGTTGCCGGTGACGGTGTTGAAGAAGGTGGCGGTGCGGCGGCCGTCGGCGTCGTAGCTGAAGGTGTGTATCGCCAGTTCGTTGCCGGTGGGAGGGGTGATAGAAGTCAGCTGATGGTCGCTGTTGTAAGCATAGGTGGTGGAGTTGGTGCCGTTCTTCGGGTCCGTTGAGGACTTGACGGTGCCGTCGCTGTTGTAGGCGACGCTGGCGACCGCGGCCAGCGCGTTCTTCGCCGAGGCGAGGTTCCCGGCCCCGTTGTAGGTGTAGGCGGTGGCGTTGCTCTGCGTGTCGGTGGATGACGACGGCTCGAAGTTCGCGGTCGGGTTCGAGGTGGTGGGCGCGTTGGCGTAGGCGAACGAGACCGACGCTCCCATCGGCGACCCCGGAGTTGGTTACCGACTCGCCGCTGTTGGCGCCGAGGTGTGAGAGGGCTCGTGGGTATGACGAGGTTTTGCGTTGAACTGTGCATGGGGTGCGACGATGGCATGTTGGCACCTGAAATAGACCAGCTGATCGGTCGGGGGCGAGGGCGCGCCGGACTCGTGCTCGGGTCTGCGCCGGGTCGCTCGTCATCCGGCTGGCCGGGGTGCTGCGGCCCTGCGTGTAGATAGCCGGGTCGCTGGAACTGCGCGCAGGCGCGGCCAAGCCGGCCCCTGGCTGGACAGCGGATTATCGCGCGATATGCGCGCTGAGCGGTCCGGGCTGGACAATGATTTCCGGCCGGGTGCTGGGCCAGAAATCCCGGCCTTGAGGAGGATCTGACCATGAGTGACCAAGCAGCTACGCCAGGCAGCTCCGACGACGAACCGAGCGGCGAGCCTGACGTGCTGGACGAAGCCCGCGAGGCCGCCATGATGCGGGACATGCTTCGCGCGCAAGAACGGCACCGGGAAGGCGGGGTCGAGCCTGAGCTTGACGGCGCGGACGGAGATCCCGAACCCGGCGGGTAAGCCTGGCCGGTTCAAGCGTCTGCTGGGCGGGTCCCAGCAGGCTGTTTCCGCCCTCGAAATCCTTATGTCCTGTTTTCTGGGAATAGAACGACGTTTCGCTGCCCCTGCCGCGGTTGACATATTCCTATATGGGTATACGATTGTCCCATGGCGCGAGCGGCGACGACGGCGGATGCGTTCAACGCGGTGGCTGAGCCCCGGCGGCGGCAGATCCTGGATGTCCTGATTGGCGGGGAACGACCCGTAAACGACCTCGTCGCGCTGCTCGGCCTGGCGCAGCCACTGGTGTCCAAGCACCTGCGGGTGCTCAGGGAGGTAGGGCTGGTGGATGTGCGCGACGAAGGGCGGCAGCGGGTATACCGGCTCAACGCTCTTCCGCTCAAGCCCATTCACGACTGGGTGCGGAGCTACGAGCGGTCGTGGTCGCAGCGCTTCGACCGGCTGGATGCCGTGCTGGAGGAACTCAAGGAGAAGGTGCAGGGAGATGGCGGCAGTGACGAGTAGCGGAACGGCAGTGGTGACGCTGCCGGCGGACACGCAGATCCTGATCACGCGGGAGTTCGGTGCACCCAGGCACCTGGTCTACCAGGCGTGGACCACGCCTGAGCTGATCAAGCGCTGGTGGAGCGGAGACCGCGGCGAGGTCACGATCGCCGAAGTCGACCTGCGGGCCGGCGGCGCCTGGCGCTACGTGATGACGGCGAATGGCGGATTCGAAGTCGCCTTCCACGGCCAGTACCGGGAGATCGTCCCCAACGAGCGCATCGTCTCGACCGAGATCTTCGAGGGCATGCCCGAAGCAGAAGCCGTGAACACTGTCACGTTCACGGAAAAGGACGGGCGCACGACCGTCACGGTCCTCGTGCAGCACGCGAGCAAGGAGCACCGTGACATGCACATCAACTCAGGCATGGAAGGCGGCCTGCAAGAAGCGATGGACCACCTTGAGCAGGTCGCGGTCTCGCTGCGCTGAGCGGGCTGCTCACGATGGCGTTTCCCGGCCGGCTGGCGTGCTGGGCGGTTCCAGCACCCACAACCCTTCGCGATCAAGGAAACGCATTCAGTGCGGAGGCCAGCACCGGGGCGGGTGAGGCGGGCAGGGATACAGAGGCGGAAGTGACTGCCTCGCTTCCCCCAGCCAGCCCGGGCACCCGCCCCGCCCTCCCGCCCCGCCCCGCCCCCCGCCCCACTCCGCTCGGCTCTGGACCATGATCACGGAAGATTCGCGCGCCCGAGCACCCCGGATCATCCGTGATCAAGAAATGCGGGGGGCGGGCGCCGCCGGGCGGCGGGGCGAGTGAGACGGGCGGGATGAACGAGACGGGTGTGGCGCTAACCCGGCAGCCTGGCCCCGGACAATTTCATGATCGTGGAGGGTTGTGGACATCGTGGAGCGTTGTGGACCTAGAACACCGAGATGTGCACGTGGTCGAAGTGGTTGGCGGTGATGCCGCCGCGGTCCGGCATGGTGACCCAGCCGGATGACGCCATCCTGATGTCCCAGATTCGCTGCCGGTAGATGATGTACATGATCCCGAGCCGGGAGGCGTTCGCCTGCGCCCATGCAGCGATCGCGTAACCCCGCCGCACCCAGGGACCGGACGGCATGACGCCGCCGGAACTCAGCATGAAGTCGCACGCCCTGCCCAGCGGATGCTCGCCGGAACTCTCGGGCCGGTAGCAGCCGATCGAGGGGAACGGGCCGAACCTCCGGTCGACCTGGTCCCGCACCTGCCGCATGCGGGCGGTAATGCGGTCCCCGCCGATGGTCGGTGACTGAGGCTGGAACCTGGCCATCAGCCGCTCGACCCTCCGTCGCTGGCTGACCAGTGCGGCGACCATCCGGCGCAGCTCAGCGACCTTGGCCTGGGCGGTCTGCCCGGCACGCCGGCCGGCCGTCGCCAGCCGGTGCAGCTCCTGCTCCCTGGCGCTTCGCTGCCGGGCGAGGTATTCAATGGTCCCGGTCCCGTCGAGCATGCGCTGCGGGTCGCCGCTGAACAGAAGCTCAAGCGCGGGGGCAGGCCCGCCGTCCATGTAGCTCGCCGCGGCGATCCTGGCGATATGACGTTGCGCGCTGCCGAGCTGGCGGCCGAGCTGCAACGCCCGGGCCGTCGCCGCCTCGGCGGCGGTCTGCGCCCCGGAGAGATTCACCAGCTCACCGCGATACTGCCGGGACAGCCTGGCGGCGCGGGCTTCCAGCCTTGCCAGCGTCGCATGCGCATCAGCGCCGAGCAGCAGGGCAGCTGAAGCATCGCGCGCAGGCCGCGCTGCCGGAGCCGCATTCCCGGCCGACGGGGCGATGAGCGAGCCGACGACGATCGCGGTAACCGCGGCGACGCCCCTGCTCGCGCTGAGACGAGGCGGGCGCCGCGGACCGGCGGAGTGGCTCTGGCTGGGGTACGAGCGCCTCACAGGCTCAACTCTCCCTCCGCCTACCAGGTGAACTGACCGTCCGGGCCGGGGAGCCGATTTCCGGAACATAGCACCCCGCGCGCGCCCGCGCAGTCCGTTCCTGGCGCTGGTGCCAGCGGCGGTTACCGGGGAATCGGTGGTGCTAGGCACACCGGTAGCGGCAAGGCACCTGCCTTTGCGGCCAACCCCGGGTATTTCGAGCCAACCCCGCCGGCATCGTGACCGATCTTCCGGTCAGAAGTCGGTAGGCGGGTCCGGGAGGTGCTCGACGAACCAGTCACGGGCCAGCCCGGCGGCGGCGGCGAGGGTACCGGGTTCTTCGAACAGGTGCGTGGCGCCGGGCACTACTGCCAGCTGATTCTCGCACCGCAGCTCGGCCTGGGCCTGGCGGTTGAGGCCGAGCACGACATCGTCGCGCCCGCCGACGATGAGCAACGTGGGGGCCCGCACGGAGCCGAGTCGAGGGCCGGCCAGATCGGGACGGCCGCCGCGGGATACCACCGCCGCGATGCCGGCGCCGGGCTCGGCCGCGGCCCACAGCGCGGCGGCGGCGCCGGTGCTGGCGCCGAAGTAACCGACGGGCAGGCCCGCAGTGCCTGGCTGGCTGCGCAGCCACCCGGTGACGTCGATAAGGCGCCGGGCGAGCAGGCCGATGTCGAACACGTTGGCCCGGTCAGTCTCCTCGTCCGGGGTGAGCAGGTCGAACAGCAGCGTGCCCAGGCCCGCCCTGGTCAAGACCGCGGCGACGTAACGGTTGCGCGGGCTGCTCCTGCTGCTGCCGCTGCCGTGCGCGAACAGCACGAACCCGGTGGCCGGGTCCGGCATGGTCAGACGGCCGGCCGGGCCGGCCCGATCAGCGAAACTCATCTCTATCCCTCCAGGAATCCCAGCCTTCCCGCACCAGAACCTATAGTCACCATCGCGAGGCGGCCGCGCGGCTGCCCTGGGGCCGCTGACCGGGAAGGTGTAACGGGATGAGCGACCGCGGCGCTTCATCAAGATGAGATGCCTGGTTCTCCCGGCCTCGGCGCATGCCTGTCCCTGGACGCAGGAAGCGCCGCCGGGGCTGCCGGGGCGGTCGGCCCGTCCCGGCAGGTGCGCCGGGCAGCCAGCAGTCTGCGGTGCGGCCGCAGATGTCGGCGACCGGCCCGGCCAGCATGCCGGAACTGGCCGGGCAGGCCGTCGTGGTTGCGGCGCCCGTCCGATGGCGCGGCCATCCTGCGGCACCACTGCCTTGCCGCGAGCCCCGCCGCCGCGCCGCCCCGGCGGCTTCCAGCCCGCAGCCAGCCCGAGGCACACCAGCAGCCCGAGACACGTCAGGGGCCACTGACCAGCAAGCCGGCGAAGCTCGGTCTCCATTACGGAAACAGGCGTCTCGCCTGAATTCGGGCATCCCGGCCCTTCTCAGGAGGTAGTTCATGCGGACAAGATCAATGATGACCTGCGCCGCCGTGGCGTCGGCGGCGTTCCTCATCACCGGCGTCTTCAGCGCCACCGTCGCGGTAGCCGGCGCCCCGGCGGCTGGCCCGAACGTACGAGTGACGGTGGATCAGGCTGGCTCGTATGTCAGCGCCGATCAGCTTGGCGGTGGCAGTTACACCGACGGCGTACTTGCCCGCTGCGGCGTGGACCGCCGGATGCAGAACGAGCCGACGCTGGCCATCGACCCGCGCGACACCAGGGTATGGACGGCCGGCTCCAACGACTACTGCGCGGTGCCGACGGTCGGCGACGCCTGGGCCGGCTTCTACCGCAGCGCCGACGGCGGCCGGACCTGGGCCGACAGCCTGCTGCCCGGCTACAAGGGCGACACCTCCGCGCAGGGAACCAGCTCGCCGCTTGCCGCGCTGGTAGCCGGCGGCGCGATCGCGGCCGGCGATCCGGTGATGTCCTGGGATGGCCAGGGCGACCTGTTCTACATGGGCAACAACTTCAACCGCGGCCTGGAGAACGGGGCCTCGGGCCGGACCAGGGATAATACCGGCACCATCTGGGTGGCCACCTACGGGCCGTCTAACCCGGCCGATCCGTCCACCGACGGCTCGAAGTACCTGCGTACCGTCACCCTGACCCAGAACACGTTCGGTAATGGGCAGTTCAACGACAAGACCGACCTCAATGTGGACCCGTCGACAGGGATCGTGTATGCCTCCTGGTCGGATTTCCACGGCACCGGCTGCAACAACATCTTCATCAGCCGCTCCACCGACCACGGCGCCACGTTCAGCGCCCCGCTGAAGATCTCGTCCGGGATCTGCAGCAACCAGGGCCCGTCGATCACGTTCGGCAAGGCAGGGCAGGTGTACGTCGCCTGGCAGGGCGTGACAGGCGGAACATTCTCCCAGGCGCCGGGCTCGGTCAATGGCGCCGCGTTCGTCGCGTCCACCAACAACGGCCGGACGTTCAGCAAGGCCCGGCTGGCTGTGACCTACCCGGCGTTCGTCTCCAGTCAGTTCTCCGGCAACGGCGCAAGGGAATGCGGCGACAGCCCGTTCAACTGCCCGACCGGGCAGACGTTCCCGCGTTTTGACCTGGCCGGACCATACCTGACCGCGGACAACGCGTTCGGGACACTGGTTATGGCGTTCCAGGCCGAGCAACCGTCCGGTCAGGGCCAGATCGAGTACGCGTTCTCCACGAACGCCGGGGCTTCCTGGTCCGCGCCGAAGCTGCTCGCGCCTGCCGCCACCGGGCACCAGTTCTTCCCGTGGCTGACCGCCTCCAGCGGGCGCGTCAGCGCGATCTGGTACGACTCCCGCGGCGACCCGAACTACGCGACTACCCGAGCGCCGTGCAACAGCGCGACCGGGCAGACATCTGCGTGCCTCAACGTGCGGTACGCCGAGTCCACCGACGGCGGCAAGACGTTCGGGCCGAGCGTCCAGGTCACGAATGCTGCGACCAACCCGGACTATGAGCAGTTCGGCGGCCGGCTTGTCCCGTTCTTCGGTGACTACATCACCGTGGCAGCGCAGGGCGACACGATCGGCGCCGTCTGGACTGACCAGCGGAACACCGTCGGCGCCACCGACGCCACCGGCGACAACGACGGCGCTGACGTGAAAGGCGACCCGGAGACCGGCGGTACCTGCACGTCGTCGCTGAACACCTGCTTCGACGGCACCGGCGGGCTGGACCAGAACATCTACTCGGCGGCTATCACGCCATAACACCAGCATGCCCAGCCGGGGTGCGCCGGCCCGCCACGCGGGCCGGCGCACCCCTTCGGCTGCCAGCATGGCGGGCTCGACGCTCCCGGCTGAGACCGGCCGCCGTATCCCAGCTCAGACCGGCCGATAAGAAGGCCGGGCCGTAGCCCTGGCCAGCCGCGGGTGGGCCGTCAGGGGAAAGCGGCAGGACCGAGGTGCGCAGGGTGCTCCGGTCAGCAACCAGCAGATGCCGGTTGGGCAGCGGCGTCCAGCCTGGCTGGGGCCAGCCGGAACTCGCGACCACGATCGCGCCGTCGGTCACCCGGTACGCCAGGTCGAAGTACGCGGCAATCTCGTCGGGCCGATCCCGGTATCCGCGCAGCCGGAGTTGCGCCTCAGGGACCTTGGCCGGATCATGCCAGCTGATGGCGTAGAGCTTCTCCGGCGAGAGCAGGATCGCGTTCAGGCTGTTCGGCGAGAACATCCGTTCGATGCCCGCGGCCGTGTCGGCGATCGCCGCGGCCATGTCGCCGTCATGCGCCGCCAGCCGCGACATGATCCCAAGGAAGTAACGCTCGCTGTCGGTGCTGCCGGCTAGCTGCCGCTCCCATTCCGGCGGCAGCAACTCGGGCAGCCGGTGCTGCGGATGGATGGCGCCGTTATGGGCCAGCACATACGGGCCGTACCGGAACGGATGACAATTACCGTCGCTGACACCCAGACCGGGAGTCGCCCACCGCAGATGCAACAGGCCCAGGTCTCCCAGCGGCTGCTGGGCCAGCTTGTCAAACTCCGGCGCGCCCTCGGCGCACACCGGCGACTTCCGGATCCGCGGCTGGCCGGCCTCGTACCAGGCCATCCCCCAGCCGTCGCCGTGCAAGGCCGAAAGCGCGGCGAAGTCATGGAAACCCTCGTCCCCCATGAGCTGGGCGACAGGCACCTCGCCCCGGGAGCAATAGCCAAGCAACCGGCACATAACACCTCGACTCCTACAGGAACTTTCCCATCCCGCCGGCGATGTCGATCGACGCGCCTGCGATGTAACTGGCCCGGTCGCTCGCCAGGAACGTGACAAGTCCGGCCACCTCATCAGGCTGCCCGAACCGGCCGAGCGGCACCTCGTCGGCGGCTAGCTGCCGGAAGAACTCCCCGGCCGGAATATCGGGAGACCGGCGCTGGCGGATGTTCTCCCATTGCGGAGTCTCGACAAGCCCGATATTCACGCTGTTGACCAGGATCTGCTCGCTGCCCAGTTCCATCGACAGGGCCTTGGACAGGCTCAGGCACGACGCCCGGTTCACCGAGGACGCCATGAATGCCGGGTCCGGGTAACGCGCATACACCGCGTTGATGTTGATGACCCGCGCCGCGGCACTGCGCCGGAGATAGGGCAGCGCCGCGCGGGTGCAGCGGATCTGGGAGAACAGCTTCACCTCGATGTCCGCATGCCAGTCATCATCGGTCAGCGCGGCGAACCGGCCGGGCCGGGCGGCACCGGCTCGCCCGGCACCGGCTCGCCCGGCACCGACATGCCGGCTCCGCCCGCGCCGGCCGCCTGCGCCTCGGCCAGCTTCAGCAGGCTCTGCCGCGGCGGGCAGAACACGTCAACCTCCAGGCAATGACTACCGGTGGTCCATGCCCCGTGCGGCACCCAGGCCGGGACGACCGCGACGTCTCCCTTGCGCATCGTCCGCACGTCCCCGTCCAGGTCGAAGGTAAACTCCCCGTCCAGCACGATGACGATCTGCTCCTCCTCGTGCACGTGCCTGGGTGCCCGTGCGCCAGGCTCGAAGCTGACGAAGTTCGTCATCGCCCGCTGCCCGAGAACCGGCCGGAACCGGAGTCCCGGCAGGAACTCCACCGGCTTGATCGAGTCCACGTTCACGTACCGCCCGGATCCCGCTGGCTCGCCATGCGCCTTCGTGCTGAAATGGCTGGCGGCATCGCCCGGCGACGCCGCCACTTCCCCGCCAGCGGGGCTCGCGGCGTCGCTCATTTCTCCTCCAACGCGGTCCTGAGGACCTCGCCGATGCGGCGGACCCCCTCGTCGATGAGCTCATCGGCGACCCGGCTGTACGCCAGCCGGATCTGGGTCGCCCCGTCGCCGGCGGGGTAGAACGGCCGCCCCGGCACGTAAGCCACCTTCCTGGCCCGGGCGGCCGCCGACAAGGCCACCGTGTCAACCCCGCCGGGTGCGGTCAGCCAGATGTAGAAGCCGCCGCCGGGCGTCGTCCACGTCGCGCCGTCGGGCATGTGCGCCGCCAGCGCGTCACTGGTCAGCCTGGCCCGGCGGGCGTACAGCGCCCGTGACCTGACGATCTGGCGGTCCAGGTGCCCGCCGCGGCCGTACTCCTCGAGCATCCGCTGGCCGAGCGCGCCTGAGCACTGGTCGGAGTTCTGCTTGGCGACGACCAGCCGGCTGATGATCTGCTCCGGCCCGGCCGCCCAGCCGAGCCGCACGCCGGGGAAGAAGATCTTGGAGAACGTCCCGGCCTGCAGTACGACATCCGGCGCGAGCGACCACAGGCTCGGCGGCGGCGCGGAGCCGAAGCCGAGTTCCCGGTAGGCGACGTCTTCGGCGATCAGGAACCCGTACCGGCGCGCCAGGCCAACCAGATCCCGCCGGCGGTCCGCCGTCATGGACAGCCCGGTCGGGTTCTGGAAGTCCGGGATCGTGTAAAGGATCTTCGGCCGCAGCCCGCCGGCCAGCAGTTCGGTCAGCACATCGACGCGCATCCCGTCGCCGTCGACGGGCACGCCGCGCACATCGGCCTCGTAGCCGCGGAACGCCATGATCGCCCCGAGGTAGGTCGGCGCCTCCACCACGACGACATCACCAGGATCGGTGAAGCTCTTGGCGAGCAGTTCCATGCAGTCGATGCCGCCGCTGGTGATCATCAGCTGGCCGGCCCCCGGCGCCCGGCCTTCCAGCGACGCTAGCCGCCCGCAGACATAGTCGCGGACCCCGGCCAGTCCCTCCGTCGCCGAGTACTGCAGTGCGACACCGGCGTCTTCGGAGATCAGCCGGGCAGCGATCTCGGCCAGCACCCCGGTCGGGAAGGTCGCCGGGTCAGGGAACCCGCCGGAGAACGTGATCACGTCGGTCGCGCCTGCCAGCGCGAGGATGGCGGTGATCTCGCCACCACCCAGGGAGTGCGTGCGCCGGGCGAGGCTGGCACTCCAGTCGCGTTGCGCGGTGCTCCAGTCGCGTTGCTCCGTGGCTGCGGTCATCGTCCGCCCCATCTCTTGACAGCGGATCTTACAAATGTAAAAATTCCACCACATCAGATTTACATTGATAACGCCACCTCTCTCAGCATAGCCCACATCACCAGAAGCACGATTGGGTTACCTGGCAAATGGCAACCGTGTCAGCACCGCTCGCCAAGCTGGCCGAGGTCTCCTCGCCGTCCGCGCCGAAGATCGAAGTGGACGACCTCGACCTGGCACTCCTGCGCGCGCTCGCCGTGGACTCCCGCCAGTCTCAGCGCGGGCTTGCCAGGAAGATCGAGATGTCGCCGCCCGCGGTAGCGGACCGGCTTGCCCGGCTGGAGCGCAGCGGCGCTATCCGCGGCTACCGGGTGGACATCGACTGGGCAGCGCTCGGCTTCCCCGTTGTTGTCTACCTCGCGGTGACCGCCGGGCCGGGCATGGACCTGAGCGAGATCATCACCGCGATCCGGGCCCTGCCGGAGGCGGAGGACATGAGCGTGGTCACCGGCAGCCTCGACCTGCTGGTACGGCTCCGGGTCCGGGACCACGCGCACCTGCGCGAGCTGCTGCTTGCCAACATCTTCCAGATCAACGGGGTGCAGCGGACCGAGACGTTCCTGTCCCTCGCTGACGTGGAGCCGGACAATTTCACCGTCGCCATGCTGGACCAGATGAGCCGGCGCAGGAGCGATGCCAAGAAGACCTGACCGGCGGCGCCGGCACCGGAAAGCAACTACCGGCCTGCGGTGCCGCGCACCGCACCCGATCGGAGGTTAGCCAGGTGGGAAGCACCGTCCCGGACGGCAGCCGGCCCGCGGTAGACGGCGTAGGCCAGCACGGTTTCATCGCACGCCACCGCCTGTACACCGATGAGCAGGCCGCCGCCGCGCAAGCCGTCGCCGCCCGGATTCGCGAGCTTGACCTGCGCACCGTCCGGCTCGTCGTGGTCGACCAGCACGGCATGCCGCGGAGCAAGTCGCTGTCCCCCGACGTGGCGATCGCCGCCATGTCGAACGGCCTGGACTTCTCCGGCGCGATCTACAGCCTCGACTCGGGCAACCAGGTTTTCGTGCCTGCCTTCGCCGCGGGCGGCGGTTTCGGCATCGACGAGTTCACCGGGTTCCCGGACGTAGTACTGGTACCGGATGCGGCCACGTTCCAGATATTGCCGTGGACCGACCGCACCGGATGGATGCTCTGCGACGTTTACTTCGCCAACGGCAAGCCGATGCCGCTGGACGGGCGCGGCCTGATGCGCCGCGCGCTCGGCGACCTCGGCGAGGCCGGCTACGACTTCCTGGCCGGCATCGAGATCGAGTACTACATCGTCAAGCTCGACTCCGACCGGGTCACGCCGGAGAACGCCGGGTTCACCCCGCCGCCGCCGGAGGTGAGCATCTTCGAGCGCGGCTACCAGTACCTGTCCGAGGTGCGGCTGGACAGCGTGACCGGCACGCTTGAGGCCATCCGCGACGGCCTGGCCGCGGTCGGGCTGCCGCCCCGCTCGATGGAAGACGAGTGGGGTCCCGGGCAGATGGAGTTCAGCTTCAGCCCGATCGGCGGGCTGGCCGCCGCCGACGCGGTCGTGCTGTTCCGTTCCGCCGTCAAGCAGATGTGCCAGCGCCGCGGCCTGCTCGCCACGTTCATGTGCCGCCCTGGCCTGCCGAACTTCTTCTCCTCCGGCTGGCACCTGCACGAGTCGCTGCTCTCCCGCCAGGACGGCCGCAACGTGTTCAGCAGCGCGGACGAGGCGCTGTCCGGCGAAGGCCGGCAGTTCGTCGCCGGGCTGATCGAGCACGCGATGCCGATGACGGTGTTCGCCACCCCGACGGTCAACGGCTACAAGCGTTACCGGCCGTACTCGTTCGCCCCGGACCGGGTGTGCTGGGCGGAGGAGAACCGCGGCGCCCTGATCCGCGTGCAGGGCGCGCCGGGTGATTCCAACAGCCATGTGGAGAACCGGATGGGCGAGCCCGCCGCGAACCCCTACCTCTACATGGCAGCGAACATCGCGGCCGGGCTTGATGGCATGCGCAGAAAGCTGGACCCGCCCCCGCCAGTCGAGGCAGATCCATATGTAACGGAGGCTGCAATGCTCCCGACATCGCTGGCCGGCGCCGTCGGCGCGCTGGAGAAGGACGTCTTCTTCCGCGAGGCGTTCGGCGACACGCTGGTCGACTACCTGCTCCAGATGAAGCGCGCGGAACTGGCCAGGTACGACGCGGCGCTCGCCGACAACCCGCCCGCCGAGGGCCAGGACGTCAGTGACTGGGAGATGCGCGAGTACTTCGAGTTCTACTGACCACCGAGAACAAGGAGCCGCCGGCGGCGGACAGGATGAAGGATCCGCGATGACCCTGCAGCACATCGTGTTGTTCAGCTTCCCCCGCGAGCTCAGCGACGGCGAGGCCGCGCAGATGCGCGACATGGTGGCAAGCTGGCCCGAGGAAATAGGCCTGATGGGCAAATGCCGGTTCGGCACGGACCTGACGAAGGCCAGGACCCGTGGTTACGAGTACCTGCTCTACACCGAGTTCGCCGACGTCGAGACGCTGAACAAGTACCGTGCCCACCCCGTCCACCTGCGGTTCATGGACTGGCTGGCGGAACGCGATGCCGTGGCGCTGGCCTTCGACTACGCGCTGGACGAGCAGACCGTACTGATGCAGGAGTGAGGTCGATGGGACTGCGCTGCGGTAACAACGACAGCAGATTCCCATCCACGTTGCTCGCGGCGGACGCCGTCACACTCGACTTCGTGCTACGTCACACTCGACCCCGTCACCCTGCCCGGGTCGCGGCGGGTTCCTCGATCAGGCCGTAGGCGATCGCCTCATCGACGGTGAAGAAGCGCCCGCGGCTGGCGTCAGCGCGGATGTCGTCGACTTCGCGGCCGGTGGTCTCGGCGATCCGCAGCCATAGCGCGTCGAGCATGGCCCGGGCCTGCTGTTCCTGCGCGGTGATCGCGGTCACCGCGCCGTCGTAGCTCATCCTCGGCTCGGATAGCGCGAACACCGCGTTCGGGTAGGCGCGCCGGTGGCCGCACGCGGCAAGCACGCCAAGCGCGGGCCCGCTGACCCGGCCAGCCGCGTACGCGAGGACCGGCACGCGCAAGGTCTCCAGGACGCCGATGACCGCAAGGGCCGCGGGCAGCTCGGCGTCCAGGCCCTGCAGCTCCAGCCGGATCGGCCCGTCACCCTCGGCGTCCAGGGTGAGCAGCTGG
>Ga0070708_100002345_pt1 | contig 14659 bp, 14 predicted proteins | sample KBSK5503metaG_FD_65469 | JGI IMG/M metagenome (GOLD analysis project Ga0070708, IMG submission 65469) | Corn, switchgrass and miscanthus rhizosphere microbial communities from Kellogg Biological Station, Michigan, USA - KBS K5-50-3 metaG | ecosystem: Host-associated > Plants > Roots >...
AAATGCCGACTCGCCACGAAAACTTCCAAGAGCGCGAAACAGGTGAACGAAGACTTCCTGAGTGAGATCTTCAGCTTCTGAAATGTCACGAGTCATGCGAAGACAAGTGGAATAGACACGCCGCTGATGAGTCTGATAGAGGTCTTGAAAAGCCCTTTGCTCTTCATCTGTAAGTGGTGCTTTTTTGTCTAGACCGTTCATACCAACCTCACTCAACAATCATGTCGTTAGAGTAAGGAATAATCTTTCGAATATCTGCTCAAAGTCGCTGGATTTTGCCGGCTTTCTTGATGATTTTGTATTCGGAGGGCACCACGACTCCGGGTTGAGTACACGACGGTTATCATTGCGACAAGAGAGGTTCATGTAATTCCAATACTCACCACTAAACCTCTTAGTTTCAACTATTTAGAGTGCCGAAGAAAACGCGTTGGGTTCTTATTGGGCTTATTTGAAAGCGGCAAGGGCTGATTTTTGATTGATAGATTTATGCCTTAGAGTACCGATCTCGCACGTGCGTCTAATGCCAAAGCGAAGAGCCACCTTCACGCGCGGCATCATCGTCGCTGCGGATCGTAGCCGGCGGCAACGTCGTTAACCGTTTTGAGTTTCCACCTCCAAGCGCTACATATTCCACCTGCAACGCATCCTTCAGATGCTCAACAATATCGAAGACATTCTTGGTCCACCTCTTCTCTCCAAGTCGCTTCAGAGCAGCGGCACCAACTTGTTGTTCAAAACTTCCAGCATTCTTGTAGGGGAGGTGCGCCAATTCCAACGGTTCCATTACGCCGTCGACAATCAGGGCTGAACCCAATCCCGTACCCAAACCGAGAAAAAGCATGCGTCCACCACGATAAGTGCCAAGCGCCTGCATCGCCGCGTCGTTGATGATCTTCACCGGGACTCCGAACGCTTTAACGAAATCGAATCCGACCCAGCCTCTGCCGAGGTTAGCTGGATCTTTCTGAGGCTTTCCCTCCAACACCGGTCCGGGATAACCGATCGAAATCGCGTCGTACTGCCAACCATCGGTTGCTTTCTTTACCGCCCTCACGAATTGCCTTGGCGTCATTGTCGGACCAGACGGAATCTCCAGCCGTTCGCGGCCTGTAGCATAGATCTTCACGAAGGTGCCGCCGATGTCGAGAACGAGAATTTTCTTAGCTGTATCACGCACCCTCTCTTGTGGCAGGTCGAGTGCTATTTTGACCTCGTAGTCTTTGCCTTCCCAGCGGTTCTCTTCGATCCAGAGGAACGTGAATCGGATCGGCCCGTCCTGGGGCACTCGAATGTCAGCATACTCAATCCCGAGCGCTGTGGCCTGTGACCGGGCGTCAGTGGAACTCTGCCATCCATCGCTGGTCCAATGGAGCAGGAAGGGCTTGTCAGCTTGAATGCGCAGAAGCGTACCCGCCGGCACTAATGGCACTTGACGATTGAATTTCCACACCTCAATTGCAATACGTTCCAAACTTCCCGCCACGTATCGATCGTAGGCAGCATCAATTCGGTCAAAGACTTTGGCGTCGGCAGCGGACCGCTGAAGCTTGATGTATTCAGAGTGCCCCCACAAGAGCGGCATTGCCGCGCCAGTCGGACCACCGAAATGGAGGTGCTGCGAAGGCGAATCTGGACCATCCCAGATCTGCTCCGGAATCAGGCCGATACCCTGTGCGAATTGCTCAATTGCTCGTAGGAAGGGAGTGGCGTCTCGTCCGGCGGCGATTTCGTAGTGACCGCGCTCGCCGGACAACAACGGCCATGGACGCCCCGTTCCCCAACCGGTATAGCCTGCGCCATCTTCTCGTTGCCCGAAGCCGTCGTGGTTGTAGCGTCGCCAGCATGGTCCATGCGGCGTGTCCACCTTAAGCACAGCATCGACCACACGCAGCGAATCCTGAATGATCGGATCGTGCGCGCTGCGGATACCGTAACGGACCAGTTCGAGAAAACCGGCGTCGATGATCTCTTTTGCGGGAAACTCAGTGCGCGCGCCCGGAGGCTGATTTGCGAGTACCAGCGTCCCGTGATTTGGATCCTCATCCGTGCAGTCAACAGCGCTGCAAGAATTCACACGAATGTAGTGGCGGGCGATACCGGGTACTAGTGTTCCTTCCGTCGTAACCGTCCATCGCTCTATGTGCGATTCAAGAAAGTCAGCATAATCACGAACGAATGCGGCCGTGACCTCGTCACCTCGATCGGCGAAGAACTCGGCCGCGCATACAAGAGCTGCGATGTGGACCGCCAGTGTTGATGGCGAATACCCCTTCGCTTCCTCCCAACGGTCTTGCGGCGTAATCGGTCCCTCGCGAATGAGGAACCCACAGGCGAGACGAACCATCTGGAAAGGATCGAAGTTTCCCAACGCGTCGTGTTTCCAGAGTCGCCACGCCAGCAGCACCGGGAACGCTACCTCATCCAGTTGAATGCCCGACCAGTAAGGTCGACCGTCGATCCAGAAATTTTGATAGAACCCGCCATCCTCGCGCTGCGATACTGCGAGATAAATAAGCGCGCGCAAAGGTGTGCTCAAATCACCGACGGCAAGCAATGCGGAGACCGACTTCACCAAATCACGCGTCCAAACAAGATGATAACCGCCGGTTGCGTCATCGCTTTGTTCATCACCCCAGGGAATACTGAGCGACGCGATCATGGCTCCGGGGTAGGTCTTGTCCTCATGGGCCAGAAGTAGATTGACGCTTCGCTCGAACAATTTGGAATCGTTTGAAACTGCCTCTAAAGCAAATCTTCTTGATGTACGCTCCCATTGACGAACAAACGATTTGCGCGTCTCTTCGAACGGGATACTCAAGGATTGCGCGAGTGTGCTTAGGGCGTCATGTTGAGTGGTGCCAAACGCCAAACCGATCGTGAACTCTGTGCCTCTGGAAAGATCGAGGCCACCGGTAAGAGCGATGTTTCCATCTGGTGCCGACTCGTACTGCCAATCCAAGCGGTAATTATCAGCGAGATCGGTCCAGCCATCATTCACGCCTACGTAACCGGCAGAACATTCGGTGAACGGGACGCTGGCACCGATAACCAACCAGGTATTGCCTTTGTGCGCAGCCAGAAGCGTATGTTCGCGTAGTCGCAATATCTGGCCATTGTTATGCCAACCGCCAATCTCTAGGTGCGGAGCACAAAGGACATACATACGAAGCTTCCGCAATAACTCCGCAGGCGCCTCAAGACGAGTGTGTATTAGAAGGCACGTCTGATGTGAATCGCCAAGGATGGTCTTGTGAATGCTGTAACGCCCCTCCTTTTCTCGATTGATGACATCGAACCCGAGCGCCGCTTCTGAAACGCAGTCAATCTCTCCCACAAAGTTTCTGCGCTCGTCGTGGAAGAACGTCTCTCCGTCAGTGATCAGGAATTGGAGGTCGCGAATTTGAGGCGAGTCGATCGTTGGATAATAGACTTCGGTGATACATGCATGATCGAGCGTGTACCACAAGCGGCTGGAGGTTGAGTACGCAGTACCAACAGCGATTTTGGCGCCGCGAGTCCAGCGTGGCTCAATGCCGGGGCCGCCGGGCGCGACAGTTGGAGAAATTGGATTGGTCATAATTTATTTTGCATCGTTCGCCGCTTGGATTGCTAGTACGCCGCCTGATGCTCAGACGGAAAGAAACCGACGATCGTTCCCGGCGCGGATTTCAACAATCGGAGCAGTGCCGCGATAATTGCGACGCCGGTTCCTCGATTTGATGGTTGGGCCACAATACGTGAAGCGTCGACGCCAGCAAGTTCGTTCGTGTAAAACCGCTCGTGATCTCTTGTCACTACGAACGCGACCCGGTCATCGGCAAAAATCGGACGCAGACGGTCTCTCGTATGAGTCAGCAGGCTCTTACCCCCGAAAATTTTGCTGAACTGCTTCGGTCTCCAATCGCCGTCGATCTTGTGTGTCAAGCTTTGCAGGCGAGTTCCGTCGCCCCCGGCCAACACGAACGCTCGGGGGTCCGAACCATCTCGCTTTGCGATGGAGTGTTTCTTAAACATTTTGACTCACTCGTAAACACCGCGATACCAGGCTACTGCTGCAGTCGCCACAAGCAGTACGATTGCGGAAATCGGGGGTGGGCCAATGATGAACAGATGCGTCGCAATTGCAGCAATCATTATTGCAGCAAGGACCGCCGCCGCCAGTGCAGCCGTTCGCGGCACGATGATCAAGATCGCGCCGATCATTTCCAGACCCCCGATGAAATACCTGAACCATTGGCCCAGTCCGATCTTTTCCAACGTCGCGAGATTCATTGCGCCCGCGTGTTTAGTCGCACCGGCGATCAGGAATGCTGCCGCGGTCAGAGACTGCAGCACCCAGAACGCGATGTTAAGTGCCTTTGACCATCGCCTTTGCCGCGCGTAAAAACCGATTACCGAGTTGTCCGACACGTCAAACATTGCTGGTTCTCCTTCCACCGCGGCTGTTTTCTTCCAAGGCCGCGGAATTCTGTCACCGAGCACTTACCAAGTAGCTCCGTCACAGTTTCATCATTACTCAGCGAACGATTTCTTCTTCTTCGCGGATCGGCACCAGTGCAACGGCCGTTCCAATCTGGTTCTCGATTGAAGGGAGACTGGAAACGGTGAATTCATTGGAGAACCGATTTCGATTTGCCTCGGACTTGAGTGAATTCAGCGGGCCGCGCTCCTGACTGCGCTCGTGATTTCGCGAACGCAATCGTAAAATCACGAACGGCTAGTACCGGGTGAGCAAGAATCCGGTCAGGCAGCAGCCAACGGCAGCACGATCCTTCGTCACGAGATCGCACGGAGTGCGGAGATACAAGTGGAGCTCTTGCGACTCGGCACAAAAAAGTCGGTGGCTCTGACGCCACCGACTCCACAATCTACTTCCGCAAAATCCGCGTAGACGCAGTTTCATCAATTTGCAATCAGCGCTACCGACTCCGAATGAGGCGCTTTGTTATTGCTTGCCATTTCGTGTTGCATTCGGCGTTCCTCCTTAGAAGGATGTAGCTCACGCGCGATCCCCTCGTACGGCGACCTGAGCTCGGCAAGGAAGTAGATGCAGACTGAATCCGCGAAACGCCGCTTCATGTCGAGGCGGGGAAATGCGGCGAGGATGCCCTTCATTTCGTCCGGCGGAATCCAGTCGTACTGGAATCCGAATTCGACGCCGATCCCAGCCGTGCAGAGTGCGACTTCCGCCTCCTTGTACAGGCCGATCGAAGGCGTGGAATTCAGAGCGACGCTGTCCCAGATCAACTGCACCCGGGCGTCGTCGAGGCCTTGCTCGCGAGCGAACGCCCGCGCTGCGTCGGCTCCTTCAATCTCGAACCGCTTTTGGCCCGTGAAGCTGTTCGTTAGCCCGAGGTCGTGGAGCAGCGAGCCGACCGCGACGACTTCCGCGTCGTGAGTTATCCCCTGAAGCTGTCCGAGCCGGACCGCGAACAGCCAGGATCGGACCGCATGGTTGAATAGATACGGTTCGGAATTCGTCCGCGCGTAGTCCATTGTCCGGGTAACAAGTGGTGTGTCTATCACCGTTATGCCTCCAGGACTTGCGTCTTTCCGCTAGTCATGGCCGGCTTAGCTGTTGGCGACATTGTATTTCTCTCCGTTGATGAAGGTGAGCAAGTCCGCATTGATCAGATCTTTGCGCCCTTCACGTATCAAGTCTTCCGAATTTACTCGAGCGGCGATTGTTGCGGCAGGCTTAGCTGCGACTCTTACCGCTCTTGAGCATCACGCGGTGTGCGAGATCGTCTTCGCGACCGCGGCGGAGCGGCTAAGCCAGTCTTCGAAGCGCGTCTCGCCGAGTTGCGCGTCATCGCCCGGAACAAGTGAGCGCTCGCTCAACTCAGTGCCGAAGTAGCGCGCGTGCGGGTCAGCGATAACCTCGCGCGGATCCTTGCGGGCGCTGAGGCCCTGTCGGATTAGTTCATCGAAACGGAACTGTTCGGGACCTGCCACCTCAACGATTCCATTCAACGGCGATCCGATGGCCACTCTACAAACCGCACTGGCAACATCCTCGGCCGCCATGGGTTGGAAACGCACCGGCGGCAGGCGAACCGTGTTGCCGTCGGTGGCTGAGTCGGCGATCCTGTTGACGAACTCGAAGAACTGCGTCGCTCTCACGATCGAGTAAGGGATCGAGGATTCCTTGATCAGCTTCTCCTGAGCGATCTTCGCGCGCATGTAGCCGCTGTCGGGCAGACGGTCACTGCCGACGATGGACAAGGCCACGTGATGTCCCACGCCAGCAGCCGCTTCATAGGTGAGCAAATTGCCAGTTGACGTCTTGAAGAACTCCAGCACCGCCGCGTCCTCGAACGACGGCGAATTCGAGACGTCGACCACCACCGACGCGCCCTTGAGGACCTCGGCCAGTCCCTCGCCGGTTAGCGTGTTGACACCCGAATTGGGTGACGCTGCGACAGCATCGTGGCCATGTTCACGAAGCTTCGTTACAACCTTTGACCCGATGAGACCACTGCCGCCAATGACCACGATCTTCATACTTGATCTTTCATTCGCCATGATTAACCTCCTCAGCTGTAACCTTTAGTTTGTCGCTTAAATCCGTACCGGTGATCTCTGAGACATCCCCTGCTGATTCATTCCGGCGCTGGCACCAGCACCGGAGTGCCCTTTTCCTTGACCAGGAACACCAGGAACTTTGCCGGCTTGGTACTGCTCGCGTTCCGGCCAATGACATGAACTTCGTCGGGGCCTTCATAAAAGGTCTGGCCAGGTGTCAGCGTCACTTCCTTTCCACCTTTCACCTGCATCACTATTGAGCCCTCCATCATCAACGAACGCATGTGCATTGTGTCGGTGGATGGGATCCGATCCGCCTGGCGGATATTCCACTGTGATCATCAAGACTTCTCTGCCGGGAATTTCCGTAAGATCTTTCGACATAAGCGAGGTGGCCTTAGCCTGTTGCGCCATCACTGTGGCGGTCGAGAGAAATAGCAGAACCAACGATAGTGTCTTGTTCATCATAGTTTCCTATGGTCAATCGCCGCGCGGAGCCGTCCGGCTGATAGTAGTTCTCAATCAATTTGACTCAACAGGCGAACGATCTCGGCATAGCCGTGGCTTGCCGCTAATGTCGCGGCACTCTCATTTGTCTCCGGCAGTCTAGCGTGTGAGTCAGCACCTTTATCCAATAAAGCTTGAACCATCCTGAGATCTCCGGCCGAAGCAGCCCCCATCAGGGCCGTTCCTCCCTTATTACTCTTATTATTGACGTCAGCTCCGTATTCCAGCAACACTTTCATTGTCTCGTAGTGCGTGTTGATGACGGCAAACATCAACGCTGTCCGGCCGTTGTCGTCTCTCTGGTTTATGTCTGCGCCTTGATGGATCAGTTCTCTTACTCTCTCAGTGTTTCCATCGAGCGCCGCTCGCATCAGAGGTGTATGGTCATGGCTGTATTCTTCTGCGGCGCTTAATTCTGCGCGGGTTGTCATAATTCCTCCCGAGTTGGCGGCCGTTGTTTACACTGAATCGCTGATTTTTCGCCCTTCACCTGCATGACGACTGAACCTTTCTCATGGAGTGTGCGGAACGTTTGACGACGGAAGTCAAACGCGGCCCCCAGAACCGCACTGCCCGTCCCATTGACAGGGTCGGGTCTCGATCTTGATTGTTCAATGTTCTTCATAATGATGACGTCTTGAAGAACTCCAGCACCGCCGCGTCCTCGAACGACGGCGAATTCGACACGTCGACGACTAGCATCCTGGACGATATCCCCAGCCTCAGCTGCGCTTCCGAGCATGCGATACGCGATCCCAAACAAGCGAGGCCGAACACTCTCAAATACTGAGACTCCATCGTCACTTGTCATCATCTGCACGCCGGAATAGTACTGACAATCACAAGTCATGGGAAGTGTGGTTCACGAATTATAAGGCTCCCATAAACGATATCAGTACGGGAGCCCTCTTTGTCCTTAACTCGGCCAGTGATCTGTTCTGCGAAGTCAATCGCAGCTCGCTGTGTCAGAGGTCCATCTTTAAGACGATCACGCATTTCTTCTCCAGCGAGTAATTCAGAAACGATAAACGGCGCGCCATCATGTGTGCCGATGTCGAAGACCGTGAGAATGTTTGGGTGATTGAGAGCCGAGGTGGCCCGAGCCTCCTGCTCAAATCTTTTTAGTCGACTTTCATCGCTTGAAAGCCTTCACTTCAAACCTTCCGCTAGATAGAGGTCAGTAAGATAGCGTCGGGTCGTGTAGATATAGCCTTTTGCATCAGGTGTAATGAGTATTGTTGGAGTCTCCATAACACCGGCCGGGTCACTAAGAGTGATCTCTCTCAAAACTTCCTTGCGACCGGTGGCGACGTCGAGTCGCGAGATCTTGGTTGAGAATAACCCTAACGGATAAACGTAAAGCGACTTTCCGTCAGCACTCCAACCGGCGATCCTTTCCCTTCGCTCAACCTGTGTTATTTGCCTGGGAGTTCCGACTCCATCGACAGAGTAGACACCAATGTTCTGGCCATCGAACCCGAGTATCGACTTTCCATCTGGTGAGACGGCCCAACAAGAAACACCCTCAGGCGCAACTGGTTTAGGCTCACCCGAATCTATTTGTTGAATGTAGCAACGGTCTAAGTGTCCGGGTTCGCGACCGACAAAGAGTATTCGCTGCCCATCCGGCAGCCACGCTACAGAGTTATATTGCTCGATACCATACTTCTCCAATTGCTTCGTTACTCCGGCACCGGTGGGCAGTAATACGAGGCGCGGCGGTTCACGATTAACAGCTAGTACCCACTTACCATCGGGAGAGAGCTGACCTCCACCTCCGTCGCCGAGTTTGATTGCCGCTGAACCATCAGTCTTGCCTAAATAGATCGTGTAGTTTCGCCCGGCGGTCGCACCCCAATACTGATAAACAAATGTGCTACCGTCTTTGGAGATATCATCGGCAAAGCCGAAATCAAGAAATGTTAGATCACGTTCCTTAGTGTCTCTTGGCGCCAAACCAGTGACTTCGGTGCCTAGTTTGATCCGTGTTAGAAGAACTCTTCCGTCGCGGGCGACATCGTGAACAAAAATATCCGCCGGTACTCGAAGTATCTCCCGAGCCTTTCCGCTCAGTGTTACACCGTAGAGGACTTGAGCTTCACTTGTTTGGGCTGCCGTAAACCAAACTTCGTCGCCTGTCGCTGACCACGCAAGACCCTCCTGGCCTACCGACTCTTCTGTAAGAAATGTTTTCTTACCTGCCAGATCTATTACTGCTATTCGACCACGATTGTCCCATTGGATTTCGTGATCAACGAAAGCGATCTTGTTTCCAGCCGTCGCGATTCGCGGGTAGCTGATATAGCCGGCAGTTTCATACAAAACTTTTCCAATCGGATATTCAAGCCTTGTGCGTCCATTGACATAGCGAGTCACTGCCAGGTTCGAGCTGTCCGCTGACCAGTCGGCCTCGATTGCATCCTCGACGACTTCGCGCGGCGCACCGCCGCTCAGCGGCATGCGAGCCAGTGTGCCGGTGTAAAGGAACTGGCCGAGTAGTTTTCGTTTTGTGAGTATTGCCAACTCGCCTGATGATGAGACTGCCAGAATTTCCGCATCAGTTATCCCAAGCGATCGTGATTCGGTGGAACCAGCGCGAGTTGAAAAGATCTCAAACGGATTGCCATTCCATGCAGCGCTGTAGACTACTGTCTGACCGTCGGGCGCAAATCTCGCGCGATTAACAATACCGCGCCGAAAAGTGAGTTGCTGGTACAACGGCGTCGTCGCCTTACGCAAATAACTTGTTGCGAGAATTCCCGCAACAGCTCCCAGTGCCAACAGTAGAAATCCGAGTCCATAAAGAAGCACTCGACGATTCGGTCTTATTCGAGTCGGCTCACCGGCAACATCTGTCACAGTTGTCGATGATGAACTTGTGGCAGCAGTTAATGACTCCAGAGCAAAACCAAGATCGGATGTTGACTGGAATCGACGTTCTGCTTTCTTCTCCAGGCAACGTCGAACGATGCGTTCAAGTGCCGGACTAACGTTTGGATTTGATTCGGTTAATTCTTTTGGCTCTTCTTTGAGAATAGCTGACATGGTCTCAGCCATTGTTTCCTGCTGAAACGCACGCTGCCCGGTAAGCATTTCGTACAGGATGGAACCAAAAGAAAAAATGTCGGAGCGATGGTCTATTACTTGAGCACGAACTTGTTCGGGCGACATATAACCAACTGTACCCATGACGACGCCGGGATTCGTTAGCGGTTTGCGCGTCGCATCTTCGGAACTACTTGGCCCACCGTTATGTTCGCGAAGTTTGGCGAGACCAAAATCGAGTATCTTCACGCGGTCATCTTTAGTAATGAAGATATTCTCCGGTTTCAGGTCCCGGTGGACAATTCCTCTTTCGTGTGCAGCCGAAAGACCGGTTACGATCTGCTGTGCATACTCCGTAACTTTTCTCAGGGGAATCGAACCCTGGTTCAAACGTTCGCGCAGCTCTTCGCCTTCGAGCAGTTCCGCAACGATGAAGGGTGAGCCTTCGTGTTCACCGACGTCGTAGACCGTAAGAATGTTTGGATGGTTGAGTGCTGACGTAGTTTGTGCTTCATGCTCGAATCGACGGAGGCGATCTTCGTTGTTTGCAAACTCAGGCGGCAAAAGTTTGATCGCGACTTCTCGATTAAGTCGCGAATCATGAGCACGGTAGACTTCACCCATGCCACCAGCGCCGAGTTTGGAGATGATGCGGTAATGTGCGAGGGACGTGTTGGGGGGAATTTGCATTGTCGATTATCGATTGCCGAGCGATGCCGTAGACCGGTTCAAAACAGCGACACAGACAAGCATAATAACTTTAAAAGCTGCAAGCCATACCGCGTCAATGCAGCGATAGATCAACGTGCAGCGCGAAGTAGACCTTGTTCGACCAACACAGGCGGCCGGCGAAGTTTCGTTGCTTGCTCATACGCATAGGCATATCCAAGCAGGTCGCCATCTTTCCAGAGCCTGGTTGAGATCTCCAGGCCAAACGGGAGCCCATCCGAGTAAAAGCCGGCGGGCACGACTACCGCAGGTACGCCGATCATGTTCACCCAACTCGTATCACTGTGTGGGCCGCTGCTCAACCTTCCATCTTGCGGCAAAGTCTCGTCGGGTGGTGGCATTTGAATCGCCGGGTATACGAACCCATCGAGATGCAGTCTGTCGAGAACTTCGTTGTAGGCGCCGAGAGTGCGTTGCAGTGGTCCGAAGTAGTTTGCCTGTGCCTCGGGATCCGTTTCGAGAATCCGCTGCGCTATCTTTCCTTCGCGCTTACCCTCTTGCATGGTTCCGTCGATGATCGTTTCAGGTAAAGGAGAACCAACAGCCTTTTCGTAGTCGGCCGCCGAATGGTAGGACGCGGGCCCAAACTCCTTCAGGAAACGTTCTGTGCCTTCCTTAACGTAGGGAAGTGTGCAAATGCGACTCGCTGTTTCGGCGAAGCTGTCGGGAAGAATCGAATCGTCAAAGACCACCGTTGCTCCCGCCGCACGTAGGCCCTCAATCGCTTTCATAAAGGCTGCACGGGTTTCGGGCCGCAGCGGGATCTCGGCCTCCTTTCTTTTCTTGTCGGCTTGCTCCTTTGTATCAGAAGCGGGAATTCCTTCGAATGGGATTCCCGCTCCGTTCAGGATGAAAGTCGGCACGCCGAATCGTTTTCCCTTCAAAGCATCGGTCTTCAAGTACCGCGTGCACGCACCAGTTTGAGCTTTCGCCGCAGACCCGAGCGTGCGACTGTCGAGGGGATCTTCACCGGCCATCACTGCGAGCGCGATGGCGGCATCGGTCACGTTGCGGGCGATGGGACCAGTGTTGTCGAGTAACCAATCCAGCGGCGCTATTCCCGCAATGCTCACCAGACCCCGGGTAGGAAAAACTCCGACTACCGCGCTGGTCGCGGCGGGCATGCGGATCGAATTACCGGTGTCGGTTCCATTGCCCAACATAGCAAAGTTTGAGGTGATTGAGGTGACTGTCCCGCCCGAAGATCCTCCTGGGCTGAAGCGCACATCGTAGGCGTTGCCGGTACGTCCGAAAGAAGAGCTGCGGTTCGTGTCGCTGGCGGCGAAATCTGGCATGTTAGTCGATCCGAGGATGACTGCCCCAGCCGCCTTCAGCTTTTTGACAATCGTGGCATCGGCCGGAGCGATCAACTCATGACCGGGAATCTTGTAACCCTTCCAGCCGGCGGTCGTAATCAAGCCTTGTATACTTGTATTTGCTTTGAGCACGATAGGCACTCCCCACAACAAGCCTCGCTTGAAGTTCTTTCCGCCCGAGACTGCCTCTTGGTCCAAACGTGCTGCCGTCTTCAGAGCGTCTACCGCATCGACACGCTCTACCGCCCTGTATATGGCGTTGTACTTCTCGATTCGCGCAAGGTGCCACTGCGTTACCTGCGTAACGGTGTACTTGCGTTGGAAATAGAGTTCCTGCAGCCGCGGGATTGTGATCTCGAGTAGGTCCTTGTCCATTCTCGATGCCGACGGCGAAGGCCTTGAAGGAGCGGTCGGATCGTTCTGACCCTGTGCGGCGACCAACAGTACAAGCGTCACTACCATCAACGGTGTGGTTATGAGTACGAAGGTTTTTGTATTCATTTCGTTGGATTAAGGCGTCATGTATTAAAGCCTGCGTGATGATTCGCGGTAGGCTCTCTATTCCTCACCGGAAGTTCTCCACCAGCATGATGTCGCTGCTGCCCAGGGTGTCCGCCTGGGTGTAGAGAAACGACCGACGGTCGGGCGAAACCGCGAATCCGTTGGGAAAGATATATACCTTGCCCAGCTCCGCAACCTTAGTAATCCGTCGTGTGATAAGACTGAAGAACTCAATGGCGGCGCCTTCCTTCGCCCCGGAGTCGATGAAGTAAATGCCATCGGTCACTAATGCCCAATTTACGTTATCGCTTAGGTTGAAGGAATCGATGACTGGGATTTCCTTGCCGCCCTCCACCGGCGCCCGCCAAATTCCCGGGGTGTCTTTCTTCGTGTAGTAGACGAACTTCCCGTCAGGCGACTCGAAGGCTACATACCCGCCTTGCTTCGTTATCTGCACAGCCTCGCCTCCTTCGGCAGGCACTTTCCACTCTTGATAATCTCCACTGCGCTTGGAAGCAAAGTAAATCCACCGTCCATCTTTGGACCAGCTTAGCAAATTATCATCGGCAGTCTCAGTGGTGAGGAGGCGCGGCAGGCCTCCTGCCGCGTCGATCACGTAGATGTCAAAGTTACCTCTTGCGTTGGAGTCGAAAGCGATCTGCCGTCCATCGGGGGACCAGCGTGGGGTTCCTGCCCCGCCCAAGAAAGTCAATTGAACCGGGTTTGACCCGTCGCTATTGCACGTCCATATCTCGTCGCTTCCGGAACGATCACTCGAGAAGACGATTCTGTGACTATCCGGAGAGAATTGAGATTGACTTTCGTTTCGCGTCGAGGAGATGAACCTTACCGGTGAATTGGCCCGTGCCGTTGCAGTGGGTATCTCAATGCGATAAATATTCGTGTCACCACCAGAGCGTTGTGTGTAGGCTAAGCGATACCCTTTACGCGAAATAGTTGGATCGGACGCGTCATAAGCGCCTACTGTCAAGCGCTCCGGAGTGCCGCCGGCAACTGGAATTCTCCACAAGCCAGCGCCCATGAGGCTGGTGAGGCGATTTGACGAAAAGATGATTTCACGGCCATCCAGCGACCAGGCCACTCCACTGATAAAACAGGAAAATGCCTGGGGCGTCCTGCTTCGAGCCTTTGTCGGAGTACGCGATGAACTTGCCATCGGGAGACCAGTTGATATCAGGCGCCCACCCGCCCCAATTAACCTTCGGACCTAACGACAGTAATTTGCGCTCTGAGCCGCATAGTGCAGGCACCATGAAGATTGCAAACTCGCTTCCGGAATCGCGAAGAAAAGCGATTGTCTGACCATCGGGTGACCAGGTTGGTTCATAGTCGACACCAGGGTCGGTGGTAAGTCTTAACGGTCTTTCAGTTCCTATTGATTTGACATAGATATCGACGTTGTCGTTCTTTTCGCCGCCCCAGATAAAAGCTATCTGATTACCATCAGGCGAGAAAGCAGCGCCGACTTCATCGCCCGGATAGCTCGTGAAGGGTACGACTCTCATCGCAGCTGCCACCGCCGTATGTTTCATGCGCCACGCATAAACCACGATGGCAGTCGCAATTGCCATTAGCACCATTGCCACGATCGCTATTGCGGCGCGCGCTTCCTGTTCGAACCGGCGCAGGCGCTCATGGTCCTGCGTGAAATTCGTTGAGAGAAATTTCAGCGACACTTTGCGATGCAGCTTCGTGTCTTCAGCCAGATAGACTGTGCCCATACCGCCTTCGCCTAACAGCGAAAGAATCCGGTAATGGGAAATAGTCTGTCCCGATTTGAGATCCGCGTCATCAAGCAGTATTTCAGCCGCTGCCTGGTAAGCCGGCGTATCTATCTTTCACTCGTCCTACGCGATTAAGCCAAGTAGAATGGCCGTCGTTTATTTCCTAGTTCTCAAATGCCATGACATCGGATACACCGAAAAGTGCCATGACATCGGTTACAGATACTTTATTAGCTCCGGTTTCTTTGGCTGCGCAAGGAGCCCGGAGGGCGACTGGAGCAGTCAAGG
>Ga0070708_100002347_pt1 | contig 14653 bp, 9 predicted proteins | sample KBSK5503metaG_FD_65469 | JGI IMG/M metagenome (GOLD analysis project Ga0070708, IMG submission 65469) | Corn, switchgrass and miscanthus rhizosphere microbial communities from Kellogg Biological Station, Michigan, USA - KBS K5-50-3 metaG | ecosystem: Host-associated > Plants > Roots >...
AGCGGCACCACCGCCAAGCCAAAGGGCTGCCAGCACAGCACGGGCGGCTACCTCTCATATGTCGCCGGGACGTCCAAGTACTACCAGGACATCCATCCGGAGGACACGTACTGGTGCTTCGCCGACATCGGCTGGATCACCGGGCACTCCTATATCGTCTACGGTCCGCTGGCGTTGGCGGCCACCAGCGTCATGTACGAGGGCGTTCCCACTTACCCGGATGCAGGCCGTCCCTGGCGCATCGCCGAGCGGCTTGGGGTCAATATTTTCCACACCGCGCCGACGACCATCCGCATGCTTCGCAAGCTCGGCCCGGAAGAACCCAAGAAGTACAACTACCACTTCAAGCACATGACCACGGTGGGAGAGCCGATCGAGCCCGAGGTGTGGCGCTGGTACTACGAATCCGTCGGGAAGCGCGAAGCCGCCATCGTTGATACCTGGTGGCAAACCGAGAATGGCGGGTTCCTTGGTAGCACCCTACCCGCCTTGCAACCAATGAAGCCGGGGAGCTGCGGTCCTGGCGTCCTTGGTATCTACCCCGTCATCCTCGACGAGGAGGGAAAGCCCGTCCCGAAGGGGAGCACAAAGGCAGGCAACATCTGCATCCGAAATCCCTGGCCGGGCATCTTCCAGACGATCTATGGCGCGCCAGAGCGTTTCGTATCGACCTATTACCAGAAGTACAACAAGGACAAGACCAGCAAAGACTGGCACGACTGGCCCTATTTCGCGGGCGATGGGGCGCTGCAGGCGGAGGACGGTTACTTCCGCATCCTCGGCCGCGTGGACGACGTCATCAACGTGGCCGGCCACCGGCTAGGAACCAAGGAGCTGGAATCGGCGGCGCTCACTGTCGAGGAGGTCGCGGAGGCCGCGGCGGTGCCGGTGATCGACGAGATCCGGGGCCGCGCGGTGGAGATGTACATCGCCCTGAAGCCGGGGAACAAACCCAGCAAGCAGATCGAAGAAAAGGTCTCCGGCGCGATCGACAACCTGATCGGCAAGGTCGCCCGGCCGAAGAACGTCTGGATCGTCCCCGACATGCCCAAGACCCGGTCGGGGAAGATCATGCGCCGCGTCATCGCCGGCATCTCCAACTTCACGAGCCCGGGCGACATCATGACCCTGGCGAACCCGGAGGTGGTCGAGACCATCAAGCATCAGGTCGAGTCGGCGAAGGTCGCACGAGGCGAGCAGCCACGCGAGCTGACAGCCAGGGAGCTGGAGGAGATCAAGAAGTTCGGACAGGCCGAGTAAACGATGTTACAACGTATTTCAGCCACCTGATCGAGTCCGATCCCGACAACCCCCGGCGCGATGCCGGGGGTTTCTTTATGTCCGGCCCTGCTGCAGGATCCGGTACAGGGCGCTGAAGTCGAGGTGCGAGTCGCGCAGCTGATCGAGCCGGTCACGTAGCGCATAGATGTCGGACTGCAGCCGGTTGATCTCCTCAGCGTGGTCCACATTCGTCGCTTCCTGCTCGGCAATCAACTCCCGGCGGTGGTGGGTTTTTTCGGTGATCGTTCGCTCGACGGTCTCCCACTGCTCGGACAGGTCGCGCAACTGGCGATCGAGCGTCGCCAGCTCGGTGGTCAGCTCCTCGCGCGACCCGCTGTCGCCCGTGGTCGCCATCATTTCGGCCGGCCCTTGCCGACGGCACCGCGCAGCGTGTAGGGATCGTTGAACACGAATCGCATCTTACGGGCCCTTCCTTGCGGCGATTCTAACCCGGCAGGGCCGGAGGGAGCCGCTCGGCGTATTCGGGATGAAGGTCCTTGGAGCCCTGCAGCCCGGCTAGAATACCGACTCGTGCCGAGGTAGCTCAGTCGGTAGAGCACATGACTGAAAATCATGGTGTCGCCGGTTCGATTCCGGCCCTCGGCACCAACTGCGGCGCAGCAGCCTACGGACCGGGCTGAACGTGCGTTGAGATAGCTCGCCGCTCTGACCGAACGGCCATGGGCAGGAGCGTCAAATTCCGCCCAGTCGTACCGGCGTCCGCGTTAGTGGTTGACTACAACCCCACTGGTGTGCTATGAACAAGCCGATTCGGTAAGCGCTTACCGGTAAGCGGTTACTTGTAAGCGCTTACTCAAGGCGGCGGGTAGGGGGAGACGGGCGGCATGGCAGGGGCGAAGAGGTCGAAGGCGACGCCGACGATCTACGACGTAGCCAGCCGGGCTGGCGTATCGATCGCCTCGGTTTCGCGCGTCCTGAACGGCCAGGGAAGTCCGCGCGCCGAGACCCGCAAGCGGGTGCTACGTGCCGTGCGGGCGCTTAGCTTCGTGCCCGACGGCGCGGCGCGAGCGCTCTCCAGCAACCTCAAAGAGGTGGTCGCCGTCGTCTTCCGGCGCGGCGGCGAGGTGGCCTTCGAGGACGAGGAGGAGAGCCTCCTCTTCCTGGACGTCATCAACCGTGGCATCGAAATTGCCGCCCAGCGGCGCGGCTTCGATGTGCTGATCAGCTCCGTCGGCGTCGACGAGGAGAACGTGCCGGCCCGGCTCGCCGCCATCGCCGGCAAGGCGGATGGGCTCATCCTCCACGACCAGATGCTCACCGAGCTCGAAATCGCCCGGCTGGCCGACATGGTACCGATCGTGACCTTTGCCGGTAGGCCGACACCGAAGTCGATCAACGTTCGTTGCGACAACGGGTCCGGCATTCGGGCGTTGATCCACCACCTGGTGGTCGAACACGGCTATCGCGATATCGCCTACCTCTCGGGCGGCGCCGACAGTCCCGACAACCTGGCTCGCGCCCGGGTCTTCGAGGCGGAGGCCTTTGCGGCCGGCGCCCAGATCCAGGTCGGACCGTCCTGGCAGGGAGACTACAGCGCCGTCGGTGGGGCGAACGTGATCGCGGCGCTGGTGGACCGCGGCCGTGATCTCCCACGGGCGATCGTCTGTGCCAACGACCAAACGGCACTCGGTGCGATGCACGCCCTTGCCCGGCGGGGAATCAAGGTGCCGGGCGATGTGGCGGTCACTGGCTTCGATGACGTTCCGGTAGCCCGCCATCTGCACCCTCCACTGACCACGGTCCGCCAGCCGATCAAGGAGTTGGGCGTCACCGCCTTCGACGTCCTCTACGCACGCATGGGCACCGCCGGCGGCCACCACGAGGTCGTCCTCCCGGTCCAGTTGATCATCCGCGAAAGCTGCGGGTGCACCCATGGTCAAGGGCTACCTCCCAGCCGCGCACCGATTGAGGGCAGCGAGTCCTAAAATGCGCGCCCTCCTTCGCCGCCTGGGTGTGTACATCCTCGCCGCGTGGGTAGCGCTGACCGTCAGCTTTCTCCTTCCCCGGGTGGTGCCTGGAAACCCGGTCGCGGGCGCGGTCGCCAGGGCCTCGCAGTCGGGGAATTGCAATTCAGTCTGCGTGGAGGCGATCGAGGCGCAGCTTGGCTTCAACGTTCACACCAGCCTCTGGGACCAGTACATCCATTACTGGGGAAACCTCTCACACGGCAACTTGGGTCAATCGTGGTCCGAAAACGCGCCGGTCGGCAGCCTCATCCTTTCCTATCTGCCATGGACGCTCGGGCTGCTGATCGTCGCGACCGTGGTCAGCTTCGTTGTCGGCACCGCCATCGGTGTCCTGATGGCCTGGCGGCGTGGTTCGTGGGTGGACTGGGTCATGCCGGTCGCCACCTTCTTCTCGGCGCTTCCCTACTTCTTCCTCGCCCTGGTGCTGGTCCTGATCCTGGGCAAGACCGGGACCATGCTCAAGTGGTTCCCGAGCCTTTTCGGGTACGACATCTATGGCGTCACGCCGGGCCTGAACGGGGCTTATGTCGCCAGCATCGTCGGGCACGCCATCCTGCCGGCCTCGACCGTCATCCTGGCCTCGACCGCCGGCTTCATCCTGGCGATGCGCAACAACATGATCTCCACCATAGACGAGGACTTCGTCCTGGTGGCCCAGGCCAAGGGCCTGCCCGCGAAACGGGTGGTGTGGTATGCGGCGCGCAACGCCCTGCTGCCGGTGGTGGCCAATTTCACGGTCGCCATCAGCCTCGTCGTCGCCGGCCAGATCCTGGTTGAGATCGTCTTCAACTATCCGGGGATCGGCTTCCACCTTTACGACGCGCTGAGCAAACTCGACTACTCGCTGGTGCAGGGGATCTTCGTGGTCATCACCCTGGTCGTGCTGGCCGCCAATTTGCTGGCCGACGTGGTCTACGTCCTGATCGATCCTCGTGCCCGGCAGGTTGCTTGAGACCGTGACGATCAACACCACCTCGCTGACCGGAATTCCACCCGTCGCGGGGCCGGCTGCTGAGCTCGTCGTCCACCCGGGCCGTGCCCTGCGCCTCCCGCGCTCGCCAAAGGTGATCGCCGGGCTCCTGATCATGCTCGCTTTCGGGCTGCTGGCCATCATCGGTCGGTGGATCGCGCCCTATTCCCCCAATGCGACCGATCAGCAGAACTGGGTGAAGCACGTCCTGGTCCCGGGCACGGGCGCCGGAACCGGCTTCCCGGCCAACTATTACCCACTGCCACTGGCACCCTCCGCGGCTCACTGGCTGGGCACCACCGTCTTTGCCCAGGACGTCTGGTCGCAGGTGCTCGCCTCCACGCAGGCGACGATGTTCGTCGGCCTGCTGGCGGCCGCCATCGCGACCGTTCTTTCGGTGCTGTTCGGCGTGACCGCCGGCTACTTGGGAGGGAGCGTCGACGAAGGCCTGTCGCTGGTCGCCAACGTCTTCCTCGCCATCCCCGGACTGCCGCTGCTCATCGTGCTCGCCGATTACGTGCCGTCAGCGGGGTCGAGTGTGCTGCTGGTTGCGGCGATCATCGCGGTCACGACCTGGGCCTACACCTCGCGCACCCTGCGGGCGCAAACCCTATCGCTGCGCAACCGCGATTTCGTCGAGGCGTCGAGGGTTTCGGGTGAGGGTCGCCTTCGGATCATCCTCGTCGAGGTCCTTCCCAACCTGATTCCGATCGTCGCCGCCTCGTTCCTCTTCACCGCGCTCTCGGCCATCGGCGCCTATGTGGCGATTGCGTTCCTGGGCCTGGCCGGCTCACCGACCTCGTCGCCGCCGGGGCTGTGGAACTGGGGCGAGATGCTCCGCGAAGGGTTCGCCAACAACGCCGTGCGCGGCGGGTGGTGGTGGTGGTGGGCGCCTCCCGGTCTCTGCATCGCCCTGCTCGGAACCGGCCTTGCCTTGCTCAACTTCGGGATCGACGAATTCATCAACCCGCGCCTCCGGGCGGCGGGTCTCTCCCGCCGAGCCGCAAAGAAAGCCGGCATCGGTCTCCGTCCAAAGCTTGGCATGACGCCGGTCACCCGCCGCCCGCAGGTCGCCGTGCTACCTCCTCGTCTTGCGACTCAGTCGCCGTCATCACAAGCCCAGGACGCGGCGGAACCGGTGCTCGAGATCCGCGGGCTCAGCGTGGATTATGGCTACGCCGAGGAGGCCGTCCACGCCGTGGTCGAGTGCGACCTGGTGCTCCGACGGGGCCAGGTGCTCGGCCTGGCCGGAGAGAGCGGCAGCGGCAAGACGACCTTGGCCCTGGCTGCCATCCGCTTGCTTCGCGCGCCGGCGCTGATCACCGCCGGCGAGGTGCTCTTCCACTCAAAGCCGATCAGCGGCGAGACGCCCTCCGGCACCATCGACATGCTGTCGGCGACGGAAGAGCAACTGCGGTCGATCCGCTGGTCCGAGATCGCGGTCGTTCTGCAGAGCTCGCTGAACGCGCTCAACCCAGTCATCACGATCGGCGCCCAGTTCGATGACCTGCTCCGCGTGCACCGACCCCAGCTGTCACAGGCGCAACGCTGGGCCAGGGCCGGCGAGCTGCTCGACATGGTCGGTATGAACGCCGACCGACTACGCAGCTACGCGCACGAGCTCTCCGGCGGGATGCGCCAGCGGGCGATGATCTCCATGGCCATCGCACTCGAACCCCAGGTCATCATCCTGGACGAGCCGACGACCGCCCTCGATGTGGTCACGCAACGCGAGATCCTCGAGGAGCTCATCGGCCTGCGAGATCGCATCGGGTTCGCGACACTCTTCATCACCCACGACCTCTCGCTGCTGGTGGAGCTGGCCGACGAGATCGCCGTGATGTACGCCGGCCGCTTGATGGAGCGCGCACCGGCCAGCTCGTTGTTTCATGCACCCCGGCTGCCCTACACCTACGGTCTGCTGCACTGCTTCCCGCCGTTGCACGGCGCGCGCCTTCCGATGGAGGGAATCAAGGGATCACCGCCCGACCTGCGCGACCTCCCGAACGGATGCGCATTCCATCCGCGCTGTCCCTGGGCCATCGCCCGCTGCCGCCAGGAGATCCCACGGCTGGCGCCAGTCGGTGGACTGGCCCGTGAGGTGGCCTGCTGGTTGCACCGCGATGGAACCAAGCTTCCCGCGGAGCTAGCACGACCGGAACCGGTCTCGATGCGTCCTCGACGCCCGGAGACGGTTGGCCGGGTAGGTGCCACGTGAGCCTCGCCAGCACCCAGGCTCCCGCCTCCCCGTTGCCGGGCGCTCCCGTCCTGGAGGGTCGTGGGCTCACCAAGTCCTTCTGGGTAAAGCAGGGACGAGGGCCGCTGGCCCGTAAGGTGCGCGTTCACGCGGTCGAGGGCGTAACGGTCCGGCTCGCTGCCGCGCAGGTGACCGCGCTGGTCGGCGAGAGTGGAGCGGGAAAGACGACCGTCGCCCGGCTGCTGGCCCGCATCGTCAAACCCGACGCGGGAGACGTGTTCCTCGACGGTCGACCCGCACCTCCGGGCCGGCCGCGGGCTTACACGGCTCAGGTCCAGATGGTCTTCCAAGACCCCTTTGCCTCGCTGAACCCGATCCATCGCGTTCGCCACAACCTGGTCCGGCCCCTCTTGATCCACCACATGGCCAACGGCGATCTCGATGCCGCCGTGGCTGAGCTGCTACAGCGGGTGGCGCTCAAACCGCCCGACAACTTCACCGGCAAGTTTCCACACGAGCTCTCCGGTGGGCAGCGGCAGCGGGTGGCGATCGCGCGGGGGCTGGCGGTCCGCCCCCGGGTGCTGATCGCCGACGAGCCGGTGTCGATGCTGGACGTGTCGATCCGACTGGGCATCCTCAACCTGCTCGCCGACCTGCGCGACCGGGAGAAGCTGGCGATCCTGTACGTCACGCACGACATCGCCTCGGCCCGCTACCTGGCCGACACGATCATGGTCATGTACGCGGGACAACTGGTGGAGGCGGCCTCCAGCGTCGACCTTACCGACCATCCGGCACACCCCTACACGCAGCTGCTGCTCGCCGCGGCGCCCGACCCTGATCGAGTGGATGCGCCCGCTCTCGGGGAGCGGGGCGCGCCGCCGAGCCTGCTCGCGCCGCCAAGCGGCTGCCGCTTCCACCCGCGCTGCCCCTACGTCATGGAGATCTGCAAAAGCCAGGTGCCGCCGAGTGTCCCGGTCGGAGCCGAGCACTCGGCCGCGTGCTGGCTTCACGTCGACCCCAAACAACGACGCGTCGACGACAACAGCTCATTGGCGACTGCGCGCAAATCGTTGGACCAGCGGAATTGAGAGAGGTGATGAGGGATGGGAGCAGGGCGACTGCGCAGCCGGATACCGACGCCGATTACTCGTCAACAATCTATGGCCTTCGCGGGCCGTGGCTAATGCAGAAGGGGTGAGAAATCGAATGAATCGAAGAGCATTGACTGGCCTGATCGGAGTTGTGGCGCTGGTGTCCGCCGCCTGCGGCACGTCGACCACCTCGTCGAGCGGAGGCAAGCCGCTGATTGCGGAGCCGACCACAGGGGTGACCTTCTCGGAGGACTTCAACCCCTACGACAACAACTCGGTCACCTCGAGCATGGGCACCCGGAGCATCGTCAACGAGCCGTTGATCGAATTCGACCAGCTCGACGCGACCGCGGCCGGCACCCACCCATGGCTGGCGACTGCCTATGCGTTCCAGAACAGCGGCAAGGACCTGCAGGTCACCATCCGCCAGAACGTGAAGTTCAGCGACGGTTCGGACTTCGGTCCGGCCGATGTCGCCGCCACCTTCAAGGCGATGGAGAACCCCAAGGCGAATACCCGTGGCGTTCCGGAACAGGCCTCGGACCCGACGGTCAGCGGCAACAACGTCACGCTTCACTTCAAGTCGGCGCAGTACACGGGACTGTTCAACATCCTCAGCAATACCTTCATGCTCAAGGCGTCGGTCGCCAACCAGATCGCGCAGAACCCGACGATGACGATCAAGAAGCCGGTGGGCACCGGGCCCTTCATGCTCGACAGCTATTCGAGCTCGGTGATCAAGTGGAAGCCCAACCCCAACTACTGGGGCGGGACGCCGCCTGAATCTGCGATCTGGACCCCCGCCATCGCCACCAATGCCGCCGCCAGCGACGCGCTGGTCAGCGGCCAGCTGGACTGGGCCGGCAACGACATCCCGAACGTTTACGCCAACTACGTCAACCTCAACCCGCAGACCAACCACGCGTGGTTTGCCGCCGGTAGCACGGTCACCCTCTGGTTCAACCTGAACCCCGGCAACGGCGGCGCCACCGGCATCGATGAGGCAGCCGTTCGCAGGGCCGTCAGCTACGGCGTCGACCGCAACGCACTGGCGCTCCTGGGTGAGTCTGGCTACGAACAGCCCGCGAGCTCCACGAGCGGGCTCATCCTGCCCAACCAGAAGAGCTTCCTGCCCTCCGACGGCAGCCTCGCCAACGACCTATCGATCAGCGGTAACGTCCCGGACGCGGCGGCGGCCAAGGCGGCCAAGCTTCCGGACGGCGCCGACGTCTACGACATCTTGAAGAACGCCGGCTGGGCGCCGCCAGCCAGCTCGCACTACGACAGCGCAGCCGGGACCTTCAAGTCGGGCGGGAACTGCGATGGCACCAACCTGGCCAACTGCTGGACCAAGGGCGGCAAGATCATCAAGTTCTCGGTCTACGATCCCGTTCCTTTCTCCGACTACTGGGAAAACGCCGCGCTCATGTCGCAGGAGCTCCAACCGCTGGGCATGGATGTGACGACCAAGCCTGCGCAGGGCTACTCCGACTGGAACACCAACATTACGTCGAATCCCCCGGGTTGGCAGACGGCCATCCATTGGGGTAGCGGCGGCAGCATCCCTTACATCCAGTACCAGAACTGGTTCGACAGCACAGACGCGAACTCGGTCGCGCACTACATCGGCTGGTCGAACTCGGCCGCCGACGCGGCACTCCGGACCTACGAGAGCACCGATCCAGCCAACACCGCCGCGCTGAACCCGGTGGTGCAGCAACTCGAGAAGATCATGTCCACCGAGGTACCGGAGGCTCCGCTGCTGTACGGCGCCGACTGGAACGTCTTCAGCAGCGCCAAGTACACCGGGTGGCCCAACCAATCGCACCCGTATATGAACCCCTCGCCCAGCGACCCACAGATGCCGTACATCCTGATGCAGCTCAAGCCGGTGTCCTGAGCTTGGAAGAAGACGCCCGTCACGGTGGGTGGGTTGAGTCTGGCCGGCCGCTTGCCGGCCGGGCTCTCCCGCCCGACGACGTCGGGCTGCTGGCCCGGCTTACCCTGGAGCAGAAGGTCCGGTTGCTGACGGGTGCCGACGCGTGGGCCTTGCACGGGGAAAGCGCCGTGGGATTGCGGCCGATCGTCGTGTCCGACGGCCCGGCTGGCGTCCGAGGCACCCGCTTCGACCCGGCCGATCCATCGACGTCGCTGCCCTGTCCGGTAGCGCTCGCGGCGACCTGGCGCGAGGATCTCGTCGAAGAGGTCACGATGGCGCTAGGGCGAGAAGTTCGCAGCAAGGGCATCGACGTCCTGCTCGGTCCCACCGTCAACATCATTCGGACACCGCTCAGCGGGCGTGGTTTCGAGTGCTTCTCCGAAGACCCGGTGCTGACCTCGCGGATCGCGGTGGCGTACGTGCGTGGTATCCAGCGAGCCGGCGTTGGCGCCACGGCAAAGCACTTCGTAGCCAATGACTCGGAGACCGAGCGGCGCACCTACATGGCGCGAATTTCTGAGCGCGTGCTCCGGGAGTTGTACTTTCCGCCGTTCGAGGCGTGCATCGCGGAGGCGGACGTGTTTCTGGTGATGGCCGCCTATAACGCCGTCAACGGCTGGACCATGACGGCCAACCCCATGCTGAACGACGTGCTCAAGTCGGACTGGGGGTTCTCGGGGGTGGTGGTCTCCGATTGGTCCGCCACCACAACCACCGTGCCCAGCGCGCTGTCCGGGCTCGACCTCGTGATGCCCGGCCCTGACGGGCCGTGGGGAGACAGGTTGCTGGCTGCGGTTCGTAACGGCACCGTGCCGGAGGCCGCCATCGACGCCAAGGTCTCACGCATCTTCGCCCTCGCCCGCCGGCTCGGCGGGTTCAACGGAAGCAAGCCGGCCGGGACGCCCGAACTGATCGATCGCGCCCTATTGAAGAAGGTCACCTCAGCATCCTTCGTCCTGTTGAGCAACGGGCGCGGCCTGCTGCCGCTACCGAAGAACAACCTGAGGGACGTGGCCCTCATTGGACCCAACGCGCTCGAGCCGCAGACGCAGGGCGGGGGCAGCGTCCGCGTTCTGCCGTCGCAGCGGGTCGACGTCGGCCAATCTCTGCGGCAGGCGTTGGGCGGTGCGACGACCGTCAGCGTGCACCGCGGCTGTCTCACCAGCGCGACGGTGCTGACCCCAGGGGACGGAATGCTGCGCGACCCGGTTAGTGGAAAGCCTGGGGTGCGGCTCGCGGTTTACAACCGGGAGGGCAAGCTCGTCTACGACGCCTCGATGCCGAGCAGCATCGTCACCTGGTGGGATGGTCTGCCCAAAACGGTTGACGATCCCGGCACCGAGGTCGTGATGCGAGCCCTGTTTCGCCCTGCGACCGACGGACTCTACGTCCTCGGCGCAGCCGGCGTCGGGCACATGCGCGCAACCGTCAACGGCGTCCTCATCGGGGAAGCGACGAGCCGCTTTCCCGGCGAAGTCATGGAGTTGTTTTCGCGTCCGCCGGAGTTGCGCATCCCCGTTGCGGTGGAAGCCGGACGCGACGTCGACGTGCGCCTTGACTTCCGCCCCGAGAAACGCTTTGTCACCTTACGGCTGGGCATCGCGCCGCTGCTGGACGACGAGCAGCTGATCCAAGAGGCGGTCGAGGCCGCCAGCGAATCGGACCTCGCTGTGGTCGTCGTCGGCTCGGCAGAAGGGACCGAGAGCGAAGGATCGGACAAACCATCGATGGCGCTCCCCGGCCGCCAAGACGAGCTGGTGACGCGCGTCGCGACGGCGAACCCGAATACGATCGTCGTTGTCAACGCCGGCATGCCGGTACTGATGCCGTGGGCGGAGCAGGTCGCGGCCGTGTTGCAGGTGTGGTTTCCGGGCCAGGCATTCGGCGAGGCGCTGGCGGACACGCTGCTGGGCGTCGTCGAGCCGAGTGGCCGCCTCCCGGTCACGATGCCGTATGACGAGGCCGATTCGCCGGTGCTACACGCGCACCCGGATGGCGGCGACCTGATTTACGGGGAAGGCCTGTTGGTCGGCTACCGGGGCTACGACCGGCGGGGCATCGAGCCTCGGTTCGCGTTCGGCCATGGCCTCGGCTACACGGAGTGGACCTACGATGCGCTCGTGACCGACAGGGAATCACTCGGCGTGGGCGAGGATCTCCATTGCACGGTCACGGTCCGCAACTCCGGCCAGCGGCCAGGTCGCGAGGTCGTGCAGCTCTATCTCGAGGGGTCTGATCATGATCCAGAACGGCCGACGAGGGTCCTGGCGGCATTCGCCTCGGTCAGCGCGGACGCGGGCGCACCGGCGACGGCGCGGCTGACGGTGCCAGCGCGTCTGTTCGAGCGCTTCGACGAATCGACGGGAGCCTGGGTACCGGAACCGGGCACCTACACGCTGCACGCAGGTCGGTCGTCTCGCGACATCAGGCTGAATGCAAAAGTGGTTCTGCGATAGGAGGAAGGCGATGAGAATTCGAACGGTTCGTTCACTGGTCGTCGCCGGCGCGTTGGCACTGGCGTGCTCCACCACCCCGGCCGTTCTGGCGGACGATGACGCTCCGCTCAGTGCGCCGAGCTTTGGCCCCACCGTCCATGTCTTCGATCCGAGCATGCCGCAAAGCCAGATCCAGGCCACGGTTGACGCGATCGCGAGCCAGCAGGTCAACAATGAAATGGGCCCGCAGCGCTATGCGCTGCTGTTCAAGCCAGGAACCTATGGGTCCACGGCCCATCCACTCAATTTTCAGGTTGGCTATTACACGGCCGTCGCGGGTCTCGGTCTGTCCCCCAACGATGTCGTCATCAACGGCTCGATCGACGTCTACAACCGCTGCCTGGGACCGAACAACACCTACTGCGTTGCGCTCGACAACTTCTGGCGGTCGATGTCGAATCTCACCATCAGCGTGACGAAGCCGGGCGGCTGCCGTGGCCGTGACTTCTGGGCGGTATCGCAGGCTGCCCCGATGCGACGGGTCCACGTCAACGGGGAGAGCACGCTGATGGACTATTGCACGCCGCCGTCCTATGCCAGCGGTGGGTTCATCGCCGATTCGGAGTTCAGCAAGCTGGTGGTCAACGGCTCACAGCAGCAGTGGATGACGAGGAACAGCAAGCTCAACGTCTGGACCAACGCCGTCTGGAACCAGGTCTTCTCCGGCGTGATCGGCGCCCCAGCGCAGAGTTTCCCCAACCCCACATTCACGACGCTGGCGACCAGCCCGGTGACACGGGAGGCGCCGTACCTGTACCTCGACGGAGCCGGAACCTACAACGTGTTCCTCCCTTCGGTGCAGCACAATAGCTCGGGTCCCTCATGGGCGTTGGGTCCAACAATCGGGACCTCGATCTCGATCGACCGGTTCTTCGTCGCACGGCCGACCGACTCGGCCGAGACCATCAACACCGCGCTCGGTCGTGGGCGCAACCTCATCCTGACCCCCGGTGTGTACCACCTGGACAGGAGCATCGACGTCACCCGGCCTGACACGGTCGTCCTCGGGCTCGGCTTCCCAACCCTGGTGCCCGACAACGGAGTGACATCCATGACCGTTGCACGAGCCAAGGGCATGCTGATCTCGGGCATCATCTTCGATGCGGGCGCGGCATCCTCCGCCGCCTTGCTGCAGGTCGGAAGCGGGCACGAACGAAGCGACAATGACGCGACCGACCCGTCCGCGCTGCACGATGTGTTCTTCCGGATCGGTGGCGCCACGCCGGGGAAGGCCACAACCGCCCTCATCGTCAACAGCGACAACGTGATCCTCGACGATATCTGGTCGTGGCGGGCCGATCACGGCAGTGGGGTCGGTTGGACCGCGAACACCGCCGATACCGGCCTCATCGTCAACGGTGACAATGTCACCGCCTACGGCCTGTTCGTCGAGCACTACCAGAAGTACAACGTCATCTGGAACGGGAACGGCGGCACGGACATCTTCTTCCAGAACGAGCTGCCCTACGACGTGCCCAACCAGGCGGCCTGGATGGAGGCCCCCGATGTCGATGGCTGGGCGGCCTTCAAAGTCGGGCCCGGCGTGACCCGCTTCAACGGCTACGGCATGGGCAGCTACAGCTTCTTCAATCAGGGCGTCGACATCTTCGCGGCCAACGCCTTCGAAGTGCCGGCGACGCTCCCGGCCGGCAGCTTGCGCGATCTGCTGACCATCTTCCTCGACGTCGTCCATGGGTCTGGAGGGATCCTGAACGTGGTCAATGGCATAGGCGGATCGTCGACGAAAGCCAACCCCGACACCCCGGTCACCGTGCTGAGCTACCCATGACAGCCTGACGCTTTGTTCGACCGTTCGTATGGGCCATCAAGCTCCGTAAAACTGGGGCGGAGCTTGATGCCCTTCCAAAACTGCATGCGCGAGCGAACGCGCCGCTGTCGGGCCGATCTGAAGGTCAGTTCACGGTGAAGCTGTTGAGGGTGAAGGTGCCCGAGCCGTCGGTCGTGCCGACACCGTTCTCGAAGAAACAGCCTCCGCCGAAGGACAAACCGATGGCGGTGACATTACCGATGGCGTCGGCGAAACCCGGAGCCCCTGCGAATCCGTCCGAGTTCGAATCGGTACCGACGTGGCCGAAGAAGTCGGACCAAACGGCGCCAGACGATCCGCCGAATGTTGTGTTGAGGTTGTAGTCGGTCTTCCCAGGGACGTTCGATAGCGGCACCGAGGCTCACCGACGTCGCGTCTGCCGAGGCCGGCACGGTGGCCACGAGGGTGGCCAGGCTCAGCGCCGCGGCGAGCACCAGCCGTCCACCGAAAGGAGTCTTGAAACGCATAATTTCACTCTGCGCGCAGTCCCGTCAAGGTTGTCAAAGGTTCGTATTCACGCCCGCCCTGAGCTCCTTAGCGATCTCGGTCAGCCGGTCCCAAGCCGGTGACGATGCCCCCACCGACGAGGAGATCAGCTGCGCGATGGCCGAGGCCGGTGTCGACGCCCCGTTGAGCCTGGTCGAGCGGCTTGCGAGCCACTTCTGCCCGCGTTTCGCCAGCCTGTCGAGCCGCGGGTCGTCGGGTGACCAGGCAAACGCCGCATCGTACTCGAGGTAGATGCGACGGAACTCGGGATCGCGGATCGCGTCGAGCTTGTCGGCGATCCAGCTTGCTGCCTCCTTTGGCGAGACGGACTGCATGAGGATCCACCCGTCGCGTTCCATCTGCACCGAGCGCTGG
>Ga0070708_100002348_pt1 | contig 14649 bp, 11 predicted proteins | sample KBSK5503metaG_FD_65469 | JGI IMG/M metagenome (GOLD analysis project Ga0070708, IMG submission 65469) | Corn, switchgrass and miscanthus rhizosphere microbial communities from Kellogg Biological Station, Michigan, USA - KBS K5-50-3 metaG | ecosystem: Host-associated > Plants > Roots >...
ATTCGTGTCCAGTCCCTGCGCGAAACGCACGTCTTCGTCGCCCACGTACACATTGACGAACCTGCGCAGGTTCCCGCCCTCGTCGAGGATCCGGCCGCCCAGGCCCGGGTAGGCGGCGTCCAGGCCGGCGATGACCTCGCGCAGAGTCCCTTCGGTGGCGCTCACCTCCGCCGCGCCGCCGGTGTAGGACCGCAGGATGGTGGGGATGCGAACCTGCACGGTCACGGCAGAACCTCTCTGCTAGTTGAAAAGTTCGCGTTATTCAGATTCCCGCGCCGGTACTCGCCGTAACCACGCGCCGGGCCGCTCGCACGGGCCGAAAAGGGCCCGTGCTCGCTAGGCCGGTTCTGAATAACGCTCCTGGAACGCTTCGAGCGTGGGCCTGATCGGGGCGGGCACCTCGACCGCCTCGATGACCGCGTCGAGGGTCTTCAGCCCGTCGCCCGAGTTGATGATCACGGTCTCGGCCTCAGGGTCGAGCTGGCCGTCCTTGATCAGCTTGCGCAGCACGCCCAGGGTGACGCCGCCCGCGGTCTCGCCGAAGATGCCCTCGGTGGCGGCGAGCAGCCGGATCGAGTCGACGACCTCCTCGTCGCTCACGTCGGCGATCGACCCGCCGGTGCGGCGCACCACGTCGAGCACGTAGGGGCCGTCGGCGGGGTTGCCGATGGCCAGCGACTTGGCGATGGTGGCCGGGCGCACCGGGCGCACCACGTCGAGCCCGGCGGCGAACGCGGCGGACACCGGCGCGCAGCCGCTCGCCTGCGCGCCGAACACCCGCCATGGCGTCTGCGGCACCAGCCCGAGCGAGGTCAGCTCGGTGAAGCCCTTGTCCACCTTGACCAGCTGCGCGCCCGACGCGATCGGCACCACCACCTGCTCGGGCAGCCGCCAGCCGAGCTGCTCGGCGATCTCGAAGCCGAGCGTCTTGGACCCCTCGGCGTAGTAGGGGCGGACGTTGACGTTGACGAAGGCCCAGTCCGGGTGCTCGCCTGCCAGCTCGGACGCCAGCCGGTTCACGTCGTCGTAGGTGCCGTCCACGGTGATGAACGTGCCGCCGTAGACCGAGGTCGTGATGATCTTGCCCAGCTCCAGGTCAGCGGGCACGAGCACCACCGAGCGGATGCCGGCCCGCGCCGCCGCGGCGGCGACCGCGTTGGCCAGGTTGCCGGTGGACGGGCAGGCGAGCACCTTGAAGCCCATCTGGGTGGCGGCGGCCAGGGCCACCGCGACCACGCGGTCCTTGAACGAGTGCGTCGGGTTGCCCCGGTCGTCCTTGATCCAGAGCCTGCGCATGCCCAGCACCTGCGCCAGGTTGTCGGCGCGGATCAGCCTGGTGTAGCCGGGCTCGGTGGTGGGCCGGCCGGCGATGTCCGGCGGGACCGGGAGCAGGGGCGCGTAGCGCCACATGTTCGGCGGGCCGGTCTCGATGTCCGCCCGGGTCAGCGGCGGGTAGTCGTAACAGACTTCCAGCGGGCCGAAACAGTCCTCGCAGGCGTAGTGCGGGCCGAGCGGGTAGACCCGGCCGCATTCGCGGCAGGACAGCCCGGTGGCGTGGCCGAACCCGGAGGCTTCGCGGGACGTGCGTGTCGTTGCTGTGGTCACCGGCGAGGATTTCCTTCCCCATCTTTCCCAGCGGTCACCCTGACCGCGGGCCGGACTTGGCACCATGTCACGCGCCTCGCCGTTCACGACGGGCATGCTTGCGCGCTAGGTTGCCGGGGCTTCACAGGGCCGATCCCTCCACCCCTCTGGATGAGCGTTATGCAGTTGTTTCCCAAACGAGACAAGAGTACAGCAGTGTTAGCCTCGGGGGGACGACCCCCCCAGACCCCCCTTGGGACCTCCTTGGACCCCCCCTGGGCGCTAGCCTCCCGATCTATGAAGCAGCGAGTCCTGGTGGCGTCCAACCGCGGCCCGGTTTCCTACCAGTTCGGCGCCGACGGCTCGCTGACCGGCCGGCGAGGCGGCGGCGGCATGATCGCGGGGGTGGCGGACGGGCTGGCGGCCCTCGGGCCGCAGGCCGACGTGACGTGGATCTGCGCGGCGCTGTCCGACGCGGACCGCGCGGCCGCCCGGCAGGCGGCGTCCACCCCCGGCGCGGCCGGCGACGGGGACGGCATCCCGGTGCGGATGCTCGACATCCCGCCGGACACCTTCGACCGCGCCTACAACAACGTGGCCAACTCGACGCTGTGGTTCCTCCACCACCTGCTCTTCGACACCCCGAACCAGCCGCGGTTCGGCCTCGAGTTCCGCCGCGACTGGCAGGCCTACCTGGCCTACAACGAGGCGTTCGCCGACGCGGTGGCGCAGGAGGCCCGGACGCGGGCGCCCTCCGGCGGGCTGCGGGTGCTGATTCAGGACTACCACCTGTGCCTGGCGCCGCGGATGGTCAGGGAGCGGCTGGGTGACGCGGCAGGCGGGGCCGGCATCGCGCACTTCTGCCACACCCCGTGGGCGCCGCCTGACTACTACCGGCTGCTCCCGGAGGAGATGGGCCGGGCCCTCCTCGACGGTATGCTCGCCGCGGACCGCGCCGGGTTCCACGCCGGGCGGTGGGCGCTCGCGTTCGTGCAGTGCTGCGCGGCGATCCTGGGCGCCGACGTGGCGGCCGCGGGCCCGGCCTGGCGGGTCACCTACCGGGGCCACGTCACCGAGGTGGCCGTGCACCCGCTCGGCGTGGACGCCCCCGCGCTGCGCGAGCGCGCCCGGGCCGGGGACGTCCGGGCCCACGTGGGCGCGCTCCGGCAGGCCGCGGGCGACCGCAGGATCATCGTCAGGATCGACCGGACGGAGCTGTCCAAGAACATCGCGCGCGGCCTGGCCGCGTACCGCGAGCTGCTCGCGACCCGGCCGCAGTGGCGGGGCCGGGTGGTGCACCTGGCCTTCGCCTACCCGTCCAGGTCGGCGCTCGCGGAGTACCGCGCCTACACCGACCTGGTGTTGCGGGTCGGGCTGGAAATCAACGAGGAGTTCGGCACCGCGGACTGGGAACCGCTGGTCCTGGAGGTGAAGGACGACTACCCGCGGTCGCTGGCCGCCTGCGCGCTCGCCGACGTGATGCTGGTGAACCCGATCAGGGACGGCATGAACCTGGTCGCGCAGGAGGGCCCGGTGCTCTCCGAGCGCGGCTGCGCGCTGGTGCTGTCCCGCGAGGCCGGCGCCGCGGCCACGCTGGCTGCCGACGCGCTGCTGGTCAACCCCTTCGACGTCACCGAGACGGCCGACGCGCTGCACCGGGCGCTGGCCATGCCCGACGACGAGCGCAGGCGCCGCGCCGCGGCGCTCGCCGCCACCGCCGCGGCGGACCCGCCGGCCCGCTGGCTGGGCGACCAGCTGGCCGCGCTCCGCCCCTCAAGGCTGGGGTCCTGACCAGGGCGGAACACCCGGCCCGTTCGGTCCGACAATCATTACTCCCGAACGGGCCCGGCGCGTGCCCCGCCGTCGGCTCAGTGCTCGAGCTGGCCGGCGATCCCCGTGAGCAGCGCCACGATCCCGTCCGGCCCGGGCACCACCAGGTCGGCCGCCGCCGCGACCTGCGGTGACTCGGTGCTGGCGCTGGCCACCGTGCAGCCGGGGACGCCGCCGGCGCGCAGCGCCCGGACCGCGGCGAAGGCGGGCAGGTCGCCGAGGTCGTCGCCGCAGAACAGCACGGAACGGGCGGCGCGCTCGCGGGCCAGGCCGGTCAGCGCGGTGCCCTTGTCGACCCCCGGAGGGCGCAGCTCGATGACGAACCGGCCGGGCTCCGCGGCCAGGCCCAGGCGCGCCGCGAGCTCGCCGAGCGGGTCGCGGAGCAGGCGCAGCGCCGCGGCCGGGTCGGCGGTGCCGCGGGTGTGCACCGCCACCGCGTGCGCCTTGTCCTCGACCCAGGTGCCGTCCGGGGCGCCCGCGTCGCGGAGCATGGCGGGCAGCGACTCGCGGGCGGCCGCCACGGCCGGCGGGGCCGCGGCCGCGGTCAGCTCGCCGTCCTGCCAGCGCTGCCAGCCGTAGTGGCCGATCACGACGAGGCCACCGATGCCGCCGAACCCGCCCAGTTCGACCGCGTCCGCGGCGGGCCGGCCGGTGATGACCGCGAGCGTGCCCACCGACCCGGCCAGCGCGGTCAGGGCGGGCACCGCGCCGGGGTGGGCCCGCGCGTCCCCCGGCCGGGCCACGATCGGCGCCAGCGTGCCGTCGAAGTCGGCGGCGACCAGCGCGTGCCGGGGGTCCGCGAGCAGCGCGGCCAGGCCCGCCCGGCCCTCCGGGGTGGCAGGCTCGGGCAGCGTCACCCGGTCCGTCCCTGGCTGCCCTTCGGCCGTGGCGAGCGCATCCGCTGCCTGCGGGCCCGCTGCGCGCGCAGCCGCTTGACCAGCACCGGGTCGAACGCCATCGCCTCCGGCCGGTCGATCAGCTCGTTCAGCAGCTGGTAGTACCTGGTGGCGGGCATGTCGAGCACCTCGGCGATGGCCTGCTCCTTTACGCCGGGCGACCGCCAGCCGCGCCGCTCGAACGCCAGGATCCGCATGTCACGCTCGGACAACCCGGACATTGGCCCTCCTACCGCCCGGCTATGGCTCGACCGTACCCGGTCGGCTGTACCTCCGACGACAGGCGACGTACGCTCACGGATCGTGACCCATTTTCGCTACCTCAGCTTTCTCACCGACTATGGGCTCGAAGACAGCTACGTGGCCGCGTGCCACGGGGTCGGTGCCCGGATCGCGCCGGACGTGGACATCATCGACGTGACCCACCTGGTGCCGCCGGGCGACGTCAGGCGCGGCGCGGCGGTGCTCGCGCAGACCGTGCCCTACCTGCCGCCGGCGGTGCACGTGGCGGTGGTCGACCCCGGAGTCGGCACGGCCAGGCGCGGGGTGGCGGTGGCGGCCGGGGACTCGCTGTTCATCGGCCCGGACAACGGCCTGTTGTCCTGGGCGGTGACCGCGTCAGGCGGCGCGGCGCGCGCGTTCAGCCTGACCAACCGCCAGCTGTGGCTCGACCGTGTGACTCCGACGTTTCACGGCCGAGACATCTTCATGCCGGTGGCCGCGCACCTGGCCACGGACGCCGACCTGGCCGCGGCGGGGGACGAGATCGACGTGGCCGACCTGGTCACGCTGCCCGCTCCGGAACGGCTGGTGCGCGATTTCACCGCCGAGGGGGAAGTGCTGACGGTGGACAGGTTCGGCAACGTCCAGCTCACGATCACCGCGGCGGACGCGGCGCAAATCGGGGTCACGTCGGGCGGTGCCGTGCTCGTGCACTGCGGCCGCCGCCAGCTGACGCTGCCGTACCGGAATATGTTCGGCGCCGTCGCGACCGGCGAACTCGTCGTCTATGTCGACAGCGTGGGGCTGGTGTCCATCGCGGTGAACGGCGGGAACGCGGCGCAGCGGCTCGGCCTGCCGCCCGGCGCGCGGGTATCGATCACGGCCATACCGCAAACTATTCATGGCTGATTTATTCCGCGTGCGCCGACCGCGTGGCACGATAACGACAGGCCGGGTCGGAACGTCGCTACCGCAGGCCAGCTCGGCCAGCCTCGGAGGAGATATCTGACCAAGTGTCACACCGATCGCTCCGCCGCACCCTGGTACCTGCGACCTCGGGACTAGCTGCGGCCATTGCCATTTCCTTGGTCGCCGCCGTCTCTGCGGCGGCCCCCGCGCTCGCCGACACCGGCTACACAGGCACGGGCTACGCGCAGGCCCAGGAATGGTGGCTGGGCGGCCTGCACGTGACGCAGGCCTGGCCGAGCACCGAGGGCGCCGGGATCACCGTGGCCGTGCTCGGCACCGGCATCGACGCCGCGCACCCCGACCTGGCCGGCTCGGTGACGACGGGCCCCGACTTCAGCGGTTCGGGCCGGACGGCGGGCGGGCCCTTCTGGGGCATCGACGGGACCGAGGTCGCCGGGATCATCGCCGGGCACGGGCACGGCACCGGCCGCGAGGACGGCATCCTCGGCGTCGCGCCCGCGGCGAAGATCCTGTCCATCCGGGTCAGCCTGGAATTCAACGACCCGCTGAACTCCGAGGCGGCCATCGCCGGGAAGCTGCCCGCGGCCATCGCCGCGGGGATCACCTACGCGGTCGATCACGGCGCGCGGATTATCGACCTGCCGCTGGACCCGGGGACGGCCGGCCTGACCGGCCAGGGCACCCCGGCCGCGGCCGGCGGCAGCCGGGCCGAGCGAGCGGCGGTGTCCTACGCGCTGAGCAAGAACGTGCTGCTGGTGGCGCCGGCGGGCGACGACGGCCAGGGTCCTGGCCTGGTGGACCACCCGGCCGCCTACGCCGGCGTCATCGCCGTGGGCGCGGTCGGCCGCAACGGGCAGGTCGCCCCGTTCAGCAGCAGGCGCTCGTACGTGGCGCTGACCGCGCCTGGCGTCGGCCTGATGACCGCGGTCCCGCCCGACGGCTACACGCGGGTCAGCTCCACCAGCACGTCCAGCGGCATCGTGGCCGGCGTGGCCGCCCTCATCTGGTCCAGGTACCCGCACCTCACCGCGGCGCAGGTGACCCGGGCGCTGACCGGGAGCACCGGCGCCGGAGCCAGTACCGGGCGGGCGGGCGCCCCCGGCGCCGGGCGCGGCACCGTCGACGCCGGCCGGGCGGTCGACCTGGCCGCCGCCATCGTCGCGGCCAGCCAGCCCAGGCCGTCCGCCACGCCCTCGGCCCGGCCGCACAGGACCGAGGGGCTATCCACCACCGCGGCGCACCGGGCCGGCGCGGGCGCCCTGGCCACGTCGCTGGTCCGCTACGCGGTGGCGGGCCTCGGCGGGCTGATCGTGCTGGTGATCGCGCTGCTCCTGGCCATGCGCCGACGGCGTGAGCGGATGACCGCGGCGGCGGACGCCGGGGCCGCCCGGGGCCGCCCGCGCGGCCAGCACGAGCAGCGCAGGCCGGAGCTTGGCCCCGTGCCCGGCCAGTTCATCCCCGGACCCGGCGCAGGTGGCCTGGCGGGCCCGTCCGGCCGGCCTGCCCCGCCTGCGGGGTCGCTGCCCGCGGGGCCGGCCCCCGCCGGACCTCCCGCCACGGGCTGGCCGGCCGCCGGCGGCTGGCAGGGCGGCAGCGTGGCCGAGATGCAGCTCTCCTCCACCGCCCCGTTCCGCCCGGTGATGGCCCCGCCGCCCAGGGCCGCCAAGACGACGCCCAAGACGCCGAGCGCCTCGGGACCGCCCTGGGAGCCCGCGCCCGCGCCCGAGCGCACCTTCGGTCCGCTTCCGGCGGTGGCGAACAGCGCGATGCCGCCGGATCCCGGGCCCGGCATCCGGGTGCCCGGCGACATGGCGGCGCTGCCTGTCGTGCCCCCCGACATGCTGCCGGCGCCGTTCGACGTCACCGCCCTGCCGGACGCCGACTTCCCGCCGCGGCCCGCGGCCAGCGACGACCCCGCCGCCGACTTCCCCGGGCGCCCGAACCTGATGACGCGGCCGGGCCTCGGCCTGGCCGCGGCCCCGGTCCCGGCCGACTACGCGCCGCCGCAGGCCCCGGACTTCACCGTGCCGTCCCGCGCGGCCGGGCTCGTCCTCAGCGGCGACACCTTCTCGCCGTCCGCTCCGGCCGCTCCGGCCGCTCCGGTTGGCCCGGAGGACGGCACGGGGCGGCCGGCCGACCCGAGCTTCATCTGGGACCTGGCCGCCACCGACGTCTTCCCGGCCGCGGCCGACCCTGGCCCCCAGACGGAGACGCCGGGCCCCGTCCCTGAGGACGGCGAGCCCGGCGCCACCGCTGATGGAGCTGCTTCCGGCTAGGCGGCCGCCATCGCGGCCTGCGGGACCTGCGCGGGCTCGAGCGCCAGCGCGATCACGTCACGGACGTCGCCGAGCGTGTGCACGTCCAGCTTCTCCAGCACCTCGGCCGGAACGTCGTCCAGGTCCGGCTCGTTGCGCTGCGGGATCAGCACGGTGGTGATCCCGGCCCGGTGCGCGGCCAGCAGCTTCTGCTTGACGCCGCCGATGGGCAGCACCCGCCCGGTGAGCGACACCTCGCCGGTCATCGCCACGTCGGAGCGGACCGGCCGCCCGGACAGCAGCGACGCGAGCGCAGTGGTCATCGTGACGCCCGCGCTCGGGCCGTCCTTGGGCACCGCGCCGGCCGGCACGTGCACGTGCACGCCGCGGTCCTTGAGGTCGCCGACGGGAAGGCCGAGCTCGGCGCCGTGCGAGCGCAGGTAGGACAGGGCGATCCTGGCCGATTCCTTCATCACGTCACCGAGCTGCCCGGTCAGCGTGACCCCGGTCTCGCCGGTCTCCTTGTCGGCCAGCGACGCCTCGATGAACAGGACGTCGCCGCCTGCGCCGGTCACCGCGAGCCCGGTCGCCACCCCCGGCACGGCGGTGCGCCGGTCCGGCTCGGCCAGGCTGGTCTCCGGCGTGAACCGGGGCCGCCCCAGGTAGTCCCGCAGCCCGCCCGCGCCGACCGTGACGGGCAGCGTGATCTCGCTCAGCGCCACCTTGGCCGCCACCTTGCGCAGGATGCGCGCGATGGACCGCTCGAGCGACCGCACCCCGGCCTCGCGGGTGTACTCGCCCGCCAGCATCCGCAGCGCGTCCTCGCCGACCGTGACCTCCTCCGCGTTCAGGCCCGCCTTGGACAGCTGCCTGGGCAGCAGGTGGTCCCGGGCGATGAGGACCTTCTCGTCCTCGGTGTACCCGTCGAGCTGAACCAGCTCCATCCGGTCCAGCAGGGCGCTGGGGATCGTCTCGAGCACGTTGGCCGTGGCCAGGAACACCACGTCGGACAGATCGAGCTCGACCTCGAGGTAGTGGTCGCGGAACGTGTGGTTCTGCGCCGGGTCCAGCACCTCGAGCAGCGCCGCCGCGGGGTCGCCGCGGTAGTCGGAGCCGATCTTGTCCACCTCGTCGAGCAGCACGACCGGGTTCATCGAGCCCGCTTCGCGGATGGCGCGGACGATCCGGCCGGGCAGCGCCCCGACGTACGTCCGCCGGTGCCCGCGGATCTCCGCCTCGTCCCGCACGCCGCCCAGGGAGACCCGGACGAACTTGCGGCCCATGGCCCGTGCCACCGACTCGCCCAGCGAGGTCTTGCCCACGCCGGGCGGGCCGACCAGGGCGAGCACGGCGCCGGAACGGCGCCCGCCGACGATCCCCAGGCCCCGGTCCGCGCGGCGCTTGCGCACCGCCAGGTACTCGATGATGCGCTCCTTGACGTCATCGAGCCCGGTGTGGTCCTCGTCCAGGATGCGCCGGGCGTCCGTGATGTCGTAGGCGTCCTCGGTCCGCTCGTTCCACGGGATGTCGAGGACGGTGTCCAGCCAGGTGCGGATCCAGCCGGTCTCGGGCGAGGCGTCCGGGGTGCGCTCCAGCTTGGCGACCTCCCTCATCGCGGCGTCCTTGACCGCCTCCGGCAGGTCGGCGGCTTCCACCCGGGCGCGGTAGTCGTCCTCCTCGGTGGCCGCGTCGCCGTTCAGGTCGGCGAGTTCCTTGCGGACGGCCGCGAGCTGCTGGCGGAGCAGGAATTCCTTCTGCTGCTTCTCCATGCCCTCGGAGACGTCCTTGCGGATGGACTCGGCCACCTCGAGCTCGGCCAGCTGCTCCTTGGTCCAGCCGATCACCAGCTCCAGCCGCTGCACCAGGTCGGCGGTCTCGAGCAGCTGCAGCTTCTGCGCGGTCGAGAGGTAGCTCGAGTAGCCCGCGCGGTCCGCGATCGCGGACGCGTCGGTGAGCTGCTGGATCGCGTCGATGACCTGCCAGGCGCCGCGCTGCTGCAGCATGCTGGTGAGCAGGGACTTGTACTGCTGGGCGAGCTCGTCGGCCCGCGGGCCGCGGCCGGTCTCCTCGACCACCGTGCCCTCCACCCACAGCGCCGCGCCGGGACCCGTGGTCCCCGAGCCGATCCTGACCCGGGAGGTGCCGCGCACCACCGCGCCGGGCTGCCCGCCGGGCAGCCGCCCGACCTGCTCGACCACGGCGAGCGTGCCGACGCCGGCCAGCCCGCGGTCGGCCAGCCGCGGCACGAGCAGCACCCGCGCCTTGACCTCCGAACGCATGCCGGGAACCTGCCGGGACGGCATCCGGGCCGCGTCGATGGCGGCGCCAACTTCCGGCTGTGACGTCTCCAGCGGCACCACCATCCCCGGCAGCACCACCTCGTCGTCGATCGGCAGCACCGGCAGCGTGAGCGTTTCACTCATTGATGGCCTCCAAAGCTTGAGTCATACTCACTCAAGAAAGAAGAGCCCGATTTAATTTCCGCCCAGCGTTCGCCCGGAGCGATCACCCCGGGCGCCTCGCCTCAGCACCTCGCCCGGGTACCAGATGCTGGTGATCATGGGGCGGCAGGCGGGGCGTCACACCTCGGCGATCAGGACGTGGAGGTTGCGCGGGCCGTGCACGCCTTCGACGCGGATGAGCTCGATGTCGCTGGTGGCCGAGGGGCCGGAGACGAGCGTGTGCGGGCGGGAAGGGTCGAGCTGGGCGAACGCGTCGGCCAGGTCGGCGGCGATCTGGGCGGCCTGGACGACGACCAGGTGGAAGTCGGGCACCAGGGTGAGCGCGCGGCGGCCCTGGCCGGGGCCGTGATCCAGGATGATCGTGCCGGTCTCGGCGATGGCGACCGCGCAGCCGGTGACGACCCCGGCCAGCCGGTCGAGTTCGGCCGCGGACAGCGGCGGCTCGTCCCGGGTCAGGCTGGTCGTCGCGGGAACCTCGGCGAGCCACCCGCCGGGCAGCCCGGCCGGGATCACGAAGGCACCGGGCCGGCCGACCATGACCCGGGCGATCGCCGCGGCGAGGCCGGGCTCGGGGACGCGCTCGACGACGGCGCGGTAGTCGGCGGCACGTTCGGCGAACAAAGCGGTGATGTCGTGGTCGTGGTGGGCGCGCAGGTAGTCCCGGGGCAGCGCGGCGTACGCCGCGTCGATGTCGCCGTCGGCCAGGCGGCCTGCGCCGCCGGTGGCGGCGCGGATCCGGGCCAGGATCTGGTCCCTCGAGGCGCTCATGACCGGGTGCCCCGGGTCCGGGCCCACCAGGCGCGGAACGACTCCGGCGGCGGGGCGGGGGCGTCGCGGGTGTCCGTCCATCCGCTCAGCGGCGGCGGCAGCCGCCTGATCCGGCCGGACCTGGCGAACAGCTTGCCGCCCACAGCCGAGGCACGCTGGGCCGCGGCGAGCAGCCGGGGCGAGCGAAGGACCCGTCCGGAGAGCGTGAACACCGCCCGTTCGGCAGAAAAGATCTTTTCTCTTTTCGCGTCGACCACCTTGGCCCGCAGGTGGACCAGCGCCTCGGGGATGTTGATCGCGACCGGGCACACGTCGTAGCAGGCCCCGCACAGGGTGGACGCGTAGGGCAGGGACGCGTCCACCGGGGAGGTGACGCCGCGCAGTAGCGGGGAGAGGATCGCGCCGATCGGGCCGGGGTAGGGCGAGCCGTAGGCGTGGCCGCCGGTCCGCTCGTAGACCGGGCACACGTTCAGGCAGGCCGAGCACCTGATGCAGCGCAGCGCCTGGCGGCCGGTCTGGTCGGCCAGCGCCGCGGTGCGGCCGTTGTCCAGCAGCACCAGGTGGAAGTGTTCGGGCCCGTCGCCCGGCGTGATCCCGGTCCAGGTCGAGGTGTACGGGTTCATCCGCTCGGCGGTGGAGGACCGCGGCAGCAGGGCGAGGAACACCTCCAGGTCACGCCAGGACGGCAGGATCTTCTCGATCCCCACCACCGAGATGAGCGTGCGCGGCAGCGTCACGCACATCCGGCCGTTGCCCTCGGACTCCACCACGACCAGCGACCCGGTCTCGGCGATCGCGAAGTTCGCGCCGGACACGCCGACCTGCGCGGCCAGGAACGCCTGGCGCAGGTGTGCCCGCGCGGCCCCGGCCAGCGCGGCCGGCTCGTCGGTCAGGCCGGGCGGGGCGTCCGGCATCTCCCGCCGGAAGATCTCCCTGATCTCGGCCCGGTTCCGGTGGATGGCCGGGACCAGGATGTGGCTGGGCCGGTCGTGGCCGAGCTGGACGATGAGCTCGGCCAGGTCGGTCTCCAGCGCGCCGATGCCGTCGGCGGCCAGCGCCTCGTTCAGCCCGGTCTCCTGGGTGGCCATCGACTTCACCTTGACCACGCCGTCGGCACCCGCGGCGCGGACCAGGCCAGCCACGATCGCATTCGCCTCGCCGGCGTCGGCCGCCCAGTGCACGTGGCCGCCGGCCCGGGTGACGTTGGCCTCCAGCCGGAGCAGGTAGGTGTCCAGGTGGGCCAGGGTGTGGTCCTTGATCGCCTTGGCCGCGGCCCTGAGCTGTTCCCAGTCGGCCAGCTCGGCTACCGCGCCGGCTCGCTTGGCCCGGATCGTGTGGGTGGCGTGCGCCAGGTTGGCCCGCAGCTGGGAGTCGGCCACCGCGCCGCGCGCCGCCACAGGAAACGACGGCATGCCCAGGTAGGTCGGCATGCCCGGATGCGGGCCCGGCGGCGCGGTCACGGTACCTCCTCGGTGCGGGCCAGGATCTCGGCCAGGTGCATGACCCGGACCCCGGAGCGCTGCCTGCTCAGCGCGCCGCCGATGTGCATCAGGCAGGAGTTGTCCGCCGCGCACAGCACCTCGGCGCCGGACTGCCGGACGGCCGCCACCTTGTCCGCGCAGATCGCGGCCGAGACGTCGCGGTTCTTCACCGCGAACGTGCCGCCGAACCCGCAGCAGGCTTCGGCGTCCGGCAGGTCGGCCAGGTCCAGGCCGCGCACCGCGCGCAGCAGCCGCTGCGGGGCGTCGCCGACGCGGAGCATCCGCAGCGAGTGACAGCTCGGGTGGTAGGTCACCCGGTGCGGGAAGTACGCGCCCACGTCCGTCACCCCCAGCACCCCGGTCAGGAACACCGACAGCTCCCAGGTCCGCGGCGCGACCTCGGCCACCGCCCGGGCCAGCCGGGAGTCCCCCGCCTCGGCGGCCAGCACCGGGAAGTATTCCCGGACCATCGACGCGCACGACGCCGACGGGGTCACGACCGCCTCGTAGCCGCCGAAGGCGGCGGCGAACCCGCGCGCCATCGGCACCGCCTCCCGCCGGTACCCGGTGTTGAAGTGCATCTGGCCGCAGCACGACTGGGCCGCCGGGAAGTCCACCTGGTGCCCCAGCCGCTCCAGCACCGTGACCACGGCCTTGCCTGTGTCCGGGAACAGCGTGTCGGTCAGGCACGTCACGAACAAGCCGATGCGCATCAAGCCGCCTCCGCCCGCCACGCTACAAGACCGCCGCACGACGGCGCGGCCCGGGTATACATCCGACCTTTCCGGCCCTCAGCCCAGGGCGGCCAGCAGCGCGGAGCCGACCCTCAGCCCAGGGCGGCGAGCAGCGCGGAGCCGTCCCTAGACCGCGCCGCCTGGCAGCGTCCGATGACCGCGAGCGCCGCCACGTACCCGGGGTCCGGCGCGTCCAGGTCGAGCAGCGACACGCTCTGCGGGGGCCGCGGGCCCGGCCAGGACACCAGGCGCGGCGGCCCGGCGTCCGCGGCCACCACGACCTCGCTGAACGCGGCGCGCAGGCCGTCCCCTGTCGCCTTGGTCACGGCTTCCTTCCTGGTCCAGGCGACCAGGAAGGCGCGCGCCCGGGCGGACGGCGGGACGGTGGCCAGCAGCGTTTGTTCGGCCGGGGACATCGCGAGGCGCGCCAGCGCCTCCAGGTCGCCGTCGCCGCCGAGCAGGTGCGCGCGCCCGTCGACCTGCTCGACGTCCACGCCGACCGGGGCTCGCGCGACGGCCACCGCGACCAGGTCGCCGGAGTGCGCGACGGAATGACCTGGTCCGCCGCCCGCCAGGGCGGGCTTGCCGTGCGGCTGGCCGCACCGGGCGCAGGTCCGGTCGAACCGGATGTCGGCCGGGCGCTGGCCGGTGTACCGGGCGAGCGCGGTCTTGGCGAGCACGCACCCGGTCAGGAAGCGCTCGCGGTCCTCGTCGCGGCGGAAGGCCGCCCAGCGCCGCCGTTCGGCCTCGTCGAGCAGCACGGCGTGCCGGGCCGACGCGTCCCGCCTGCGGGCCCACCAGACGTCGGCGGTCCCGTCCGGCACCGGTTCGGGGCCCGCCAGGTCAGCCATCCCGTCAGCCTAACGGCTGGCCGGAACGCGTCTCGGAGCCGCGCGTCAGGCGCTCGCGTTCTCGGCGGCGGGCGGCCGCCACGGCGTCAGCATCGACCTCCAGGTGGGATACCGCGCGCGCACCAGCAGCGGCGGCTTCACCGGCCGCATCCGGTAGGCGAGCAGCGCCTCGAGCAGGAAGAACCGCTTGAGCAGCTCGAACGGTATCCACAGCACCACCCAGGGCAGCAGCCGGAGTCTGCGGTAGTACGCCAGGACGAGGAACTTCGGCACCAGGGCGAGGGCCTGCGCGGTGAGCAGGAACCCGAACCACTTCCCCAGGTTGTGATGCACGTCCGGCCGGAGGATCGCGTACTCCAGGCTCATCAGCCACAGGAAGACGTGCGCGGGCACCATCATGTGCGTGCCCGCCCCCCGGGTCATCTGGAACCAGAACCGCGGTCCCGGCGCGCCGACCTCCCGGTTGAACGGCACGAAACGGGTGTAGACCAGCCGGCCGCCGATGCCCCACCGGAACCGCTGCACCCTCAGCTGCCGGACCGTGGTCGGCACGTCCTCGTAGGACACTACCCGGGTGTCGATGGCCGCCCGGTAGCCCAGGCGCACGATGCCGCAGGTGAAGTCGGCGTCCTCGCC
>Ga0070708_100002351_pt1 | contig 14634 bp, 8 predicted proteins | sample KBSK5503metaG_FD_65469 | JGI IMG/M metagenome (GOLD analysis project Ga0070708, IMG submission 65469) | Corn, switchgrass and miscanthus rhizosphere microbial communities from Kellogg Biological Station, Michigan, USA - KBS K5-50-3 metaG | ecosystem: Host-associated > Plants > Roots >...
GGCAGCGCTGGCGGGTTCGCCTGGGTTTCACCGCTCGCGAGGGCCTTGTTCTGCACACCATCGGGTACGAGGATCAGGGCGCGGTCCGGCCGGTCGTCTGGCGCGCCTCGGTGGCAGAACTGTTCATCCCTTACGCCGACCCGCGGCCATTCCAGGGCTGGCGCAACGCTTTCGACATCGGCGAGTACGGGATCGGGATCATGGCCAACTCGCTCGAGCTCGGCTGTGACTGCCTCGGGGAAATCCGCTACTTCGACGTCGATCTCGCTGGCTCGGACGGCAAGCCTTACACGATCAGGCGGGCGATCTGCCTACACGAGGAAGACTTCGGCCTGCTCTGGAAGCATTTCGATCCCGGGCTGAAGACGACCGAAACCCGCCGCAGTCGCCGGCTGGTCATCTCATTTGTCATCACGGCGGGCAACTACGAGTACGCGTTCTACTGGTACTTCTACCAAGACGGCACTATCGAGTTCGAGGTGAAGCTCACCGGCATCGTCCTGACCAGCGCGCTGGCTGCCGGCGAGTCCAGCGACTTCGGAACTCTCGTCGCACCACGGACCCTCGCGGGCCATCACCAGCATTTCCTCAGCCTTCGATTGGACATGGCGGTGGACGGCCTGCGCAATACCGTCTATGAAGTGGACACCGAGGCCGTCCCGCCAGGACCAGGCAACCCGTTCGGCAACGCCTTCCGGCCGCTGAAACGGCTGCTGCGCCGGGAATCGGAGGCACAGCGCGTGATCGACCCTCTGCGCGGCCGGTACTGGCTGGTCGCCAATCCGGACAACCGGAACGAGCTGGGACATGAGGTCGCTTACAAACTTGTCCCCGGCAGCAGCAATGTGTTGCTGTTCAGCCATCCCGACGCCTCGGTGACCCAGCGCGCCGCTTTCGCGACCCGGCACCTGTGGGTCACGCCTTACCGTCCCGATGAGCGGTTCCCGGCGGGCGATTATCCCAACCAGGCCCCAGGCGGCGATGGGCTTCCGGCATGGACGAAGGCCGACCGGCCGATCGAGGACACTAACGTCGTGCTGTGGTACACCTTGGGCAGCCACCACATCACCAGGCCCGAAGACTGGCCGGTCATGCCAGCCGAACGAGCCGGATTCATGCTAAAGCCGGCCGGGTTCTTCGACCGCAACCCGGCGCTCGACGTGGCACCCAGCCCGTCCGGGCACTGCTAGGTCCAGGCATCAGGAGGAACCAGGCATGGATGACACCTCAGCACAAGTAACTGCCGTCGACGCCGACGCCGGCGGACCGCAGGAACACGGCAGCCGACTAGCCCGCAACGCGCTGAGCCTTGCCGGGAACGTCGGGATAGCACTTGGCTCGGCCGGGCCGACCGCGTCCATAGCCCTGACCCTGGCCGCCGTGGTAGCCGCCAGCTCATTCGCCAGCCCGATTGCGATCCTGATCTGCGGACTGCCGATGCTGGCTATCGCAGCAGCGTTCCGCCGACTCAACCGATGGCGGGTGAACTGCGGCGCCACCTACGTCTGGGGCGGCCGGGCAATCTCGCCCTACTACGGCTTCGCCGTCGGCTGGATCATGATCCTGGCCTACGTCATCGGGGTGATCTCGATCTCCCTTCCTATCGGCCCCTACGTCGTGTCCCTGTTCGGCAGCTCCAGCAGCCGGCCGGGCGAGGCGATCGTCGGGTTCATCGCGGTGGTGGTCGCCACCGTGATTGCGTACCTAGGGATTCAGTTGACAGCATGGACCCAGTGGGTCCTGATCGCGATCGAGTACATCGGAGTCGGCATCCTCGCTATCTGGTCGCTGGTCTCGGTCTTCAGTCACAACCCGCACTCGGTGCCGTTCAGCTGGAGCTGGTTCTCGTGGCACAGTTTGGGCGGGGTCAGCGGCTTCATTGCCGCCTCACTGATCGCGGTCTATATGTACAGCGGCTGGGATACGGGGATCCTGGTGAACGAGGAGACGGCCGACGCCCGGGAGAAGCCCGGCCAATCCGTCGTGACCTCGGTCATCGTACTCGCACTGATGTACGCGTTCCTAACCTTTGCACTGCAGGGCGCCGTGCACACCAAGGAGTTGGAGGCTAACGGCAGCAACGCGCTGTCCTACATCGGCCAAGTGGTCTCAGGCTCGGCGCTAGCCAAGTACATGATCCTGGCTGTCGCCCTCTCGGCCCTGGGATCGACTTTGGCGAGCATGGTGTCGGGCGTGCGCGTGGCCTTTTCTATGGGCTCGGACGGCGTATTGCCGCGCCAGTTCGCGGCCACGAATGCCAGGTTCAAGACCCCCTACCTGGCCACGATCGTCATCGGCGTAATCGCTGCCATCGGGGTATGGCTGTACACCTTCGGCTCCTCAAGCGTGCAGAACTCCTTCACCACCATCGTGAGCGTCGACGGCCTGCTGTTCGCGTTGTACTACGCGCTCACCGGGATCGCCACCGTGGTGTACTATCGTAGGCTCGCGGTGCGCGGTACGTGGAGCTTCGTCCAGCTCACGCTGTTCCCGCTCGCTGCGGCTGTGTTCCTGGGTTACATCGTCTGGCGGTCAGTGCCCGGGCTGGGGGGCTGGACCGGCCGAGACCTCGTCTCGCTCTATGTGATGCTCGGGATCGGCGTAGTGATCATGCTGTACGGGCGCTTCAGGGGCGCTACGGACTACTACAGCCTGCCGAGGGAGACTTATCAGCCCGTCACAGAAGGCGCCGTGGCCGCAGGGGCCTCCGAGACGCCTTGACCTATCACGCTCGCGGAAAGCGGCTCTCCAAGACGATGCCGCCGGCAAGCGCGGGCCACGGGTTCCCAGCCCTTTCGAGGACTGCATCGAGGGGAAGGCTCATGAGGTGATGGAGGAGCCAGGTCGGTGCCGTTCTTCAGACCGGCGGCGCCGGTCGGCTAAGTCGGCCGACCCGTCATGGCCAGGCTATAAGGCAGGCGTGTCGCGGGCGCCGACCTGGCCGGGCCACGGAGCCGCGCGGCTTCCCGCCGACCCCGGCGCGGATCCGCCCAGACCAGCACGGATAAGGACTCGTCATCTCCGGTCGGCTTGGCCGCTTCGCCGGCGGCAGTGCGGCCTTCGGTGACACCTCGCTGAAGCCTGGCCAGCCGGTCGCGAGCTTCGGCTGCCGACCGGGGCGGCATCGTGGCGGGCTGCGCACTCGGGATGGCGCCGGGGACGAGATTCGCCTTCGGCAGACGCTGGGGAAGCCCGGCTGCGGTCGGCGATCCCGCGGTCGGCGATTCGACTGTCGCGGCCGCACGCCAGCCATCATCGGCCGGAGATGACCAGCTGTTCCCGACGGTGCGCGATGAACCATGCGTCCGGCGGCCGCCGCTGAACCAGTGCGACTCGACCGCGTCGAAGATGGGCAGTCTGCGCTCTTCCGCCGGATTCCCGGCCGGCGGCACGATCACGGCGTCGACGGAACCGGTCTCGCGCTGCTGCCCCTGGCTTACGGCTGGTCCGCCCGGGACGGCATGCGCGCCGGGGCCGGACGATCCGGCCGCGGCAGGGTCGGCCGGGGGGATGGGCCGCGAGCCCGCCTCGGCCCGCGCGGACGCAGGCTGCCGCCGCACTTCGGGCGTCAGGGTATGGCCGAGCGGCGGGCCTTGTGTTTGTTCCGCTGGCGCCGTCTCGGCGAACCGTGCCGCGGCCACAGTCCGCTGCGCGACGCCACCGCCGGGCAGCGTGACTACTGCCTCGTGCGCGCCCCGCCTGGATCCGGCCCGGCCAGAACCTGCGGGTCCCACGGGCACGGCGGCGTCCTGGCGGACAATGAGCTCATCTGGGAGCCAGACAAGTGCCGTGAGGCCACCGAACTCGGCGAGCCGGAGGCGGACCCTGGCACTATGCCGTGCGGCCAGCCTGGCCACCACGAACAGGCCGATCCACTTCGGCACGTCGATGTCAGCTGACGGCGGGTTTTCCAGCCGCCAATTTGCATAGGCTATTTCCTGTGCGCTCATTCCGACGCCGCGGTCGGTGATGCTGATAAGCACGCCGCCGGTGTTCAGCAACTGGCCGGAGATCTCCACTGGCATGTCCACCGAGGAGAACGACGTCGCGTTCTGGATCAGCTCGGCGAGCAGGTGCACCACGTCATGGACGGCAGGTCCGGTTACCGCGATTTCCGGCTGCGCGTACACCGAAACACGTTCGTTTTCCTCGACCTCGGACACCGCGGCCCTGATCACGCTCATGAGCGCTACTGGCTGATTCCAGCCGCTGGACAGCTCGTGACCGGCGAGAACCAGCAGGTTCTGCGAATTGCGGTACATGCGGGCGGCGATGCGGTTCATCCTGAACAGGCTGGCCCGCCGTTCTGGGTTCTGCTCCCCGTGCTCCAGATGCTCGACCAGGCGCATCTGGCGCTCGGCCAGGGACTGGCCGCGTTGGGAAAGGTTCACGAGCATGGCATCGAGCTTGCTGCGCAGGCTCGCCTCGTCACTCGCCGGCTGCGACATCTTGGTGCGCATGTGCTCGAGGGCACGCGCGATGTCACCTATCTCGTCCGGGGAAGCCACCTCGGCGGGCGCGACGCTGACGGGCCTGCCGTCGGCCAGCGCGAGGGCCCGGGCGCGCGCCGCGTACAGCGGCCGTAGAACTGACCTGGCCACGGCGATCGTGGCCGGCGCGGCCAGGACAAGGACGACGATCATCACGATGCCGAGCACCGCCGCCCAGACGATGGCCTCGTCACGGACGGAGCTACTGGATGAATTGATCCGAGTGCCGCTCAGGGCATAGGCCAAGCCGACGGCGCACAGTGCGATGGCGGCGACGGCGACCGCCGGAATAGCGACCAGCCACCCCAGCCGGGTGCGGACATGCCGGCTCCCCTGCTCACTGGGGACCCCGTCCCGTCCGGTGGACGGGCTCGGGCCCGCTGGCCCATCGGGGCGTGAGGGCTGGAAATTAGCGGGGGCCAAGTCCATCGGCCCGGAACGGCGGCGAGGACCAGCGTCGAATCCGGCGGGGAAAGTTCCGGCCCGGTAGCGGTCCTGCTGCGAGGTTCCGGTGTGGTCACCGTGCCTGTCGCCGGCGATCCGCGGCCGGAGTTCATATCCCGACCCGTCGGGCTGCCCCAACGAGCCCTCGGTCTTAGTCGTGGCCAGATCCCTGGCCACCATGACGGCAACCGAGATGACCAGGACAGCCACCAGAATCTGCGTCAACATGCCCGGCCCATCTGGTCGATGGCCGCGGTCATGCGTGCGACACCGCGCATGTGACGATCCCGATGCTGTCCGATGATTCCCGGACTGACGTGCCCAGGCTCTTGGGCGGCCGGGAGCCGACCCGACAGCGAAACCAACATGGCACCTCTCCCCGGCAGCCTAGCTCCGCGCAGGCATCACATAACCGAACTAACTCTAATCGGTATCCGTCCTGCGCATGCCCATTACTACATACAGGAAAAATCAGGACCCATTACGTTGAGTGCTGTAACATTACAACCTGTCAACTTTGGCCAATAGACTGAAGTTATGTCCGTTGAATTCGGTTTACGCGTTCGGGCGCGCCTGGCCTGTTCCGTGGGACGCTCGCGTCCCTGGCCTGATCAACGGCCCAGACCGCCGATGGCGGCCGCGTCAGGCGAGGTCAGCTGTCTCCGAGGTTGATCAGGCTTTGCTGTACCGCCTGAGTCAGTGGGTCGCCGGCCGGCAGGACACGTTCGCATCGCGTAACGGTGTCGCGGAGCAGGGCTATAGCGTCGCCGACTCGGCCCGCGGCGTAGTAAAGATGAGCCAGGCTGGCAAGCCGCGCGAGCGTGTCCGCATGGTCGGGGCCGAGCACTCGCTCCGAATTCGCGCAGCACTGCTGCAAGAGCTGCATCGCGGCCGGCATCCGTCCGGCCGCCCGGTAGGCGGCGGCTAGGTTCGCCGTGGTCGCGAGCGTGTCCGGATGGTCCGGCCCGAGCACCTTCTCACGGTCGGACAGCGCCCGCTTGTAGTGTGAAATGGCGTCCTTGCTCTTGCCTGCAGCTAGGAAGGCCGCAGCCAGCCGGTCCCGGGTGGCTATGGTTTCCGCGTCGCGCGGGCCCTGCAGGCGCTCGCGGTCAGCCAGGTTCCGGCTCAGCAGCCGGTCGGCCGCGGCGACGTCCCCGGCGGCCTGGTGGGCGGCGGCGAGTTCGTCCCTCGCGCTCAGGGTGTCCGCGTGTCCCGGGCCGCGGAACTGTTCGCATTCGCTGACGGCCCGCTGCAGGACCGTCACCGCGTCGGCAGGCTCCCCCGCCATGACCAGCGCTTTGGCCAGGTGGACCCGGGCCGCGATGATCGCCGGATGACCGGGCGCGAGCTCGCGGCCGCGTTCGGCCAGCACCCGCTGGTACCAGTGCACGGCTTCGTCTGCGTACCCGGCGGCCAGGTACGCGGCGGCCAGGTGTGCGGCCACGACGAGGGCGTCCGGATGACCGGGTATGAGCTTGGTGTCGCAACGGGCGGACAGATCGCGCCAGTACTCCACGGCCGGCCCGACCAGCCGGGCGTTGCCCAGGCTCCGGCCGGCCCGCAGCAGCAGCGGATGGCACCCGTCGGCCCACAGCACGTCGGGGGCCGCGTCATGCAGGCTGGCCGCGTTCAGCCGCAGGCTCGCCGCCGTCCACGGGGCGGGCTCGTCGATGGGCCAGATTTCCAGCAGGGCGTTGGCGGCCGCGCGTGCCGCGGGCTCCTGGACGTTCGCAGGTGCGGCCAGCCGGATGGCGGCCCGGAGCACCGAATTCACCAGGATGGTCGGCGGCGAGACGGCCCGGTTGACGCCGACGAGCCCGGCCCGCTCGATGGCGAGCAGTGCATCCCACGCTGGCTTCGGGTCGACCGCCGTGGAGAACGCCGTCACCGCGCCGCCCAGGTACGCGGCCACGGCCGGGGTGCTGAAGATCGCGCCCGGGATTCCGTGGCCGTCGAGCAGCGCGACCAGCACCAGCATGAGCCGGATCGACGCGCCGGGCAGAAGCGATTCCGCCTGCCCCAGGGACAGCGTCCAGGTGACGGCGGCCGCCGAGGGCACCTCGCCCGCCGCCACGCCGATCTGCTGTCGCCTGCGGGCGAAGTAGTCACGGTAATCCCGGCACGCCAGGGTCGAGTTCGCCACCACCGAGGCGGCCTGGGCCAGCGCCAGCGGTTCTCGGCCGAGAGCCTCGATCAGGTCGATGGCACCCTGGCGCTGGGCCGGGTTCACGCTGAGCCGCTCGGTCAGGCAGTTGAGGGCCTCGCGGACACTGAAGAAACCCACGGGTATGACCTGAACCCCACGCCGACCCGACACCAGGGACGACTGCGTGCCGGTGATAAGTACGCGGCCAGATGGCCCCTCCGGCCAGAGCCCGTCCAGATCCGCGGGATCCTGCAGGTCGTCCAGGACGACCACCCATCGCTGATCTGTGGTGGCCAGCCAGCTGACGAGGCGCGTCGCCACTGATTCGGCCGTCCCGGTGGGCGCGATGCCGAAGGCCGCCGCGGATGCCTCAACATAGGCAGAGAGCACCGATTCGCGGCTGGTGGCAGAGATCCATATCAGCGCGTCGATGGCGCCGGACCGCCACAGCGTCTCCGCGACGATCACGGCGATCTGGGTCTTGCCGCAGGCGCCCAGCCAGTTCGACGGGCCCTCGGCGAAAGCCGAGCCCGGTACCAGCGCCAGGGTGGCGCCAGGGCCGAGCGCGTCCAGGATGCCACGGGCGGTATCCGGCCGGTCGGTGTATCCCTCGGCCAGCGGCGGTACCTCACCCACGCGGAATCGCTGAGTCCCATGCTCAGCCTGTATTCCACCTGAGGGCACCACAGCCCGCTACCCCCACCTATTCATCCGGTGTCGAAAACCCCCTCGCAACACTCCATCGCTAACACGGAGGGGTTCGGACACAGAGAGCCTTGTCTATATCGGGATCTTCACTAAGACCCCATTATGCACTTGCACATGGGTTTCCATACCCCCCTAACGGAGGTCGGCGAAAGTGCTACGGGGCTGAGTAGGGGTGCTACTGAGGGTAGGGAGGGGGTGTTACAGGGGTGCTGGTTGTTACAAAAACGAAGTAACGGTGTTATTGGGATCAAGGTTATTGAGGGTCGGCCACCGAGGCCAGCAGGGCCGCCCGGGCCTGGGCCACGGCCGCGAGCATGGCGCCGCGCAGCACGGGCTCGCCGGGGACGCCGGTCGGCACCACGCGCGGGCGGGAGGGCCAGATGCTGGCCACGGCGGTGGCCACGCGGTCCGCCAGGGCGGTGCCGCCGGCCCGGCCCACCTCGCCGCCCAACACCACGAGGCCCGGGTCGAGCACGACGCAGACGGCGGCGACCCCGACCGCGACCCGGTGGGCGAGTTCGCTGAGGAACGCCTCGGCGTTCTCGGCGTTGTCGACGTGCTGGGCGCCGACGTGCTCGACGTTCTCGGCGCCGGCCAGGGCGACCCGGACGGCCTCGGCCGGCGTGTGCGCGGCGAATCCGTGCTTGGCCGCGAGTTCGCGCACCGCGCTGCCGCCGGCCAGGGACTGGAAGCCGCCGCTGGCCGGGTGCCTGATGTCGGTGTGCAGCGGCGCGCCGTGCACCGGCAGGTAGCCGATCTCGCCCGCGGCCCCGGCCGTGCCCCGGTGCAGCCGGCCGCCCAGGATGGTGGCCAGGCCGAGGCCGACGCCCAGCCAGACGAGGACGAAGTCGTCGGCGCCCGCGGCCGCGCCGTCCGCGCGTTCGGCCATCGCGGCCAGGTTCACGTCGTTCTCGATCACGACCGGCTTGTGCCAAGCGTTCTTGAGCGCGTCCAGCGCACCCTCGTGCCAGGCCGGCAAGTTCACCGCCAGCCTCGGGTCACCGGTCCGCGGGTCGACCACGCCGGGGCTGCCGATCACCAGCGCGCTCAGCCTGGTGACCTCGATTCCGGCGCTCGCACAGGCCCGCTCGACGGTGCCACGGACCAGTTCGACCGGGTCCTCGGCCCCGTTCGGGTTGCCGCTCACCTCGGCCACCACGCGGCCGGTGACGTCGGCCACGGCCGCGCTGGCCAGGTCGAAATCGACATACAGGCCCGCCACGTAGGCAGTGGACGGGACAACCGAGTAGAGCGCGGCATTGGGGCCGCGGCCGCCCGCCTGTTCGCCCGCGATCGCCACCAGGCCGCGTTCCTCCAGCCTGGTCAGCATCTGCGACACCGTAACCTTGGACACCCCGGTGTACTCGCTGATCTGGGACCTCGTAAGCATCTCGCCGCCGAGCAGGAGACCGAGCGCCGCCCGGTCGTTCAGCACACGCAGCAGGCTCGGCGTACCCGGTCGGCCCCGTGTTCCGGGTTGAGCCCGTGTTTCCTGGTGAGACTGCATCGCGGTCCCTTCTCGAAGCCGTGGGCTTAGTGTGCCGTAACCTGCCCGTCCTCCGCATTCGCGGCGTCCGGGCGGCGCCGCGGGCAAGACTTTGGTCTCTATACGAAAACGAGACTATCTTATAGGAAAGTTTCCTGATAGTTTCACCTCGACGGCTCATGCCAGACTCCGAAACCCGAGTTCACCACCCCCCCAAGCCACCCGGACCACCGGAAGGAGAGCCAGCAGTGAGACTCAGGAAAACGCCGGCCGCGATCGCCGCGCTGGGCGCGGCCGCGGCCCTCGCCATCGCGGGCTGCAGCTCAAGCGGCTCGTCAACCACCGGGTCCACGTCCACATCGTCGGCGCCGACGCAGCTCACGGTGTGGCGGATGGGCTCCTCCACGCCCGCGCAGGTCTCCTGGATGAACGGCGTGGTCAGCCAGTTCCACAAGGACTACCCGGCTTACGCCAAGACCAGCGTCCACGTCGTGTTCGTCCCCTGGACGAACCGCACCTCCGACTGGACGAACGCCCTGTCCAGCGGCAAGAACGCACCCGACATCACCGAACTCGGCAACACCGACACGCCCACCGAGGCGTCGCTCGGCATGCTCGCCAACATCACCCCCGACGTGAACGCCTGGTCCAACAAGCCGAACGTGGTGTCCGGCATGCTCGCCAACGACACGCAGAGCGGGAACGTCTACGCGGTCCCGTGGTTCGGCGGTGTGCGCGGCATCTGGTACCGCACCGACCAGTTCAAGGCCGCGGGGATCACCACCCCGCCCGCCAGCTGGGCGGACCTCGTCACCGACGCGAAGAAGCTGATGGCCAAGTTCCCCGGCACCTACGGCCTGGGCGCCCCGACCTACGACAGCCCGGCCGTGGCCAGCTTCATCTGGGGCTCGGGCGGCCAGATCGCCACCGAGCAGAACGGCAAGTGGGTCGCCGACCTGACCTCCCCGCAGGCCGAGGCGGGGATCAAGTTCTACGTCGACCTGTACCTGACCAACCACGTCTCCCCGGCCAAGTACGTCGGCCAGACCGAGCTGGGCAACGTGGGCGCCGCCTCGGGCGGCCCGAACGAGGACTTCGCCCTCGGCAAGCTTGACATGTACATCGACGGCCCGTGGGCCTCGGGCACGTTCCCGGCCAACGCGGTGGGCAAGTCCAGCTGGGCCTCGTTCCCGATCCCGAGCGAGAACGGCCCGAACCCGGCGCCGGTCTTCTCCGGCGGCTCCGACCTCGCCGTTTGGTCCGGCAGCAAGTACAAGACGGCCGCCTGGGACCTGATCCAGGTCATGGACTCGGTGCCGAACTCCACGTCGTTCGCCAACTCCCAGGGCTTCTTCCCGCCGTACACGTCGCAGCTCACCGGCGGCTCCTACTCGAACAGCCAGCTGCTCTCCGGCTTCGCCAAGGCGGCGACCGACAGCCAGATCGCCCCGCTGAACGCGAAGAACTGGGCCACCGCGGACGCGACCGACCTGATCATTCCCACGATGATGAAGCAGCTGATGAAGGGAGCCAACTTCGCGTCGACGGTGGCAGCGGCCAACACCCAGCTGCAGAACGTCCTCAACACCGGCAGCCAGAGCTAGCCGGGCTAGTCTCCCGATGGTGAGAACCGTTTCCGGCCAGCCGGGGAGGATCCCGGGGTCCGAGGGCCCCGCCTCCCCGGCCGGCCCGGCCGGCCGCCGCGGCCCCGCCCGCGGGGCCGCTCCGGGCGCACGCGACGCGCGGCAGCGCGCCGCGGTGTTCATCCGGCGTCATCACCTGACGCCGTACGCGCTGCTGCTGCCGTCCGCGGTCGCGATCGGGCTGCTGCTGTTCTGGCCGACCATCCAGATCGGCGAATTCTCCCTGCAGAACTACGGGATCCCGCAGGTCACCGGGGTAGCGCCGACCCAGTGGGTGGGCGCGGCCAACTTCACCGCGACGCTGTCCGATCCGGAGTTCTGGCTATCGCTGCGGATCAGCGTGATCTTCGCCGCCGTGGTGGTGCCGCTGACCCTGGTGATCGGCACCCTGGTCGGCCTGCTGCTCAACCGCCTCGGCCCGAAGATGTCCACGTTCGTGTCGAGCACGGCCATGCTGGCCTGGGCCACGCCGGCCGTTTCCGCCAGCGTCATCTTCATCTGGCTCACCGACCCCGACGGCGGGGTCGTCGACTGGACCTTGACCAAGCTGCCGTCCTGGCTGGGCGGCGGCGCGCACTGGGCCGGCTTCAGCTGGACGAACTCGGCCCTGCCCGTCTACACGCTGCTGACCGTGCTGGTGCTCTGGCAGGGCTTTCCCTTCGTCGCCGTCACCGTGCTGGCCGGGCTGAAGACCATACCGGCGGAACTGCACGAATCCGCCCGGGTGGACGGCGGGGGCCCGTGGCGGATCTTCTGGCGGGTCACCTACCCGCTGCTCAAGCCGATCTTCCTGGTCCTGCTGCTGCTGTCGGTCATCTGGGACTTCGGCGTGTTCACCCAGGCCTACCTGCTCACCGGGGAACTGGGCAACCGGGACGAGTACAACCTCGGCGTCTACGCCTACGACCGGGCCTTCACGATGCCGCCCAGCTACGGGATAGGGTCCGCGCTGGCGCTCATCCTCACGGTCATCCTGCTGATCATCACCGTCGGCTACGTCCGGGCATCCGTCCGCCAAGGGGCAGTCCAATGAGGCTCAGATCGCGCACGCTGCGCCGGGCCGGGCTGAACGCCCTCGGCGTCCTCGTCGCGCTGGTGACGCTGTTCCCGATCCTGTGGATGGTGTCGACGGCGTTCAAGCCGGCCACCGAGATCTACTCGCTGACGCCGCATCCGTTTCCCGCCCACCCGACGCTCGGCAACTTCCGCTCGGTCATCGACGGCAAGGTGATCGGCCTGCCGTACTGGAACTTCCTGAAGAACAGCCTGTTCGTCACGCTCGTCTCCGTCGTCGCGTCGACGCTGATATCGCTGCTCGCGGCGATCGCGGTGGCCAGGTTCAAGTTCAGGTTCCGCACCTCGTACCTGATCATGCTGCTGATCGTGCAGATGCTGCCGCAGCAGGCGATGGTGATCGTGCTGTTCCTCGACTTTCGCTCGCTAGGGTTGCTGGACAACCTGGTCGGGCTGATCCTGGTCTACACGGCGTTCTCGCTCCCGGTCACGATCTGGATGCTGCGCAACTTCGTGGCGGCCGTGCCGCGCGAGATGGAGGAGGCCGCGGCCATCGACGGCGCCGGGCCGATGCGGATCTTCTGGCGGATCATGCTCCCGCTGGTGGCCCCCGGCCTGGTGGCGACGAGCGTCTTCGCGTTCATCTTCGCCTGGAACGAGTTCATCTTCGCGCTGACGTTCCTCGGGACCGACTACGCTAAGTACACGCTGCCCATCTACGTGACGTACTTCTACGGCCGCGGCACGGTGGACTGGGGATCGATCATGGCCGCCTCCACGCTGTTCACGATCCCCGTCATGATCTTCTTCCTGTTCGTCCAGCGCCGCATGACCACCGGCCTGGTCGCCGGGGCGGTGAAGGGTTGAGCGAGCCGGAGGGGCGCGGCGTTGCCTGGACTGAGGAGCGACGGAGGAGCGACGAGGGAAGGAAACGCCTCAACGGCGCCCCGGAGGCGAGCGGGAAACAGGGCGTGAGCCAGGACACCGACGTCAGGGCCGCCGACCCCGTGCTGGCCCGGCTGGCCGACGCGATCCTCATCCCGCCGTTCCCGGGGACGGCCGCGCCGGGCTGGCTGCTCGACGCGCTCGGCCGCGGGCTGGCCGGCGTCACCCTGTTCGGCCAGAACATCGCGGCGCCCGGTCAGGTGAGCGCTCTCACCGGGGCGCTGCGCGCGGCAGTCGCGGGCGACGACCCGGTGATCGCGATCGACGAGGAGGGCGGCGACGTCACCCGCGTCGCGTACGCCGACGGCAGCCCGTACCCGGGCAACGCGGCGCTCGGCGCGGTCGACGACCCCGCCCTGACCCGGGCGGTCTACCAGGCGATCGGCGCCGACCTGGCCGCGCTCGGGATCAACTTCGACCTCGCGCCGTGCGCCGACGTGCTGGGCTCGGCGGACAGCCCGGCGGTCGGCACCCGGTCGTTCGGCGCGGATACCGGCCTGGTGTCCCGGCACACCGCCGCCGCAGTGGCCGGCCTGCAAGACGCGGGCGTGGCCGCCTGCACCAAGCACTTCCCCGGGCACGGCCGCACCAGCACCGACACGCACGAGGCCCTGGCCACCATCGAGGGTGGCCTGCACGACCTGCGGGTGCGCGACCTGCCGCCGTTCGCGGCCGCGATCGGGGCGGGCACCGTCGCCATCATGCCCAGCCACCTGCGGGTGCCCGAACTCACCGGCGACCTGCCCGCCACGGTGTCAGGCGCCGCGCTGACCGGGCTGCTCCGCGGCGAACTCGGATTCACCGGGGTGATCGTCTCCGACGCCCTGGAGATGCGGGCGACCAGGGACATGTTCGGCATTCCGCGGGCCGCGGTGCTGGCGGTGGCGGCAGGCACGGACCTGTTGTGCCTGGGCCGGGACGGCGGCCAGGACGACTACCTCGTGGTCCGCGAGGCGCTCGTCGCGGCGGTCCGCGACGGCACCCTCGGCGGGACGCGGCTGGAAGAGGCCGCCGACCGGGTCGCGCGCCTGCGCGGGGGCCTGGCGCGCACCCGGCTGTCCGGTCCGGCCCGGGCCGGCGCGGTGCCGGGGATCGGCCTGGCCGCGGCCCGGCGGGCGGTGCGTGTCTCGGGGCCGCGGCCGGCGCTGAGCCACCCGGTCATCGTCGAGGTCGAGCCGCGCGAGAACATCGCCGCCGGGCGGTTCGGCTGGGGGCTGGGCCCCTGGGCGCCGGCCGGAAGCGTGCGCCGGGTCAGCGCCCGGGGATCGCGCAACGGCGCCGGGCACGACGCGGCTGACGCCGGAGAGATCCTGGCCGCCGCGTCCGGGCGCTCGCTGGTGGCGGTGGTGCGCGACGCGCACCGGGACCTGGACATGCGATCCCTGGTCGGCGCGCTGCTCGCGGCGCGGCCCGACCTGGTCCTCGTGGAGATGGGCCTGCCGCTGTGGCACCCGCCCGAGGGCACCTCCTACCTGGCCACCTACGGCGCGTCCCGGGCCAGCGCGCACGCCGCCGCCGAAGTCCTCGGCCTGGCGTAGCCGCGCCGGGGCCGTGTCGCCTCGCGAGCGTGCTCCATACATGGCCTCAGCAACCCCACCCGACACTGGCGTCCCGCGTTGCGGAGATGCGTCCATTATCGCGAAGGGTTCTTAGTCTCGGGGCGCCGTCGACAAAAAAAATATTGGTCATACTTTCGAATTCAAGCAGTGGCCAGGACTTCGACAAGTTCCAGTCACCACTTTGTTCTGCGACGCGGCC
>Ga0070708_100002352_pt1 | contig 14632 bp, 11 predicted proteins | sample KBSK5503metaG_FD_65469 | JGI IMG/M metagenome (GOLD analysis project Ga0070708, IMG submission 65469) | Corn, switchgrass and miscanthus rhizosphere microbial communities from Kellogg Biological Station, Michigan, USA - KBS K5-50-3 metaG | ecosystem: Host-associated > Plants > Roots >...
CGCGGACCGGGCGATCCCGGTCGTGGGTCGTGGGCGAGCGACCCTCGGCCAGGCGCTCGAGCCGGTGGCGGCATCGGGGATGAAGCCCCGGCGGCCTCAGCGGGCAACGCACGCTCCGAGACCAGAGCCGACTGGTCAGGCAACGCCAGCTCCGCGAGCGGTTCCCGGCCACCGCCGCCGCCTGTGCCGCGGCGGACGCTCGACGACGGGCCCGTGAGCCCGATCGTTCGGGCGCCATCGACGGCCACCGGCCGACTCGGCCTGGCGCTCCTCGGCTGGCCGCCGCTCGGGCTGGCCGTGGCGAGCGCGGTCGGCGAGTCGACGGGCTGCGGTCGCTTCGCGGCGTCCTGCAACGAGACCTTCTCGCCCGGCACGTGGATCGTCCAGATCGCGATCGTGCTGCTCCTCCTCGCGCTGCCGCGGGTCGCCGCCTGGTCGGCCGTCGGCACGCTCGTGGCCCTGGCCGCCGCGATCCCGACGGCGATCGTCCTCAGCGCGGGTGGCGCCTCGCGCGAGCCCGAGGTCAGCGCATCGATCCTGATGGCGGTCCTCGGCCTCGCGTACGTCGCTGGTGTCGTATGGGCGATTGCCCATCGGGCCTGGCCGATGCGCGGAATCGGCCGCGTACCATGGCGGCGATGAGCCGCCGCCACGACGCGAACGACCTGTCGAGCGCCGCTCAGGAATACCTCCTCGGCCTGCGAGTGATGGCCGGCGACGGGTCGCACGTCAAGGTCGCCCAGGTCGCTCGGCGCCTCGGCGTCTCCACGCAGGCGGCAAGCGAGATGTTCCGGCGGCTCGTCGCCGACGGCCTCGTCCGTCAGGCCGACGGGCGTGACCTGATCCTGACGAATGCCGGTCGCGCCGCGGCGGATGCGATCTTCCGCCGCCATGCCCTGCTCGAGTGGCTCCTGACGTCGGTGATCGGCCTCGGCTGGGCGGAATCGGACGAGGAGGCCGCCCGGCTGCAGGGCGCGCTGTCGCCGCGGGTCGAGGCCCGGCTCGACGAGATGCTGGGACACCCGCCGACCTGTCCGCACGGCAACCCGATCGACGCGGAGACGGCCCGCCAGCGGCCGGCGGGAACGCCGCTCAGCAAGATCGAGGCCGGGACGCGCGCCACGATCTACCGGATCACCGAGGAGGCCGAGGAGGACGCCGGCCTGCTGTCCTACCTCGAGGCGCGGGCCCTGACGCCGGGCGCGGCGATCACGGTGCTCGCCCGGTCAGAGTCGCTCGACTCGTTGACGCTCGAGGGACCGCGCGGTCGGGCCACACTCGGCCTTCGTCCGGCGTCGCTCGTCCACGTGCTCCTCGGCGACGCCGACCCGAGCCTGTTCCATCGCGTTCCGGTTCGGACGAGCAGCCAGCCGACGACGTCGAGGTGACGGCCGGATCGCGTGGGCCGCGGCACGATCGGGGCTCCGCGCACGAGGCCGCGCCGCGCTAGGCTTGGCCCCCATGCCCGACCCCACCATCCGCGTCCGGATCGCGCCGAGTCCCACCGGGCCGCTCCACATCGGCACGGCGCGGACCGCCCTGTTCAACTTCCTCTTCGCCCGCCACGTCGGTGGGACGTTCGTCTTCCGCCTCGAGGACACGGATGTCGCCCGGGGCACTGACGCGTACGAGCGCGACATTCTCGAAGGCCTCGACTGGCTCGGTATCGCCTGGGACGAGGGGCCGGATGCCCGCGGCGGCGACGATCGCGGCCCGTTCGCCCCGTACCGCCAGATGCAGCGCCTCCCGCGCTATCGCGAGGCGGCGGAACGGCTCCTGGCCGCGGACCTCGCCTATCCCTGCTACTGCACCCCGGCGGAGCTCGCCGCTGACCGGGCGGCCCAGGAGGCCGCGAAGCAGCCGCCGCGCTATGTGGGTCGGTGCGCGCGGCTGACCCCCGATGAGCGCGCCGCCCGCGAAGCCGAGGGCCGCCGGCCGGTCGTTCGGTTCCGCGTCCGGCCTGGCGTCGTCGGCTGGAACGACCTGGTCCGCGACCGCATCGAGATCGACACGTTCAACCTGGGGGGCGACTTCGTCATCCTCCGGGCCGATGGCACGCCCCTCTACCACTTCACCGTCGTCGTCGACGATGCGGCGATGGAGATCAGCCACGTGATCCGCGGTGAGGACCACGTCGGCAACACGCCGAAGCACATCCTCCTGTTCGAGGCGCTCGGCCATCCCGTGCCCGAGTTCGCTCACCTGCCGCTCATCCTCAATCCCGACGGCACGAAGATGAGCAAGCGCAAGAGCCAGACTGCGGTCAGCGACTACCGGGCCGAGGGGTTCGTCCACGAGGGCCTCGTGAACTATCTCTCCTATCTCGGCTGGAGCCCGGGCACCGAGGAGGATGTGCTGCCGCTCGAGGAGATCGTGACCCGGTTCGAGCTGGGCAAGGTCCACAAAGGCGGCGCGAAGTTCGATCGAGACCGGCTCGAGTGGCTGAACGGCCAGTGGATCCGGCGCCTCGATCCCGACGACCTGATGGACCGGCTGCGGCCGTTCCTCCAGGCCGCGGTCGACGACGGCCGGATCGACCGGGTGCCGGGCGACGAGGAGCTGCGGCCGCTCCTTCCGATCATCCAGGAGCGGCTGCCGACCCTGGCCGCGATCGTCGATCTCGCAGGCTTCCTCTGGACCGACGATCTCCGCCTCGACCCGGGGGTGCTCGTTCCGAAGCGCTGGGACGCGGCGACGACGCACCAGGGCCTGACCGCGGCCCGCGCCGTGCTGGCCGCCCGCGATGCCGTCAGCTGGGAGGCGGACGAGCTCGAGCCGCCGCTCCGAGAGCTCGTGGAGCGGCACGGCTGGAAGGCCGGCGATCTGTTCATGGCCATCCGTGTCGCCGTCACGGGTCGGACGGCGACTCCGCCGTTGTTCGACACGCTGGTCGCTCTCGGTCGCGATCGCACGCTGGCCCGGATCGATGCCGCGATCGAGGCGCTTGGCGCCGGCCGACCGGCCTGACTGGAGCCGGCCGACGGGCCTGACTGGCGGCCATGTCGGGCTGCGGCGCAGCGAAGGCCGTCAGCCCGTACGCGCTCCGGCTCAGCGCCAGAGCTGGCCATACGGGTGCTCGCCAACGAGCAGCCGGCCCTCGGCAAACCGCTCCAGCGAATAGGCCGAGATGTCGGCGGTCGTCGTCCGGCCGTCCAGGATCAGCTCGGCGAGGCAGGCGCCGACCGCGGGCGCGGTCTTGAACCCGGTCCCCGAGAAGCCACAGGCGAGATAGAACCCATCCGGCCCGGCTCGGCCCAGGATCGCACGTTGGTCCGGCGTGATCCCGTCCTGCCCGCCGTGCGCGGTCCGGAGCGTGCCGTCGGCCATCCACGGCACCCGAACGCAGAGGCGCGCCACCATCTCCTCGAGCTCCGTCGGGGTCAGCGACGCCAGGGGCCGATCCGGCGATCCACCGAGCTCGTTCCCGGTCTCGAGCCCGACGAGCATCATCTCGCCGCCCTCGGGCCGGAAGTACACCTGGTTGATCTCATCGATCACGATCGGGAATGCCGGCCCGTGACCGCTCGGCAGGCCGAAGAACGCCGTCGAGTGGCGCCAGGGCTGGACGGGGATCTCCAATCCGACGGTCGTCGCGAGCTCGGCCGACCATGCTCCTGCGACGTCCACGACGACCGGCGAGGCGAACGGGCCGCGGTCGGTTTGAACGCCCGCGACGCGCCCACCCTGGACGAGCACCGAATCGACCCGGCAGCCGGGCACGACGCGCGCGCCGTTCGAGCGGGCGGCTGCGAGGAACCCCGCCGCCGTCCCGTACGGGTCCGCATATCCCGAGCCCGCCTCGTAGGCGGCGACGGTCACGTCGTCGGTCGTCGCGCCGGGGACGAGGCCGGCCACGTCGGCCGGACCGACGACCCGGGCGTCGATGCCGAGTCCCTGTTGCATCGCCACGTTGGCTCGGAGATTCGCGGCGAGTTCGGGTGGGACGAGCTGGAGATAGCCCGTCCGGACGAACCCGCAGTCGCCGGCGCCGACCAGGTCGGACCAGTCCCGAAAGTACGGGAACGACGTCCAGGCGAGCCGCGACTCGCTCTCGAGGTCGTAGTGCATCCGGACGAAGCCGGAGGAGCGCCCGGTCGCCCCGGCACCGATCGCTCCGCGCTCGACGACGAGGACGCTCGCCCTACGCCGCGCGAGGTGGAACGCGAGGCTTGCGCCCTGGACGCCGGCGCCGACGATGATCACCTCGGCCGTCTCGATCATCGCGTCATCTTGAACGGCGGCGTCCCGGATCGCACGACGGCCAACCCGGCCCGAGAGGTCCCGCCGCCCGGTCATCGCTTCGAAACCGGCCGTTAACACGCGTCGCTACGATGAGCGGCGAATGGCACGAACGATCCTGGTCGTCGAGGACGAGACGACCCTCCGAGAGACGCTGGTCGACGCCCTCGAGGTCGAGGGATTCCGGGTCATCGCGGCAGCCGACGGCCGAGAGGCATTGACCCGGTTCCGGGCCGAGCGACCCGACCTCGTCCTGCTCGACCTGATGCTTCCCGAGCTATCCGGCATCGAGGTCTGCCGGATCATCCGCGCGGAATCCGCCGTGCCGATCGTGATGCTCACCGCCAAGGACTCGGAGCTCGACAAGGTCGTCGGCCTCGAGCTCGGCGCCGACGATTACGTGACGAAGCCGTTCAGCCTGCGAGAGCTGTCGGCGCGGATCCGCGGGCTGTTCCGGCGCTCCGAGCAGTCGGTCGGCGGCGATGCGATGCCGGCCATCGTCGACCTCGGACGGGTCCAGGTCGATCTCGCCGGCCACCGCCTGCTCCGCGACGGCAAGGCCGTCGCGATCAAGCCGAAGGCGTTCGAGCTGCTCACCTTCCTGCTGCGCCATCCGGGCCAGGCGTTCACGCGGGACCAGCTGCTCGAGCACGTCTGGGGCTACGACTACGCCGGCGAGACCCGGACCGTCGATGTCCATGTCCATTGGCTGCGCTCGACACTCGAGGACGATGCGGCCGCCCCGCGCTTCATCCACACGGTTCGCGGCGTGGGCTACGTGTTCCGGCGGCCCGCCTGAGGGCGCGCGGTCATTCATTCGCATCGATTTCGCGCCGCTCTCGATGTTGACCAGGTGGACATCGATCGTTCATGAACGCCCCCGACGCTGCCGCCATGTCGATCGTCACGCGTCGTGGCCGGGTCCTGGCCGAGCCCCGACGACGACCGCTCGGCTTCGAACGGCCGGTCGAGCCCGAGTCGCCCCGAGACGTCGGTCGAGACCTGTCGAAGATCGCGCTCGATATCGTCGTCCGCTCACTCGATCCGGTGACGATCCCGCCGCGCTGGTCGACACGCGCGTTCGGTCGCGAGGTGGCGCTCGTCCGGGCGCAGCTGGCCCCGGTCCACTCGCGGCACGTCCTCGCTGACTCGTTCCGGCGCGAGGCCGCGGTGGCCGCGACCGCGACGCCGCTGTCCATCGACCCGCCCGAGCCGCCCGGCCCGGTTCGCGTCGCCTACGCCATCCGCTGGCTCGAGCTCGGCGACAACCGGATCCGCCCGAGCTGGGAGGACTGGACCGGACAGGCCGCCAACCCGTCGGCCGACGTCCGCCTGACAGCCGCTCAGAGGAACGGGGCGATCACGACGTAGGCGAGAGCGGCGACGATCGCCGAGGCGGGGATCGTCAGGACCCACGCAATCACGATGTTGCGCGCCACGCCCCAGCGGACCGCGGACAGCCGATCGCTGGCGCCGACGCCGATGATCGCGCTCGAGATGACATGCGTGGTGGAGACCGGCATCCCGAACTGCGAGGCACCGAGGATGATGGTCGCCGCGGTCGTCTCCGCGGCGAAGCCGTGCACCGGGTCGAGCTTCACGACACGCTGGCCCATCGTCCGGATGATTCGCCAGCCGCCGGCCGCGGTGCCAAACGAGATCGCGCTCGCAGCCAGGACGATGACCCACAGCGGGACCTTCGCGTCGGGCGGCAGGATCCCCGCCGAGATCAGGGCGAGCGTCATGATCCCCATCGTCTTCTGGGCGTCGTTGGAGCCGTGGCTGAACGCCATGAACGCGGCCGACAGGACCTGGAGCCGGCGGAACCGCTCGTTGATCCGGCGCGGATTTGCCCGCTGGAAGAGGTTGAGCAGGATCACCATCAGGAGGAAGCCGCCGATCACGCCGGCGATCGGCGAACCCGCCAGCGGCAGGATGACCTTGCCCACGACGCCGTCGACGATGATGGCGGACGTTCCGACCGCCACGATCACGGCGCCGAGCAGGCCGCCGATCAGGGCGTGACTCGACGAGCTCGGGATGCCGAGCCGCCAGGTGATGAGGTTCCAGATCGAGGCCCCGATCAGGGCGGCGGCGACGATCGTCTGACCCGTCGAGCCGCCCGGCGGGGTCGCGAGCCCGGACGAGATCGTCTTTGCGACGGCCGTCCCGGTCAGCGCGCCGACGAAGTTGGCCGCGGCCGACATCAGGATCGCGTGCTCGGGTCGAAGCGCGCGGGTCGAGACGGACGTCGCGATCGCGTTGGCGGTGTCGTGGAAGCCGTTGATGTAGTCGAAGACGACGGCCAGCGCGATGACGGCGAGGAGCAGTGGGGTCAGGTTCTCCGGCACGGCCGGAACGGTAGCAGGACCAGATCGTGCCGAGTGACCACCGCCGGTATCCTTCGCCGATGCGCCTGTCCCACCTGTTCTTCGCAACCCTTCGCGACGACCCGGCCGATGCCGAGATGGCATCGCACCGCCTCCTTCTGCGGGCCGGTTACGTCCGCCAGCTGGGCTCCGGGATCTACTCCCTCCTGCCCCTCGGGAAGCGGGTCAACGATCGCGTCGAGCAGATCATCCGAGAGGAGCAGAACCGGATCGGCGGCCAGGAGATGGAGATGCCGGTCGTCCATCCGGCCGACGTCTGGCGGGCGAGCGGCCGCTACGACGCGATCGGGCAGGAGCTGACCCGGTTCAAGGACCGCAACGGGCGGGACATGGTCCTCGCGATGACCCACGAAGAGGTCGTCGGGATCCTCCTGGCGGACATCGTCAAGTCCTACCGCCAGCTGCCGATGCAGGTCTACCACTTCCAGACGAAGTGGCGGGACGAGCCGCGCGCCCGCGGCGGCCTGATCCGCGTCCGCGAGTTCGTCATGAAGGACGCCTACAGCTGCGACCGGGACTTCGATGGTCTCGATGTCAGCTACCAGGCACAGCACGACGCCTACGTCCGCACGTTCGAGCGCCTCGGCCTGAAGACGATCGCGGTCGCGTCTGATGTCGGCATCATGGGCGGCTCGCAGGCCCACGAGTTCATGGTGCTGAACCCGGCCGGCGAGGACGTCCTCGTCCTGTGCGAGGCCTGCGGCTACGCCGCGAACCGTCAGGTCGCCCGGATCCCGCGGCCCGACCCCGCGCCAGAGGAGCCGCTGCCCCTCGAAGAGGTCGCCACGCCCGGAACGACGACGATCGCCAAGCTTGCGGCGTTCCTCGACGTGCCCGCATCGCGGACCGCGAAGGCCGCATTCTTCGTGACGGGCGACGGACGCCTCGTGACGGCGATCGTCCGCGGCGATCACGAGGTCAACGAGACGAAGCTCGCGAACGCGGTGGGCTCGACGACCGGCCTCCGACCGGCGACGGTGGAGGAGATCAAGGCGGTCGGGATGGAGCCGGGCTACGGGTCACCGATCGGCGCCCATGACACGGTGGCCGTCGTCGATGAGCTCGTCGCCCGCTCGCCGAATCTCGTGGCCGGGGCGAACCGCGAGGGTTTCCACTATCGGAACGTCAACGTCGGGCGCGACTTCACGCCGGACGTGACCGCCGACATCACCAACGCCCAGGAAGGCGACCCCTGCCCAGACTGCGACGACACGGTCGTCCTCCGCAACGGGATCGAGGTCGGCAATATCTTCAAGCTCGGAACGAAGTTCGCCGATGCGGCCGGGGCGACGTACCTCGGCGAGGACGGCCGGGAGCACCCGATCGTCATGGGCTCCTACGGGATCGGGGTCGGGCGGAACGTGGCCTGCGTCGTCGAGGACCACCACGACGAGAAGGGAATTGTCTGGCCGGAGGAGGTCGCGCCGTTCGCCGCGCACCTCGTCGCGATCGGGGCGAACAAGGATCCGAGCGTCGCGTCGACGGCGGAGCGGCTGCATGCGGTCGGCGAGGCGTCCGGCTACTGGCGGGAGATCCTCTACGACGATCGCGACGAATCGCCCGGCGTCAAGTTCACAGACGCCGAGCTGCTCGGGATGCCGTGGATCCTGACCGTCTCGCCACGGTCGCTCGCGGCGGGCGGCATCGAGGTCACGAACCGGGCGACCGGCGAGCGTTCGACGCGCTCGGTCGAGGATGTCGAGGCGCTGATCCGCGGGAGCTGACCGCGCTGCCCCGGCCGGGCTCCCGACCCCGGCTAGCATGACCGGGCCATGCCGCACCGCCCGATGCTCCCGTCGGACGACCTCTATGCCCGGCTCGAGCTGCCGTTCGACGCCAGCTTCGAGGCGGTCGAGGTCGCCTGGCGGGCGCTCCTCAAGCGGCACCACCCCGACGTCGCCGGGGGCGGCCCCGAATCCGTCGATCGGGCGAAGCGGATCAACGTCGCCCACGACTGGCTGTCCGATCCGGACCTTCGCGCCCGCTACGATCGCGAGCGCCGTCCATCGATGGCGCGTCGAGGCGGGGCTCATCCGATCCCTGCGTCGCGAACCGGGCGCGAGCCTCGAACCACAGCCGCCCGCTCCTCGCGACCCGTCCGGCGAAGGCCGGCAGACCTCGAGGAGGCGCTCGCTCGGCACCTCGACCGGATCGAGCGGCTCACCCGGGACGAGCTCGACCGGCTGAGCCTCGCGGAGTCGCCACCCGTCGCGTTCGTGGCGTCGATCGCGCGGTTCCTCTCCCCCGACCGGCTTGCGGCCCTCGACGCGGTGGAGCGCCGCGTGCACGAGCGCCTGCCGCGGGCGGTCCGCTGGAACGCCGTCGTCCGGGACGCGTCCGTTGGCTACGCCCAGGAGCTCGTCCTCGGCCCCTTCCTCGATGAGCACCTGACGGCGCCGTTCCGGGATCGGGTTCGGGAACGCTTGACCCGTGGCTGGAGCGCAGCGGTCGATCAGCCGCGCTATGGGCCAAACGGCGCGGCGGTCGCGACGGTCATCGGGAAGCTCCAGGTCATTCCGGCCGCCGAGCTCCGAACGATCGCCGCCGCCGCGGCCGCGGAAGGGTCTGGCCGATCCGGTCCGACGTGGCCGAAGGGCCTCCGTCCCGACGAGGATGACGCGCTGCGCGTGTCGTCGGAACTGGCGCGTCGCGACGCCGTGGCCGCGCTCCCAGCGCCGATCCCGGCGGCCGCGCGCCGCTCGCTGGAGCGTGCGATCCATGCCCTCGTGCTTCGACACGCCTTCCCGCCAGCGACGTTCCAGGAGATGCTCGGACCATGGCGGCCGGTCTTCGGCGTCGGTCGGCCCGGCTCCCCGCGCGCCACCGTCCGAAGCGATCGCCGCCCACGCGGCTGATCGGCGGAGGGTTTGGATCGGTCGAATGCTCGGTGAAGCAGCGCGCCGTGATCCCGCTTGCCCGGGGTTCGGTCGGCGGGCGACCGCCGCACGATCGGCCGCCGTCGGATAGACTCCGCGTCTCGTGTTCGATGGGCGCTCCGGTCGGCGCCCGGTCAACACCGGGGCTCTCGCCCCGGTCGAAACCCTGATCCCGATCCAACCGTGCCCTGACCGGGCCCCGCCGCCGGGCGGGAGGGCCCCCGTCAGGAGTCACGTCTCCCCATGTCCTTCGATACCCTTGGGCTCACGCCCGAGCTGCTCCGCGCCGTCGCGGACCAGGGCTACACCGAGCCCACCCCCGTCCAGCGCGAGGCGATCCCGCTCATCCTCGCCGGCCGCGACCTGCTCGCCGGCGCCCAGACCGGCACCGGCAAGACCGCGGCGTTCGTCCTGCCCCTGCTCCAACGCCTCAACGGCGCTCGAACGCCTGGCTGGCAGGCTGCAGACGCCGATGCGCGCAATGGCCGCAGCGGCCCGCGCCCGCCGATCCAGGCCCTCGTCCTCACCCCGACCCGCGAGCTCGCCCTCCAGGTCGAGCAGAGCGTCCGGACCTACGGTGCCCATCGCCGGATCCGTTCGGTCGCGATCTACGGTGGCGTCGGCTTCGAGCCGCAGGTGCGCGCGCTCCGCGCGGGCCCAGGGATCGTCGTTGCGACGCCCGGCCGGCTGCTCGACCACGCTGGCCAGGGCACGATCGACCTGTCGCACGTCGAGGTTCTCATCCTCGACGAGGCGGACCGGATGCTCGACATGGGCTTCATCCGCGACATCCGCCGGATCATCGAGCTGCTGCCCCATGAGCGCCAGAACCTGATGTTCTCGGCGACCTTCTCGAACGACATCCGATCGCTTGCGAACGGAATCCTCCGCAACCCGGCGACCGTCCAGGTCACCCCGCGCAACACGCCGACCGCGCTCGTCACGCAGATCGTCCATCCGGTCGACCGCGAGCGAAAGCGGGAGCTGCTCAGTCACCTCATCCGGACGGGCCGGATCGAGCAGGCGCTCGTCTTCACCCGCACGAAGCACGGCGCCAACCGGCTCGCCGAGCAGGTCGCCCGGGACGGGATCAGGGCCACGGCGATCCACGGCAACAAGAGCCAGGGCCAGCGGGTCCGCGCCCTGGACGACTTCAAGGCCGGCCGCGCGACCATCCTGGTCGCAACCGAAGTCGCCTCGCGGGGTCTCGACATCGAGGAGCTCCCCCACGTCGTCAACTTCGAGCTGCCGATGGTCGCCGAGGACTATGTCCACCGGATCGGCCGAACCGGCCGCGCCGGCAGCACGGGCGACGCGATCTCGCTCGTCTGCGTCGACGAGGCGCCGCTGCTCCGTGACATCGAACGCCTCCTCGGCCGGTCGATCCCGACCGAAGTGATCCCGGGCTTCGCGCCCGACCGCTCGATCCGGCCTGAGCCGATCCGCCAGCGCTCCCAGGGCGGCGGTCGCCCGCAGCCGGGCCGATACGCGCCAATGGGCGAGGCCGTCCGACGTCCCGGCGGGTTCCGGCCGGCACCGATCGCGGCCGCCGGCCACAGGCCCGGTCGCTCCGAGCCCGGATGGCAGCGGCCGCACACGCCGGGCCGGGGCACCGGCGACAAACCCGTCTTCGCCGGCCCTCGCCATGGCGGCCGGAGCGGCGCTGAATCCGGTGGTCCACGGCCCGTCGGCATCGGCAACGGCGCACCCGCGCGTAGGTTCCGCCCCGACGCCGGGCCCGGCCATCGCGACGACGGACGACGGCCCAATGGTCATCGTCCGAACGCGGCTCGCCCGAACGGACCCCATCCCGCCAGGACCGACGGCCGGCGACCCGACCAGGGAGGGAACCGAAGCGGGTCGACCCGGCCGTTCGTCGCCCTGCCGGGTGAGCGCCTCGCTCGCCGCTCCGACGAGGGCTGACCGACGGCCGCGCCGCGGCATGTATCCTGCGGCCCGGGACTCGGCCGACCGTCGGGCCGGGCAGGGGAGTCAAGCGGAGGACCGTGGACGCCCGGATCCTGCTCGTCGAGGATGACCCGTCGATTCGTGAGGTGACCGCGATCGGGCTGAGCGCGGCCGGATTCGCCGCGACGACCGCCGCCGACGGCGTCGAGGGCCTCGAACGATTCCGGAGCGATCCGTTCGACCTGGTGCTCCTGGACGTCATGCTGCCGCGGCTCGACGGCTACGAGGTCTGCCGCCAGATCCGCCGGACCTCGACCGTGCCGGTCGTCATGCTGACCGCTCGAGCCGACACGATGGATGTGATCGTCGGCCTCGAGGCGGGTGCCGACGACTATGTTCGCAAGCCCTTCGAGCTGCCCGAACTCATCGCCCGCGTCCGGGCCGCCCTCCGGCGGGCCGGTCGCCTGCCGGACGAGACGGATCGGCTCCTGCACGGCCCGCTCGCCATCGACGTCGGCGGTCGCTCGGTCAGCCGCGATGGCATCGACATCCCAGTGACCCGGACCGAGTTCGACCTGCTCCTCGAGCTCGTCCGGCATCCCGGCCAGGTCCTCAGCCGCGACACGCTGCTCGACCGCGTGTGGGGCTACGACTACCTCGGCGACTCGCGGCTCGTCGACGTTGCGGTCCAGCGGCTCCGGGCCAAGATCGAGACGGATCCAGCGGCCCCCGAGCTCGTCGTCACCGTCCGCGGCGCGGGTTACAAGGCGGCTCGATGACCCCGTTGCCGCGATGACGCCGTTGGCGCGATGATCCGCGGCGTCCGAGCCCGTCTGACTGCGACGATCGTCGCCCTCGTCGTCCTGACGGCGGCGGTCCTCGGGATCGGCTCGTACCTCTTCGTCGACGCTCGGCTCCACAGCCAGGCCCTCGACGATGCCCGCGACCAGGCTCGGTTCGACCTGTCCGTGCTCACGCCGCCCCGTCTCGGGCCCACCCCGACCGAGGACGATCTGGCGAAGCTCGCTCAGTCATTCCAGTCGAGACGGCTGGAGACCATCATCGATGCCGGGCCGTCGCCGCCATACACGTCCACGAGCAGCCTGGCGGGCGTGCTCTCGACCTTGCCGGCGGAGATGCGCACCTTCATCGCCCAGGGCCAGATCGCGTATGCATGGGTCCCGATCGCTGGCGTGCCCAGCCTGGTCGTCGGAGGTCCGTCGGGTGGGACCGGCCCTGCCATCTATTTCGTTCGGAACGAGAGCACGCTCGAGGCGACTCTCGATCAGCTCCGGCTCGCTCTCGGCGTCGGGGCGCTCGTCCTCGCCGCCCTGGCCATCCTCGCCGCGCGATTCCTCGCGCAGGGCGTCCTCGCGCCGGTCGAGGCCGCTGCCGATGCCGCCGAACGGATCAAGCGCGGCGACCGCTCCGCACGCCTCCCGGTCACGTCCGATGACGCGTTCGGGATGCTCGCCGACCAGTTCAACCGGATGGCCGCTGCGCTCGACGACACGATCGGCCGCCTCGAGACGGCCCAGGACCAGAATCGCCGCTTCGTCGCCGACGTCTCGCATGAGCTCCGGACCCCCGTCGGCGCGCTCGTCGCCGAGGCGTCGATCCTGCGCGACCACCTCGGCGACCTGCCCGAGGCGTCGCGGCGGGCCGGCGAGCTGATCGTCGCGGACATCGGACGGCTGCGGGTGCTCGTGGAGGAGCTCATGGAGCTCAGCCGCTTCGATGCTGAGACGGAGGAGGTCCAGCTCCGGCAGGTCGATCTGAGGCGGCTCGTCCGGGACGTCGTCGCCGCCCGCTATCCGGACGCGGTCCTCGAGCTTCCGGACGATCGCATCGTCCTCGAGACGGATCCGCGTCGCCTCGAGCGAGTTCTCGCCAATCTCCTCGGCAACGCCCGCGAGCACGCTCCGGGCGCCCTTGTCGTCGTCCGGCTCCGGGCCGCCCTCGACCACGTCTCGATCACGGTCGCCGACCGCGGCCCGGGCGTGCCCGCCGACCGCCTCGACCGGATTTTCGATCGCTTCTTCATGGCCGATCCGTCGCGTCGCGGCGGCAGCGGCCTCGGCCTCGCGATCGCCGCCGAGCATGCCGAGCTGCTCGGCGGACGGCTCCGCGCCCGCAATCGCGACGGCGGCGGACTGGCGATCGAGCTCGACCTTCCTGTGACGGGATCGTTACGCGACGGCGATGTTGCCGCGACCGACGGGGAGGACCGTGAGCGTCGATGACCCACCTAGCGGAGCGCCCACCATGCTGATCTCACCGTCACGCCGTCTCGTCACCGTCCTCCTTGCCGTCACTGCGCTGATCGGCGCCTGCAACGCCGCAACGGGGCCGCTCGGCAGCGTCCCACCGGCCTCCACCGGACCGGAGCCGTCCGTCGATCTCGGCAGCCCGGACGTGACCCCGTCCGCCGCGCCGAGCGACCAGCCCTCGCTCGAGCCATCCGGCTCGACGAGCAGTCCCTCGCCGAGCGCTTCGCCGACAGGGACCACGATCCTGCGGACGTATTTCTGGCTCGGCGGCCAGCAACGGAGCGCCGGTCTCGTCGCGGTTCTCCGAACCGTCCCTGGCACGAAGTCCGTCGCGACGGCCGCAATGAACGCCCTCCTGGCCGGCCCGACCGCGACCGAGAGCGGCGACCGGATGATCTCCACCGCCGTGCCCGTCGGCTCCCAGCTCCTCGGGCTCACGATCAAGGATGGTGTCGCGACGGTCGACCTCTCGAGCGAGTTCGAGTCCGGCGGCGGCAGTGTGTCGGTGCTCACCCGGCTCGGACAGGTCGTCTACACGCTCACCCAGTTCCCATCGGTGAAGACGGTCCTGTTCCTGATCGAGGGCCAGCCGGCCAACGTCTTCAGCAGCCAGGGGATCGTCCTCGACAAGCCGGTCGGTCGATCCGACTACGTTCAGCTGCTGCCGGCGATCTGGGTCGATCGGCCCGCCTTCGGCGCCGCGATCGGGAACCCGGCCCACGTCACGGGCTCCGCCGACGAGTTCGAGGCGACGTTCCGCGTGGCGATCCTCGATGGCAACGGCAAGGTCCTCGCCGACCAGCAGGTCATGGCGACCTGCGGGAGCGGCTGCCGCGGCACGTTCGACGTCACGATCGCCTACGCCGTGTCGAAGGCCCAGTACGGGACGCTGCGCGCGTACAACCCGTCGGCCAAGGACGGGACGCCGGAGGACATTCGCGACTACCGC
>Ga0070708_100002353_pt1 | contig 14630 bp, 12 predicted proteins | sample KBSK5503metaG_FD_65469 | JGI IMG/M metagenome (GOLD analysis project Ga0070708, IMG submission 65469) | Corn, switchgrass and miscanthus rhizosphere microbial communities from Kellogg Biological Station, Michigan, USA - KBS K5-50-3 metaG | ecosystem: Host-associated > Plants > Roots >...
GCGATTACACCTTTGCCGTACGCGATGGCGACAAACTGGTGAATATTGGCAAAGCTTACTCAGGACTGACAGACATCGAAATTGCCGAGATGACCAAATGGTTCCTGGAGCACACGATTGAAGATCAGGGCTTTCGGCTGCTGGTGGAGCCGAAGACCATGCTGGAAGTAGCCTTTAACAACATGATGCGCTCCGACCGTCACGAGAGCGGCTACGCACTGCGGTTTCCTAGAATTGTGAGATTGCGCCCAGACAAGCTGCCGGAAGAAGCGGACACTATCGAGAGGGCAAAGGAGATTTACGAGAAGCAAAGCAAGAATTGACGGATTGCCGGCAAATCCGCAAATCCGACAATTCCTCAGTGCTTATGATGATGCTCTTCTTCCGCCACCGGAATCACGCACCCATGCGCCACTTCGCAATCCACATTCTCGAACTGGATGGTCGTGTGGTTGATGTGAAATTCATGGCGCAGACGTTCCTTTACATCGCGCAGAATGCGTTCGCTAACGGATGGCGGAATGTCGGCGATGGAAATGTGGCAGGAGAGCGCACGGGTCTCCGAACCAATGTTCCATACGTGCAGGTCGTGAACATCGTTCACTCCGTCGATCTTGCGCATTGCGGCTTCGACCAGCTCCAGTTTGACACCCCGCGGCGTGCCTTCGAGGAGGATGTTGAGGGTCTCACGCACGATGCCGAATCCCGACCAAAGGATGAGGACACCGATCGCCACGGAAAGCGCCGGATCGATCCAGTATCTGCCCGTGGCCATGATAATCCAACCGCCCACGATCACCGCTCCGGTCGAAAGTGTGTCGCCGATTTCGTGCAGCAACGCACTGCGGATGTTGACGTCGCTCCCGGCGCGGTAAAGCAGCAGCGCGATCACTCCGTTCATTACCACTCCGGCGGCGGCTACGCCGATCATGACGCCCGCCTGCACCTGCTGTGGGTTCTGCAACCGGCGGAACGCTTCATAGAAAATGAAACCCGAGACCGCGACCAGCGAGACCGCATTGACCAGAGCCGCCAGCACGCCGGCCCGGTGATAACCGTAAGTCTTGGTGGAACTAGGCGGGCGGGACTGCAGGTAAACCGCCGTCAGCGAAAGCAACAACGCAAAAAAGTCCGAGAGATTGTGCCCGGCCTCGGACAGCAGCGCCAGCGAGTGGGCGCGAATGCCGGCCACCACCAGCAGCACAATGTAGGCGGCGGTTACGACCAGCGAAACCCGCAGGACCCGTGAAGTCCTTTCGCCTCCGCCATGGCTGGCATGCATGTGCATCAATCCAGTTTAAGACGACAGGGAGCTGGCTTCAAGGCAGCCTCTCTGCTCGTAGTCAGGAGCTGCCGTTTCCGTTGGTATTGCAGACCTTGAACAGGCGTGCTGCAGGTTGTACTGGCTGTCCGGTGCGGCTCTTCATGAAAGCATGCTGGATGCGGTCGGTTAGCATGCCATTGTCTCGCATGACGAATTGATCGTGACGGTTGGCGCCGATCTCTGTCTGGCGCCGCTGCCTGCTCGCATATGTCGCAGCCGTGATCGGCGGTGGATTCGCGCTGGTCCTGCAGTACGCCGGCACAGCCAGGCCATGCACTACAATGCTTCGTCGTTGCCGAAGCCGTCGCCTTCTGCTGTAGAGCGAACAATCGAGGAAGCGGCGGCCTAGAGGTGTAGGGACGCAGCTTGCTGCGTCTCAATCCGGTGGGCGAGAAGACGAAGCAAAATACGTCTTTACGATTATGAGTGCTCGAGAACATAACTTCTGGTTGACGACAGCAAAGATGCCGGGGACTGATCCCTCGCGTCCGCTACCCGAGATGGTCGACGTGGCCGTGATTGGGGCTGGGTTCACCGGCCTCTCCGTGGCCCGGACCTTGGGGAAACGGGCAGCGACTGTTGCCGTACTGGAGGCGGAAACCGTCGGATGGGGCGCCAGTTCACGCAATGGCGGTATGGTGCTCACCGGGCTCAAGCTGGGCGTGAACAAACTGATCTCTATGTACGGCCGCGAGCGTACGCAGCGCATGTATGCCGCATCAGTGGCATCGATGGATTGCGTCGAGCAACTGGTCCGCGAGGAAAATATCGACTGCGATTTTTCCCGCTGCGGACATCTCGAAGTTGCCTGCAAGCAAAAGCATTTCGACGACTACGCCCGCCAGGTGGAAGTGATCGCACGCGAGTTCAACCACCAGTTGCGCATTGTTCCACGCAGCGAATTGCAATCCGAAATCGGATCGTCGATCTACTACGGCGGCATGGTGGATGAAGTCAGCGCCGGTCTTAATCCGGCGCGATACGTGGCTGGACTGGCACGCGCGACGGCAAAGGCAGGCGCGGCGATCTTTGAAGGAACGAGAGTGGAAAAGATCGAGCGCGAAAAGCGGCAGGGGGCGCAAGGCTGGCGCGTGACGACATCCCGCGGTGCTCTCTGGGCACGCGATGTGTTCGCCGGCACCAGCGGCTATACCGGCGCGGCCACTCCTACGCTTCAGAAAAAGATTATTCCCCTCGGCTCCTACATCATCACCACGGAAGTCCTGCCGGAAGCGCTGGCACGCGAGTTAAGCCCGCGCAATCGCATGATTTACGACTCCAAGAACTATCTCTACTACTACCGGCTCACTCCCGACAATCGCATGCTCTTCGGCGGGCGGGCGGCGTTCTTCCCCGAAACCGCGGATTCGATCCGCAAGAGCGCGAAAATTTTGCGGCGGGGTATGATCCACGTTTACCCACAGCTGCGCGATGTGAAAGTCGAATACGTCTGGGGCGGAACTCTGGATTTCGCCTTCGACATCATGCCGCACGCCGGCCAGATAGATCACATCTACTACGCGTTGGGATATGCGGGACACGGCGTCGCCATGGCAACCTGGCAGGGCCAGAAGATGGCCGAGCTGATTGCCGGAGAGAAGCCGGAGAATCCTTTCGTGGATATTCCGTTTCCGGGCGCGCCGCTGGGGCTGTACAACGGGAAGCCCTGGTTCCTGCCGTTTGCCGGGGCGTGGTACAAGGTTTTGGATTGGGTGAGTTGAGGCGGAAAATCGACATGGTGTTCCGCGGGGAACATTTTGTGACTTCATAATTGTGTGCATAGAGATGTATGATCTTGTTTCTCCTGTCGGAGTTAGCGGGATTGGGCGTGGGGAACTGTCGGCACACCCGCCCTTTCGCTAAGGACGCGGTACCCTCAGGGGTAGGCTCCCTGCTCAAAGGGTAGGTCCCTAGGATGCCCTCCAGCTGCCCGAATCACAATTTCTGTAGCGATGCGGGAAGCCGCGAGGCCAGCGAATATTCGCCCGGGCCGGTGAAGAGGAACGCTATAGCCAGGAGCAATTGCGTGAGCGCGTACTCCGCGCCACCGTTGCTAACGTCGAAGCCGTGCGGCAGATGAACCAGAAAAATCGCGCCTAGCATAACGGCGATAATGCATACCGCTCCGAGGCGAAACAGAACACCCGTCAGGACGGCGAGCCCTCCGGCAAACTGCGCCAGTCCCACCAGGTACGCGAGAACGACCGGCCATTGATGCCCGGCGGCAAACTGCTGGGGTCCGGGACCTCCGAAGGCTCCGAACAAAATCCCGCTCCCGTGATAAAGGAATGCCATGGCGCTAGCGATGCGAAGGATAAGAAGGGCCGCGCTGAACTGCGGCGGCCCCGGAGCGTTCGCTGAAGAGAGTGAGTCCATTTTCAGCCGTCCTTTCATCGTTTCATGGATGTGGAACCGAACTGAATCCGTTCCCTGCCGTCTCCTATTTGACAATGGCAACTCACTGTTCCCTTGAAATAAGAGTGGAACCGAGTTGTTCGGAAAAGCCGTCGATTCGCTAGGATTGTAGAACGTAAAGTCGAGCCAGTCGCGGCAAAGATTAGAATTAGCATTTCTTCTTAACCCAGCCTGAATGGAAGGCCCAAGATGATTGCACGAATCTGGCACGGGTACGCGAAACCTGAGAATGCCGACGCCTATGAAGCCATGCTCAAGCCTGAGGTCCTGCCCGGAATCAGCCGCGTAAAAGGATACCGGGGGAGCTACTTTTTGCGGCGCGAGCACGGTTCAGAAGTGGAGTTCATCACCATCCTGCTGTGGGAATCGCTGGAGGCAATCCGCAATTTCGCTGGTCCGAACTATGAAGTAGCGGTCGTCCCCCCGGAGCGGCGCAAGGTTCTGTCACGTTTTGATGAGCGCGCCAGCCATTATGAAGTGATTCTGAGCCCGCCCGGGGTCTAGCCGGCGGGGTTTGAGATGCGCCCGGATCTTCTGCGACGCGGCGACTGATGATGTCATACGTCGGCTCACGGCAAGCCACCAAAGCGCAAGCGCTGTCCTTGTAGAAGTCACCAACGCCTCTAGCACCGCGCGGGGGGCCCCTCTCTATGTGGCTCGTGGCGGTTTAGAGTGCCTCATGCCACACCGCCGCAAGGCGAAATACACCACCGGCCCCACAGCCAGCGCGACCGGCCCCCAGATCAGGCCATAGCGGTCGCTGCCTAGCAGGGCTACGGCGCTCATGATTATGACTGCGACTACTGAGTACATCAGTCCTGTGCGGCCGCCGGGGATGACGAAGGGGCGCGCCATGTCGGGCATTTTGCGGCGCAATTGCCAGGCGGCTAGCACGGTCATGACTGTCGTCGCCACGCGGAGCCAGTTGTAGATCGCGATCAGTTGCAGCAGGGAATGTATGGCTAGTAGGGCGTAGATGACCGCTGAGGTGATAATTGCTGTCCACGGCGTTCCATAACGGGGGTGCACGCCGGTGAGGGCGTGGGGGAGATAGCCGTCTTCGGCCATGGCGAAGGGCATGCGCGTTGAGGCCAGGATCGTGCCATTCAGCAGCGCCACTTGGGTGATCATGGCCGCGAGCGTCATCCAGGCGCCGAGCCAGGGGCCTGCGATGAGTTGTGCTGCAGTGGGGAAAAAGCCGGTATGCCAGCTGCTCCAGTTCCCTAAGGCCGCGAGCGCGGCCAGCGTGGGCAGGAAGTAGGCTGCGATCGACATGGGCACGACCAGCGCCAGGGCCAGGGGATAGCTCCGCTGCGGGTTGTCCACTTCTTCGGCGACTGTAGAAAGTTGTTCGTAGCCGGAGTACAGCCATAGTCCGATTGCCAGTCCGACTCCGAACACGCGGAACGGCGGCTGATGCGGCGGCACGATTGGGACGAACGGATTGTGGTGCCACTTAGCTAGCGCGATTATCACCAGCACCAGCACTGGGAGCAGGATAAAAAGCTCCAGTGCGGTGGCGAATTTTCCTACCATCTGAATGCCTCGCACGTTGATGTAAGTGATCACCGCGACGATGGCGAGAGAGACGATCCAGTGTCTCCATCCCGTGAGGTCGGGGAAATAGAAGCTCAGGTAGTCGGCGAACTGGACGGCATAGACGCTGCCCAGCAGGAATGATGCGGACCAGTTCCACCAGCCGGCAAGAAATCCCCAGAGATTGCCGAAACCGACGCGCACCCAGCGGTAGAAGCCGCCTTCGACTGGCATGGCGGTGGTCAGTTCGGCCGAAACCAGCGAGACTGGGATGCACCAGAAGAATGGGATCACCAGCAGGTAGATCAGCGTCATTCCGGGGCCTGAGGTGGTTACCATGTCCTCTAGTCCGAAGGGGCCACCGGTACAGTAGGAGAACATGACCCAGACGAAATAGAAGAGGCCGGCTTTGCGCAGGGCGGACTTGGCAGGGGGAAACACGGGCTTGGATTATACGGGGGAAAGACGGATTGCAGATTTCAGATTGAAGTCCCTCTCGGCCTACTGGCTTGGGTTGCAAATCTGAAATCGGAAATCAACAATCTGAAATCCGGAAATAGTCGGGATAAGTACCCCAGGGCCAAGAGCCCGCTCTTTCAAACCCTGACGCGGCTCTGAAGAACCGCTCTTTTCCACGACGCGGCTTTGCTGAAGCGGCACACTTCAAAATCAAATTCAATTCAAAATCAACCTCAACGGCGGCCTGCAAGAGTGTCCGCCCTATACTACAAAAGCCTCCTGCTTGCGCAGGAGGCTTTTTCGGCTTGCCTGGTTTAACTACTTCGCGGGCGCTGGCTGGTCCTGAGTCGCCGGAGCAGGAGCGGTCGAAGATGAAGCCAGCGTCTCCAGATCGTTCTTCAGGAGGCTGATCTCCACGCGGCCGCCGCTGGTGCGCTTGGTCTTGGCATCATCAGCGTTGGCACTTTGTACCGGAGCGTTGCCCATGCCGACCACGTAGATTCGGTAGACCGGAATGTCGTGGTTGAGCACGAGATAGCGGACAACCGCGTCGGCCATCTTTTGTGAAGTGGCGATCGCGGCCTGGCCGTGTCCGGACGAGAAGCCCTGCACTTCGACGATGTAGCCGCGCTGATCTTTCAGCGGGGTGGCCATATCATCAAGCGCAGCCTTGGCGTTCTTGCTAAGCACGCTCTGGCCGGGACGGAAGCGAATCTCGGTCTGAGTGGAGGCCTTGTACTGATCGATGTTGCCGACTACCTGCTCGACCGTGGTCAGGCGGGTGTTGGCCTGGGTTGCAGTCTGCTGCGCCATCTGCGCCTTGTTGCCGGCGTCAATCGCGTGCTGATCGGCTTCGTTGGCCTTGGTGGAGGCCAGGGTGATGCCTTGCTGGGCACGCGAATCGGTGTCCTTGATCGCCTTGGTGTTCGATGATGTCAGGTCATCAAGTTCGTTGACGCGATCGCGGATGGGAGCGGTTTGGCGCTGCACATATTTCTTGCGGGCAAAGGGATTGATCTTACCCCAGAAACCCTCATGAGTATCAGGCTGCAAAGCGGGTTTACCGCTGGCACCGGAAGCGGCAGCGGCGGGTTGGTCTTGAGTTGTGGAACTGGTCTGCGCTAGGGCGGGAATCGCCAGCACACCGGCCAGAAGCAGCGCTACGAAGATGCGATTCTTCATATCTAAGTCCTCCAACTGGGGGAGCACTGGGCTCCGCTCCAGCATTAAGCCAAAAATATCGGCGTCCTGAACTGCTCAACGCCTGCGCTTGTATATAACAGGTCGAATGCCAAAACTAGGGGAAATCTAAGTCATTGCCTGACAACACATTGTAACGCCGCCGACCTCCAGTCGGGACCGAAAAAGTGCAGGCGCCGGGTAATTTTGGCGAAATCTGATATAAAAACTGCGTGTGTGTGACTGCAGAAAATGACTGCAAACTATTGCGGTAATCCAGTTACGACAGCAGCGGTAATCAACCAATCCGTCGAAACCGCAATGCGAGGATTGAAAGTTCCCAGGCGAGCCTGGCCTATACGAGCCTGTCTTGTCCGAGCTTGGATTTCTGCCTTATTTCCTTTGTTACTGCTGTCTTGCAGCCACGCAGAAAAAATCGATCTGGCCCGACTGAAGCTGCCGCCGGGTTTCCATATTGCGGTCTTTGCCGATGCACCGCACGCACGCCAGATGACTTTCAGTCCAGGCGGCATGCTGCTGGTGACCGACATGAGCGATGGCACGGTGCTGGCTTTTCCTGATCCCAAGCACACCGGGCATGCGGAGCCGACCGTCCCTGTGCTCTCTGGATTGAACGCACCGCATGGCATAGCCTTTCATAATGGCAAGCTCTATGTTGCGGAGATCAACGCGGTCCGGCGTTATGACTGGGATGAATCGCAACTGCAGGCGAGCAACGGGCAGAAAATTGGCGACCTTCCGGGAAGCGGTGGCGGCCACTCTACCAGGACCATTGTTTTCGCCAACGGCAAAATGTATGTAGCGGTGGGCTCGAGTTGCAATGTCTGTGTAGAAGATGACAAGCGCCGCGCGGCGGTGACTGAGTATAACGAGGACGGTAGGGAAGAGCGCCTTTTCGCCTCGGGTTTACGGAACGCAGTCGGGTTGACGGTCAATCCCAAAACCAACACTATCTGGGCCACCGACAATGGCCGTGATTGGATGGGCGACGATCGTCCACCCGAGGAAGTGAATGACCTGGGCCCAAACGGCGGCAATTTTGGCTGGCCGTATTGCTATGGCGACCGCATTCAGGATGGCTCCCAAAGCAAGGATTACGACTGCTCGAAAACCGTCGCGCCCAAGGTGTTGATGCAGGCGCACTCGGCGCCGCTGGGATTGCTCTTCTACGACGGGAACATGTTTCCGGCGGAGTATCGAGGAAGTTTGTTTGTAACTTTTCACGGTTCGTGGAACCGCAGTGTGCCCACCGGATACAAGGTGGTTCGCATCAAGTTCAACGACAAGGGCGAGCCGCAGGGGCCGCCTGAAGATTTCATTAGCGGATGGCTCCGTCCGGGAGAAACCAAGAAGGGTGTGTGGATGGGAAGACCGGTTGGGCTTGTGGTCGGGCCTGACGGGGCGATGTATGTGAGCGACGATTCGGCCGGCGTGGTCTATCGGGTGACGTGGCAAAAATGAAGACTGCTCCGCGTCGTTACTGTGCGGAGGCTGCCTCGGCCTTTAGGCAGCCAATCATTTCCCTCGGTAGAAAGGTCGGTAGACAGGAAGGGTACGCGGGTCGCTGGAATCTATGATACTCACGTCGACCTTCCCCCCTTGAGGCTGTACTCCCAAATATTCTTCGAGCAGAACTAGACCTTGCCGTGGCCGGAGAGATGTGCAGAACGAGGGAGGTCTAACAATGCGCCTCGAAACGGAGACGACGACCGGAACGAGTGTCAAGCAGTCCGTACCGTTTTTCATGGTGTCGAACATGGAAGAGTCCGTTCGCTATTACATCGACGGGCTCGGCTTCAAGATGATCAACAAATGGATGGACGAGGGTAAGCTCCGCTGGTGCGGGCTTCAGCTCGGTGGCGCTGGTCTGATGCTGCAGGAGTTCCGAAAGGAAGGCCACGATTCCTGGGTGCCTGAAGGGAAAGTGGGAGTGGGAGTATCGATCTCCTTGCATCTGCGAAGACGCCCTGGCGATCTACCGCAAAGTCACCTCACGGGGGATTCAGGCCAAGAACCCCTTCGTGGGGAACGGGATGTGGGTCTCCGGCTTGTCGGACGCCGATGGCTACAAACTCTCCTTCGAGAGTCCCACAGAGGTGTCGGAGGACACGGAGTTTTTGGAAGCAGAGGGATGACTGTCGCAGAGGGGTCGGGTCAATCGATTCTTCGGCAATACTTTCCGTGCTGCTCGTAGATAAAATTGTCCGTCATTCCCGCGATGTAGTCGCAAACCACGCGCGGCAGCGGTTCCTGCGCAGCCTTTTCCCAATAGGTCTGCGGCAGGCTCTCCGGTTTTGCCATCCAGAATTCAAATAGTTGCCGGATGACGCGCTCGGCGTCGTTCTTTTCCGAGTCCAGAGCCGCGCTGAAATAGAGATTCCGGTAGAGGAATTCCTTGGTGCTTCGCCTTTCTTCTTCTACCTCGGGGCTGAACGTAGCCAGCCGGTGCGGGCAGGCGCGCACATCTTTCAGGTTGCGGATGCGGGCATCGTTGATCTGGCTCTGCAGATTGCGGATCAAGTCGCCAACCATGCGGTCGAGAACCCGCTTGAGCGCCTCGTTGAACTTCAGCTTCTCGATGGCGTTGGGATAGGTCTGCTCGGCCTCGCAATAGAAGCGATCGAATACCGGCACGCCGCCGCGGATCTGTGGGAGCGTGAGCAGACGGGCTTCATAGCCGTCGTCCAGATCGGCGGTGTCATAAGCGATCTCGTCCGCGAGGTCGATGAGCTGGGCCTCTAGAGGCGGACGGTGATCGAGTAAATATTCCGCAAGCTCAGGGAACTGGCTTGCAGAATAATCGTGGGAGTGTTTGATGATGCCTTCGCGCACCTCGAAAGTAAGATTGAGCCCGCGAAAGGCAGCATAGCGCATCTCGAAGTCTTCTACGATGCGCAATGCGTGCAGGTTGTGGTCAAAGAGAAGGCCGTGCTCGCGCATGACGGCGTCCAGCGCTTTTTCGCCGGCATGTCCAAAGGGCGGGTGCCCGACGTCGTGCACCAGGGCCAGAGCTTCGACCAGATCCACGTTCAGACCTAGCTGGGAGGCGATGGTGCGGGCGATCTGGGCCACTTCGATGGTATGGGTGAGGCGGTTGCGGAAGTGATCGGAAAAGCGGCGGGTAAAAACCTGGGTTTTGGCTTCCAGGCGGCGAAAAGCGCGCGAGTGGATGACTCGGTCGCGGTCGCGCTGGAAATCATCGCGATAGGGATGCTGGGGCTCGGGAGCGCGGCGTCCGCGGGATTGCTCCACCCGCACGGCGTAGTCGGCCAGCATGTGGGAAGTTTAGCATTGTGGCGGTAGCAGTTAGCATTCAGCACTAAGTACTCAGCAAGCCCGGCTCCGTGCCTGTGGGTGTCCGGCGGGCATCCCTCACCGAGGGGGCAAGGTGCCCTCCCAACAGTGGGCAGGATGCCGGCGACGAGTGCTAACTGCTGGTTTCTCTCAGCTTCAGCCGCATTTCGCTTGTTGGCACGAAGCCCAGCGCTTCATAGAGCGGCCTGCCGTCTTTGCTGGCGTGCAGATAGACCGCGGCGAAGCCTTCTTTTTGGCACCAGTCGATCATGGTTCTCATCAACTGGCGGGCGATGCCCTTTCGCCGGAACTGCGGGTACACGTAGACGTTGAGAATTGTGGCTCGGCGGCACTCCAGATCGTAGGGATGGCTTGGCCAGGGGTTGATCAGAATTGCCCCGCCCGCCACGATGCGTTCTCCTATCAGCCCCAGCCAGCTCTGGAAGGAGCCGTTTGCGAGGGCTGTGGTCAGATACGGTGCACACGTGGACAACATCGAGGAGAGGGCGTCCCCGTCGTTGTAGTCCATGTCCTCATACATGCCGCGCCGGTGGAGCAGAATTTCGGGGACGTCATCTTGCGTGGCTCGCCGGATGAGCACATCGAAACTCATTTCTCAGGCTCCAGTCTCATGGTCCAATCTCACGCTTCGGGATCGGTCAGGGGGAAACAAAAAGAAAGCCGAGCTGCGCTCGGCGGGACGGCCGAGGGCGGCCGTCCCTAGGGGGTTCTGTCCTGGGCAATGGTTACTTATGCTCGGAGTCTTCTTTGGCCAGCTTCATCTTGGCGGATTCCAGTTTCTTCTGCACACGGGCGACATCATTCTGATCGACTTCGGCGGCCACGGTCTTGTTCCACTCCGACAGCGCCTGCTCCCAGTGCGCCGCCGCCAGCTTGAGGCGTCCCGTCTTCTGGTAGAGATCGCCTAGGTGATCCTGCACCGTAGGATCGGTGCCAATCCGCTGGGACGCTTTGATCAGAGTGTCTTCGGCTGATTCATACTTGCCCAATCTGAAGTAGGCCCAGCCCAGCGAATCGAGATAAGCGCCGTTGGAGGGATCGAGATCCACCGCCTTTTTGATGAGACCCAGGGCCTCGTCCAGCTTGACGCCGCGATCAGCCAGCATGTAGCCAAGATAATTGAGGGCAGTGGCGTTTTGCGGATCCACGGCCAACACCTTGCGGAACATGTCTTCCGCCGGCTCGTATTTTTTCTGGCGTTCGTAAGTCGAGCCGCGCAGGAAGTAGATATATTGCTTATCTTCGTCCTTGCTGGAGAGCGGTTCCGCCTTGTCGAGGGCGTCCTCCGCTTCCGGCCAGCGCTTCAGCCGGCTGTACATCTGGGACAGGGTGATGTAAACATCCCGGTCTTCGGACGCACCCTTCAGCAGCGATTTCACCTGCTGCAATCCAGCATCGGGCTGGCCCATATCGGCGAGCTGGGCGGCGTACACCATCTTTAGCGGGCGGTTGTTGGGCAGCTTCTGTACTGCTTCCTTGGCGGTGTCCGTGGCCTGTTGCCACTGCTTGGCCTCACGGTAGGTGTCGATGATCTGCTGGTAGCCGCGTTCGGCATTCTCGTCGCCTAACAGCACCATCTTCCGGAACGTCTCCAGTGCCTGCGCATTGTTGTTATTGTCCCGGTAAATCGTGCCCAAACGCTCCAGAAAGACGGACCGGTTGTTTTTCTCGGCCTGCGTGTAGCCGTTGTCCGCCTTCTCGGTCTTCTTGAGAAGATCCTGCATTACTTGAATGCCTTCGTCGTAGCGCCCCTGCGCCTGATACACCGCAGCCATGTTGTAGGGCACTTCGATCGAGTCCTGGACCATGGACCCGGCCTTCTTCAGACTCTCCAACGCCAGGTCGAACTTCCCGCTCTTGCGGTAAATTTCCGCCATGCGCAGGTAAGTTTGTGCGTCCTCGGGATTGGCATCCGCAATGATCTTGTACTGCTCGAGGGCGGCATCGGTCTGGCCGTCATTCATCAGGTTCTGGGCCAGGCCGCGGATTGCGTCCAAATTGTCGCGATCGAGCTCAATCGCCTTACGGTAGGCATTGATGGCGTTCTTATATTGCTTCTGCTGCTCGTAGGTGTAACCTAGCGCCGAGTAGAGCTTGGCGGAGCGGGCCGCGTCCGGGATGGAACTGAGGACCTCCCCGGCCCGTGAGGTGTCGCCTTCTTCGTTGTAAAGATAGGCCAGCGTGGTTACTGCCTCTTCGGAATTCGAATCCAGCTTGACTGCGGTCTTGAACTCGCCTTCAGCCTTTTGCAGATCGTTATTCAGGCGATACAGACGGCCAAGCAGAAGGTGATCGTCTACATTGTCGGGTTCGATCTTGATAATCTGCTCGTACTGCTCAATGGCCAGTTTGAGAACGTTCTGGGAGCCTTGTCCGGCCTGAATGTCGCCCAGCGAGCGCAAGTAAATGCGGCCCAGCAACTTGTGCGCTTCCAGGTTGTTCGGATCGCGCTTGAGGATGTCCTGGGCCTCCATCACTGCGTCGCGGATGCGGCCGGTCTTGGCATAGAGTTCGGCCAGCGCGGAAGTCAGATATTCGGAGGTGGGATCGGCATCGATGGCCAGCCGGTATTCCTCGATAGCTTTGTTGGCCAGCTCACTGCGACCGTACATCGCTATCTGCTCCTCGTACATGTGCGCCAGGGTGTAGTGGTAATAGGCCGCGGCCTTGTCCAGTTTGCGGGGTGCAGGCGCGGTTGCCGGTTTGGAGTCCGACGCCGGCGCTTGCGCGACGGAGGAAACAGTGGTAGCCAGCAGCAAAATAAGGGTGCAGTAGATACTTTTCATCGATAACCTTCGGCTTCCCTGAACCATAGCGATTGGATGCCGAACCGCTGCTGGCGGGTGCTTCTTATGATTGTAAACCGCGGTGGCGAGGGGTGGCGAAAAAGGCTGCTGCGGAACCGGGGAAATCAACGATCAGAAGTACAGGGACTATTAGAATCGACGATCGCAAGATTTTGGAATTGACGGATTGTAAAGAACTGTTGCTTGCGACGTAAATTCGACAATTCTGCAATCCGACAATTCGAAAACCCTAGTGCCGGAAGTGCCTCACTCCGGTGAAGATCATGGCCAGCCCTAGCCGGTCAGCGGCTTCGACTACCTCCTGGTCGCGAACGGATCCTCCCGGTTGGATAATGGCGGTTGCGCCCACTTTAGCGATTTCCTCTACTCCGTCCGGGAAGGGGAAGAATGCGTCGGAGGCGGCCACCGTGCCCTTCAGCGGCAGAACCGCCTTCATAGCGCCGATCTTGCAGGAATCCACGCGGCTCATTTGTCCGGCGCCGACGCCGACGGTTTGCCCATCCCGGGCATAAAGAATTGCATTCGACTTGACGTGTTTGGCCACTTTCCAGGCAAACAACAACGCCTGTTTCTCCTCGGATGTCGGCTGGCGCTTGGTTACCACCTTGAGATCGCCTTCCTGAAGCGGACGCACATCGGTGTCCTGTACCAGAATCCCACCGGAGACGTTTTTGAGCACCCACTTTTGCGGAGCGGTGCTGATTTCGACGAGGCGCAGGCTCTTCTTGCCAGCAAACTTGGCCGTGGCCGCCGCGTCGAACCCGGGCGCGGCAATGACCTCGAGAAAAAGTTTGGCCATTTCTTCCGCGGCATCGCCATCCACGACGCGGTTCACACCGATCACACCGCCGAAAGCTGAGACCGGGTCGCATTCCAGAGCTTTCTTGTAAGCATCCCCGAGCGTTTTGCCGGTTGCGGTGCCGCAAGGATTGGTGTGCTTGATGATCGCGCAAGCCGTCTCGTCGAATTCCTGAGCCAGGTCCCAGGCCGCTTGCAAGTCGACGATATTGTTATAGGAAAGTTCTTTGCCCTGAATTTGCCTGCCATTGGCTACCCCGCTGCCCGAGCCGTCGGTGTACATGGCAGCCTTCTGGTGTGGATTCTCGCCGTAGCGCAGATCCATCACCTTGTGGAAAGACAGGCGCAGGTTTTGCGCGAAGCCCACTTCGGGATGGAGCTCGAAGCGGCCATTGGCACTGACGCGCTCGAGCGTGGAGGCGATAGCTGAATCGTAAGCTGCGGTGGTCGCGAATGCCTTTTGCGCTAGGCGCCACTTGGTGGCGGCGGAGAGTTCTCCGCCCGACTTTGTCATCTCTTCCGCAATCGCGTTGTAATCGCCGGGCGAAGTCACTACCGCCACGTCCTGGAAATTTTTGGCGGCGGAACGGATCATCGATGGTCCACCAATATCGATGTTTTCGATCAGATCTTCAAAGGGCACGCCTGCTTTGGCGGCAGTCTTTTCGAAGGCATAAAGATTGACCACGACCATGTCGATCGGTTCGATGCCGTGCTCGGCTACGGCGCTGCGGTGCGAGGGACTCTCCCGCCGGTGCAGGATGCCTCCGTGCACC
>Ga0070708_100002354_pt1 | contig 14629 bp, 9 predicted proteins | sample KBSK5503metaG_FD_65469 | JGI IMG/M metagenome (GOLD analysis project Ga0070708, IMG submission 65469) | Corn, switchgrass and miscanthus rhizosphere microbial communities from Kellogg Biological Station, Michigan, USA - KBS K5-50-3 metaG | ecosystem: Host-associated > Plants > Roots >...
TGTTTAGACTGCCTAGAGTGGAGTGATGCGACGATAGATATCCCTGATTATAAATGTATTCCTCGTATGCTGTTGAATTGGACAGCTTCCTCGCCTCATAGCACTTAAAGCAAGCTGTCTCGCGGGGTACTACGGTCGGGCCAATTTCGAAGCCCGAACCTGTGCTCCGGTAACTAATCCAAGTGAGTTTGTTCTTCAAGCACAGTTTGTTTATGACCGCGTAGTGAATAGGCTGGAATGAATCTTCGCAGAGGACCAACAGATTCAGATTGGCAGGCAATGTTGATATCTCTTGCTCAAGCAACGTGTCAAGTCGCAGGGGAATGTACTTCACAAAAGAATTGATTCCTTCGATTTTCCTTGCCAATACTTCCTCTCTGACTTCGCCGATTTCGGATGTAAAGAAACTACTGTCAATGGTATCTATCTTCGTCACCATCGCTCTGTCAGAGCCGATAATATCGCCCACTCCCACGACGCCAGTCCTTCTGCCAATCGTGAGCCAATTCTCCCCAGCCCAAGAAGCAAAACTTTCGCGCCTTTAAGTCTTTTCTGAGCTAATAGTGACGCAGGAGAATAATTCGCGTTAGCCGCTGAAGAACCCGGGTCGGCGAGCGTTACAAAATTCGAAAAAAACTTGAGTTGCTCTGTGTATTCCTCTAATTCCTCGTCGGACAGGCTCTTTGCCTTCGCTTGTTGGATTCTCTCAATCAAGCCACGATTAAAGAGGTCTTGAATCAGTTCCTGAGCCTGATCGCGACGCGGCTTGTCAACAGACCGAAGAATCTGACTTAGCGCACACCCCTCCTGTAGTTTTGGGAGGATAACATCAAGGAGATTAGCTAATTCTGCGCCAGCCTTAATTCTCAGTGATTCGAAAAGAGAGACCAGTTTGTACTCTTGGTCGGAACTCCTGACGACTTGAAACCGCTCTGCTAGCTTAAGCCTCGTTCTACTGTTGAGTTGCCCACTGGATGTACTTTTCATTCACGTACCTCGTAGACACGGCAGAACATGAGCTACAAGAACCCCAGCAGCAACAGCAGCAGCAGCAGCAAGAGGTACCGGGCGAATGGGTCATCCCCATAAGCCTCATGTGTTGAAGTTCCGCGATAGCAGAAATGATCGGTACATTGTGGATCAGGTCACGGATATCCTCTTGCGTGTAGATGGCAGAGGAGTATTCATCCCTGAGGAGTTGGTTGAAAGATTCAAAATATTTCCTGACGCCAGCTTCTGTGCGGCTCAACGTGGTGGGTCCATCAGAGTCAGATCGAACTCCGCACCCAGCGACGGGCGCCGCGGGTTCGAATTGAGATCGAGCGTCCGACCTGTGTGTCGCTAGTGCCTCAAGTTTCTTGAACTCGCCTAAGTCCTGGTAATGACGTCTTGACAATCGTCTAAGAGACGACTCTTTCAATTGTCTGATTTGAGGAACGCTCAACTGAAATCTAGCCGCATTCACTGTGCAGTTGGCATGGTGTTTCGGTCGCAAATTCTCTGTTAGAGAATTGCAAGAAAATCTTAAATTGACTGTTTGACGCTCTTGTAGTTTCATGCTCACGCTAGTTCGCAGCTCCTGTTGTTTTCGTGCGGCTCACACCCCAAGGCTCCACCTTAACGACTGATGCATAAACCTTCTTGAGTCATCCAAGTCTCGGAATCACTTGAGCGCAAAGGAGGAAGGTTCCGCCACGAAATGATGCAACCTACGTAGCTATATAGTTAACAGCTCCTCTACTGTGTTGTGCAGAGGATGAGTTTCCGCAGAAGTACCCCTTACAGGGAGTACCTGCCATGATGAGTTTTCTACGCACCTTACGAAGTTCAATACGACAAGTTATCGCCCTCACGCTGGTCGCAAGCCTGCTCATCATTTCAGAAGCAGGCCCGTCAAGCGCCAAAACCGCAGTAGTGCAACCAATCTTGCCGACGTTCCCGGCCCAGCTTGCGCAGAGTCTAGTGAGCGGTATCAAAGGCTGGCTGCGGGGGAGTGACGCTAATAAAGTCAGTGAGATCAATGGCAAACGAACACTGTCGGAAGTCCAAGTTCATAGTTATCAGGTGGAGCTAGCCGTTGGACAACACGAGCAACTCACAGCGTTGGGCGTTGATCTTAACGGCGAGGCCATCAATGGGCTACGCTTCGCCTGGTCTAGTAGCAATCCGAATGTAGCTGAGATCGACCAGACTGGTGTCGTTAAAGCTTTGGCAATCGGGCAAGCGGAACTCACGGCCTCGGCGGGTCAGTCACAAGGTTCTATGTGGCTCAAAGTGACCTCATCAGCGCCAAAGGAGACGATCATCGCTAGGCCGCAGCGCTTTGTGGTTCGCCCCTCCGGTATCCTTAAGTCCTCAGCGCGAAGGCGAACCACTCAGGGTTCGGTTCTGGGAGACTCGTCAGTAGCGCATGGTATCAAAGCTTCATTTGCGCGTCCGAGAACGGCGGCTCTGCTTGATCCTCTTCCTCTCTGCAGCGGAGGGGATTGCACTCCTCCGGCGCCGACTACGCAAACGGCACCGCAAACCAACGTCGGCAAACCACTCAACGCTCCGCAGACCGTCACCAAGGAGGAGCAAGCGACTATCTACCCAGGCAGCTCGAACTACAATAAGGCGTTCCCACTGGTAAGCCTCAGCGGGCGCGGGGACGACAGCGTTTCTCTAACAGCGTTCTATAACAGCCAGCCCTGGATCTATGAAGCGAGCACAAACAAATACTCTTACAACACGAACTGGGATTGGCCAGGACCGGGTTTCAATCTGCACTTCGGCAAGATCAACTGGCAAACAGTCGGCAGCTCAACTCAGTATCTGCTTATCACGCCTGACGGCACACGCCACAGCCTCGTAGACACCGGCTCGACTGGCAAACTGCAAACGAATGACGGCACATTCATTCTGGTGACTACGCCAGCCATTGGGCCAAGTTATATGGCGCAGTTTCCAGATGGCACTGTGGTGACTTACGACATCGCCGGCCCTAATAATTATCAATATGCATCGCGAGTGCAGGATCGAAACGGAAACTTCTTCACGATTACGTACACCGCCACCGTGCCGCAAATCAATTTTATAACCGACGATCAGGGGCGCCAGATACAGTTCGCCTATGACGGAAATGGTAACCTGACGTCGATCACCGCTCCCAATTTCGGCGGTGGGACTCGCACGGTCACACAGTTCGCGTACACAACGATCACCGTATCTTACAGTTTCACGGGTTCGCCGACGGTTATTCTAAACGGCTCAGCCACTAACGTCTTCACCGTGCCGGCGCGGCTCTACTATCCGCAAACAGGCACTGGCTGCGTCTTTACCTATGGTGCTTATGGAATGATCACGCACCTGAGTGAACGGGTTAACATGACACCCACCAGTGATGGCACCGAGGTGGCCTGGACCGACTACAACTACCCTTCTGGGACTTTGTCAGACATACCGCGCTTCACGCAAAGGCAGGAATGGTGGAGCGGAGCCGACGTGACCGTTCCCGTCACTTATACCTACTCAAATACCAATGACGGCACTTACAACATTTACACCGTCACCGATCCGCTCGGTCGCGCAATCGTGCAAAAGAGCGGTACCAGCGGATCGTCGAATGGTCTTCTCACGATTACCGAAATTCAATATCCGGCAGGTACGGCATTATCGCGAGTAACCGACACCTGGGGCACAGACATAGGCGGCGGTGGGCCGCAACTCACGCGAACGGATTCTACGGATGTTGTTGCTAATCTCACCAGTCACCTGGAGTACAGTTATCCCGGGTCTGCTCCGACCTATAACAACCCGACGGAACTGCGGCAGTATGGATTTGCCGGCGAGCAACTACGGCGCAGTACGTTCAGCTACGTGACCGATGCAAACTACACCAGTCCCCCAGTGGGCAAGCCTCGTTTGTTGCATCTGGTAACTGCGCAGACGATTTACAATCAAACGAGCACGAGTGCAACAGCGCGCACCGAGCGCGATTACGACTCTTACAATTACTATTACAGCGGCCTGACCAGTCGAAGTGAATCGGGGCCAGTGACAGGGCACGACGACGCGAACTTTGGGACGAGTTTTCTCTATCGAGGAAACCCAACCGCGATGCGCCAATTTCCGGATTACGCGGGTCAACCGACCAACTCGATCCAACAACAAACCAACTACGACATGTTGGGCAATGTAGTCGTCGAGCAGTTGTCTTGCTGCCAGCAAAAGCTTTTCACTTATTCTGGCGGCATCGGGACCAATCATTTTGCGGCGCCGACCAGCAATCAATCCGGCATGAGTCCATCGCTTACGGAGTCTTACAGCTACGATCCGAGCACCAGTCTGGTCGTGTCCCATACTGATGAGAATCAACGCGTTACCAACTATGATTATTTCTCCGGCACGTTGGCTCCGAAAAAACTCACGCTGCCGACGCAGGCGCATCAGGATTTCTCTTACGATTACGTCAGCCTCACCAGTACGGTAACCAGCTACGATTCAATGTCCGTCCAGGTTGGCCAACAACAGACCCTCCTAAACGGCCTGGGCCAGACGAAAACAGCAAAGCGATCGGCCGGCGGGACGTCCTACGATCGAGTCGATCAGCAATATGATGCAGTTGGTCGCGTGAGCGCGCAAACCAATCCCTATCGGGAGGGATCAGAGACTCAACGTTGGTCTTATTTCACCTACGATGCTCTTGACCGCACAAGCCAAATAACCCTGCCGGATAGCCAGACCATTCAAACTGCTTACAGCGGGCAATTTAACAAAGTGACTGATCAGGTCGGGCGACAAAGGATCAGTCAGGTCGACGCTCTCGGCAGGTTGGCCCAGGTGATTGAAGTTGCTGCTGCCACGAGCGATTATTTCGGCTATAGCAGCTTTACTCCGGTGGCGGCTTGGGGAACAGTTTACGGCTACAGTACAACCTACGGTTATGACGCGCTGAACAATGTGACGCAAGTGCAACAAGGCTCGCAGACACGGCTCTTTGTCTATGATGGCTTGAGCCGTTTACTCTACGAAAAGCAGCCGGAACAAGGCGCCACTATCAGCTACAACAGCCAGAATTACTCAGTCAAGTATGAATGGGATGCGAATAATCCTAATAACCTGCGGCGCCGAACGGATTCGCGCGGTGCGGTGATCACTTATTTCTACGATGGCTTGAATCGGCTGGTTGCACAAGCCTACAGCGGTTCTCCAACAGCGAACAACTTCTACTATTTCTGGGACGGCGCCACAAGCCTAAACATCCCGGCGGATGCCTACGGTGGTCCTTTCAACAAGAGTATCTCGTTTCCGACCGGGATTGATTCGACCAACGCAATTGGCCGGCTCAGCGCCAGTGTGAACGACACGAATACGGCGGGTGATTACTATAAGTACGGCCCGGATGGTGAGGTGCTCACTCAGGTAGAGAGAGTCGCTGGAAACGACTTCACCACCCAGGCCAGTTACAACAGCCTGCTTCAGACGAAGTCTTTGCAATACCCATCAGGGCGGCAACTCGACTACAGTTATGACGCTGTGCTCAGACCCTCTGCCATAACAGATCATAATTCGCAGGTCAATTATGTCTCTGGCGCTTCTTATGGCAGCGCCGGGCAGATCGCCAGTCTCAATATGGGCGATGGCACGACGGAGAGTTTTGGCTACGATGCAAACCGCTTGCAACTGACCGGTCAGCAGGTGACCAAGGGCGGGAATACGTTGCTGAGCCTCGGCTATAATTACTCGGCAACGGCGGGACAGCATGGCGCAGGCACGACTGCCGGCAACACCGGACAACTAATCGGGATGAGCGACAACACGCCGGGCGGAGCCGGCACAAGCGTCAATTACACTTACGACCTGATGGGCCGACTGAAGACCGGACAGGCGGCAGCCGGTTGGAGTGTGAGTGAAACCTACGATCGCTACGGCAACCGCTGGCAGCAGAGTCCCGTGGGAGTTGTAAACTCGCCGCCTACTTCAGGCAGCGGTTCAGTCACGATCAGCGGCAGCGACCGCACCCACAAAGTCTTTATCCCTGGAGAAGGTTGGGTCTTTGTTAGTGACTACGGCACGGTAACGATCACCGTCAATGGCTATACCGTCTCGACCTTTTACAGTGCGGGCAGCACGAGCGCCAGCGTTGCCTCTGCTCTTGCCGGCGCGCTCAACAATTCGGCTGCGCCAGTCACGGCCAGCGTCTCTGGCTCAACCATCACGCTAACGGCAAAGGATGTTGGTGTGAGCTCGAATTATTCTCTCTCCGTCACTTCTCAAACCGACCCGGATAGTACCTTCACCGGCACGTCGTTTCCGGCCACGCCCTCAGGCAGCACACTCACCGGCGGCATCAATGGTAGTCTTGGCAGCGGCGGCTCAGGTCCTACTGCCAACTTTGGTTTCGATGCTGGCAATCATATCAACAACAACGGCTATGCTTACGACAACGCAGGCAATCTGACCAACGATGGAGTCTTTAGTTATGTCTTCGATGCCGAGAGCCGCATGACTCAGACTGGAACAGCCACGTACACGTACAACGCCAGTCGACTCCGAATCAGTCGCACTTACGCAGGTGGAACGACTTACTACGTCAACAACAGTGGCGGTGTGCTCTCTGAAAAACTACCAGACGGCAGTTGGCGTGATTTTATTTATTTCGGCTCGCGGTTGATTGCCGAAGCTACCAGCAGCGATGCATATTACCATCATCATGACCGAGTCTCGACGCGATTGGTGACCAATGCTTCCGGCAGTGTCAACGCGCAGCAACAGACCGCGCCGTTCGGCGAACTAATGACCGACACCAGCCCAGGTCAAACCAAATTCAAGTTTACTTCTTACGAGCGCGACAGCGAGACGGGAGGTGACTATGCCCTTAACCGACAGTACGCTTCCAGTAGAGCGGGCTTTAGCCAAACCGATCCTTATAATGGAAGTTACGACATCGTTCCCCAAAGCTTCAATCGTTACTTGTATACACAAAACGATCCAGTGAACTTTGCTGACCCGACGGGCCTCCTGCAGATTCTGAGTTGCTTAGTTTATTTCGATGAGACTGGAAACATTGTAGGATACCAATGCTCGATTTTCTCATTTGGGAACCCAATTGAGGGTCACCGAGGAATCGTACCGTTCGGTGGCGGAGCCCGCGGTCGTCCCGAACCGCGGAACCTTGCACCCAAGAAAGGCCCATGCGATGCGAAGCTTACTGGTGATGCTAATGTTGATGAAATGACGCGGTACGTTTTTGCTGAAACAGGCGCTAGTTTAAGCGAGAAGGGACCAAGAAGTAATATGGATGGCGCATTAGGAGAAATGTACGCTATTGCTCGAGTCTTCGTAAACAGATACAACGCAAATCAAGCGCGATTCGGTGGACAACAGTTTACAGGAGATGGCGGAGTCCTCAGCCGCGCTTCAATAGCTGGAAATGGTGGTGGCTCTCGACAATTTAATAGAGCTGCCCCTGATAATTTAGGCAATCTAAGTCCAGAAGAGTGCGAGAAATACAAATTCGCACAGCTTGCGGCACAGGATATCTGGGAGCACCGCACATGGCAAGCTGGTGATCTTACCCAACTGAGTGATGATTACTATTGGTTCTTAGGTGCGGGGGCGCAAACTCCGGGTCTTAGGATTGGTGCTACTACCTTCTACAACTTTGATCCTAACCCACAAAACCGAAGGTAATGGGGGAGACGAAATCATGAAGGTTCGTGTTGCGATCTACTTTCTAATACTAGGCACCCTTAGCGCGATTTGTGGTTGTGCCTTGAGGGCTGAAAGTGGACGGACGAATACCAACGAAAATAGTGCATCTAGTTTGCCTTCACCAGCGCCTGGTGAAGCATCTACATCGACGTCTACGGATCTGCCTACTTCTACTACCGGGGCATCTGCCCCACCATCATTAACACCACGCAAGAGGCTGGCGCACTCTGTCATAAGTGACCCAGCTTCGACGCTTTACTTTACCAATCAAAGGAGCGGATGGGTTCTTCTCGGCGACGCTCTGTATGGCACAAATGACGGCGGTGAGACATGGGTTAGACTTAATCAACGTCCTTTACGGAGCTACAATAAAATTATATTTGTCACTGAGCTAAAAGGATATGCTCTTCAAGATGATTGGAATACAGAAAAGAGGTCAAGCACTATACTTAGCACGAGCAATGGGGGAAGAGCATGGCGTAAAATATTGGAACTGCCCACACCAGTTTCCACGATCAATTTTGTCAAGGATCAAGTTGGCTATGTAGTCGGTCGTTGGTATCCCATCCATCGCACGGCTGATGGTGGAAAGACATGGAGAGCGATGGGCGGCGTGGAAGGACTGAACTATCTCTACTTTACTAGTGAGAAGGAAGGTTGGGGATATGGTGGAGCTATCTGGCGCACAGAAGATGGTGGTGAGACTTGGAGCCAAGTAGTTCCTTACGAACAAGTTGCTGATCTGTGGGATGCTAAATTTATTGATAGAGCGAGCGGCTGGATGATAGGTGGAAGGCAGCAGTTGTGGGTCACCTCTGATGGTAGAACCTGGCGACAGGTAGTGAATTTACCGGTCTCTCAAAAACGCCTCGTAGCTCTGGATTTCGTTAACGACGAAGGATGGATCGCGTCAGAAGACGGACTAATAATTCATACGAGAGATAGAGGCGCAACTTGGCAAGTGATAGCAACTCTAGAAAAACAATTAAGCGCAATTAAATTCAACGATGAGCTAAAAGGGTGGGCGGTAGGTAAACGGGGTGAGTTCTTCCGCACAAAAGACGGAGGAGCTAATTGGGAAATAGTCTCTCTAAAAGCGGAGTAGTCAGGGGATGCGCTCTACACCAGATCTGTCAAGCGTTTTTGTCAAAGATCCAGATACCGCTCGAGATGGGGTAGCGTCAAATGTTTTGTCTAAACGATCGTCTGTTGTTTAGGGTCGGCTGCTTTTTATCTTGACATGTCAGCAGCAGTAGGGGCTGTGGGAACGGTGGGAAAACGCAGTTTGTTTTTCCACGGTTTCCATAGCCCGTTTTTTTGTGTCGTTGTTTCATTCGGCGATTCGTTTCGCGGCTACTCAACCGGCAGCCGATTTTCGTAGACGATAGCGAAGCGGTTGAGCGCGGCCTTCCAGTCGTGCACCGGCATGGTCCATTTCTTGGCAATGTTGCGCAGCGCCAGGAAGAGCAGCTTGAATACCGCCTCATCGTTGGGAAACGAGCCGCGCGCCTTCGTCACTTTGCGCAGCGACATGTTCAGCCACTCGATGCCATTCCAGAACTTTAATTCATCAGTTAAACACTCAAGCTCACCAAGGGCTAGAGCCATTACACAACTTTAGACCGTCGGTAGAAGATTTCGGGCACGAGGAATCAACGAGTTACGATGGACTCATTACAGATCTTTAATTCGATCTAACATCTCATCTCATCATCATCTGAGAGAGATCCAATTAAAGTTGTAAAGCAAGAATTAAACTCGTGAACTCGTATAAGTCAAAAATGGAGAAACGGTAGGGCAGACCACGATACACAAGCCGCATCTCGCCCGCCAACTAAACAATATGGAAATACCGAACTCTTATGCGAAAACCTGGCTCGCCATCATGAATGGAGATTCATGGGAGATTAAGACTTGTGACCTTGCGCCTGCGCCTGAATCCAACCGACCCGGAAGGCGTTCTTAGCTGGACCTTACTCCAACTTTTGGACGGCAGGTCAGATAATGCAAACAAACGCGTAGCGCCGCTAGTCAAAGATTGTCCCGCGAACCCTTACTATTCGATGGCCGCAACCGAGATTATCTTCCAAAGGGACCATCTCTCGGATGAACACGCAATCAATCTCCTCCGAGACATCGTGCGACCCGCCAACGACTCTCCAGACGTTTTAGCTAAGCTTAGTTGCATGGCAGCGCTGCGCGGTTTTTGGTCTCTTAGCATTCCGCTGTTCGTCGACGCGCTCCGAGGTCGCGAGAAAAACAAAAACGGAGCTGAAGAAGATTTGATCCTTCTCTGGAAAAGAAATACATCTTCTCTTAATCAGCTACTCGAAAGTTTGCCGTCCATGGATCAGCGCGGACTGCGACCCTACGACTTCGACGACCTGCCAATCGAAACAGTAGCACGCGCATTTTACGTTCTCTTCACCGCCAACCTTGCCGGCATCGATGAAACCTGGCCTCCTTGTGTCCGTATAGCCTTGTATAGTCACGATCTTCAAGACGCATGGAACCAAAAGGAAATCCCTGCTTTTCTAGCAAGCCATTGCTCAGACTGGCTTATTTATCAAGCGGCAGGCAGCAACGTCCTAACAACCCCATTTGATCTAAACTAATAGCCGATTTCCCCCGTTGAGGGATTTCTATTGTCCTACTCAAGAAGAGAAACCATCTCGAAATAACGGGCGAGTCGAACCTTAAAACGCGAAAGATGAAATCCCTCCAAAGATTTCTAAGCGCTCAAGTGGACGGCCAAATCGCGGCTTCCGGAACCCCGTAACCCATAAACGATCTGACGCACCGAGGAACAACGGGACGCTAGCGAAAAGTTTATAACCCAGTGTCAGGATCGTTAACACCTGACCAGCGCATTAGCAGACTCACCTCTAAAGAAACAGCGCCATTCCCAGACTCACCGGAATACCCAACAATACCGAATTATTCGCCACCTCGCCGCGTTTGATCGCACCGACATTCGACCCGATATTCCACGATCAAACGGATCGCCGACGACACGCTAAACGGTAAACGGATATCGGCAATCGCTCTCTTAAGGCGTGGAACGCCGCTTGCCAAACTACCATCCGCGTTTCGAATAAACGCCTTCCCTGGCTGTTCCTAAACATGCCCAGAGCATTCTCAGGGTGAATAAAAAGCCGATGAAATCAAGATACCCAAATACCCCCGATCGTTTTCACCGCCAACGCGGAATGAGCCTAGTCGAATCCGTATTAGGACTTTTAGTCCTAACGATCGTCTTTCTCTCCGGCGCCCAGCTGCTGCGAGTCCACGTCCTGCACTTGGCTCTATCAGAACGAGCGCGCATTGCCGAGACCAAAGGAAACGACACTCTCAGTTCCCTGGCGGCGTTTAATCAATCGTCACTCCCGGACGTTAATCCGATAAACGGCAAGAGCTCGACGGACAACATCGCCGACGGCGAATCACTTTCTATCAACGCAAACACTTGTGTCACTTCCTACAGCTGCGATCGGGTCGTCAAGATTCCGCAAACCATCGGCGGGACCGGCTACGACTACGTGGCATCCGATTGGAACCAACCCCTACCAACGAACGGAACAGTTGCTTATTACAGAGCATGGCGTGTTACCACTCTCGACGCTCTCCGGCATTTGCGACGAATTACAGTCGTCGTCCTTCCGGCTCAAGGTAATAACCCTGGGGATTCCGTAACCCCTCTTGCGCTGCGCATCTCGGACGTAGTGCAACGACAGTAAACCTATACGCAAAGGACTCCGTGATGAATTCAAATTCCCTGCAACCCAGAAACGCGCCGCACGTCGCCCCGCCCAGGATCCTTATCGTTGATGACGATCCTGACATTCTCAACGTTGCTGGCCTGGCGCTCACGCAAAAGCACTGCGAATGCACCAAAGCATCATCGGCCGTGCAAGCGCTTACGGTTTTGCGAAACGCACCGAAGTCGTTCGACTTGATGATCACCGACGTGCGTATGCCCGGCATGAACGGGTTCGACATTACTCGGCGCGCGCTTGAACTCAACCCAGATCTCTCGGTGATAACGATGAGCGCACTGACCGAATTGCACAATCCGGTCGAAGCCGTCCGCGCAGGCTCAGCCGACTACCTGCAGAAACCCTTCCATGTTCCGGACCTGGTTGCATCCGTTGAGCGGTTACTCAGTAAACGTCATGCAGCTTTTGAACGGAAGCGAATCGAGGCTCAGGTCGAAAACTGGGATTCCGCGGCGCGCGCCCTGTCACTTTCACTCAATGCTCGAGACAAAGAGACCGAAGGACACGCCGAACGGGTGCTGGCGTACGGCATCAGACTGGGCCGCGAACTGGAACTCTCAAACGACCAGATGATCGCACTCGAGTTCGGCGCCCGCCTTCACGACGTAGGCAAGATTGCTGTTCCGGATAACGTCCTCAAGAAGCCCGGCAAGCTTAACGATGAAGAGTGGCTGATTATGGAAAAGCATCCGACCATCGGAGAGCAGATGGTCCTTAGCATGGGCCTGCCGGCAGACGCCGCCACGATCGTCGCACAACATCATGAGCGATGGGACGGAAGTGGATATCCACACAAGCTTCGCGGCGAACAGATCCATATCGGCGCCCGCTTATTCTCTGTCGTCGACGCCTTCGACGCTATCACTGCCGATCGCTGCTACCGCAAAGCCCAATCATACGAGGCCGCCCTCGCCGAACTTCGCAAGTACGCCGGTATCCAATTCGATCCCGACGTAGTGAAGGCCTTCGCCTCCGTCGAGCCCGACGTCTGGCTTGAGATCCGCTCACGCTGCCCCGCCGACGCTTTTCCCGAAGCGTCCGTCGCCTGAGCTAAAGGTTCTTTTATGACAACACCGATTACCGATTACATCACCCCCGCGCCCAAACTGTCCGAGCTGCTCAAACTGCAGATTAAGTTGGGCGGTTCGGATCTGCACCTCATTACCAATAACAAACCCCGACTCCGCATCCACGGCAACCTTGACCCCCTCGAAGACTACGAGCCGCTCACGGCTGAAGACACTAGGGAGTATGCAGACAGCATTCTCAACGAAACCCAAGCGGAGGTACTCAAAACACAACTGCAGGTAGACTTTTCGATTTCAATGCCGGGGCTCGCGCGCTTTCGCGTCAACATTTGCGATCAGCGTGGCGGCCTCGGCCTCGTCTTTCGCGCCATCCCTTACGAGGTCATGCCGTTTGACAAACTTGGCATCCCGCAAATCATGGTCGAACTCTGCAGTCGCTCGCACGGCTTGGTCCTGATCACCGGTCCGACCGGCTCAGGCAAGTCAACTACCTGCGCCGCCTTCATCGACAAGATAAATCGCGAACGCGCCGGCAAGATTCTTACCCTCGAGGACCCGGTTGAATACCTCCACTCATCAAAAAGATCGCTCGTGACCCAGCGCGAGGTTTTCAAAAATACCCTTAGCTTCGAAAGCGGATCGAAGAACCTCGTGCGCGAGGATCCCGATACAGTTCTCATAGGTGAACTCAGAGATCTCTCCACAATCGAAGAAGCCTTACGCACCGCCGAGAAGGGCCACCTCACCTTCGCCACGCTGCACACAAATACCGCACCCTCGACGATTACTCGCATCATCGACGTCTTCCCCGCCTTGCAGCAGGCGCAGATTCGTACCCAACTGGCCGAAGTACTCGCCGGCGTCCTATCTCAGCAACTCATACCAACAAAAGATCGAAAAGGGCGCGTCATGGCGCTCGAAGCCTTAATTCCCACCAACGGCATTAAGAATCTCATCCGCGAAGATAAGGTCCATCAAATCAAAGCCGCTATGGCTACCGGACAGGATAAGCACCAGATGGTGACGATGAACCAATCGCTTGCCAGGCTGATCGCTGAAGACATCGTTTCATTGGAAGACGCCGCCCTGCGCTCTCCTGATGTCGCCGACTTAAGAGAGCGTCTCGGAAATATCAAAACAACCCAACACACCAGACTTGCCCCGGCTCCGCCCCAACGAAGAGCCAGCTAAGAAGCCCGAAGAGTGGAACGCCATAAAGGATCCTTTAGCCATTAACGCACAGCCCGAAGAGAGACAAAAATGCGAGACTGCAAGGAACCAATAGCCAATACCACCGCCACTTCAAACGGTCGGAAGAATGAAAAGGGCTCTACCCTTTTGGTCGCGTTGCTCTGCATGCTTGCGCTTTTTGCGATCACTATAGCTGCCACTTCCAACAGGGTCAGGAATGCAAGCGACATTGAAGACAAGAACGCCCAGGCAGTCCAATATTGGCAAGCTCGTTCAGCCGCCGCCAATGTTCAGGCCTCCCTCATCGTAGACATTCCGCAGGCCTTCGATGCCGATCTGCAACGCGCGCAGGTAGCCGCTAATGGATATCCACTTCCCGCTTTCGACCAACCAAACATTACCGCCCAAAACACCCGCCCCGTCTTAAACGCCGATGGCTCTGTCTCCTCGACTCCGGCCAGCCAATGCACCAGCCTGCTTGGAAATCTCGACAGCTGGGCACAGCGCAAGGCCTCAATCCCCGAAAGCTTCGCCGCGGCCCAGGGTTTCGGCACTGATAAAGCACGCGTGGCCGTGCTGCGTGAATATCAACGACAACAACTTGTCGGCGTCGGAAATAGTGAGCCTGCCTATGTCCTTCAATACCTGATCGACGCTGCCGTCGGAGATAACGGGAACGCCCGCGGCCGCGTGCGTCCTTCAGGGACTATTCTGCTTGGTCCGTCACAGCCAGCCTGTAACACTACGGTCGCTTTAACTGCCAACCCAAACACAGTGAGCCTAGGCGGCTCTACTACTCTCACCGTTGCTTACGCTAACGCCAATCACATCTGGATCACGGACCAGACCGGCGTCGTCGTTCCCGGAACAGACAAGCCCGGACTCGTCGAAACCAATTCTCCCCAGACAGTTTCTTTCACTGTTTCCCCGACCGATGAC
>Ga0070708_100002355_pt1 | contig 14625 bp, 12 predicted proteins | sample KBSK5503metaG_FD_65469 | JGI IMG/M metagenome (GOLD analysis project Ga0070708, IMG submission 65469) | Corn, switchgrass and miscanthus rhizosphere microbial communities from Kellogg Biological Station, Michigan, USA - KBS K5-50-3 metaG | ecosystem: Host-associated > Plants > Roots >...
CTCAGATTGAAACCGAATGCATGGTCGCCGTCGTTCTTGATCACGCGGAGAGAGACCGAGGCGAAAAAGACAAGACAGAGGCGTTTGTGTCCGCCACGGATAAAGCTGTGCAGCAGGCCGCTGCCGACCTCATCTCCTCAGGAGACCTCAACGGGAAGGCTTTCGAGGTCTCCTGGCTGCACAAGCCTGCCGGCATCAGGGCCACGCGCCTGCTCCTCATCGGCGGAGGCAAGGCGAAGAAGTTCTCTGCGTCTGAATTGCGCAAGCTGGCCGGAGCCGCCGTCCGCGCGCTCAAGCCACGTAGCCTGCGTAGCCTCGCGTTTGTGCTTCCGGAGGAAATTCCTGCGCCGGACGCGGTCGAAGCGGTCGTCGAAGGCGCGATCATCGGCAACTTCGATCCTGATGCTTACAAGAGCGACCGCAAGGACCAGAGTGTTGAATCTCTCACCGTGGTCGCATCCAACCAAGCTTCCGGTGACTCGGCCTCACTCCAGCGCGCGCTCGACGAAGCCCAAATCCTCGCCGAATCGCAAAACCTAACTCGCGAGTTGGTGAACGAGCCCTCCAACCGCATGACCCCCACCATCCTTGCCAATCGCGCACAAGAAATGGCCAAAGATGTCGGACTGAAATGCGAAGTCTATGGCGCCGACAAAATCAAAGAATTAAAAATGGGAGCATTCTGGGGCGTGGCCCAGGGATCGGACGAGCCTCCGGCATTGATCGTGATGCGATACGAACCTGCTGGAGCACCCGAGAAGCCGGTTCTTGGCCTGGTCGGCAAGGGCGTCACCTTCGACACCGGAGGCATTTCCATCAAGCCCGCCGACAACATGGAAAAAATGAAATACGACATGGCCGGCGGCGCCACCATGATCGGCGCCATGCGCGCCATCGCCCTACTCAAGCCCAAAATCAAAGTAATCGGCATCGTCTGCGCCACCGAAAACATGCCCTCCGGCAAAGCCCAAAAGCCCGGCGACATACAGACCGCAATGTCCGGCAAGACCATCGAGATCATCAACACCGACGCCGAAGGCCGCCTGGTCCTCGCTGATGGCCTCTGTTACGCCCGCCAGCTTGGTTGCACCCATCTGGTTGACGCTGCCACGCTCACCGGAGCCGTTGTTGTAGCTCTCGGATACGCCAATGCCGGAATCTTCGCCAGCGACGACGATATGTACCAGCGCTTCGCCAAGGCTCTCGATAAAGCTGGAGAAAAAATGTGGCGCTTGCCTCTCGACGACGAATACAGAGACCAAATCAAATCCAACATCGCCGACATCATGAACACCGGCGGCCGCTGGGGCGGCGCCATCACCGCCGCCATGTTCCTAAAAGAATTCGCCGAAGACACCCCCTGGATCCACCTCGACATCGCCGGCACCGCCTGGATGGAAGACACCAAACCCTGGATCGCCAAAGGCCCGTCCGGAATCGCAGTAAGAAGTTTGGTGGAGTTTGCCCGCAACTTCGAGAGTTCCTAAAACTCCCAATCTTAAACATCTCTGTCATTCCGACCGGAGCGAAGCGAGCGCAGTGGAGGAACCTGCCGTTTCGCCGGCAGCGATGTGAAGACGGTGCGACCGAAAATGCCACCCGCGTTATACTGATCGCGTCATTCGAGTGTGGAGGTCACCATTGAAAATCCTCTTCGCAGTCGGCCTGATCGTCCTAGTGCTAGGCGTCCTTTCCTTCTTCATCCCCATCCCCCACACCGAGCATCACGGCCTCGACGCCGGCGACGTCCACGTGGGCGTGGACACGAAACACAGCGACCTCCTCCCGCCAGCCGCAAGCGTCGCCTTAGTAGTAGTCGGCGCCGGCCTCATGATTGCGGGCGGCAGGAGGAAAACTTAGAAGCCGTCGTATGAATAACGCCGATGAGTGAAATGGCGACATTACTTCAATTGACACGCTACGCTTCAAATGAGACCTTTAATCGCGCTGCGCTAATATGAAGACACTGCTGGCCGTTTTAGCGATGATGATGATGCCCCTCTCGAAGGCTGAAGCTCCTAAGCTGGGCAGCGAAGCCGATCCCATACGTCAAGGACTTTTTGCCGGCCAGCCGATGAATGTGTTGGTACAGCAGCTGAAGTTAGACGGAAGCCCCGGTCCGTTCCGGACAATTGCTAATACAAACGAGTTGGCGAATGCAGGTAGGAAGGAGGAAGCCAAATCTCGCCTCCGCAGCATTCCTTGGTCTTCCAAACTTGAGACTCGCATACAGCTCTGGGTATGGTCAGCTCTGCGTGAACTGGGTGAAAGCCCAGATCCACAGTCAGGGAAAGAAGTTCTCGGTGTAGTCGTTGAGGTGCCGATGCGGGGAGCATACGACACATTAGCTGGGTATCAAGACGGTTCTGCACGTTACCTCAATTTCTCAGGGGCCGCCATTTTCTGGGACGCTCGCGATGCGACGATAAAGTCACTATGACAGCGCCTGATCGGTTCGACGATTCCCGAGAGCCCGCGAGCTGTACCACGACAAGACACCATGCTGCCGAAGTCAGGGACTCAAGTGACGATTCTTACCCGTTCGGGCATGTATGCGATTTCCGACCCTCCGCAGAGCATCATGACGGCAGGATCAGCTTTGATGCTTGAGCTAATGCAACGTGCGAAGGCCAAGAAAAGCTGATGAGTGAACTTGAGTTGCGTCGTAAACAGCCGATAGCGCCATACACGAATTAAGACCACGCTCTACCCACCTCACATCACCCGCGGCGCCTCAATCCCCATCACCCCCAGCGCCCGAATCAACTCCCGCCGCACAACGCCCGCAGTCGCCAGCAGAAACTTCTTCCGCGCCTCATCCTCTTCGCTCAATATCGGATACCGGTGATAGAACGTATTAAACAATTGCGCCAGTTGGAATACATGCTTCGCCAGATACGCCGGCTCGGTCGTGGCAATGCACTGATCAATCACATAGGACGTCTTTGAAGCAGCCAGCCACAACTCCCATAATTCGTTGGCGACTTCTCCGGTTAGGAATTGGGTGAGGTCCGCGGGGGAGACGTTGCAAGCAACGTCTCTACAGAAGGCGTCTGGATCCAAGCCGCCCTTACGGAAAATGTTTGTTGCCCGCACGACCGCATACTGCGCATAAGGTCCCGTCTCCCCCTCAAAACTCAGCGCCTCTTTAAAATCAAACGCAATCACCGAAGGCTTGGTGTACTTCAGCATGAAGTACCGCAGCGCCCCAATCGCGATCTGCTCGGCAATTGTCTGACGCTCGGGTTCCGGCAACTCGGCGTGACGCGAATCCACCTCCTTCTTCGCCGAGGCAATCAGCGTGTCCAGCAAGTCATCCGCCTTCACGCCAAATCCCTTGCGCCCCGACACCTCGATATAAGGCCGCGCCTTCTCGTCCTCAGAGAGTTCGTATCCCAGTTTCGCCGCACATCGAGGAGTCAGCGCCACCATCTCATAAGAAAAATGCGTGTAATGCTCCGCCCGGTCGCCATGCCCCAGTCCGCGCAGCGCCTCGATCACCGTGTTCTGGGCTTCGGACTGTCGTGCATCAATCACGTTATAGATTTCGGCCACACCTCCGAAGTGCGGGTGCTCAGGCTCGCCCTGTTCGGCTGAAATCCAGCACTGGTGCCCATTCGGATACATGTAGAACTTCCGATATTCAAAATTCTTCCCCAGCAACCCAAACTTCCACATGTGATAGGCGATGTCCTTCCCCACATAGCCCACAGTCCCATTCGACCGCACGATGACCTTCTGATCTTCCTCGGAAATGCTCTCCTCCGTGATTTCCTCAGTGTCCTCTGTGTCCTCTGTGGTTAAAGCCTTTGAAGTTGCTTTTGACGTTCCCGCCCGCCGCATCACCCAGCAACCTTTGTTCTTCCCCTCACCCTCAAACGACAACACGCCCGATTCTTTGAGCTTCGCAAACGCCGCGTCCCAAAAATGCAAACGCAGAATCTCGCTCTCGCGCGGCAGGAAGTCGTATTCGATGTCGAGCCGGTCCATCGTCTCCAAATGCCGCCGGAGTACGGCAGTTGAAATCAACTCAGCTACCGCGGCGGTTTCGTTCCCGCCCTCCTCGATTTCGTGCAGCGCCGCCAGCCGCACATTTTTGTTCTCCGCGTCCTGCTCGTACCACTGCGACACTTTCGCATAGAGGTCCCAGCAGTAGTAATCGAAGCGCGGCTGGCGTGTGAGCTGCTCAACCTCAGCGCGGGATTTCTTTTCTAAATGCAGAAATCCAACTACAACATCCGCGACTTGGACCCCCGTATTGTCAATGTAATTCTGTACATCGACTTCGCGCCCGGCAAATTGCAGCAGGCGCACAAACGTATCTCCCAGGATCGCATTCCGCAGGTGCCCGATGTGCGCCGCCTTGTTTGGATTGATGCTCGAGTGCTCGACCAGAACTTTGCCGGCAGGGACCTCACCCGCGGGCTGTTCGTTTTTTGCCAGCGCGGCGGCAACTGTGGCACGATTCACTCGAGCGTTGATGTACCCTGCGCCCGCAACCTCCAACTTCTCAAAGCCCTCGATCGCCCCAACCCCGCCGACGATTCCTTCCGCAATTTTGCGTGGCGCCTTGCGAAGTTTTTTCGCCAGCTCAAATGCCAGTGGCAGGGCATACTCTCCGAACTCCACCCTCGGAGGCTGCTCGATGACGATTTTTTCCGGTTCCAGCCCATAGCTCCGGCGCAGAAATTCGCGCATGTGCTGGGCCAGACGGCGTTCCAGTTCGCGATACAAGAGCCCCTCTAAGCTGTTGAAGAAAATAGTGATTCTAACAGACTGCAGAAACACGTCGTTGGTCGTTCGTCGTTAGTGATTGGCGAAATCGCGTTGTCCCCGGCATTGTCGGCAAACGCCAGAATCTGCAAAACGCTTTAGAATCGATCTCGGTCTTTCGCAGTCGATAGCCTATTTCGCGCCATAAGCGCCAAGTAGGTTTCGGCCAACGACCAACGACCGACGACGATTTTTCTATGCGCATAGCCTACCTCGACTGCTTTTCCGGAATCAGCGGCGACATGTTCCTCGCCGCGCTGATTGACGCCGGAGTCTCGCCCAAGCTTTTCGAGGAAACCGTCGCCGCACTCAACATAGGCGCGCGTCTGAAAATTGCGCGCGTGAATCGTAGCGGCATCAGTGCGACGAAAGTTGATGTTGTCGTGAATGGAGAGAAAGACTCACCCAGGGAAAGTCGGACAAGAGTGTCCGACCCACACGAGCATTCTCACTCCTACGAACACGCACACCACCAACATCATCACGAACCACATCCCCACGAGCACCCCCACGGACGTGGCCTAGCTGAAATCCGCAAGATCATCAGTCAAGCCGCAATCACCGACTCCGCAAAAAACACCGCCATCGCCATCTTCGGGAAGCTCGGTCAAGCCGAAGCCAAAATCCATAACGTGCCGATTGAGGAGATTCATTTCCACGAAGTCGGTGCAGCAGATGCGCTGGTTGATATGGTTTGCGCGGCGGTTGGTGCGGACGCCCTCGCGGTTGATGAAATCATCTGCTCACCATTGAACGTCGGCGGAGGCACCGTCGCATGCTCGCATGGGACATTCCCTGTCCCCGCGCCCGCAACCGTAGAACTGCTGAAGGGCGCTCCTGTGTATTCCTCGGGACTGCAGGCCGAACTAGTCACGCCCACGGGGGCAGCAATCGTGGCCACGTTGGCAAAACGGTTCTCACCTTTTCCGGAAATGAAAATTGAGAAAACCGGATACGGCGCCGGCACTCGCGACTTCCCCGGACATGCCAACGTTCTTCGCATCACCATCGGCGAGGCCGCTTCCGCAGCCAACGCGGGCGAGGGCGTCCGCGCCACACATGCCCGCGCCACACAGACATCGCATGACACCATCTCCGTCCTCGAAGCTAACCTGGATGACTTGAATCCACAGGTCTTCGGCTATGTAATGGACAGATTGCTCGAAGCCGGCGCGCTGGACGTTTTTGCGACTCCCGTTCAAATGAAAAAGAACCGCCCCGGAACTTTGCTGACGATCCTTGCGAAGCCAGAAGATGCAGCCAAGCTTGCCGAAATCGTATTTGCCGAAACCACTACTCTCGGCGTCCGCCGCCGCGAAGAAAAAAGGCAGGTGCTCGCCCGCAAGTGGAATACAGTCGCCACGCGCTTTGGCGATGTGCGTATCAAGATTGCGAGCCTGAACGGCACTGTAACCAGCTACGCTCCCGAATACGAAGACTGCCGCCGCATTGCTGCCGAACGGAAGATCCCGCTGAAGGCTGTAATGAATGAAGCCATGGAAGCTTACGCGAAGTCCCTTAGAAGCTAAAGCCGTTTCAATTTGATAGTCTCAATGCAGGGCTTGAGACCCTGCTCCACCCAGTTCGACGCAAATCGCGCAAAGCAGCCATGGCACAAAAGTTTTACATCACGACGCCCATTTATTACGTCAACGCCCGTCCGCACATCGGACACGCTTACACTACGCTCGCCTGCGACACAATTGCTCGTCGTCAGCGCATGATGGGAATGAATACTTTCTTCCTGACTGGCACCGACGAGCATGGACAAAAAATCCAACGCGCCGCCGAAGCCGCGGGCAAACCTCCGCAGCAACTCACCGACGAAGTTTCCGCCGAGTTCCGCGCCCTCTGGGACCGCATGGGCATCACCTACGACGATTACATCCGCACCACTAGCGACCGCCACAAGCGCGGCGTGCAGGAACTCTGGCGTCGCCTCAAAGAAAACGGATACATCTACAAAGGCAGCTACACCGGCCAGTACTGCGTCTTCGACGAGCTTTACGTGGACGCCATCGGCCCCGGCGACCCTTGCCCCGAGTGCGGCCGCCCGACGGAAACGGTCAAAGAAGAAAACTATTTCTTCAAGCTCTCCGCCTTCGCCGAGCCGCTGCTCGATCTCTACACCAAGAATCCCGATTTCATTCGCCCCGAAACCCGCCGCAATGAAGTGATCGCTTTCGTCCGCTCCGGCCTGCACGATCGCTCTATCAGCCGCTCAATGTTTTCCTGGGGCATCCCCGTTCCCGACGATCCCAAGCACGTAATCTACGTCTGGTTCGACGCCCTGGCCAACTACATCACCGCCCTCGGCTACGGACAGGATGACGACTCGCAATATAAAAAATACTGGCCCGCCGACCTGCAAATGATCGGCAAGGAAATCGTCCGCTTCCATTGTGTGTACTGGCCCGCGTTCTTGATGGCTGCAGGCCTGCCCTTGCCCAAGTCCATTGTCGCGCACGGCTGGCTGCTGTTTGAAGAGAGCAAGATGTCGAAGTCGCGGGGCAACATTGTTCGCACCGAAACCATTCTCGACGTGCTCGGGGCTGACGCTTTACGATACTTTCTGCTGCGCGAAGTCGTCTTCGGTCAGGATGGATCGTTTTCATTCGATGCATTAGTGCAGCGCTATAACTCCGATCTTGCGAATGGTCTCGGCAACCTTGCCAGCCGCACACTGGCCATGATCACGCGTTACTTCAGGGGCGAAGTGCCCTATCCGTCACACGCAGCAGCACGAGCGCCTGCAGACGACACAATCGCCAAGCTCGCAGAGAAGACGATTAGCGACTACCACTCGCTCTTTGAGCAGTATCAGTTCTCGCGCGCGCTCGAAACCGCTTGGGCGCTGGTTGCTGCCGTGGACAAGTACATCGTCGAGAACGAGCCGTGGTCGCTGGCCGAGAAACCGGATGAGAATAGCCGAGCGCGTCTCGCAACTGTTCTTTACACTTCCGCCGAAGCATTGCGTATCGTGACCGTGCTGGCTCATCCGGTCATGCCGGATGCAACCGCCAAAATCTGGGCGCAGCTTGGCTTGGGCGCGATCGGCAAGTTTCCCCTCGCTGACTTACGCTGGGGACAGCTTCACCTCGGCACGAAGTTGGGAAAGGTCGAACCAGTGTTCCCCCGCGCCGACAAAAGTGCCATTGAGAGGATGCAGAAGATGGAAGACCTGGAAAGGCCTGCGGCAGTCGCCGAACCGCAGCCCCTGCCTCCGCCCCCGGCTGCCCCGCCGTCGAAAGCGTCGGTGCCGGTCACAGCGAGTGATGGCAAAATCACCATCGACGATTTCTCGAAAGTCGAGCTTCGCGTCGCGCTGGTCAAAGTTGCCGAAAAAGTGAAAGGCGCCGACAAGCTACTCCGTCTGGAAGTTGACCTCGGAACAGAAATCCGTCAGATCGTCGCCGGAATCGCTGAAGCCTACGCGCCGGAGTCCTTGATCGGGCGAAAGGTTGTAATCGTTGCCAATCTCCAGCCTCGCAAACTCCGCGGCCTGGAATCGAATGGCATGATCTTAGCCGCATCCCTAGAAGGCGGAAGGCCAGTCCTGGCGGCATTCTTGGAAGAAGTGCCGATCGGCGCGCGGCTGAAATAACTCGTGTGGGTCGGACACTCCTGTCCGACGCCTTTGATTTTGTTCTCTTTTGATTTTTCCCGAAAGTTGCCGGCGCAGAAGGAGTCACTTCTCAAAAAGCGCATCCGTTGAAAACGAGTGCTTAAAATACTCGTCCTTCCATTTAAGATTGACCCGATCAAGCAAGAACCCTTCTGCTGCTCCAAACGAATACACAACCATGCGCTTCGACTTTGCCAGATCAGTCTGCCTCAGTTCTTCCAAAGTCTTACTTCTCGCTCGGCTGGCATATGCGCCAAACGATTCGAAGTCTGGGAGCGCCGCATACTCCGCACTGGGCTGAAATTTTGCCGCCGCCTCCGCAGCCTTGATCTCCGTATAACGAGCAATCCCTTCCTGCCAAACTTGGAAGCTGAGATACTTGCGATCATCCGGCGCGAGTTGCCCAAAGAATTTCTTCCGCTCCCCGATGTACTGCTCTGCAAGTTTTGCGAAGTTGCCACCGTCTGACTCACTCAACGCACCGAGCAACAGATCACGCAGCCGCGCGAAGCCCTGCGCCAGGTCCTGCTTCTCGTAAGGGAATGGATAGTTCAGCATCCACATCCCCGTGTTGTCGCCGTGGCTCAGGCCAAGTTCCTCGACTCCCTGGATGTATCCGGGCTGCGCATTTTGCAATTGGTGGAAGTGTTCATGCATAAGAGTGATCAGCCAGGGCGTGCTGGTTTTACTGCTTGTGTTTACCGGTTCGCCAATGACAATCACCGAAGGCGGCCCGAACGCCGGAAACGTAGCCAGCAAGTCAGGCGAAAACTGCCGCGGACGCGCATACAAATCGACGCCGATTTTCGTGAAGTCCTTCGGCGGCGCGGGATGATGCGTGAGAAATTCCGTACTTGTTGTTACCAGCAGCAGCGGCGCCGGAGTTCGGCTCCAGTTGGGCCATATGTTGTCCTGAATCTGAGCTGCCAGGCGATAGAATTCGCGGATACGGACAGCATCGTCTGCGGAGAGCTGCGCCGCCGGGGCCTGCGCAAGCACGGCCACTGGAAGCAGTAATACAGCAATTACGGCGATTAATGTTCGCATTTCAAAATTGGACGTCGGAACGCTAGGTTGGTTAGCATGCCTCTACATGTTGGTTGATTCCCATGCCCATCTCGACGGCCCGCGTTTCGATTCCGATCGCGATCAAGTCATTTCCCGCGCCCGCGAGGCCGGCATCGCCAATATCCTTGCCGTCGGCACTGGAGACGGCCCTGGCACGCTCGATTGCGCTGTAAAGCTTGCGAACCAGTACGATTTTGTTTACGCCACCATTGGCATTCATCCGCACGAAGCGAAACTTGCCACCGACGTTGATTTCCGCCAACTGGAAGAACTCGCCCGCAAGCCCAAAGTCATCGCATGGGGAGAAATCGGCCTGGATTACTACTACGACCACTCTCCACGCGATATCCAGAGGAACATCTTCATCCGCCAGACGGAACTCGCCCGCGCCGCCAAGCTCCCCATCGTCATCCACTGCCGCCCCTCGGACAACAGCGACAACGCCTGGGAAGACTGTCTCGCTCTGATCGAACAGCACTGGAAACCGTCCGGCTTTGGCGGCATCCTGCACTGCTTCACCGGTCGGTGGCCGCACGCCAAACGCGCGCTGGATATGGGATTCATGATCTCATTCGCTGGCAATGTAACTTTTCCCAAAGCGCAACAGATTCGCGATTCGGCGAAAGCAGTCCCGCTCGACCGCATGTTGATCGAAACCGACTCGCCGTTTCTCGCTCCGGTTCCTCATCGCGGCAAACGCAACGAGCCTGCCTACGTAAAAGAAGTCGCCCGCCAGATCGGCGAATTGCGTGGCCTTTCGACCGAGGAGATCGGCAACCAAACTTCCCAAAACTTCCGCCGCTTCTTTTCCCTTCCAGAATCGAGCGCCGACATTTAGCCTGTAACCCGAGAATCGACCGCCGAGCACACAGAAAACGCAGAGAAAATAGGGTTTAGATCCAAATCCTCTGTGCCTCTGTGTCCTCTGTGGTGAAAGGTTTTTCCGGCTGCAGTACGGAATCAAACCGCAAACTACGCTAATCTATTAAGTCATGCCTGAGAACACTTTTGACATTGTGAGCAAGATCGACCTGCAGGAAGTCGCCAACGCCATCCAACAGGCGATGAAGGAGATCCACACGCGCTTCGACCTGAAGGATTCAAAATCGAACATCGCCCTCGAAGAAAAAGATGCGATCGTGCTGCACTCCATCGACGATTACAAGCTGAAAGCGGTCAACGACATCCTGCAGCAAAAGTTGGTCAAACGCGGCATCTCGCTGAAAGGCCTTACTTATGGCCCCATCGAGCCAGCGGCGGGTGGCACGGCAAAGCAAAAGATCACTATGCAGCAAGGCATCCCTATCGAGAAAGCCCGCGACATCGTCAAGCTGATTAAGAATTCCAAGAAGAAAGTACAGGCTTCGATCCAAGGTGATCTGGTGCGGATCAGCGGCAAAGACCGCGACACGCTCCAGGAGATTATTGCGCTGTTGCGCCAACAGGATTTTGGAATTGATATGCAGTTTACGAATTACCGGACGAACTGAACTGCGGCTTCAGGCTTTAGGCTCTAGGCTTCGGGCTTACGGCTGCGTTGCAAATATCAAATGCCTAGAACCTAGCGCCTAAAGCCGCACTTGAACATGAGCACATCCAGCGTCACTAACGGACGCGAAGTTTTCGAGCTTCTCCGCGACGATCTTGCGGCCATCGAGCGCGAGTTCGGCCGTGACACGGTTTCCGGCGTCACTGCCATCACTGAGATCGGCGAATACCTTCGTGGCGGAGGAGGCAAGCGCATCCGCCCGGCCCTTCTCCTACTCTCGGCCAAGCTTTTCAGTTATGAAGGCCGCGGAGCGGTCAAACTCGGCGCAGTCGTTGAAATTATCCACACCGCCACTCTCGTCCACGACGACATCATTGACGAAGCCAAGACACGGCGCGGACGTCCCGCCGCCAATACGCAGTGGGGAAACTCGAAATGCGTGCTGGCCGGCGACTGGCTCTACATGCAGGCTTTCAAGGTTGCGGTCCAGGAGCGCAACTTCCGCATTCTCGACGCGCTAATCGAACTCACGCAGCAAATGGTTGAAGGCGAACTCTTGCAGATGGAGAAGCTCGGGAAGCTGATCTCGCTCAACGAGCACTTTGACCTGATCTATCGTAAGACCGCCTGTCTGTTTTCGGTCTGCATGCGGCTGGGGGCCATACTCGGCGGCGCAACTGCCGAGCAGGAAGACCAAGTCGGGCGCTATGGGCGCGATCTGGGTATGGCATTTCAGATCGTGGATGACGTGCTTGACCTCACCGCCTCGGAAAACGTCCTGGGAAAGCCGGTGGCCAGCGATCTGCGAGAAGGTAAGGTTACGATGGCTGTGATTCATGCGCTGGAGCATTGCACAGCAGAAGAACGGGGAATGATCGAAACGGTGGTCGAACAGCGTGCCTTCAATGGAGTCACTCACGCCCAGATTCTTAGCATCCTCAACGCTTATGGCTCGCTCGATGCGGCCACCACCCACGCCATGCAATATGCCGAGTCCGCCCGCAAGGCTATTTGCACGTTCCCGGATTCAGAGATCAAACGCGCCCTGCTCTGGGCCCCGGAATTCGTAGTCGCCCGAGAAAAATAGACTTCCCCTTCCCCTTTGCATCCACATCCAAACGCTGGCTTGATTCGTACCAAGGAACGGAGTCTAATTTTACGGGGCAATTCGCTTAAGGAGACAAGCTATATGAAGAAGCTGTTGAGCCTGACCCTCGCGCTTTGCGTCATTTTCAGCTTAGCCGCGGTTGCGCAAGAGATGGGTAAGAGCGACGACATGAGCAAGCCCGGCGCGGCGGCGCCGCTCAAGACCCTAAAGGGCACCGTTAAAGCTGAAGGCGATAAGATCACCTTCGTTAACGATGCTGACCAGAAGAGCTGGGATGTCATGAACCCTGAGGCACTGAAGGGACATGAAGGGCACCATGTTCAGCTCAGCGCGCACGTTTACGCCGACAAGAGCTCGATCCACGTGATGAGCGTCAAAATGCTTAAAGCCGCAAAGGAAAAAACTTCAATGTAATTCTGGCAAGGCATCGAAATCCGGGCGGCGTCTGCCGCCCTTTTTCTTTTAACTTTCTTTCAAACGCGGAGATCGCAGAGTTCACCGAAGAAATCCGGGCAGTCGGGCGCAGATTTCAACGCCCCTTAAATTTCTCCGCGTCCTCGGCGGACTCTGCGGGGCAACCCCGCTTATACTATCTGTACTGATATGAACAATTTTCTGGGCGACGTCTCGCATCATGGGTACTTGCTCGTCTTTCTGATTGTGTTCGCGGAGGCAGCCGGACTGCCAGCTCCGGCGTCACTCGCCTTGATCGCTGCCGGGGCCGCAGCCGCAGCGCACATTCTGAGCCCCCCGGTCGCTTTCGCAACCGCGGTGGTCGCCATGATGCTAGGTGATCTGCTGCTGTTTCTGCTGGGCCGTTACACCGGTTGGGCGCTCCTGGGTTTCCTGTGCCGCTTGTCGCTGAACCCTGAAACCTGCATTCTGCGTTCGGCCGAGTCTTTTTACAAGCGCGGCCGCGTCACTCTGCTTTTTGCCAAATTCATTCCCGGGGTCAACACTATGGCCCCGCCACTCGCCGGCAGCATGAAGATGAAGCCCTTGCAGTTCCTGCAGCTCGACCTTGTAGGAGCGTGCCTCTACATCTCGGCGTACGGAGGTCTGGGTTATCTTTTTCGGGATTTTGTTGCCCAGATCACTCAGGGCCTGCACAGCGCCAGCCACGCTGTCGCTGAGGTCGTAGCCTTTGCGGTTGTGATCTTCATCGTGTACCGAATTGTTCAGTATCGCCGCCACAAGATGTCTGGCTTCGTGCCGCGAATTGCAGTCCAGGAGCTGGCTCACCGGATCGCCTCGGCTGAGCAGAAAGACATAATTCTTGCGGACGTTCGGAGCCACGGCTACTACGATCCGGGCGCGGCCCGCATTGCGGGATCGATCCGGCTCGAACCTAACCGCCTCTCCGAAGAATTGAAGACCCTTCCCCGGGACAAAGATATCTATCTCTATTGCACTTGAGCGCGCGAAGCGACCAGCGCCCGGGTGGCGCTGCTACTGAGGCAACAGGGCTTTCGCGCGTTTGTGATCGTTGGAGGACTCACAGCCTGGCGCAAGGCTGGCCAGCCAATCGAATCGGTTCCAGAGAACGATCTGGTGAAGCTGCCAACGTTTAGTTGACCGAGCGAAAAAAGCAAAACCTATCAACCACGAAGGACACGAAGTCACACGAAGAAGGGCAACACGGGTCGAATCTCATTCACAGTAGTCGATACTGGTGACTTCGCTTTCCTTCGTGGTTGAGGGTTTTGCTTTTCCTTGTGACCTCTCGGTTTGACCCGTCGCGCTTTATACTTTTCGCATGTCTTCCTCCCCCGAGATCGAAATCAAGTTTCGGGTTGCTGATATCGAGCCCCTGGTCGCTCGCTTACGCCAGTTGGGACTTAAACAAGTCACTCCACGCACTCACGAGATGAATACACTGTTCGATCTTCCCGGCCGCCCGCTACGGGCCCGTGGAGATCTCTTGCGCCTGCGCAAATACGGCGAATCATGGCTGCTCACCCACAAAGCCAGGGGTAAAGAGAAAGACGGGCCTCACAAGACTCGCATTGAGACTGAGACTCGACTTGACGACGGCGAAAAGATGGAAAGCATACTGCAGGCGCTGCATTTCGAGCCCTGCTTCCGCTATGAAAAGTTCCGTGCCGAATGGCAAGGCGAACCAGGCCACGTGGTGATAGACGAAACGCCCATCGGCAACTTCGCAGAAATTGAAGGCCCGCCGGAGTGGATTGATTCCATCGCCCATGATCTGGGCATTAGTCCGAATGACTACATCACCGAGACCTACGCCGGACTCTTCTTCCAGTGGAAACGGCAGACCGGAAGCCCGGCTCGGGAGATGACGTTTGAAGCAGTACGTCCCTTGGCCAGACCATGAGGCCTGGACTCTGTGCTCCCTTTCCTCTGTGCGAGTCTGGGTTTCAGATTCGGAGTGGCTTCCTCTTGTCCCAATACGAAACTACCCACTCTGATTCCTCGCTCCCGCGGAATCAAAGCTGTTATCATTTGTCCAAAATCTAACTACCGACTTAGCCACATTCGTTCGCAAGGAGCGCACTTATGCCAAAAAGCGTGAACAAGGTCATTCTTCTCGGAAACCTC
>Ga0070708_100002359_pt1 | contig 14621 bp, 14 predicted proteins | sample KBSK5503metaG_FD_65469 | JGI IMG/M metagenome (GOLD analysis project Ga0070708, IMG submission 65469) | Corn, switchgrass and miscanthus rhizosphere microbial communities from Kellogg Biological Station, Michigan, USA - KBS K5-50-3 metaG | ecosystem: Host-associated > Plants > Roots >...
CCGAAGCGGCCGGTCTCATTCTCGGCGTCGCCCCACAGGCGCTCGAGCGCGTAGAATTTGCGAGCCTCTTCCTGGAAGACGTGGAACACGACGTCGCCGTAGTCCATCAGGATCCACCTCGCCGGCGCGAGCCCTTCGACCGAGAGAGGCGAGCCCAGAGCCTCCGTAATCGCATCGGCTATGGCCCGCGCCTGACGGTCGTTGCCGGCGGTGGAGAGCACGAAATAGTCGGCCATCGTCGTCAGCTCCGTCAGGTTGAAAACGAGCACCGCGGAGGCTTTCCGGTCGAGCGCGGCGGATAACCCTTCCCGGACCTTGTCCCGGGAGGAGAGTTCCTTCAACGCGTCGCCGTCCCGGATCTGTAGAGGCCGTGCTTCGTAATGTACTCCGCGACGGGCCCCGGGACGCGATCCGCGACGTTCTCTCCGCGCGCCAGATCCGCCCGCAGGCCGCTCGAAGATATTTTAACCGATCCGGCATCGAAAACTTCCAGTCGAATCGACAAACCCGGAATCTCAGGGATCCGGAGGCGTTCCGCCACGAAGGGCTCGCGGTGAAACGCTGCGATCCGCGCGAGCCGGACGATCTCTTCCGGATTCCTCCAGCGATCCAGGTGCGCGAGCATGTCGGTTCCCATTAAGAGCCACAGCTCGTCTTCCGGATACTGCGCCGAAAACGCCCGCAGCGTGTCCACGGTGTAGGAGGGGGGTTCCCGGTCGAGCTCGTCGAACGCGATCCGCCATCCGGGGCGCCCCAGGAGGGCGAGCGCCAGCATGGCCACCCGGTGCCGCGCGTCGGCCGGCGCCTCCGTCTTGAAGGGCGACCGTGCCGCTGGCACGTAGAGGACCGTGTCGAGCGCGAACCGCGACGCAGTCGCCTCGACGGGCCGGAGGTGCCCGTAGTGCACCGGGTCGAAGGTGCCGCCGAGAACGCCGATGCGCACGGAACGATTCTAAGGTTTCGAGGAACCGTCCGCGGCGATGGCCCGGAAGAAGTAGCGAACCAGTTCCCCGAGCCCTGCGCCGGTGGCGGCCGAGATCTCGAAATACGGCAGGCCGCGCCGCTCGGCGGCCCGTCGGATGGATTCGAGCCGCGCCGGCTCGCTGACCGCGTCGCGCTTGGAAGCGGCCAGCGCGCGCGGGCGCGACGCCACGTCCGGCGAGAAGGCGGAGAGCTCCCGCTCGAGCACCGCCACGTCGCGCTCGGCGTCTCCCGACCCCGAAGCGTCCACGAGATGGCAGAGGAGACGGCACCGCTCGACATGCTTCAAGAAGCGGATACCGAGCCCGGAGCCGAGATGCGCTCCTTCGATCAAGCCGGGGATGTCGGCCACGACGAGCGTCTCGGTGGGATCGTTCCCCGAGACCACGCCCAGGTGCGGCACGAGCGTCGTGAAGGGATAGTCGGCGATCTTCGGTTTCGCGGCGGAGATGACCGAGATCAACGTGGACTTGCCCGCGTTGGGGAGACCGACGATCGCAACGTCGGCCAGAAGCTTCAGCTCGATGGCCAACCGGCGTTCCTGCCCGGGGAGCCCCTTCTTGGCGAAGCGGGGCGCCTGGCGCGTGGGCGTCGCGAAATGCTGGTTCCCCCAGCCGCCGTTGCCCCCGGAGGCCAGGAGGATCCGTTCCCCGGGCTGCACGAGATCCGCGACGCGCTCTCCGGTGTCGGCGTCGGAAACGACGGAACCCAGTGGAAGAGGAATCACGATGTCCTCCCCCGACGCGCCGTGCCGGTTCGATCCCTGTCCGTGCTCGCCTCTCTCCGCGCGATACATCGTCTGATGCCGCAGGTGGTAGAGGGTGTTCAGAGACGCATCGGCCAGCGCCCAGACCGAGCCGCCGTGGCCGCCGTCGCCGCCGGACGGACCGCCTCGGGGGACGAACTTCTCGCGGCGGAACGTCACGCAACCGTTGCCGCCGTCCCCCGCCTTGACGCGGATCTCCGCGGTGTCGATGAACACGATTACGACGGGAGGCGGGAGGCGGGAAGCGGAAGGCGAATGAGAGCGGGACCGCAGCTGCTTGACAACCGCCCGCCGCCTGCCGCCTGCCGACTACAGCGGCAGGGGCTCGATCGAGATGGTCCGGCCCTGACGCCCGTGATCCCGGTAGCGAACGGTTCCGGCGACTTTGGCGAAGAGAGTGTCATCCTTGCCGCGGCCGACGTTCTCTCCGGGGAAGAATTTCGTGCCCCTTTGGCGCACGAGGATGGATCCACCCGTGACTACCTGGCCGCCGAAGCTCTTGACCCCCAGCCGCTGGGAATTGGAATCGCGGCCGTTCCGCGAGGAGCCCTGTCCCTTCTTGTGTGCCATGGCTTCTTAACCGATCTCGTCGATGCGCACCTGGAGCATCGTCTGCCGGTGCCCTTTGGTGCGGCGATACTGTTTGCGCCTCTTCTTCTTGAAGACGAGCACCTTCTTCGTGCGGACAGGCCCGAGGACGGTCGCCTTGACTGAGACTCCCTCACCCGTCCGCGGCTGTTTCCCCTCCTCGCCGCCGACGAAAAGGACGCTTGAAAGCGTGAGCGTGTCCCCCTTCGAAGCCTTCTCCGAGGGCTTTTCGATCCGGACGACGTCGCCCGGCGCGACCTTCAGTTGTTTCCCGCCCGCGCGAAGAATGGCGTACATGGGCCTCCAGGAGCAGAACCTTGGATCATAACGATTGGAGGCGGAAAGTCAAGCTACAGCCCAGCTTTCAGCTGTCGGCCAGCCCCGCGGCCTTCGAAGCTGAAAGCTGACAGCTGATAGCTAAGCTAGTCTTCCGTCACTTCGTCGGGCAGTTCATTGACGTCGCTGGCCTCGCGCGGGAAGTGCGCCGCGAGGACGTCGCCGACCTTGGCGATGCCGAGAACCAGGCCCTCGGTGAACTCGCCGCGGCGGAAGTTCTCTTCCAATTCCGCCGCGGTCTCCTTCCAGAAGTCGTCGCCGCACTTTTCGTGAATGCCGGAGTCCCCGAGGATCTGGAACCGCCGCAATTTCGGGGCAATGTAGATCAGGACTCCGTTTCGGTGCTCGGTCCGGGTCATGCCGAGAAGCTCGAAGCGCCGCTTCGCACGCTCCTCCAGGTTGGCGGGCTTGTGGCGCGTGACGTGGACCCGGATCTCGCCGGAGCTCTTCTTCTCCGCGTTGGCGATGGCGGCCACGATCCGGTCCGAATCGAGCTTCGAGAAGAAGTGGCGCATGCTTACCAGCTCCCCGAGGAACCGCCGCCGCCGAAGGAACCTCCTCCGCCCGAGAAGCCGCCGCCGCCTCCGCCCCCGCCCCCACCACCGAACCCACCGAAACCACCCCACCCGCCTCCCCCGCTGTACCAGCCTCGGCCGCCGTAGGTCCGCCAGCGCGAGAGCCGGAGCAACGGGATCAGGAGAAAGAAGAGGAGGAAGAAGAAGGGCGAGATGCATCCGGAGACGGAACCGCCGCGCCGTCTCCGCGATCGGGAAGCCACCGTCGTTCCGGTGCCGCGGTACTCCCCTTTCGCCGCCGCGATCAGGGCCGAGACGCCGGCCTCGATTCCGCCGGCGTAGTCCCCCGACCGGAAGCGCGGCAGGATCTCCTCCTCCTGGATTCGGTGGGCCAGGGCGTCGGGCAGGACTCCTTCGAGGCCGTAGCCGACCTCGATCCGCATCTTCCGGTCCTCGGTGAACACGAAGAGGACCACGCCGTTGTTGCGACCCGCCTGGCCCGCGGCCCACTTGCGCGCGGCGGCCACCGTGAACTCCTCGAGAGTGAAGTTCTCCGGGACTCTCCGATCGACCCAGACCAGAATCTGGGTGGAGGTCTCCTTTTCGAATTCCTCCAACCGCGCGTTCAAGGCCTCGGCCCGTCCCCCGAGAACGCCCGCGTTGTCGGTGACGTACCGCGCCGGCTTGGGCGGAAGCGTGTCCTCCTTCGCCGCGCGCGCCGACACCGCCGCCGCCAGCGCCGCGGCGAGGAAAAGAAACGGAATCCGAGCCCTTCGGGCCGATGCGGTCAGACGCAAAGTCCCCAGCTCGCCTTCCGTCTACCGTCTACCGCCTCCCGCCTTCCGGCGTCACTTGGCCGGCGCCGGCGCGGGGGACGTCGCGGGAGGGTTCTGGAAATTGAACTGCACGGTGGGCGCTCGCTCGGCCCCCGCGGTCGCCTTGAAGTACGCCTTCTCCTTGAATCCGAGCATTCCCGCGATCAGGTTGGTCGGGAAGCGCAGCCGGGCGGTGTTGTAGTCCTGCGCGGCCTTGTTGTAGTCCATCCGCGCGACGGCAATCCGATTCTCGGTCCCTTCCAGTTGCGCCTGGAGGTCCCGGAAGTTCGCGTTCGCTTTCAGTTCCGGGTACCTCTCGACGACGACCAGGAGCCGCTGCAGCGCCGCGCCGAGCTGAGCCTGGGCTGCCTCGTACTGCGCCAGCTGCCCGGGGTCGGTCGGAGCGGTGGTCGGGTTGACCTGCGCCCGACCGACTGAGGCGCGAGCCTGAACGACAGCCTCGAGCGTCGACTTCTCGAACGTTGCCGATCCCTGGACCGTGGACACGAGGTTCGGGATCAAGTCCAAACGCCGCTGGTACTGGTTCTCCACCTGGGACCACTGCTTGTCGACCTCCTGCCCGAGCGTCACGAGGCGGTTGTAGGTCCCCGCGAGCGAGATCCCCACGATCAAGACGACGATAACGAGGACGACGATGCACCCCAGGCCGATCTTTCCCATAGCTGCCTCCTCCTTCCCGGTGAGGGCGCGATTCTATAGAAAAGACTTGCGAGTTGTGAGTCATGAGTTGTGAATCAGGCACCCGGCCCGCGGGGATCACTTCGAGAGGCGTTCGGAGACCTTGAGCGGGAGGAAGGCTTCGAGCCGCCCTCCGCGGGCGCCTCTCCTGAGGGACACGCAGGCTACGCCCGCTTTCGAGAGCGGTATATCGGCGTCGGGCCCTGGCGCCACCAGGCGTCCCAGAAGGAGGCCGAGCAGCGGCGCGTGCCCGACGAGCAGCACGGACTCTTCTTCGAGCTCCTCCAGTGCCGAAAGGACGGCCTCCGGATTGCTCCCGGGCTCGAGCGCCCGCGTGGAACGAGCTCCGGACAGCCCGAGCGCTTCGGCCGCCGGCTGGGCCGTCTGACGAGCGCGGAGATAGGGAGACGTCAGGACGAGCGCGATGCCAGGCTCGAGCGCCGCAAGCCCGCGGGCCACGGCCGTGGCCTGCGTCAGGCCCCGCTCGGTGAGGCTCCGATCCTCGTCCCGTCCCGTAGCCGCGTGCTCCTCCGTCTCGGCGTGTCGCAACAACCATATGTCCAAGACGCGAGTCTATGCGCCTCCTCCTTCGCCTCGAAACTCGAAATTCGAATTCTGAATCCGTCGTATCCTTCACCGCGATGCCTCTTTCCCCCGGAGACCGGCTAGGCCCCTACGAGATCGTCGGGCCGCTCGGAAGCGGCGGGATGGGCGACGTCTACCGCGCGCGCGACAACCGGTTGCGGCGCGAAGTCGCGCTGAAGATGCTCGCCGACGCGGCCGTCAACGACGCCGAGAGTCTTGCGCGATTCGATCGCGAGACCCACGCGGTCGCGACTCTGAATCACCCCAACATCCTGGCGATCCACGATTCCGGAACGCATAACGGCGTTCCCTACGCCGTCACCGAGCTTCTGGAGGGTGAGACGCTCGCCGACCGGCTGCGCTCCGGGCCTCTCGCGCCCCCACGGGCGACCGAGATCGCCTCCCAGGTCGCGGAGGGTCTGGCGGCGGCGCACGTCAAGGGGGTCATCCACCGCGACATCAAGCCGGAGAACATCTTTCTCACCCACGACGGCCGCGCGAAGATCCTGGACTTCGGCATCGCGCGCATCGAGAAGCTCGCGACACTTTCGCCGGCCCGGGCGAGTCAGAAGTCGAGCTCCGCGATGCTCATCGGGACGGCCGGCTACGTTTCCCCCGAACAGGTCCGCGGCAAACGCGCGGACGCGAGGAGCGACGTCTTCTCCCTCGGCGCGGTCTATTACGAGATGCTGACCGGTCGCCGCGCCTTCGTCCGCAGCACCGCCGTCGAGACGCTGGGCGCGGTCCTGCGGGACGACCCGCGCGACTATCCGGAGACGGCGAAGGTTCCCGAGGCCTTGAAGCCCTTCGTCTTTCGATGCATGGAGAAGGACCCCCAGGACCGCTACCAGTCGGCGCGCGACCTCTTGATGGACCTGCGCGCGTGGCAGGCCGAGCTCACGCAGGACTCCGCCAAACGCGTCAAGTTCCGCAGCGTGCCCCCCTGGCAGCAGCGCCGCAGCCGGATCTACCTGCGCGCCGTCGGCGGGGCTCTCCTTTTCGTGCTGGGTCTCTTCGCAGGCTCCTGCTGGGAGCGCAACCGCTGGCGCCTCGCCACGAACCCCGCCGGACACACCACGACCACCCGTCCGTAGAGGGGTTCCAGGTTCCACCTTCCAGGTTCCAGAAGAATGCCTGAGGCTTTCCCCTGGAACTTGAAACCTGGAACTTCTGACCCCCGTCACGATCGAAGCCGTGCTCTTCCCCGATCGCGTGTCCCTCGGCGCCGACGCCGGGGCTAGGCAGACGCGAGGTTGTTGTCGAGAGCGGAGCCGGCGATCGGGAGCATCGTACCCTTCGTCTTCGGCTCGGGAATGGGGCTGGTGCAGCAGAAGTCCTGGCACGCGTCGTAGAGGGTACGGCGCTGGACGGGCTCGTAGCCCGCGTCGGCGATCAAGCGCCGCATCTCCTCCTGAGTCATCCGGTTCCTGGCGCCGGCGGCGTAGACGACGTTCTCCTCGATCATGATCGAGCCCAGGTCGTCCGCTCCGAAGGACAGCGACACCTGGCCGATCTTGGAGCCCTGCGTGACCCAGGAGCCCTGAACGTGCCGGACGTTGTCGAGGTAGAGACGGGACACGGCGAGTGTCTTCAAGTATTCGAAACCGCCGGCTTCCTCGACCTTTCCGTCCAAGACGGTGTTCTCCTTCTGGAAGGTCCATGGGATCCACGCGGTGAACCCTTCCGTGCGGTCCTGGAGGTCCCGTACGACCCGAAAGTGCTCGACCCGATCCCTATAGGTCTCCCCGATGCCGAACATCATCGTCGCCGTCGTGCGCATGCCGAGCGAGTGAGCCGATTCGTGCACGTCGACCCATTTCTCAGTGGGGGCCTTCGTCAGCGACCAGATCCGCTTGCGCACCGAGTCCTCCAGAATCTCCGCGCCGCCTCCCGGGATGGACTGGAGCCCGGCGTCCCGCAGCCGCGCGATCACGTCCCGCATCGGCATCTTCGTCACCTTCTGCAGGAAATAGACCTCCGGCGCCGAGAGCGCGTGCAGGTGGATCGTCGGGAAGGTCGCTTTGATGAAGCGGAACATCTCCTCGTAGAAAGAGAAGGGCAGCCCCGCATGGACGCCCCCCTGGAGCAGGACGCCGGTGCCTCCGAGATCGATCGTCTCCTGGATCTTTCGGCCGATCTCGTCGAAGGAGAGGACGTACGCCTCCGGATGCTCCGCCGAGGGCCTGTAGAACGCGCAGAACTGGCACCGGTAGACGCAGACGTTCGTGTAGTTGATGTTGCGGTCCACGATGTAGGTCGCCACACCCGGGTCGTTCTTCCGGCGGCGGACCGCGTCGGCGGCGCCTCCCAGCGCCAGGAGGTCCCCCTCCTCGAGCAGCGTGACCGCGTCTTCGGAAGGGAGGCGCTCACCCGAGAGCGTCCGCTCGAGAATTGCGGATGTGTGGAGCCCGCTCACCGGCTCATGATAACCCGCAGCCCGAGCTCCCGTTCGACACGACGAAGTCGGAGGCCGAGCTCGTCCGAACAATAATCCCTGCCCCGGTCGTGCCCAGCCCTCGTCGCGGCGCGCGAAGTCTCCTGAGGTAATCGAAGGAGGAGGCGCGCGCCGCGGGAGCGAAGCGTTCGATCGGGATCAGGGGAGCGATCGAGGCCGCATCCGGCCTCGCCGGTGCGCCGAAGGCGCAGATCCCGCTCGAGCGCGTAGCGACGTCACTCGTCGCGGGGCTCTTCGCGGATGAAGCGGCCGGCGCGCAGATCGCGCAGGGTCTCCTCAATCTCCGACCGCGTGTTCATGACGAAAGGCCCGTAGCGCGCGATCGGCTCGTGCAGGGGACGCGCCGCGGCGAGGAGGAAGTGTCCTCCCTTTTCACCTGCGGAGACCTCGATCGAGTCTCCATCGCCGAAGACGACGAGGGCCGGTCCCTCCACCCGCTTCTTCTCAGGGCCGAAAAAGAGCTCGCCGTGCTCGACGTACGCGAAGGCCGTGTGCCCGGCCTCGACCGCCTCGCGGAAGGAAGCGCCGGGCGGGAGCGTCACGTCGAGGAACTTGGGCGCCACTGACAGACCCTCGACCGGCCCCACGAGGCGGCCGCCATCCGCTTCCCCGGCGACGACGCGGACTCTCGCGCCCTGGCCGGTCTCGATTTCCGGAAGATGGTCGGCCGTCAGGTCGCGGTACTTGGGCCGCGTCATCTTCTCGCTCGCCGGCAGATTCAGCCAGAGCTGGAGGCCGGAAATGCCCTCCGGGCGGACCTGGGGCATCTCTTCGTGGAGGATGCCACTGCCCGAGGTCATCCACTGGATGTCGCCCGCGCCGATCGAGCCGCTGTGCCCGAGCGAATCGCGGTGCCGCACCTCCCCTTTCCGCACGAAAGTCACGGTCTCGATGCCGCGATGCGGATGGTAGGGGAACCCCGCCTTGTAGTCGGATGGGTTGGCCGAGTCGAAGTTGTCGAGCAGGAGGAAGGGGTCCAGGTTGTCCAACTCGGGCGTGCCGATGCTCCGGACCAGGTGAACGCCCGCGCCCTCGAGGACCGGCCTCGGGGGAACCACCCTCGCCACCGGACGGGAAACGGGACTGGACATGGAAACCTCCTTGGTCTCCGGAATTACGCCCCGGCGGCTGCGGAAGATTCGGGAACGAGCGCGCCCTCCTCGGCCGCCAGCCGGTAGAAGAGCGCCAGCCCCGTCTCGTCGGCCTCGGTCAGCCTGTAGTGGAGGCAGTGGCGCAGGTAGTCCTCGATCATGGCTCGCGAGAGGCCCGAGCCCGCGGCGATCGACGAAAGCTCTTCCTCGACCATCGCGTCGAAGTTCTCCATGGCGAAGCGGTGAGCGTCTACGAAGATGTGCTCCAGGCCCTGCTGCCAGGTCTGCCGGCGCACGGCCCAGAAGGCGAACACGAAGGGGAAGCCGGTCCAGCTCTTCCATTCTGCGGCCAGGTCGAGGACGACGCGCCCTCGGAGACCGGCCTTCAGCGCGGGATCGCCGATGACGAGCCGAGCGTCGGCTGTATCGTCCTCCCGCGTCCCCAACTCCCTTTCCCGATACTCGGGGTCAAGCCCGTAGACGCGCTTCAAGACCAGGCGGGTCAAAACCGCGGAGGTGCGCGAGGCCGGGTCGAGAGAGACCGAGCGGATCTTTTCCCTCGAGACATTCGAGACGAGGAGGACCGAGCGGACCTCGGATTCGGCCGCGATGCCGAGTCCCTCGATCCGCGCGAGCTCCGGAATGCGCTGGAACTCGATCGAAGGGATGAGACCCGCGTCCGCCTCCCCGCGCGCCAGTTTTTCCGCGCAGACGGACGGCAGGTCGCGGGAGACCGACACGTCGGGAGGCGCGTCCTTGAGCAGCCCCCAGGTCAGAGGCCGCGCATTCAAGAAATCGACGAGAGAAATCCGAATAGATTGATTCATTTTTTCATTGATCCATTGGTTGATTGTGGATGCCCTTGGGCAATGACCCAATGGTTCAATGATTCAATGAATCAATTCCTCAGCCCTGGCTCATCATGTTCAGGAATTCACCGTTGGACTTGGTCTTGTCGAGTTTCTCCGTCAGGAGCTCCATCGCCTCGACGACCGACAGGGGGTTCAAGACCTTGCGGAGCACCCAGACGCGGTTCAATTCCGCCTTGTCCATGAGCAGCTCTTCCTTGCGCGTGCCCGACTTGTTGATGTCGATCGCCGGGAAGACGCGCTTGTCCATGAGCTTGCGGTCGAGGTGGACTTCCATGTTGCCGGTGCCCTTGAACTCCTCGAAGATCACGTCGTCCATGCGGGAGCCCGTGTCGATGAGCGCGGTCGCCATGATCGTCAGCGATCCGCCCTCCTCGACGTTTCTCGCCGCGCCGAAGAAGCGCTTGGGGCGCTGCAGGGCGTTCGAATCCACACCGCCCGAAAGGACCTTGCCCGAAGGCGGCACGATCGCGTTGTAGGCGCGCGCCAGTCGCGTGATCGAGTCGAGCAGGATCACGACGTCCCGCTTGTGCTCGACCAGCCGCTTGGCCTTCTCGATGACCATCTCGGCCACCTGGACGTGGCGCGCCGCCGGTTCGTCGAACGTCGAGGAGATGACCTCGCCGCGCACCGAGCGCTGCATGTCCGTGACTTCCTCCGGCCGCTCGTCGATCAGGAGCACGATGAGCGTGATCTCCGGATGGTTGGTGGAGACGGAGTTGGCGATGGACTGCAGGATCATCGTCTTGCCCGTGCGGGGCGCCGCCACGATCAGGCCGCGCTGTCCCTTGCCGACCGGAGAGACCAGGTCGAGCACCCGGGAGGTCATGTTGGTCGGGACCTCCAGCCGGATGCGGTCCTGGGGATAGAGAGGCGTGAGGTTGTCGAAGAAGATCTTCTCGCGGGCGACGTCGGGGTGCTCGAAGTTGACCGCCTCGACCTTGATGAGCGCGAAGTAGCGCTCCCCCTCCTTGGGCGGGCGGATCTGGCCCGAGACCGTGTCGCCCGTGCGCAGGTCGAACTTGCGGATCTGCGAGGGGGAGACGTAGATGTCGTCGGGGCCCGGCAGGTAGTTGTACTCGGGGGCGCGCAGGAAGCCGAAGCCGTCGGGGAGGCACTCGAGCACTCCCTCGGAGAAGATCAGCCCCTTCTTCTCGGTCTGCGCCTGCAGGATCTTGAAGATCAGGTCCTGCTTGCGCATCCCGGTCGCGTTCTCGACCTCCAGGTCCCGCGCGATCTTCAGGAGCTGCGGGATCTTGATCTCGTGCAGGTCGCGGATGTCGAGCGTGTCGCCGTGCTCGCGCTCTTCCTCGATTTCCTGCTCCTCGATCGCGGTGTCGGGGAGGCCCTCGGGCGGCAGCTCGAGGGTCTCGACGTCGGAGTCGTTCGAACCTTTCTTTCTGGCCATGGGTTTTTCCCTCACCCGGCGGGCGCGCCCCGCCGGGACTCCTTTTGCAACTTTATATCAATCGCGGGGGCCGCGATTCAGTGCGCGACCGTGCCCCCTTCGACGGGCTTGGCGTCGGGCGCGAGCGCCGGGGCGGCGGCCGGGACCCCTTCCAGGGCGACCTTGATGACCTCGTCCATGTTCAAGACGAGATGGAAGTCCATCTGCGAGCGGATCTCCTCGGGCAAGTCGTCCAGATCCTTGTCGTTCTCGCCGGAGAGGATGATCGTGCGAATGCCCGCGCGGTAGGCCGCGAGGACCTTGTCCTTGATCCCGCCGACCGGGAGGACCTTGCCCCGCAGCGTGATCTCCCCCGTCATCGCGACGTCCTTCAGGACCGGGATCTTCGTCACGGCCGAGAAGAGGGAAACCGCCATCGTGATGCCCGCGGAGGGGCCGTCCTTGGGGATCGCTCCTTCCGGGACGTGGATGTGGATGTCGAACTTCTCGTGGAAATTGGGGTCGGCGTCGTACATCTCGGCGCGGCTCCGGACGTAGGACACCGCGGCGCGGGCCGACTCCTTCATGACGTCGCCCAGGGACCCCGTCAGAGTCAGGTTTCCCTTTCCCTTCAAGAGACTCGTCTCGGTCATCAGGATCTCGCCGCCGGCCTCGGTCCAGGCGAGCCCCGTCGCGATGCCGATCTCCGAGATCTCTCCCTTGCGCCGGTTGCGGAACTTCGCCTTCCCGAGGAACTCCCGGAGGTTCTCCGGCGTGACCTGGACCGGCGTTTCCGCCTTTTTCTGCACGATACGGCGGGCGACCTTGCGGCAGACCGAACCGATCTCGCGCTCGAGGTTGCGCACCCCCGCCTCGCGCGTGTAGCTGGTGATGAGCGTCAGGATCGTTTCGTCGGAGAACTCGATCTGCCCCGGCTTCAGGCCGTTGGCTTCCCTCTGCTTGGGAACGAGGAACTGCCGGGCGATCGCCACCTTCTCGTTGGGCGTGTAGCCGGAGAGCGGAATGAGCTCCATCCGGTCCTTCAACGCCGGAGGGATCGGGTCCGCGATGTTCGCGGTCGCGATGAACATGACCTTGGAGAGGTCGTATTCAACGTCCAGGTAGTGGTCCACGAACGTGTGGTTCTGCTCCGGATCAAGCACCTCGAGGAGCGCCGACGCCGGATCTCCGCGGAAGTCGGAGGAGAGCTTGTCCACCTCGTCCAGCAGGAAGACCGGGTTGACGGTCGCGGCCTTCTTCATCATCTGGATGATCTGGCCCGGGAAGGCGCCGATGTAGGTGCGCCGGTGCCCCCGGACCTCCGCCTCGTCCCGCACGCCGCCGAGCGAGAGACGCACGAACTTGCGGTTCAAGGACCGTGCAATGGACTTCGCGAGCGAGGTCTTGCCGACGCCGGGCGGGCCAACGAAGCAGATGATCGAGCCTCGCGTCTTCTGGACGAGCTGCCGGACCGCGAGGAACTCGAGGATCCGCTCCTTGACCTTCTCCAGGCCGTAGTGGTCCTCGTTCAAGATCTTCTCGGCGCGGGTGATGTCCTTGGACTCTCGCGAGGCCTTCTTCCAGGGGACCCCGACCAGCCACTCGATGTAATTGCGTGAGACCGTCGCCTCGGCCGACACGGGAGGCATCGCCTCCAACCGGCGCAGCTCGGTCTCCGCCTTTTCCCGGGCGTCCTTCGGCATCCCCGAGGTCTCGATCTTCTTCTTTAAGTCGTCCACCTCGTCGGTCCGATCGTCCTTCCTCCCGAGCTCCTGATGGATGGCCTTTATCTTCTCGTTCAAGTAGTACTCTTTCTGAGCCTTCTCCATCTGCTTCTTGACTTTGTTGTTGATCCGGCGGTCGATGTTGACCTTCTCGATCTCGACCTCCAGGACGTCCTGAAGCTTCTGCAGGCGCTCGGCCGCCGACTCGGCCTCGAGCAGCATCTGCTTCTCCGGAGTCGCGACCGCCAGGTGGGCCGCGAGCGTGTCGGCGAACCGCTCCGGGTCTTCGAGCTTCAAGGACGCGGCGATCCCCTCGAAAGCGAGGTGGTGGGAGAGCTTCGCGTACTGCTCGAAGAGCACGAGCACCTTGCCCATGTACTCCTTGAGCTGCTCCGGATCGGCCGCTCTCTGAGCCAGCGGCTCGACCACGACGGCGATGTAGTTCCCCTCCTCGTCACAGGATCGGATCCTCCCTCGCCGAACCCCTTCGCACATCACCTTGATGTGGCCGTTGGGGAGCTTTAGGGACTGGGCCACCGTCGCGACGACGCCCACCTCGAAGATGTCGCGAGGCTTGGGCTCGTCCAGCTGCGGGTTCTTCTGGGCCGCCAGGAACAGCCTCTTCGAAGGGGTCGCCAGGGCCGCCTCGAGCGCCCGGATGGAGGAGTCGCGCCCGACGACGAAGGCGGCCATCTGGTGCGGGAAGACCACCATGTCCCGAAGGGGCACGAGCGGCAGCTTCTCGAGGGGCCGCACGGGACTGTCCTCTGTGTTCATGGTTTTGGAGTCCTTCAAGCTCCGTGCCGAGACGACCGGGGATCGATCCAGCAGGGATCCGGCCCGGGCTGGCTACCCCGCCTTGCGCAGGATGGTGATGGGGTTGGTGTGATGTTTGACCACGTCTTTCGTGATGACGCACTCCTCGATGTCGTCGTCGGAGGGGATCTGATACATCACTTCGAGCATCAGGTCCTCGATGATGATTTTCAGGCCCCTCGCCCCCACGTTGCGGGCCAGGGCCTCCTCGGCGATCGCTTCGATGGCGTCGTCGGTAAAACGCAGCTGGACATTCTCGAATTCCAGCATCGTCTGGTACTGCTTGACGAGCGAGTTCTTGGGCTCCTTCAGAATCTCGACGAGAGCCGACTGGTCGAGCTCCGAGAGCGTCGCCACGACCGGCAGACGGCCCACGAACTCCGGGATCATCCCGAACTTGATCAAGTCTTCCGGATGGACCTTTTCGAGCAGAGCGCTCGACCGCTTCTCCTTCTTCGTCGTGATCTTGGCTCCGAATCCCATGGTCTTCTCGGTCATCCGGCGGCTGATGATCTCCTCCAGACCGACGAAGGCTCCTCCGCAGAGGAACAGGATGTTGGTCGTGTCGATCTGGATGAACTCCTGGTGCGGGTGCTTGCGCCCCCCCTGCGGCGGGACGTTGGCGATGGTTCCCTCGAGGATCTTGAGCAACGCCTGCTGCACCCCCTCCCCCGAGACGTCCCGCGTGATCGAGGGGTTCTCTCCCTTGCGCGCGATTTTGTCCACCTCATCGATGTAGACGATGCCCCGCTCCGTCTTCTCCTTGTCGTTGCCCGCCGCCTGGTAGAGCTTCAGGATGATGTTCTCGACGTCTTCCCCGACGTAACCGGCCTCGGTTAACGTCGTCGCGTCGGCCATTACAAACGGCACGTTCAAGAGCCGCGCCAGTGTCTGCGCGAGCAACGTCTTGCCCGACCCGGTCGGTCCCACCAGAAGAATATTGCTCTTGGCGAGCTCGACGTCGTCGTTCTTCGAAATATTCTTCAGCCGCTTG
>Ga0070708_100002361_pt1 | contig 14608 bp, 15 predicted proteins | sample KBSK5503metaG_FD_65469 | JGI IMG/M metagenome (GOLD analysis project Ga0070708, IMG submission 65469) | Corn, switchgrass and miscanthus rhizosphere microbial communities from Kellogg Biological Station, Michigan, USA - KBS K5-50-3 metaG | ecosystem: Host-associated > Plants > Roots >...
CCTTGCCGGCCTCAAAGATTTCCGCGTCAATCTGATCGCGCAGTGTCGTGATCAGGCCGTCGACTCCCGACCGCACTTTGTCGATGATCAGACGCTTAGGCGGGGCGGTGGGGTCGGGATGGACTTCGACCTGATAGCCTCGCTCGCGCAATACATCGAGCGCCGGCCCAATATCGCAAGTTGCAAAGACACGGAAATTGTTTGCCATAGATCGTCCGCTCACATGTAGGGGCAGGTAACCTCATCTGCCACGCCAGACGAGGGTGTCTGGGGCTACATGTCGAGAGCGTCATTTGAAAATCCAGCGCGTCGCACTGGTCGCGAACTTCTTCTCCCACAAACCGAAAGCCATCTTGGGCCGGAGATAGAATACCGGCTCCTTCAGCGTCAAGAGTCCGTCCGCCATCGCTCCCAGCTTCCACTTGTACTTCTTCTCGTAAAGCCGGATGAAGTCACGAATGCGAGCCACATCGGTTTCGGTTTCAACCACGCCTTCAAGAATCACCGCCTCATCAGCCTTCTCGGTGCACATGGTGCAGTGAGGATTCTTTGCCAGATTCTGCGCCTTGCGTGATTTGCTGCCCGTGCTGAAATAGAGAACGCCATCCATCCACAACGCCCATACGATCATTACGTGCGGACGACCGTCTGGCCGCGTGGTGGCGATCCAGTATTGCCGGCTTTTGTTCAGTCGGTCTTCCGCCCACTTCCAGGGCAGCAGACCTTTCTTCGTCTTCGGCAGCCCATAGCCGGGCATGTGCGGACGTGTGGTCTTCGGGGCTTGTGTTTTGCTGCTTAGTTTCGCGCGCATACAATCACCTTGTCATTCCGAGCGGATTTATCCGCGAGGAACCTGCTGTTGACTGTGAATCGTGCGACTCTGTGAGCTCTGTGTCTCCGTGGTTAAACAGGGTTTTTGATCACCCACTGTTCAATCCGCTCCAGCGCCCGGCTCAGGTTCTCCATAGAATTCGCAATACTGAACCGCAAATATCCTTCCCCGAATTCTCCGAACGATGTTCCTGATAAACATGCGATCCCCGCCTCTTCGAGCAGCGCGTCGGCCAGCACCTTGGATTTCCACCCTGTCCGCGTAACATTCGGGAACACGTAGAACGCGCCCTTCGGCATGCGACAGGAAAATCCCTTGATCTGGTTCAGCCCGGCTACAAATGCATCTCTGCGACGCTGGAACTCTTCGCGCATGTGGTCTACCGAGCCCTGATCTCCGTGCAACGCTTCGACGCCAGCAACCTGCGTGAAGCTAGCCGTGCAAGAGTTCGAATTGGTCATCAGCCGGGCGATCTGCACGGCCAGGTCAGTGCGCATGACACCGTATCCCATGCGCCATCCGGTCATGGCGTAGCTCTTCGAGAATCCATCGAGCAGGATGGTGCGATCCTTGAAGCCAGGTTCGGTAATGATCGAATGGTGCTTGCCTTCAAAAATCAGCCGGCTATAGATTTCGTCCGATAGTACGAAGACATTGCGATCCCCGATGGCTGCGGCGATTTGCTCTAGATCGCGCTTGTCGAGCACTCCGCCCGTGGGATTGTGCGGGGAATTCAGAATGATGAGTCTGGTGCGATCGCTGATCAGATGTGCGAGTTCGTCGACTTCCAGACTAAAATCTTTCTCTTCTCGCAAACGAATGGGAACCGCTCGCCCGCCGACGTAACGGATCATGGACTCATAAATCGGAAATCCGGGGTTGGGATAAATGACCTCGTCGCCCTCACCAACGAGCGCGAGAATCGAGAAGAAGATGATCGGCTTGCCCCCAGGTACGACCACAACTTCTTCTGGATTGACTTCAACGCCTCGACTGCGACTTACTTCCTCGGCGATTGCCTCGCGTAGGTCGGGCAGTCCAGCAGCGGGGCCGTAGTGCGTCCATCCGGCACGAAGCGCGTCAATTCCGGAGTTGACGATGTTCTGAGGAGTGTCGAAGTCGGGTTCGCCGATTTCGAGATGGATGATGTCTTTGCCCTGACGCTCAAGCGCACGCGCTCGGTTTAGAACTTCAAACGCGGTTTCCGTCCCCAGCCGCGACATGCGCTCGGCCAACCGCAGCTCGAACTGGAGGGCCCGGGACATAAGCGCAAAACGGGTTATTGTACTACCGCGGGCGGAGGCTTAACCACAGAGGACGCAGAGGTACACGGAGACCGCATGGTCTTCTCTGTGCTCCTCTGTGTCCTCTGTGGTTAATTCAGGTTCTCAAAAATCCCCGCGGCCCCCATGCCCCCGCCTACACACATCGTCACCAGACCATAACGTGCGTTTCGCCGCTTCATCTCGCGGATGATCGTTGCAGTTAGTTTCGCGCCCGTGCAGCCCAGCGGATGTCCCAAAGCAACAGCGCCGCCGTTCACATTTACGCGTTCAGGATCAAGGTGACCTTCCTGAATCACCGCCAGCGCCTGCGCCGCGAAAGCTTCGTTCAATTCGATTACATCAATGTCAGAGAGCTTCAGTCCCGCCAATTTCAGCGCCTTGGGAATTGCAAACACCGGGCCGAGTCCCATTTCCTCCGGTTTGTATCCGGCGGTGGCGAAGGAAACATAGCGAGCGAGTGGCTTGATTCCCAACGCCTGCGCCCGCTCCGCTGACATCACGATCGCCGCCGCCGCGCCGTCGGACATCTGCGATGAGTTGCCGGCGGTGACAGTGCCTTTGACGTGGAAGGCGGGCTTGAGCGAGGCGAGAGCTGCAAGTGAAGTGTCGGCACGCGGGCCTTCGTCAATCTTGAATACCATTTCCTGCCGCTGCGGTTTTGATCCATTCGGAGTGGTGAAACTCACCGACACCGGCACCGTCTCTTCATCAAACTTTCCTGCCTGAATCGCCGCGAGAGCCTTCTGATGACTGCGCAACGAGAACTGATCCGCTGCCGCGCGCGCGATACCGAATCGAGTCGCCAGCCGTTCCGCCGTCAGTCCCATGGAAAGATAGGAGTCGGGATAATGCTCCACCAACCACGGGTTGGGAGAGATCTTATTGCCGCCCATCGGGACCATGCTCATGGATTCTGTCCCGCCTGCAACAATCACCTCCGCGCCACCGGACATGATTCGTTCCGCCGCCGTCGCGATCGCTTGCAAGCCGGAAGAGCAGAATCGGTTGATAGTGATGGCTGAAGCTTCAATCGGTACTCCGGCTCGCAGGGACGCGGTGCGCGCAACGTTCATCCCTTGCTCGGCCTCGGGCATGGCGCAGCCCAGGATCACATCTTCAATCTCCTTGGGATCAAGTTGTGGCACCCGGTCCAGCGCACCCTTGATGGCGACGGCAGCAAGATCGTCGGGGCGTGTTGCCCGCAGCGTGCCTTTGAAGGCGCGGCCAACCGGCGTACGAACTGAAGATACGATCACAGCTTCACGCATAGAACCCCCCAGGCTCAAGATTCAAAACTGCTTATCCTTATTGATGCTTGAAGATGATTGCCGATTCGCCTTGTTGCGCGTTGTTCGACAATCCGCATCCAAGATGTCCCGCTTTGGTGTCACGAGCTGCGCCCGGTCACACAGAAACGGCTCCAAGTTCAAGCGATCCAGAGCAAGCGATCCAAAGCTTCGAACCACTCGGCTGTCGGGTTAATTGTTTTTCATTCTATTGTCCATTCCCATACGTCGGAATCCCTTCCTGCACCATGTACAACAGCCGCCGCGCCCTGGGGCCCCAGTCGCTCTGGCCCGCCTGGCTAATGGCCTTCTCTGCGGCTGCCACTGCCCGCCCCTTGGCTTCGTCCGACTTTTTCAGTTGTTCTTCAGTCTTATAAATCTCGATCAGCGCCGACCAGCGATATGCAGCTTGAAACAATGCCTCAGCCGCTGCGGGAGACTGCGGATATTCGGCGGCGTATTTTTCATAAATCTCCGCCTCTTTCGCTGGACACTTTGACTGTCCCTGCCAATCACCGCACAGCTTGTTGTCGATGAAATGAAACGCTGCCAGGTAGGCCCATTTGGTGTTCGGGAATTTCTTTATGACTTTCTTGAAATAGTCTTCATTCATTCCGCGGCGCAAATAGGACTCCTGCTCCTTGGCTGAAGGCAGCGACATCACATCAGCCCTCTCAATCTGCCAGCGGATGTCCGCGGAACGGTACATAGCCTCGCCCGCCAACGGTGATTGCGGAAAAATCTCTGCCACTTGTGCGTAAAGCCGCATGGCATCTTGCGCGGCGTAGCGACGTCCATTGCGTTGGCTAGCTTGGTCTTCGGAATCCACGGCTTCGCCGAACAGAATCTTGTCGCCATCCGGAGTCGTCGGCTGCACCAGGCCTTTGCCCTGCACCCAGCCGGAGATGGTGCGCTCTTCCGTCAGGTTCGCTTGCACGTGCACCCAGTCTCCGCTCTTCTCCAAAAAAATGACCTCGCGTCCCCGGTCCAGGTCGGCCAGCTTCGTCGAAGATGCGTCCGGAGAAAGATAAACCCCCGCCACTCGCACAGTAGTAGCCCGCAAAACTTCGGCGGATGCAATCCCCGGAATCAACAGCAGCAATAGCGTGAAGGGATTTTTCAGTCTCGATTTCCTGCACATTAGCATAGCGCTATCGTACAAGCAGCAAACCCTTCCTATCCACTGTGCGGCTCCTCCCAATTCCGACGCCGACCAGCAACTCATTCTCTCTGGGCGGACGACCGGCTAAGAGCGAAGTTGTTTGAGCAATCCCGGATCGATGTTCCCGCCGCTGATCACGGCTACCGTGAAGTTCGATTCCGGCAGCGACGCGCGGTGAAATATCCATGCTGCGGTCGCCACCGCGCCACTAGGCTCGGCTATGGTCTTGGGATTTCCTGCGAGCAACCGTGCCGCCTGCATAATTTCGTCTTCGCTGACCGTGACGATGTCATCCACATAGCGACGGATGTGTTCGAATGTCAATGTGCCGATGTACTGCGCTCGCAATCCATCCGCACAGGTCTGCAATACCTGTTCAGGCGGGAACTTCACGATCTCTCCAGCACGCAAGCTGGCCTGCGCATCGCCAGCCAGCTCCGGCTCCACTCCAACAACCTTCGTATTGGGCTTTGACAGTTTGATCGCGGTCGAAATTCCGCTGATTAATCCGCCGCCTCCCACAGGCACCAGCACCAAATCAACGTCAGGCAGATCTTCCAGAATCTCTAATCCGGCTGTCCCTTGTCCAGCGATGATCTTCTCGTCGTCATAGGGAGGAACAATTACGTATCCGTGCTCTGCTGCGAGTTCCTCTGCCTTGATCTGGCGCTCAGGACCACTCGGCCCAACGAATACGATCTCCGCGCCCAAGGCTGCTGTAGCCTCGCGCTTGATCACCGGTGCGTTGCGCGGCATGACGATGACAGCTTTTGTTCCTAGCGCCCGAGCGGCGTAAGCAACGCCCTGCGCATGATTGCCGCTGGAGTAGGTGATCACTCCGCGCACGCGCTCTTCATCCGTCAGGGATGCGATTTTGTTGTACGCACCACGCAATTTGAATGCCCCGATAGGCTGAAGGTTTTCAGGCTTGAGGTAAAGAGTGTCGCCCTCATGCTCGAGCGTTAGTAGTGGGGTGCGGACGGTTATGCCATCAATTCGGGAGCGCGCTTCGCGGATGTCGGTGAGGGAAATGATTGGTCAGACCTCGGAAATCGGACAGGTGAGGGCACCTGCCCTACATGATCCTGCCCCGATATGATCCATGTAGCTCCAGACGCCTCGTCTGGGGTAGCTCAAATTTCCAGAATCACAGGCATAATCAGCGGACGCTTCTGCGTTTGCTTAGAAATATATCGCTTCAAGTCGGCCCTGATCTTCTCTTTGATGACGCCATAGTCCGCCCGTTCTTCGTCGCTGGATTGACCGAGCGTCTGTACAACAATATTGCGGACTTCATCCATGAACCCGTTTTCGCCGCCGGAAAATCCGCGCGTCACAATCTCAGGCGAAATCTCGACTTTGCCAGTTAGCTTGTTGATCGCGATTATGGGCAGCACAAATCCGTCTTCGCTAAGATGCCGCCTGTCTTTGATCACCAGGTCTTCGACCACGTCGGTTCGGGATCCGGAATCAATACAGATGCGGCCCACGTTGACCCGGCCTGCTTTGCGGGCGCCAAGCTCGTCGAACTCCAGAACGTCGCCGCTTTCAATCAGCATTACGTTGCCAACCGATCCGTGCATCGACGCCGCAAGTTCGGCATGCAATTTGAGCTGGCGATATTCGCCATGAATTGGAATGAAGTATTTGGGCTTGACTAAGTTGATGATCAGCTTCAGCTCTTCCTGGCTGGCGTGGCCGCTCACGTGCACCGGGGGAGTCGAGCCGTCATCGTAAATAACGTGTGCCTCGCGGCGAAACAGGTGGTCAACCATGCGATAGATGGCTTTCTCATTCCCCGGAATAATCCGCGAGGAGAGCATCACCGTATCGCCCTTCTCGATTTTCGCGTGTTTGTGATTGTCCACCGCGGCGCGCGACAGCGCTGACATGGGTTCGCCTTGGGTCCCGCTGATCAGCACACAAACTTTTTCCGGCGCGAAGTTCTTTACTTCGCCGGGATTGATCAGCAGCCCATCGGGAATCTCGATGTAGCCGAGATCCTCAGCGATCTCCGATGAGTTGTTCATGGATCGGCCGATGAATGCAACTTTTCTTCCGTGCTCTGCTGCGAGGTCGACAGCCAGCTTGATGCGATGAATAGAAGAGGCGAAGCAGGAGATGAAGAGCCGGCGTTCTGTGCGCGCGAAAACCTCGTCGAATTTGCGGCGAACTGCGCGCTCACTTGGCGTGTAGCCTTTGCGCTCAACGTTCGTCGAATCTTGCAACAGCGCCAGCACGCCCTCTTTCCCATACTCTGCAAAGGCGTGCAAATCAAACAGACGGTTGTCGGTGGGCGTGGGATCAACTTTGAAGTCGCCGGTGTGAATCACGACTCCTAGCGGCGTATGAATCGCAAGGGAAACGCAATCCACCAGGCTGTGGGTAACCTGAATGGGATGAATCGTAAATGGGCCGATCTTAAAGCGCTCGCCAGGTCGGATTTCTCTCAACTCAGCGTCATCCAGCAGTCCATGTTCGTCCAGTTTGTCTTCCACATAAGCCAGAGTGAATTCCGTGCCCCAGACGGGAACGTTCAGCTCAGAAAGAATCCAGGGCAGAGCGCCAATGTGGTCCTCATGCCCGTGTGTGAGCACGATCGCTCGCACCTTCTGCCGGTTTTCCATCAAATACGAAATGTCGGGAACAACAATGTCCACCCCCAGCAGTTCGGCTTCGGGGAACATCATGCCGGCGTCAATCACAATGATGTCGTCGCCCCAGCGCACGGCCATGCAGTTCATACCGAATTCGCCGAGGCCGCCGAGCGGCACTAGATGGAGTTTTCCGGAGGGCATGGAGGGGACTAGTGATCGTAGCACAGGCCTTGCGGGCAGAGCTGCTGATCCGCACCCTGCTCTGGCGCTAAAATTTGACAATTCAGCCCCTTCATTCTTGCATCTTTGTGGGTCTAGAATTGGTTCTAGGGACTGCCGAAGCCGACTCCACTCTGGGTGAAATCCAACGGGCGCAGAAGGAGATATGTCTTCTGGCGGAATCTGGCCGCGCCCGAATCCGACCAATCGGCCGATCGATCCACTGTCCTGGGATAAAGTTACGAACGCGGAGGGTATTCGCCGTCACCCACGGCGACACCCCTGCAGGACCCCAGTAGATCGGCGGAGGCGCTTCGTGCATCCAAGCATTCAGAATGTTCGCTCACAAATCCTGGCTGCGCCGCCGCATAGAGAATGCTCTTTCAAAGGCGCTAATGCGGGCCTACAAAACGGTCCGCGTTGACCCCGACCGGTTCCTGATGGAAATACGTGCAGGCTATGGAATTCCGGTGACCAGCTTTCAAGGAATGTACTCGGTCGAGCCTCCTATGCTCGACACGCTTGCCGAAAAAATCATTCACAGCGGAATGAAAATGGCCGCCGCGGAAGGCGCAGGATTTGGTCTGGGCGGGATATTTACGATCGTGCCCGATTTCAGCATTCTGGCGGGCATAACTCTGCGGACGATCCAAAAGCTGAGCTTGGTATATGGCTTCGAATACAACACCGAGGAGGAAATGGCGGAGCTTTGGATCGCTGCCGCTAGCGCTGCCGGCGTGGACCTGGGGCGCGAGCTGCTGGAGAAGAACGTGGTCAATCGCCTGGTGCCACGAATCATCCAGCGCATTGCTGCCAAGGCCAGCGCCGAATTCGTGGAAAAGTGGGCGGGACGGCTGATTCCAATTGCCAGTTCGCTTATCGGGGCGACACTGAATTATTATTTCGTTCGCGGCTGGGGTGAACGCGCTCACGCCCATTTCCGGCAGAAGCATCTTGAAGTGCGCCTGAAACTACAGCCGCAGGGAAGACCTGCAGCTCTGCGTTCTGAAGCGTAATCTCAAGCGAATTTACCATTCTATGCGAGTGCTTCTCGCGATCCTTTTCTGGGCAGCGCTGGTTTTGCCGGCTCGCGCTCAGGAGATAACCATTGCAGCAGCTGCGGATTTGCGTCCCGCCTTGGAGGAGATTGCTTCCCATTTTCAAGCGCTCTCAGCCGCTCACATCAAGACGATTTATGGGTCGTCGGGAAACTTCTATCAGCAAATCCAGAACGGCGCGCCGTTTGACCTGTTCTTCTCAGCAAACACGGACTATCCCAAGAAACTAGAATCAGCTGGACTCACCGTGCCCGGAACCTACTACGAATACGCACGCGGCAAAATTGTGCTGCTGGTTTCAGCGAATTCAAAGCTGGATTTGAAACGTGGGCTGAACGTGCTACTTGATCCGACCGTGCAGAAGATTGCAATCGCCGATCCGAGCCACGCTCCTTACGGTCAAGCTGCCGTGGCTGCGCTGAAAGCAGAAAATATCTACGATCAAGTCTCTCCAAAATTTGTGACCGGAGAGAATATTTCGCAAACTGTGTCTTTTGTTCTGTCAGGTGCAGCAGCTGCTGGAATCGTTGCGCTTTCTCTTGCGCTTACACCCTCGACAAGTTCGCAAGTGCGGTTCGCGGAAATCCCGGCGCACGACTACTCCCCGATTCAGCAGGCCTGCGTTGTTCTGCGCTCTTCGAAAAATCAGAGTTACGCCACGCAATTTCAGTCCTACGTTCGAAGCCGAGACGCTGCCACGATTTTTGAACGATACGGTTTTGAAGTTCCTGCCGATAAAGCAAAACCCGTACAGTAGTTTCCGGAATCCGCTACAGAAAATCCTGGAAGAAGTTTTTCCCCGCTTCACAACCTAATTTTCCTATCCCATATCGCGTATCTGGTTGATTCCTCGTTGTGGCAAGCCGAATGCACTTGCCTAACTGTGACAAATCGAAGAGTCAATGGGAGAAGCACAATGACCACCATCAGAATGACCACTAGCAAGCGGGATGATGATTGGAGAGAGTTGTGCGAAGCGATTATGCGAGAGCCGGACTCAAAGCGATTGTTGGATCTTGTCCGGCAATTAAATGAACTTCTGGAGGAACGGGAAAATTCGGAGGATGGAACGCCTAAGCAACAAACGATCATTTCGCGTGGAGGCGCGGAACAATTCGGCGTTCTGAAACGGCCTACAGCCAGCCCTTAGTTCTGGCGATGCGCGCCGCTTCCACCCGGTTCGCCGCACCTAATTTGCTGATCGCCTCGGAAAGGTAGTTCCTCACCGTGCCTTCGGAGAGACTCAGCTTTGCCGCGATCTCAAGGCTGGCCATGCCGTCACCGGCGAACCTAAGCACCTGGCGCTCGCGCTCGGTGAGAGGATCGGCTTCCACCCAGGCCTCGGCTGCAAGCTCGGGGTCAATTACGCGTAGACCGCTCTGTACCCGCCGAACGGCCTCCCCCAGCTTCTCAGCCGCCATGTCTTTCAACAGATAACCCGAAGCCCCCGCGTCCAGCGCACGTCGCAGATATCCTGCCCGCGCGAATGTCGTCAAAATCATTACCCGCGTCGGCGAACGCCTGCGTTTCAGCTCAGCGGCAACATCCAGACCGCTCATTTCGGGCATTTCTATGTCAGTCAGGAAAATATCAGGCTTGTGTGCGACTACCGCATTCAGCGCGTCTGTGCCATTCTTAGCCCGGGCGACGACCGCAATGTCCCCTTCGATTTCGAGAAGCGTGGCCAGGGCGCCAAGGATCATTCCCTGATCTTCCGCAATCACTACACGAATAGTCTTGTGTCCAGTTTTCGCAACGCGGTTCAATGTTTTTCGTCCGCTGCCAGTGGGAATTCGAATATCAGCTTGGTTCCTGCCGAGGTGTCGCGCACCACTGTCCCGCCCAGCGCTTCGATCCGCTCGCGCATGCCGCGTAATCCGTTTCCTTCGCTTTGAAAGCCGCCACGGCCGTCGTCGGCGATCTCCAGAACGCAGTTCCCGTTATTGGGCGCGATCCGCAAGCGGCAGGTGTGCGCTTCGGCGTGCCGCACAACGTTGGTCACCGCTTCGCGCATAATAAGCGCCACCACGCTCTCCTGTGCTGGCGTCATGCTGATCTCGGCCGCATCCGACTCCATGCTTACTCCTGCGCTGTGCAATGCTGACTTCGCCCGTTCAATCTCTTCGGTCAACTTGTATGTGCTATAGCCCCTCAGGGTATTGCGGATCTCCGCCATCGCCTCCCGCGAGACTTTCTCGATATCAGCAATTTCGCTTCTGGCCTTTTGCGGATATTTCTCGAGCAGTTTTCCTGCCAGCGTGGACTTTACGATGATCAACGACAGCGTGTGTCCCAGAACATCATGCAGATCGCGCGCAATGCGTTCCCGTTCAGCCACCTTCGCCAGGTGCTCAATCTCTTCGTGCGCCATACGCAGCTTCGCATTTGCGCGGGCCTTCTCCGCGAAGAAAACGTTTGACGTCCCAACTCCCAGGGAGACAACCATGGAAGTCGCCCAGAAACCGACCGGCGCGTGAAAGAGGAGTGCATCAAGCCCAAGGATAGCGATAAGGCTCGCGATTGCTGTCAGCGCCCATTTAGGATTCGGGAATGCCCAGGCGATGAACGAAGCCGTGAAAATAATGAAGACCGAGGACCCCTCGTTGATTCGTGCCAGCCCCAGTCCCATCGCCGCCATGCATGCGATCAGAACGTAACTCCAAGGCCGACCCACCCAGAAAACGCTGAAATAAAGGACCAGGAAGACTGCCGTCGCAGCCACTGTAACCAGCCAATCTCTTCCAGTCGCATGGGGATCGAGCACTGGCTTGAAGAAAAAGAAGGAGAGAAAGACAAGCCATACGTAAGGCGCCCATCCATGCTCGCGATTCTGGGGAAGAAGACTCATTTATGATCTATATTCTACGCTGGCTAGAATTGGCTCTGGATTCGGCTCGCACTGCGATATAGCTGACCAGCACTGCAAGCGGCACCACGATTACCATCAAATCTAACCGCTGCAGAACTATCAGCAGAAGGACCGAGGCTGCCATGAGCCCCCAACCCATCGAATTGCTCAGATTCCACTTCATACTGACGTCCTTCGACGACTACCCATTTGCCTTTTGATCTCGTTGATGTCCCCAGCGGGCCACGCCGAAGCAGAGCATCGTGAATCCGATCAGCGCTTCCCAGTGCCCAAGACTCGGCTCCCCGCGTCCAGCTCCAATTAAACTCAGGGCCAGTTGGGACAAGTGATAGGGCGGCAAAAAAACTGCAATGTGCTGGATAAATTTCGGCAGGAACATGAACGGCATCCACAGTCCCGAAAAGAACGACATGGGAAGGTAAAAAATGTTGATAACTGCCGGAGCCGAAGTCGGTCCCGCGAAATAGCCGATCGCCAGTCCCATCGCACAGAAGGGAAGCGATCCGGCGACGAGCGTAAGCACCAGCTTAGCGGCTGTGAGCGCGGGCAAATGCACGCCCCCGAAGGTTACGCCAAGCAACAGCAGCAGCAGGACGTCCGTAGTGCTGAATATCATACTCATGACTATTTTTGCCAGAAAGTAGGCCGATGGAGGCATGGGGCTCGCTCGCTTCACTTGGAGCCATCCCAGTCCTCGCTCTGAGGCCAAACTCGCGGCCGTCCCAAACAGTGACGCTCCCATGACGCCGAAGGTTCCGTAAGCGGGAATCAAATAAACCGTGGTGCTGACTCCGCCGATCATCTGCTTGCCCATCACTAGGCCAAACAGCCCATAAAACATGAGGGGAAAGAGAACGGTCGAAACCGAGTACATTGGGTTGCGAAGGTTTTTCAAAAACTCGTACTTCGCCTCTTTGAAGCAAATCCTGACCGGGTTGGGCCGCCGGAAAGTTGCAACTGATGCGATTGCGGTTGATGCCGTTGCCATCGTGATCTCCCTTAGACTGCGTGGTCGCGCGTTAGGGCTAGGAAGGCCTCTTCCAGTCCGGCGCTGGTCACTTCAATACCTGAAACTTCAAGATCGAGTTTGAGCAGCCCTCGCAAAACATCCTCGGCCTGGGATGCATGAATCACCATCGCATCCCGGTCCTGGTGGACTTCCAAAACACCTGACAGACTCTTGACTACCGCAGGCGCCAGATTGGTAACACAGCGAATCTTCTTTCCCCCAGTGCGGGCCTTGATCTCTGCTGGACTTCCCTCGGCGATAGTGGATCCTTTGTTAATTACAGCAATGCGGTCCGCCAGCGCATCGGCTTCTTCCAAATAGTGCGTGGTCAGTACAACTGTCTTTCCTCGCCCCAGCAGCTTTCGGATCTCTTGCCACAGCAGATGGCGCGCTTCAACATCCAGTCCGACGGTGGGTTCATCCAGGAACAGAAGGTCGGGATTGCCGCAGATTGCCAGCGCGAACAGCACCCGCTGTTTCTGCCCGCTTGAAAGATCGCCGAACCTGCGATCGGCCAGATCTTCGAGTCCGGCGATGGCAAGTGTCTCCGTTATTGGCAGCGGGTTCGGATAGTAGGAAGAGAACAGGTCAATGTGTTCGCGGACACGCAGGGTCTCCGGCACCCTGCCTACTTGCAGCATGGCCCCTACGCGGGCATGGGTGGCCACATTCGCCGGATCTCCGCCGAAGACGGACACTCTGCCTGAAGTTGGCGTTGCCAATCCCAGCAGCAGCTTGATAGCAGTCGTCTTGCCCGCGCCATTCGGTCCCAGCAGGGCTACTAGTTCTCCGGCATGCACGTTGAAGTTAAAGTCCACTAACGCCCGGACCTGTCCGTAGTTCTTGCCTACGCCCTCAAGCCGTGCTACTTGTAGCCGAACCCTCGCCTGCTGGTCTCGCATTTGCAAAATTTGTGCGGTTGCCATCATTCTTCCCCGAACTGGCTCGATCTTCCTGCCAGCAACCTCATCATCAGAGAGTTCCAGTTTCTTGAACAGTGCGGATCATCACCAAGCCTTAGTGACAAATGTCAGAGACGTACTCGGTACTCGCGTATAATTCGAGCTTTTCGGAGTGGGCGCGCGCAATGAAGATACGTCCTGGGGTTGCGATTGCCAGCCTCACCGATGTCGGCTGCCAACGACAGAATAATGAAGACCGTTACGGTTATTGGGAGCCCGACGATGATGCTCTCTTCCTACGCCTTGGCCGCGTGGCCGCAGTCGCTGATGGAATGGGTGGGCACGAAGGCGGACAAATTGCCAGCCGCATTGCCGTGGAAGCCGTGCTCGAGATCTACTCCGGCGCCGGCCAAAGCAACCCGCAACAGCGTTTGTTGGAAGCCTTTCGTGAAGCTCATCGCCGCATCCAGCAGCAGGCGCGCGAACATCCCCACCTTCATGGAATGGGCACAACCTGTACCGCCTTCGCTCTGGTGGGAGAGTATCTTTACTTCGCTCACGTCGGCGATAGCCACCTTTATCTGCTAAGAGCGGGGAATCTGCGCTTGTTGACCCGTGACCATTCGCTGGTCGCCCGCCTGGTGGAGACCGGAATGATTCGTACCGAAGAGGCCGAGAATCATCCGCAAAAACACGTCTTGACGGCCGCGCTGGGAGTCGCAGATGAAATCGAGCCAGATTTTCCCGCCGAGCCGCTGCTGCTCGAAAAATCCGACATCCTGCTGGTTTGTACCGATGGACTGTGGGGTCAGATGACCGAACTCGAGTTGAAGGAAGTCATGGCCACGCAGCCCCCGGCAGATGCCTGTCGCGCCCTCGTGCAACTGGCCAGAGACCGCGGCGGCCCCGACAACATCACCCTGCAGATAGCCCGCGTCGGGTGAAGCCAACCCGACCCAAAAGCTTCCCTGAGCTGTGCAAAAGGTTGCGTAGAGAAGGAAAAAACAGTTCTTTGGCTTGTCGCCAATTTGTCTGAAACTAAACGGCTTAGGTTGTTTTCTGCGTTTGGTATCTCACCTGCATCTCCCTTATGTCTATTAAATAAATAGACATTCTGGTAAGTTAACTCCCATGAAGATATCGCAAAAAGGGCTGTACGCTCTCCAGGCCATGATGATGCTGGCTCGCCATTACAACCAGGGTGCAATCCGCATCCGGGATATAGCTTATGAGGAAGAGCTCCCTGAAAAATTCCTCGAATTGATCCTGCTGGAGCTGAAAAATGCGCGCATGGTCGATAGCGCCCGCGGCGCCAAAGGCGGGTATCAGTTGCGCCGGGCCCCTTCCGAGATCCATCTCAGCGAAATCATCCGGCTGATTGACGGCCC
>Ga0070708_100002362_pt1 | contig 14604 bp, 12 predicted proteins | sample KBSK5503metaG_FD_65469 | JGI IMG/M metagenome (GOLD analysis project Ga0070708, IMG submission 65469) | Corn, switchgrass and miscanthus rhizosphere microbial communities from Kellogg Biological Station, Michigan, USA - KBS K5-50-3 metaG | ecosystem: Host-associated > Plants > Roots >...
GTCTACAAGTCGACCGATGCCGGGAAGAAGTGGACCGCCATCAAGGGCGCCCCCGGCGGTGATGACTATCACTTGCTCTGGATCAATCCTGACGATCCGAAACGAATGATTGTCGCAAGTGATCAGGGAGCTGTGGTGAGTGAAGATGGAGCGGTGACGTGGAGTTCATGGTACAACCAGTCAACCGCGCAGCTTTATCATGTTGCGGCGGACAACCGTTTTCCTTATTGGGTTACTGGAGCGCAACAAGATAGCGGTGCGGTGGGGGTGCCTACCCAAAGTAACCACTCGGAGATCTCCAATCACGATTGGACCGCAGTTTGTGCGGGCGGCGAGGCTGGTTATACGGCTCCCGATCCGTTGCATCCTGAGATTCTCTTCGGCGATGCGGTTACACGGTGCAACGTCGTAACGGGCGCGACTAAAAACGTTTCCCCTGAAAAGGGAAACGGAAGTGTATTTCGACATGCCTGGACCCAGCCACTCGTTTTTTCTCAGGCCGATCCGCATGCGCTCTACTTCGCCAATCAGTTTCTTTACAAGACGACCAATGGCGGAGAGAGTTGGACGCAGATCAGCCAGGATCTAACGCGAGAGGATCCAGGCGTACCGCCTAACCTGAATGAGTCGGCGGCGACTGACGCGCCCACAGACAAACGGCGAGGTGTGATCTATACGATTGCTCCCTCTCCCTTGAGGGCGCCGCTGATCTGGATCGGCACCGACGACGGCTACTTCCAACTAACAGACGACGATGGCAAGACTTGGCGGAACGTGACTCCACCCACAGTAACATCCTGGAGCAAGGTAGTTATGATGGATGCTTCACACTTCGATGTGAATGAAGCTTACGCTGCGGTCGAACGCCATCAACTCGAAGATTACGAACCTTATATCTATCGCACCCGCGATGCAGGAAAAACGTGGCAGAAGATTACGAACGGTCTGCCGGCAGGCGTTTATGTGCAAACGGTGAAGGAAGATCCCAAACGCCGCGGCCTTCTTTTTGCTGGCACTGAGCTGGGAGTATACGTTTCGTTCGACGATGGGGATCATTGGCAGTCGTTGCAATTGAATCTGCCTTCGGTTTCCGCGCGCGATCTGGTTATTCATAAAGACGATTTGATCGTGGCTACACACGGCCGCGGTTTTTGGGTGCTCGACGATATCACTGCGCTGCGCCAGATTAACGACGAGGTGAAGGCCGCGAGCGCGTTCCTGTTTCGACCGGCCGATGCTATCAACATGCCTCAAGGCAGTGATAATGGCACGCCCCAGCCTCGTGATGAGCCGCTTGCAGAGAACCCTCCCTACGGTGCGATTATCGATTACTACTTGAAGACTGTCGCGTCTGGTCCAGTGGTGCTCGAAATACTCGATCCCTCAGGTGAAAGCATTCGCCATTACTCGAGCGAGGACCGCACGCCGCCTGTCAATCCCGACACGCTTAACATCCCGGTCTTCTGGCGTCCTACTCCAGAACCTTTGTCGACTGCGGCTGGCACGCATCGGTGGGTCTGGGATCTGCGGCCGACACCGCCTGCTCCGCGTGCAGGTGCTGCCGGGGCGGGAGGTGGTGGTGGATTCGGTTTTCGGCAGCCGACAGTATTGCCAGGTAACTACACCATAAAGCTGACTGTAGGTGGCCAGACCTACACTCAACCACTCGTCGTTAGAATGGATCCGCGTACGAAGTGATCAACGCAAGAGTCAACTACAGAACAGGAAGCCGTAGCGACCTGGCCGTTGCGGTGCCACTCAACTAAGGGTTGTCTGTTCCGCAACGGCCAGGTCGCTACCGCTTCCTGTTCTGTAGTTGAGCGCAAAATTCCGAGTTGACAGAATTGAGCTCCATACCTATTACTCAGACTCCGTTAGGAACGAAAGCCACCTATCCATTCCGATTAGCTAGAAACATTCCATTTTGCCGAGGTTGCGGGGTCGAGTGGCCCTATAAATGAGGCCCCGCTGCTGTGCATACGAAACTGCTGGGCTTCACTCAATCGTGAAATTGATCTGTTGAGATGCTCGTACTTTGTTTGCGCGATCGAAGGCGGTAACAATGAGGACGTAGCGACCGGCGGCCAGTTGATCGAGGGGAATCTCAGCCCAGTAAGGCAGACCTGGTTGGTTCGCTATGGTGTTGCGGGGGACCTTCGCGGGTGGCATAACGACGACGGGACGACCATTACGCATTAGTCCAGCCTCCACTTCAAGCCCCGACCAATCTGTTGAAGAGGTTGGCGAAGCAGCGTAAAGAGAGGTTTGAAAGCGCAGGACTGAACCAGTCGTGAAACGGCGGTCGACCCTGACCTTTATTGGCTTGGGAATTGTTTGCAACAAGGTAGAGATTGGCTTCCCGATGATGCTTTCACGTCCGCCTATAAACAGACTGCTCATCTGTAAAGTCTTCTGCGAAAAATCCGGGACTTCGATCCATTGCAAAGCACTGCCGGTCCAACCAAGCTCCCGATCCCGCACCGCAACGCGCACTTGATACAGTCCGGGTGGAACCAACAATTTCTGATGCCAGATGAGTGGTGCTCGCGCCGCGAGCGTTTCAGGAGTGATAGTCAACACTTGTTTGAAGGTCGAGATTACGCCGCGATCGTCAATCGCCGCTCCCAACACATCCAATTCGGCCTTCTGTTTTTCACTTTCAAGCTGAGAAGCAAATATTTGCGGATCGAGCTGCATTGAAAGCCTCAACTCACTACCTGGTCCAGCAGTAGCGACATACCCTGCTGAAAGTTGAACGGCTGCCTGTCGTTGCGGATAAAGAGAACCAAGTGCTGACTGCAACTCCATCACTCGTCGCTGTTGAGGGCTAACCTGAATCTCAGTTTTCTTCTTAGATAAGTCAACACTTCGCGTCGGTGGCGCGTAGAATTTTCTTCTCAGACGCACCCGCCACTCGGGATGTTCTTTAATTGTGACGTTGAGGCGTGCTTTTCCCTCGCGCTCTTCGGTGGTATCCGGTCGCCAGGCGATCAAGTAGTAGTCGGCAGTCTCATCAAGGGCCTGCAGCATTCCTTCGGTAATAGAGTTGGGGTTGAGAATAATTCGACCACCCGTCTCGTCTGCCATAGTCTGCAACGGTTCACGATTAGCCGTCATCTCGCCCAACATCAAGCCCGAGCCGCGCGCCGAGAAATCGATATAGTCGTTTGTGCTGACGTCGATTGATGAACCGCTTGAGCTGTCTCGCAAATCGATCGAGTAGATCACCGCACCTGTTCTGGCAGCTGCTTCCGTTATTTGGTGAAGCAAATCGGAAGTACCGGAATCTTGCGGGTTAACTATGAAACCGTCGGAAAGGAAGAAGAGAAGCTTGCGACCCGGAAGACTCGCGGTAGTCGAAAGCAGTCCCTGCAGAGTTGCCAGGGTTGCTCTACTGCTCAGTCTTCCCTGTCCTTGTATCTGCTGCAAGCGGTTTTTCAGATAAGGCTCCGCTGAATAAGAGCTGGCGAGGCGATGGTCTCCGTGGCGAGTGCCGGCACCCATTTGCTGCTCAAGTTTGGTCGACTCCAGCAAATAAGCAAACAAGGCCTTGTCGTTATGGTTTTCGATCTGATTCGCCATGTATTCCGTGATCCGAGTCTTGCCGGGATAGGCTTCCGCATCACGCTTGCTCGTCAGGCGAGAGACGGCCGTGCGCAGAACGGTCTTATTGTCCGTCAGTTGTTGTAAGAAGCCGATCTGGCCACTGGACGAAACAATTGCGACCTGATCATTTTGCCGCATTCGGTTTTCGACAAAATCAAGCAGCGCGTTCCGGGCCCGCACTATACCTTTACTGCCCAGGTGCGTGTCGTCGACGAAGAAGAAAATCGTGCGCACACGGTCGGCATCATCGCCGTTTGTCACTGCCTTGCCACCCCTCGCTGGCGTTGCCGATCTGGCGGCCGATAGTTGATTTTCTTCACGGGCAGATCCGGCGGCGATACGTTCAAAAAACTGGATCTTCTGCTGTTTCCCATCAAGAGTTACCGCAAAGTCTTCCGGCCGCAAACCATCGACGAAATGACCTTGCTTGTCGAAAATCATGACGTCGGTCTGAACCAATTCGGTCTTGATGCGCACTACAGAATCGTCTTTTGGGAGTGAGGCTGGCTGCTGTGCTTGAATGAGTAGTACTGGAATTCCAAAACTAATGAGTACCAGAAGGAGCAGTATCTGTCTTCTGCCACAGATAAACGCAGATAGACGCAGATCAGGCAGGGACCGAATGGCCAATCGATTTAACATCAGTAATCCAATCGTAAAAAATCACTCACCTACAGGAAGCGGTAGCGGCCTGGTCGTTTCGTTTCCGCTCAACCAAGGGAGTCAGCGCTGTGGCATTGTCAGGCTTCCAGGTTAATTTGAGTCGCTCATGAGTTAACCAGGAGATCTGAACTAGTTTGAATCTGTATCGTCGTCGGTTTCGTAGTTGAGTGCGGTCGCTCCCGCTCCCGGTTCTGTAATTGAGTGTTTACTATTCGGTGATTCCCATTTGCCAGAGCATGAAGCTGTAGTCAAAAGCCGTCTCGCGCAAGGCATCGTAACGGCCCGAGGAACCACCGTGGCCGGCACCAAAGTTTACTTTTAAGAGCAGCGGATTATTGTCGGTCTTCATGGCCCGCAGTTTAGCGACTAGCTTTGTGCCTTCCCAGTAGGGCACCTGGCTATCGTTGACTGAGACTTTGACGAGCATCGCAGGATAGTTTTTCTTGCTGACGTTATCATAAGGCGAGTACTGCTTCATATATTCGAAAGCAGGCTTCTCGTTGGGATTACCCCATTCGATGTATTCGCTGGTAGTCAGTGGCAGCGAAGCGTCGAGCATTGTGTTGAGCACATCGACGAAAGGAACCTGCGCAACAACAGCTTTGAAAAGATCCGGTCGCATGTTGCTGACTGCGCCCATCAATAGACCCCCGGCGCTTCCGCCCTGGATAACGAGTCGATCGCTCGATGTGTATTTATTCTTCACGAGGGTGTCGCCGCAGGCGATGAAGTCAGTGAAGGTATTCATCTTGTTCATCATTCTGCCGGCCTGCCGCCACTCTTCGCCCAACTCACCTCCCCCGCGAATGTGAGCGATCACGTAAATAACCCCGCGATCGAGCAGGCTCAACCTGCTAGCCGAAAAGTTTGGTGCGATCGAGATTCCATAAGAACCGTATGCGTAAAGAAGCAGCGGAGCGGAACCGTCAAGTTTGACCCCTTTGCGATAAACCATCGACATCGGGATCCGTGTGCCGTCCGATGCGGTAGCAAACACTCGTTCAGACTTGTAGTTGGCTCTATCAAAACCTCCAGGGACCTCCGTTTGTTTCATCAGAGTGGTCTTGCCTGTATTCATGTCGTAATCGAAAACAGAGTTAGGCGTCACGAGGGAATTGTAGTTGTAACGCACCACCGTGGTATTGAACTCCCGGTTCGCGCCCAACCCGGCAGAGTAAACGGGCTCTGGGAATTCGATGCGCCTTCGCTTGTTGTTCTTGAAGTCGATTACCTCGAGCTGTTGCAAACCGTTCTCCCACTCGGAAAGCACGGCATGGTCTGCAAAAAGACTGATTGCCTCGACCTTTACTGCCGGTCTGTGTGAGACAAACTCCTTCCAGTTCTTTTCCGATGGATCTGTGACAGGTGCGGTAACGATGCGGAAGTTCCGCGCGCCTTTGTTCGTGCGAATGTAGAAGAGGTTGCCGCGATGATCCACGTCGTATTCGTGATCGGGTTGTCGTGGCAGAACGATCTTCAGGTCAGCAGTCGGCTTATCGGCCGGCAGATAGCGAGACTCGGTAGATGTTTTGCTCGCGGCTTCGAGAAAAATCACGGCGTTGTCACGCGAACGCCCGACACCGATATCAAACAACTCATCTTTCTCTTCGTAGACGAGATCGCTTTGGTTCGTTCCCAGCACGTGACGGAAAAACTTATCGCTTCGCTTGGTGACCGCATCTTCCGTCACGTAGAACATTGTCTTGTTGTCAGTTGCCCAAACTACGTTGTCGACTCGTTCGATGCTTTCTGGAAAGAGTTGTCCGTTGCGCAAATCTTTGACGCGCAGGGTGTACTGGCGGTAACCGGTGTTGTCGGTCGAATAGGCCAGCAGATTGCCGTCGTCGCTCGGTGCGAACGCTCCAACGCTCATGAACTTCTGTCCTTTTGCCAACTCGTTTTGATCAAGAACAATTTCTTCCGGCGCTTCCAGATTGCCGCGCTTGCGGCAAAAGATGGGGTATTGTTTGCCCTCTTCGGTGCGCGTGTAATAGAAGAAATTTCCCCACCGATAAGGGACGTTTACGTCTGTTTGTTTTATATGGCTCAGCATCTCGTTGTAGAGCTTTTCCTGGAGCGGAGCCGTTGGCTTCATCACCGCATCGGTGTAGGCATTCTCAGCCTGAAGATGCGCCATAACTGCAGGATTTGTTTTTTCGCGCAGCCAGAAATAGTCATCCACAAGAGTTTCGCCGTGAATGTTTGTAGTTTTTGGTTTCTTATCAGCCATTGGTGGTTGAAGGGAACTCGCTCCTAAATTTGCTTGTGCTCTGATCGAATTGCTGAGCGTGAATATGATGCACAAAATAAAAAACCCGAACAGCATTAGAGGCCTCGGTTGTTTCTTCATGTGGTAACTTCCTTGGTGAGAGATTGGTTCTCGACATTCGTTCGATAGTGCGACACGAACTTGCTGGAAAGGTGGGAGACAGATTTGCCGTTTAGGTGCTGGCACACGGCCAGTCTAGTCATGCACGGTTCAACCACGCGGCGGAAGTCCCCAGCCGGAACCCACGTATTTTCCATCCTCGACAATGCACGGCACGGTCGGATCTCCGCCGGAGAAAGAAAACATTTCGGCCCGTCGAGCACGGTCGTTCTGAGCATCATAGTCCAGAAATGAAATGCCTTTTGAATTGTAATGATCTCGGGCCTGCTGGCAATAAGGGCAGCCGGGTTTTGTGTAGATTATCAAAGCCAACTTTTGATTCCCCCTGTACTCTTAGTTTAGCAACGTCTTATGCGGGATGAGAAGCGGCCGAGAGCGAAAATCCCTGTACAAATTTTCGCAGAGAGCGATTATACTGCGGTTGCGTATGAGCGAACAAAGCGGTAGGCCCAGCGGGTTAGAGGAAATCGCCACCGATCTGCTTGATCCGTATGAAAAACTTGTCAGTATCGAAGTTCTTGGCCACGAAGTTGGCGTTCCTGAGAAGAATCGTCTGCTTCGTTGCTTTCAATATTTATCAATCAATACGATCTCATATGGAGACTTTTGCTGGAATGGTGAATGTACCAACTGTCAGATCTGGTACCACGCGAAGGGTCAGACTGAGGTGAACGACAAGCCGGCGCTTTCCTGTCGTTTGGAGTGCGAAGAAGGGATGGTCATCACCAGACTCAGTCGTTTTATCGAGCTCGAGGGAATTGAAAACTGAAGAACCGCTGATCGAGTCGATCAGCGGTTCTTCCTGGTTGTCGGTTAGGACCTAATTTCGCCACGCGCGACGCCGGTCGCGATGAAAATCAACAAGATCCGCTCTACGGTCACGCCGGTCAACTCCAATATCGCGTCTGTCATAACGAATATCGCGGGTATCGGTCCTGATATCCCTGCGGTCAGCTCTTAGTTCAGCTCGAGATTCGTCATTCCGTCGATCGCGCCGGTAGTCGATGATATCTGCGCGACGATCTCTTGCATCTCGACGTATGTCTCGGCGATCAACGCGAATGTCTCTGGTGTCGGAGCGAATCTCGTGACGATCAGAGCGCAATTCCCTGCGCTCACGCGGACCGACTTTTCCGGTCAGGCCGTTTTTCGCAAACGCCGCTCCTGCGGAAATACAAACCAAGGCAAGCAGCAGTAAGAGACTGCGAAAATTATTTGTTCTCATATTCTTTCCTCCATCTTCAAATTTAGGCTCGACTAGCGAGTACCGGTTATTGAACCGAAAACATGGAGGAGAGAAAGACACTACACCTTTGACGCAGACCTCTACTCGCCAGTGAATTAAAGTGCTTCGGTCCGGCTTCGGTTCCCTTGCTATCTAGTTAGACGTCGAGGTGAGGCGGGGGGACGAGATTTCTTCAGGTCTGGAATATGACTGAACGCGGAGTGGCCCAATGTTAAGTGAAAAATGATTGGGTGCTACCGCTTCCGTTCAGCCTCGACAAACGTCGGACATCAGTACTTAGGCACTGTCGGATCGACTTCATTTGACCAGGCAATTATGCCGCCTTTGAGGTTAGCGAGCTGGCCATCGAAACCCGATCGCTTGAGTGCCTCAATTGCGCGAGCACTGCGGCCACCCATCTTGCAATGCACTACGGTTTCGCGCTTTGGATCAATTTCCGCCATTCGATTTACAATCTGACCTAATGGAATATGCACGGAGTTTGGAATACGCGCGATGGCGACTTCATTATCCTCTCGTACGTCGATGATCTGAATATCGTCGCCTTTATCCAGTCGCTGCTTCAATTCAGTTGCCGTCATTTCAGCCATTGGTTGTGATCCTGTTGCTTGGTCCATAAAGACTCTCCCATACTTACCTCAGATTTTTTATTTGTACGAAGGTGGATATTTTACGCATCTCACAAGGGCGTAAACAAGCGGGTTGGAATTCTAGTAGTGCTCCGCTAGCGTGTTGCTGAGAAAGACAGGCCGATCGCCTGGAGAGTTACTTAGAGGCGATGAGGTCAGAACCACCGCGGGTACCGGGTGGGGCCGTGCGCCGAGAGATCGCGCCATGCTTAATTACCCGCTACCTCGGTTGGTGTCGCCACCCAATACAGTGGCGATCATGCGAAAACCGTTAACTGCTCCTGAACGAACCACGTGGCTTTCTGAGTCACCCCTCACATACGCTACACTCTCAACAACAACTCCGCGCGAGTGAGGGAAAGGGTTCAGTATGAGATTCGAGTTTTATCATGCCGGTATTGATAGAGTACCCAAGTTGTCGGTGGACGGAACGGTGGCGAATAGTGTTCATTTCTCTCATTGGGTGGGAAACGAAACTCCCGCCGAAATTAAGGCTGATACTTCAACGGAAATCGCCCTCAACCTTGTTGCATCGCCAAACAGAAGCAGGCTGACTCAGAACATCGAGTTGGTGACAAACAATCATTTCGATACCGACGGTGTGCTCTCAGTATGGACTGTTATGAGTGGCGCACGGGCGCTGGAATTTCGCGACCTGCTAATCTCCGCTGCCGAGGCTGGCGATTTCTCCGAGTACACTAACGAAAATGCGGTGCGCACCAGCATCGCCATTCAAGGATCAGATCAGGCGAGCCCTGACGATGAAACAGGCTCGCCACTTGCCCGCCACCTTGCCGGCGAAGCAGTTGACGATGACGCACGCAGCTACGAATTGGTGCTGCCTGAAGTGGAACAGCTGCTGACAAAAATAGATGATTACGAACCGCTCTGGCGCGATGGCTGGGAAAGAATTGCCAGAGCTTTTGAGAGCTTTGAGCAAGGCACTTCGCAAGTTGAGGAGGACTCGGATTCCCAGCTGTCAGTGATTACGCTGGCGCCTGAAGTGTTTAGTGTTAGTGGCTTTAATCCTACCAGACATGCCGCTCCGTACACCGCGATTTCCCGTTACGCACGGGGGACGCTCTATCTAATCGCAACCCCGACAAGCGATGGTTGGTACTACCGTTTCGATTATCCCTATTACTCCTGGGCCGAAACCATCGTTCGGCCGCAGATTGAGCGTCGCGATTTCACTCCAATCCTACGAGACCTGAATGAGATGGAAACTAATCGCGCCGGACGTTGGCAACTGGACAATCGCGAGATGACTTCCGCGGTAAAGTTTCTCGATCAGCATGAAACACTCGCAGCTTCACGATTAAGGCCCGACGAAGTTGCGAAGGTGGTAAAGACGATGCCACCGGTAAATGCGTAACTTTGAGCTTTGTACTTTGAACTTTGTACTTGGATTTATTAATCGAATGGGAGTGGTTGCTTGGTGAAAGAACAGAGTACAAAGTTCAAAGTTCAAAGTACAAAGCGCCAAATCATTCCCGAGCACACAGAGACGATCCGGGTTAGCAATGCATGACGTAATCATAATCGGGGCTGGACCAGCCGGTTTGTCGGCCGCATTCTGGTGTGACGAGCTTGGCCTGGACACTCTCGTGCTCGAGCAGGCGGAACAGATTGGTGGGCAACTGCAGCGCGTTTATAACCCGATTGAAAATTATCTTGGTCTCAAGGCCGCTAACGGCCAGGAGTTGCTGCTACACTTCTCTGCTGGCGTCTCCGATGCTTCATTTGATCTTTGGACCGGTGTGGGACTTTCTGCAATTGACCTGAAAACCAGACGAATCTCTCTGCGCAGCGGGGAGCAACTGCAAGCGATCTCGCTAATCATCGCGACCGGTGTTCGACGCAGAGAGTTAGGCGTCGCGGGCGAGAATGAGTTTGCCGGAAAAGGGATAATTGAATCCGCAACGCGCGATCGCGATCTCTTCGCCGGCAAGGATGTTTGTGTGGTAGGTGGCGGCGATGCCGCGGCGGAGAATGCCCTGTTGCTTTCGGAGGTTTGCCCAACGGTAACGCTAGTGCACCGTGGCAAACGGCTGGGAGCGCGACGAGACCTTATCGAACGTCTTCAGACGAATCACTGCGTCACGGTTTTCACCGAATCAGTTCTCACGCGTATTATTGGTAATGCTGAAGTCGAGGCGGTTGAGGTCTTACGGAAAGATGGACTGAAGCCGTTCCAAATTGCCGTGAGGGGTGTGCTCGTCCGCATTGGTGTGGAACCCAACTCCGAGCTATTCCGCGATCAATTGCAGCATGACGAGAACAATTACATCTCTGTTGACAGTCGACAGGAAACCAGCATGCCTTTTGTCTTCGCCATTGGCGATGTTTCCAATCCTCTGGCGCCGACGATCAGTGGGGCCACTGGAGCCGGGGCCACTGCGGCGAAGATCATTGCGGCACGGCTGAATACAAAGGTAAAGGATTAAATAGGCAAGAAATATGCAGGATACCGAATCTGTTATAACCTCGCTTGCTAACGCACCGAGAATAATCATCCCACTGGTAAGGGATGTACCACCTGAAGTTGTGAAGCGCCGGCCGCGGCCGGACAAATGGTCTGCTCATGAGCATGCATGTCATCTGGCAGAGGTTCATTCGTTATTTTTCTCGCGCTTAGAGCAAATGCTGAGCGAGGCGCAGCCGCGGATTAGACCGTATGATCCTGATCAGGACATGACATCGCATGATGCCTTGTTGCATGTCGATCTGGAGCAAGCTCTTACGCGGTTTGAAAATGATCGCAACAAGCTTGTTGAGAAGTTACGACGGTTAGGCGCCGCAGACTGGCAGCGCACTGCCGCGCATCCTGAATACGCTAACTACTCAATCTTTATCATGTTTCGCCATCTTGCACTTCACGATTCCCTCCATGCGTATCGTATTGAGGAGCTCTTGCTAAAGCGCGATTGGAATCAAGTGGAGGCGGTTAATGGCTGAGCCACCTCAGATCGAAGAGGATACAGCCTACAGCGATGCACATATCGCCGCATATCCGATCGAGTACATTGCGGGCATCGACTTGTACAACGCCGGTGAATTTCATGCAGCCCATGATGCGTGGGAAGAACGTTGGATGGGCGAAGTTGGGCCGGATGAAAAACTGTTTCTGCAGGCGATGATCCAATCCGCCGTGGCTTTCCATCACCTGGATATCGGCCGTCCAGGCGCGGCGCGTCGAATGTACCAAATGGCGAAGGAGAAGTTCGCGCGCCTCGAGCACAGAGTGTTTATGTCGCTCGATCTAGAGGACTATCAGGCGCAGCTCGACTGTTCGCTGTCGTGGTTGCTGACTGTGCCGGATCCGCGGGAACTGTCGCAGCCGCTGATTATCCTGCCAAAAATTCGTTTGTTGGAAGCAATTGATCAGTTTGATTAGAAATCTACTTGGCAATTCTTAACACTACCAGACTCGTCTTGTTAACGCTGTGGCTTGGCGCGGCGCTCTTTTTTAGCGCCGTTGTTGCGCCTGCCGTGTTCGTGGTGCTGAGATCGTTTGCATTGCCAAACGCCGGCGAGATTGCCGGCACTATCGTGACGCGGACTCTTTCCGTCGTAAACATCGGAGGGTTCCTAATTGGAGTGTTCTTACTTCTGACTCTTTTCGCGTGGCGAAGTGGACCAGGGCGGACGGCTTTCATTATCGAGTTTCTTTGTCTGGCGATCATTGTTATGGCCACGGGACTCGGACACTGGCTTATCGCTGCCCGCATGCGCGCGTTAAGGGCGGCAATGCTTTTGCCAATCGACCTCGTGCCGGTAGATGATCCGCGGCGAATTGCTTTCAGCAGCCTTCATCGTTATTCCGTCAGCTCACTTGGGCTTGCTATGATTGCCGCCTTGATTGCGATCATCTTGATTGGACGAAGCCTGCGCAGTTGAACCTCTGGAGAAGATAAGGAACCCGCGTGGACATTATCGAGAACATCAACGATTGGCGCAGACGTTATAGCGCCTGGCAAAGGAACCGGAAAACAAATGTGGTCGACGACGTAGGGACTGACTATCCCTTTGTCAAGAATCTCCGGGCCCCTTTCACGCCGGCGCGCCGTGCGTTACCGATGCTCAATCTCGCACTAATCTGTTCCGCGGGAGCGTATATAGATGGCACAGAACCGTTCGCTACCGATAGCCCCTCGGGGGATGTAAGTTTCAGAGAAATACCGGTAGAGGTTGAAGCCGAGGATCTTAGGTTCGCCGCTCGAGGTTATGATCCAACGGCCGTACTGCAGGACGCCAACGCGCAGCTCCCCGTCGAGCGTCTCTTTGAGTTTGAAAGAAACGGCATCATCGGCCAACTCAATCCTGTGTTCTGGAGTTTTTGCGGGTTTATTCCTGACGCAGGAATGCTTGCTGATGAGCTTGCGCCCCGGCTCGCGGAACGCGTGAGGCTATATGAAGTGCAGGCGGCGCTGCTCGTACCCGCATCGCGTTTGTGTCACCAGTCAGTGGGTCTTGTCGCCCGGGCTATCGAGGCCGCAGGAATTCCAACCATGACGTTGGCAGTCGTCAAGGACGTCGTCGAAAGTGTCCGCCCACCACGCGTCGCGCTATATGACGGTGAATTTGGATGCGTGGCCGGTAAGCCGAACTGGCCTGAACACCAACGCCGTATTCTCGACGAAGCGCTTCGCTTAATTGAACCTACGGACCAGCCCGGCATTCGTAAGCTCGTCGTAGAGTTAGAAAGCCAGGTCGAAGAGTCGCGCGGCGAACGATGATTAGACGAAAACTCATCAAAAGGCTTCCTCCACTTTACTAACCAAAACATGTCCCTCTTAAAACGTTTCCTTTTGGTTGTTGTCCTCATCATTGGGGCAGGTCTGTTGTACCTCTTGATGTGGCCTGTATCAATTACCCCAGCAACGTGGACACCCCCTAATGCTCCGGTGCTTGCCGGCCAGTATCAACAGAACTCCCGGCTAACGACCATACAAAGGTTGTACCTGGGTACTGGCTTCGGGCCTGAAGACGTCGCTCTCGACGCACAGGGACGCATCTATGGCGGTCTTGAAGACGGACGGATCATTCAACTCCAGGCCGATGGCAGCCAGCCGCGAGTCTTCGCTGACACACAGGGCCGTCCGCTGGGATTGAGTTTCGATCAAACAGGAAATCTTATTGTTGCCGATGCCCTCAAGGGCTTGCTCGCAGTGAACCCGGGTGGCGAAGTGAAAGCGTTGACTACTGCTGCTGATGGCGTTCCGTTTGCCTGCACAAACGACCTCGATGTAGCGGCCGACGGCACGATCTATTTTACTGATGCGTCCAGCAAGTATCCGCTGACTAAGTTCACGCTCGATCTGCTCGAGCATCAACCCAATGGAAGGCTCCTGGCGTTTGATCCAAAAACGAAAAGCACCCGCACGATTCTGAGTGATCTCTATTTCGCAAACGGAGTAGCTGTAAGTCCGGACCAATCGTTCCTGCTTGTGGTGGAAACAGGTATGTACAGAGTTCGGCGCGTTTGGCTAAACGGGCCGAAGCAAGGCCAGTCAGAGATCTTTATCGACAATTTGCCAGGGTTTCCCGACGGCATTTCATCCAATGGGAGAGACAGATTCTGGCTTGCACTGGTCACACCGCGCGATTCTGTGTTTGATAAGCTTCTTCCCCATCCGTTTCTGAGGAAGGTAGTTTCTCGGCTTCCGGCCTTCCTTCAGCCTGCACCCAAACGGTATGCATTTGTGTTGGGTCTGGATTTAAACGGCCGGGTGGTCGACAACCTCCAGGATGGCTCATCAACCTGCTACGCCGAAATTGCAAATGTAGTTGAGCACAATGGGACGCTCTACTTCGGCAGCATCGGCGAAAGCACTCTCGGACGCTTCCCGCTTCACTGATCGAAGTTCAACGATTCTTTATGCTTTGGATTCTTGATTCTTTGATTCTTTGGGCTTTGCCTCAAAAGTAAATTGAGTCTGTAATGAGTTTCGTGTTTAGTTCGTGTGATTTCGTGGATCGTTCCTTTCTTCCATAAAAACTGGACGATCCACGAAATCACACGAACCAACACGAATCAAAAATAGATCCTACTTAAGCTAGGTGCGACT
>Ga0070708_100002363_pt1 | contig 14602 bp, 7 predicted proteins | sample KBSK5503metaG_FD_65469 | JGI IMG/M metagenome (GOLD analysis project Ga0070708, IMG submission 65469) | Corn, switchgrass and miscanthus rhizosphere microbial communities from Kellogg Biological Station, Michigan, USA - KBS K5-50-3 metaG | ecosystem: Host-associated > Plants > Roots >...
GCCCTCCGCCCCCGCGGCATACAGGATGCGGGAGAAGCCCAAACTCATCGTAAATATTCCACCAAGCGTGGCGGCGAGAATCAGGCCAGTCATGACTGAAGCGGCGCGCGATCCGTACAATTTACCGATGAACTCAGAAACTACGGCGTGAGATACGGCTGCCTCGCGCCATGGAATTGTTCCGATAATCACGATGCTCATCAAGAGATAGAGAACGGCGACGATCAAAACCGAAAGAACAATAGCCCGGGGTATATTCCTGGTGGGATCTTTAACCTCACCGCCGAGATAGGTAATGTTGTTGTATCCGCCGTAGTTGTACATCGCAACCAAGGTGGCGCTTGCAAGGCCCAAAAAGAAAGCTTTTGATGGATGAAACGCTCCGGGAGGAAAATCAAAGGCCATTCTTGTGTTCATGTGAATGAGACCGGAACCAATCACCCAGCACATGGCGATCAGCACTGCTACAAGCATCACAACGGATAGACTCCCGACTGTTTTGATCCGGCGATAAAGGAGAAAGGTGATGAGCACACACACGGCGGCGGCGACCGTGCCTACACCGGCGTGAGTTAATCCTGGAAATACGTAGTGGGAATATTCTGCAAAGCCCACGGCGGCGGCGGAAATCGCGAGGGGCGCGACAAAAATCACTTCCCACAGGAAAAGAAAGGAGAAGAGGCGTCCCCACGTATGAGGATTAAAGGCCTCGCGAAAGTAGATGTACGCTCCGCCCGCACCCGGCATCGCGGCACCAAGTTCCGCGTATACCATCCCATCGCAAATCGAGAACAGAGCGCCGAGGAACCAACCAAGTATGGCTTGGGGGCCGCCCATCGCAGAGAGAATCACGCCGATGGTGATGAAGGGCCCGATGCCGATCATCTCCAGCATGTTGACCGCGGTGGACTGAATCAGCCCCATGCCCCGAACGAGTTTGTCGGACGCGCGTGCGATTTCAGGCGGGAGGTGAGGTGTAGAGTTTTCGGCCAAGCCAGAAGTCCGGGTTGAAGCAGGAACTAAAAGAGCGAGCGGGCAATATAACAGCGTCACCGCTAACCGGCAAGGGTAGAAAACGAAGAAAAGTATTGAAACGTTTCGGCACTTGATGTGTTGAGGATGGCTGAGCCGACTGGCAAGAGTTCTATCACGAAGGCGGCCGTGGACAACTGTAGGACCTTACGTTAACCTGCGAGCAATTTGGGGGGAACGAACATGACACAGTTTAGCAGAAGGAGCGCTTTGCTCACGGGTTTGGCGCTGCCGGGGATCGTCGAGGCCGTATGTCATGTCGGTGCAAGTGGAGATGATGATGGAAAGCCAAAACGATTCGAGGAGCTGGCTGGATTCGAAGCGGCGGAGGTCGCTTCCAAATATCCGGTGGCCATTCTCCCTCTGGGCAGCCTGGAGTTCCATGGACCGCACAATCCGTTGGGTTCGGATTCTATAATCGTTTCTGGGATTGCCGAACGCGTCGCAACTCGCACGAAGGGATTGCTCATGCCGCCAATTACCTTCACGCAGTGCCCGGCGCACACGGCGCATTTTGCAGGCACAGTCTCGGTCCGCCCCGAAGTCATGACGATGTATTTCGCGGATGTTCTGCGCAACATTTTGCGTCTAGGATTTCGCAGAGTGTTCATTCTGAACGGGCATGACGGAAACATCGGACCTGGACGCGGCGCAATCGCGGAAGTCGCGGATGAAACAAAGGACGCGGCATTATTGTTCGCAAGTTGGTGGGAATTTTTGTCCACCGAAACGATGAGATCTCTTGGGATGTTTCAGCAGGCAAACGGTGGCCACGGCCATGGCGGTCCACTCGAGACGTCTGCGGTCGCTGCGTTCCGTCCGGACCTGATTCATCTGGACAAAGCAAAAGATTTGCCCGAACCACCTGACCTGTCTAATGGGGCGCCGTATTTCTTACAGAAGGCCAGTGCGAAAGACTGGCCGGGCTATTCTGGTTACGTGAGTGAAGCTTCGGCGGAGAAGGGAAGAAAACTTGTAAAGATTAGCGAAGATTTGATTGTGAAACTGGTTGAGAGTTGGCTGAGCCACGGTGAGGCACCGGGCAGTTGGTAAGTGAGGGGTGTCGAAGGGTATTGTTTGGTGTGGAGTAGGATTCAGCTGCGATGAACGTTGAGCCCAGGAGCGGCGATCACCGTGACAGCAGAAGAGAATTGTTGGCAATGGATGCTGGGTGCGAGCGCTTCGTTGGTGCTCGCTCTCTCGTCCCCATTCGGCCCACCGCAGAATCAATCTTCACAAACAAGTCGAACTCAGTCCCCGGCGGCTGTCACGGAAGCGCAGTCTTTCCTTGCTCGCGGAAATCCAGAAGAGGCAATACAAACTCTTTCGGGCTATCTTCAAGCACATCCCAAGGACTCTTCAGCTCGACTGATACTCGGCCAAGCCTATGTATTGACTGGGCAAAACGATCGCGCTGTGTCTGAGCTTCGAAGTGTCCTAGAGGAGTCGCCCAACAACCTCGCTGCTCTTACGGCGCTGGGCGAGGTCTACTATCGGACCGGTCAGCTGGAGAAGGCTGAACCGCTGCTGGCGCGCGCGTCAAAAGCTAGCCATAGTGATCCAGCGATTCAAACGGAGTGGGCGGTTGTTCTTGCACGCATGCACCGCTATAAAGAAGCACAGCGCGTTCTTGCACGTCTCGCGCCGCCAAGCGTCCGAGAAGAACAAATTGCTTTTCATCGTCTGAAGGCCTCGGTGAATCTAGGGCTGGGAGATTCTCTCGGTGCCGCTTCGGAAATGGAAAAAGCCCTTACTCTGAGACCAGAAGACGTGGGGCTTAGTATCGCGACGGCAGCAGCCGAAATGCAGAGTAAAAACTGGCGGCGCGCAGCGAGTCTGGCGGAGCCGGTATTCTCTCGCTCGCACGATCCCGGTGTCGGGCTAATTTTATTGGAAGCTCAATTGGGAATGAGCAGCGACTTCCGCCAAACGCTAGAGGTACTTCGCTCGATAACACTGCCCAGGGTAGAAGAAACAGACTTTCGGCAGCGCTTAGCTGAACTGCTAATCGCTCACGGGCAAGTTTTCGAGTCCGTCGAAGAATTTAAGAAAGCCGTGGACCTCGACCCGAGTCGAGCAGACCTGATTTTCAATTTAGCGCTCGCGCAATTTCGAGCAGGACTCCTGGACGACGCGTTAGAGAGCGCCGAAAAAGGCAAGGCGTTCAGCGACAGCGCCGATCTCGAAGACCTCCTCGGTGACATCCAGGAGGCTCGAGGCGACAGCATGGCTGCCGCGAGGAGTTATCAGGCTGCGGTGGCTCTCGCTCCAAACGATGAGAAATATCGTCTGTCGCTCGCAGTGGAATTGATTCGGCACAAGAACTTCGACGCGGCTAAGGTTGTTCTCAAACAAGCCGAGGAGTTGCAAGCGGAGTCCTGGCGGATTCAATTCGCTTTGGGAATGGTGGAATATTTCACCGGCACAGATGAGGAAGCGACCAGAATCCTCATTCGTGCGGTAGATTTAGCGCCTGCGCCCGACACTGCATTGAGATATTTGGGAGAAATTCAGATGGATCAGGCTTCCACGCCTGATCTCGTCGCTCTAGCAAAACTATGTCAGTTTTCAGATCATCATCCAGGAGAAGGAAAGTCGCTGTACTACTGCGGCGCGTTGCTCTTCCGCCGAGACTACGCTTCCGGTGACAAGAAAAACGCGGACGAAATTGTGCGGAAGCTTGGCACCGCAAGCCGACTGCTCCATGACGATCCTTCCCCGCACTGCCAGCTTGGCAGGGCCTATCGATGGCTGGACCGGTGGCAGGAGGCACTTCACGAATCGGAAGTGTGTGCGAGCATGGATCCAAATTCTGCGGAGGCGCACTATCGACTGGCTCAGATTTATCAGCATTTAGGACAACAGGAACGGTCACAAGCAGAGATGAAACTTTACGAGACCACGTCGAAACGGATCGCCGATGAGAACGCTCGCCGCGATGAGGCCATAAAGAGTTTTCTCTATACGATTCAAAACGAGACACCGGACCATAAGTGAATATGGCCCGGTGTCAAAAAGTCCACTTTGTTCCCGAGATTGATCAGGGAGTGGACGCCTTCGTCGGGGTGCGGGGTGTTGCGGACTGAGGGCCCTTTAACCGAGGATTCTTCGCCAGACTAATCATGTTGGCAAAAATGCGATACGCACCTGGCACACCGTCTGGCATTTGACGATAGAAGGCATACGCGTTGTAGATGTAAACGCCCTTTCCGTATCTTGCGTAGACGAGACCGCCTCTTTGGGGAGCCTGGCCGGGATCGTGCGTTTCCAACAGGGGCTCATAGGACGCATCCCAGCTTTCGAGAAACTTCGACCCGCGCTCTTCCACCCAATTTTCAAAATCATTGCCGGTGATTTTGTTGGGCCAGGTAAAGACAGGGTTTTCGGGCGCCAGGATTTCAACCTTAGAGTGCTCGTCTGAAACCTCTTCCGGATTAGAGCCCATTTTGTATTGATAAGGACCGTAGTTGTGATCGTATTCAGGCGTGTTGTACTGAACGATTACAACGCCACCATTCTTGACATACTCAAGAATTCGGCCGTTATATGTTTTCAAATCTTCACGGACAGCGTAGGTGCGCACCCCCAAAACTATCGCGTCGAATTTGGAAAGGTTTCCGCTCGCCAAGTCATCGGACGTCAGGAAATGTACGCTGATCCCCAGGTTGACCAAAGACTGAGGCACGTCGTCTCCGGCACCCACAACGTATCCCACGTTCAGACCCGGAGCGACTTTCACGTCTACTCCCGTCGTTCGATAGGCGGAAGCGCCGTAAAGATTGTAAGGGCGCAAGCCGGGATAGCCCACCGTACGGTAGCCCTCTTTGTACTCGCGGCCATCGTAGGTCGCGACGGCTGTAATCGTATAGCGTTTTTCAGCAAGCTTGGCGGGCGTCACATGGAAGTTGAGCGTCTGATCGTCACCATCCTTTGCAGTTGAAAATTCTTCCTGCGGCGCAGTCCAGCCTTCCGGTAGATCAAGTTTGACGGTTCCTTTTGCTGGGCCTTTTACGTTGCTATGAATTGTGACCCTCATGTCGAAGGACTTGGCGCCCAACGGTGTTATCCCCGCCTGCGGTGCAATAGTAACGGAAATCGCGGGGCCGACAATCAGCGGGTCTAGTACGGTACCTGGTCCGGTCAAGTGCTTCACGGACTGAACGACCTGAGAAACGTCGAAGGCTACGCCCTCAAATGCGAAGCGCAGCTTGGCCGAGAGCGGATAGGGCACTACGGAAAAATTCAGATATTTCGGCTCTTGAATGTCGTAGTAAGGTTGCTCGGTATCCTGCCGTGTGAAGTAGGGTCTCGTGAAGCTTGCATTCTGCGGCGCTCGGACGGTGAAGCGAACGTCCATGGACTGATTTCCCTTCAGCGTGCCAGTCGTCTGCCCAGACGGATCGATTTTCCATTGTTCCCCTTCCGGGTATTCGAGAGAGACCTTCTCCAGTTGCACGGAAACATTGGTCGGATTGGTAGCGTGGACCTTCACCCAAAATTCTTGTCCCGGAATCGCCACCTGGAAGGTTGGCTGATTTCTGAAAAATCGCGCAAATGGCCCAGTGGGTTCTTTCTCAGGAGAAAGCGTTGTCAAGACTGACAGCCCTAAAGACTCGGCAAGCGCATTGCCGAACTGCGCCTGTTTCACCTTCAATTCGAGGGTGACGTCGTATTTCGAATCATCCGTCAAGTTACTGGTAGCGACCTTTTCCATTAATTCGTTCGTAGCCTTCAGGCCGGCCGCAAGCGTCGAAGCGATTGCTTCCGGATGCTCAGCGGAGAAGTCATTCATAGCCTTTTCGACGAGAGAATTGATTTGAGAAAGCTCACCGGTTAGAAAAGCCGTGTCGCCGCCTTGCGCTAGGCTGGCAATTCCCTGCAACGAAACGTCGATGCCATCAAAAAAGGAAGCTTCTTTCTGCGATACAGAAACAGAGGATGCAAACCGATGGTAGGAACTCATTTCTTCTTCAGCTGGCGGCAATCCGGTGCCGCCATTCTGCGATTTCTGATGGCCAAGTCCAAGACGGGAAACTTGAGCGTAGGTAAGTCCCAAAAGCGGGCTGTATTCGCCCTCTGGAATTTCAACAGAAGCGGATAGCTGTCCTTTAATGACAGTGCCATCAGTATAGTTTTGGAATTCCGCGGGATAATATTTGCCATCGGCGTAATCGTAGATGCCTTTGTCCGTAACGGGTGCGAACGGTACCGCAGCATAGACTTTGAGCGGTTTCCAGGTTCGAAGCCCTTCCTTAAGTTGTTCGGGGAACTTTGTCGGATCGCCAGCAGCCTTGAAAGCCTCTTGAGCCATTTGTCCTGCGACCTGGTGATGGCCATGGCCATCCGTCCGTCCCCCAACAAAGACGGACGTAATAACAAGCGGGCGCGTCATGCGTACGACGCGCACCACGTCCGCAAGCACGCTATCATGTCCCCACTTATCGAAAGCTTCCTCCTTGGTCTTGGAGAAGCCGTAGTCAGAGACCCGAGTCCAGAATTGCTGCACTCCGTAATAGCGGTCGGCGGCCAGAAGCTCTTCAGTTCGAACCAGCCCCAGGGCATCAAAGTAATCCGAAGACATGACGTTAGCGCCACCTTCGCCTCGGTTGAGCGTCAGCAAACTGACTCGCGCACCTTGCCCACGCGATTCATAAGTGAGCATCCCCCCGTCTTCATCGTCAGGATGAGCCGTGACCATAAGGAGGCTCGAACGTGAGTGCAATTTTTGCAAACTCTGCCAGACAGCGGCCGAACCGCCGTCAAAGGGCAGCGGGTGGGCAGACGCAGCGGGCCTGGAATCGACGGCAGCGGGGGACTGTGCTCCCGCCGGCACCGAACGCAACAGAAGAACGGATAAGGTGCACGCCATGACACCCAGAAGTACGAGAAGAGACTTTCTGGACTGTAATGCCATCATTCCTCCTGTGGTTCGACAGCGCGCCCGTTTGCCGACGTCAACGGGAAGCCAGTCCGCGGAAAACATAAAGCCTCCAAAAATATTCCGTCGGAAGCACTGGCATTTTACGTTCGCAAAAGACATTGTCAACAAAAATCCCAAAACGTTTTGGTGCCAATGCAAGCGTCCTTCAACGATACTTATATTCCCCATAAACAAATGGCAAAGTCAGGTCATTTTGAAAAAAGAGGCTTGACAAAGAGTTTTTGCCGGTGTTACATCTCGTGCCATTGAACCGAATCGTTTCGGCACGCCGAAGGGGTGAGTCGTTGCCGGGATTCTTGAATGGTCGTATCCCGTATCTCTTTCCCGCCTTTTCCGTGGCGACTGATTTGGCACGCGTGCTCAGCATGAATCTGATTGCCGTGGTTCGGGCCGAAGGGCCTAATCAGCGGAGGGACTGCAACTTCCGGTAAATTAGCGCGGTGGGATGTGACCCAAGGTCAACGAGCCGCAAGTCCTTTTTTGGCCTAACGAGGGATGGCTGCGCGAATGGTTTTTAGCCGGATTGCGTCAAAAGTCGGGGGACTGCTCTTCGAATCTTAAAAGTGGAGGCTGCGATGAATCGAGGCGTGGGGACTCGGAAACTAGGTGAGGGGGCCTGGCTTTTGCTCGTGTGGCTTGTCGTATGCGCTTTGCCGGCGTTTGGCCAAGTGGATCGTGGCGCCATCGCAGGCAGGGTTATGGATTCTTCCGGTGCCGTCGTACCAAAGGCGAGCATCACTGTGACCAACAAAGCTACTGGGGTTGCTATAACAACCCCCGTCAATGACTCGGGGGAGTACCAAGTTCTTGCGCTGATTCCCGGCAGCTACACCGTAAAGGCGAGTGCAGACGGTTTTGGAAGCGTGCTAAGGGACGACATAGAGTTGCATGTACAAGATCGTCTTTCCATCGAATTTGTCCTGAAGGTCGGGTCAGTGACCCAGGAAGTCGTAGTTACTGGCGGAGAGCCGCTCCTACAAACACAAACGGCCGATGTCGGAAACGTCGTAGACACGCAACTGGTCAACGATCTGCCATTGAACGGAAGGCGCTATGCAGATTTAGCGCTCTTGGAGCCGGGAGTTCAGAAGTTTTATGCCGCCAACAACCCTGCGCCAGACCGCTTCAGTGTCAATGGGAATCTCGAACTGCAAAACAATTTTCTATTGAACGGCGTCGACAACAACTCCTGGTCGGAAAATCTGCAGGAGTTCTCTGTGCAGGTCGTGCAACCGCCGCCTGATGCCGTGCAGGAATTTCGCGTGCAGACTCGGACCTACTCCACAGAATTCGGCAATTCCGCCGGAGCGGTGATCAATGCGACTATCAAATCCGGCACGAACCAGTACCATGGAAATCTGTTTGAGTATCTACGGAATGCGGCACTCGACGCCAACTCCTGGGTCAACAACGCCAACCCAATTAATGGCAAGCCCCTTCCCAAGGGACACTTTGTACAAAACCAGTTCGGTGGCACGTTCGGCGGTCCGATTATCAAGGACAAGACTTTCTTTTTTGGCGATTTCGAACGCTTCAGCAGCCGGGAATCCACTACGATCCAAAGCACAGTTCCTACGCCGCTCATGAAAGCGGGGAATTTCACGGAATTGCCATTCGCGTTGAGCGATTCAACCGTTCCGGGGCAGTCTGGCTGCTATGTCGGCAATATCCTTCAGGCGACGAGCAGTACTGGCCAAACGTGCCTCGATCCCGTTGCCGCCAAGCTTATGGCGTTGCTGCCCGACCCGAACAAACCTAGCCTAGTTGCTCTGCAGGGAACACCAGGGAGCTGGAACAGCCAGTCGAACTATCTCTTTCCGGCGCCGGTGCCCGATGACGTCTATTCGTTCGACGGGCGCGTCGATCACAACCTTAACCAGACCAATCGGTTGTTTGGCAGCTACAGCTATCGTCACCTGAGCCGTCAGGATCCGCCCTGGACCAGTAACGGCGTTATTGGCAGCGGCAATTTCGCAACTCAATACCGCATCCACACGCAGTCACTCGCGTTGGGCTGGACACGTACTCTTTCGAACTCTTTGGTAAACGATGTACGGTTTGGCTTCAACCGTGATTACGCGCACAGCGATCCCATCGGCGTAAGTCTCGGCAGTTCCCAAGCCGAATCTCTTATCGGCCTGACAGGGATCCCGGATGGGCCCGGATCTGGTGGACTGCCGCCAATTGAGATCAACGGCTTGACCCGAATTGGCACGTCGCCATGGCGGCCGCAGTATCAGATATCGCAGGCTTGGAACATTATTGAGGGCTTGAGCTGGCTGAAAGGCGGTCATAGTTTCAAGTTCGGCTATCAATACCTTAAGCGTTCCGACAACTTTCTTGATCTCCGTGCACCGCAGGGAGAGTTGCAGACTAATGGAATTTACACTACTGGCGGGGCGTTCGGGGTGCCGGATTTCCTGCTTGGAGATGTAGATGGCGTACATTTCACTACCCCTCACGTGGTCCACTATTTCCAGCCAGGGCATTCGTTCTACGCGATGGACACTTGGAAAACGACGCCGAAGCTCACCCTCACTTACGGCCTCCGCTACGAGCTTTTCGCGCCGCTCATGGACCGGACCAACAACACCAGCAACTTCACTCCGGACAATGGCGGAGGAATCGTGACGGCGGCTAGCAATGCGTCCGGCTGGTTTGACCGTGCATTAATTCATCCGGATCTGAATGATTTTGCGCCGCGTCTTGGTTTTGCTTACCAGATGACGAATCGCGTCGTTTGGCGTGGAGGCTATGGCGTTTTTTATCAGCACAACAACCGGATCGGCTCGGAAAGTCTGATTCAGATTAATCCGCCTTTCCTTCTTGACGTTCAGTTGAATCAGAGTGGCGCTAACACGGTATTTCAACTACGGAATGGCTTCCCACTAAGTACGATTACCGGTTCGGGATTCGATCTGACGCAAATCCAACTTCGCGCACAGGATCCGAACCAGCGTTCGAGTTACGTCGAGCAAGCAAGCTTTGGTCCGGAAATTCAAGTTACAAACGACACTGTTCTTGCCGCCACTTACGTGGGGAACTGGGGTCGCAAGATGAACCGCCTGCGTGACTACAATCAGGCGCAAGTAACCGGCTTCGATAACGGCTGTCCTATTCTGCAGTACCCGTTCGCCAATCTGAACACCGTATCAAACATCGATACGTTCGCCGGAGTGGGAGTCGCTTGTGCTTCAACTGGCCAACATGCGTTCTTGGAATACGCCAGCAATGACGGAAACACCGACTACAATTCCCTGGAACTCTCCCTGCGCAGGAAGATGTCTAAGGGATTGAGCTACGCGTTGAATTACACCTTCAGTCACGGGCTCGCCAATTTCGGGGACAATCTGACGGCTGGCGCGTTCCCGCAAAACGCTTATAACTACGGCGCGGAGATGAGCAATTCGAATCTCGACATTCGCAGCCGTTTTGTTGGGAATTTCATTTATGATTTGCCTTTCGGTCAGGGCAAGCGCTTCCTCTCCAACCCTGGCGCAGCTAGCCGCTGGTTGGGCGGATGGCAATTGAACGGGATCGTCACGCTGCAGACCGGCAGTCCCTACAGCGTCACCGCTCCGAATGACGGCTTGATGGGCTTTACCCACTCCGTTTACGCCGACTGCATCGGAGATCCGTTCTCCGGCGCAACAACCGATCACAACTCCTATACCACTACGGGATTCCTAATTAATCCGACAGCATTTGCTGCCCCGGCTCCAGGAACCTTCGGGACATGTGCTCCGCGGAAGTTCCATGGCCCCGGCATTCAGATGGTTGACCTGAGCCTCTTCAAACAGTTCAGATTTACGGAACGATGGCAGTTGCAATTTAGGGCGGAATTCTTCAACGCTTTCAATCATCCCAACTTTGGGAACCCGAGTGTAGACGTTTCTTCGCCGGGATCTTTCGGAAAGGTTTCCAACACCCTTGCGCCCATTTTGGGCACCGATTCAGGAGGACCGGGCGATCCTCGTGAGATCCAACTGGCACTGAAGCTGTACTTCTAACTGTGCCACGAGCAAAACGTGAGACTCGAAAGGGTTCATTGTTTTGCGTAACTGTACGACTGATGAGGGAAGGCCCCTCGGACCGACTTGCAGGAGTGGGACCCAAACCACCTTCCGCTGCTGCGCTCTAACGAGAGTGGTGGTGAACGGCGAAGGAAAAGGCCCGACGAAAGATTGGGTCAGGTGACTTCCAGGAAGAGGACCGAAAGGGAACCACCGTATCTCGTTTCGAAAATAGTTAAGAGGATGTCAAAACCACGGTGGTTAGAAGATCGTGGGACAAACGACACAACCTGCTTACGGACGGAGTGGCATCCGGCATACAGGTGGGCTGATCCTGGAAGAGGCGGTGGTACGGAACGTGGGAACCTTCGGTGTCGATGCCAACGGAGAAGCCACAAGTGGCCTGAACCACGAGGGCGAGAGTACGGATGCGACATCAAGGGGCGGACTACCTCGTAGTAGCGAGGAAGCGGAGTAATGTCCGCGGAGCGAAGGAGGTAGGTCATCTACGTCGGAACCATGATGGGTCAACTGGCGACAGGAGGAACCCGCCGGTTTCGACGGAAGGCGGCAGCTCTCGTGGATGGCACGAGCCGTATGACGGGAGACTGTCAAGCACGGATCTGTGAGCGGCTCGGGGTGAAATTCCCCGGGCCGACTCGGCGCCGTGGGGGAGCGGCAAAAACCGCTCCCGCATTTTCTTTCGCGTGTTCTTTATCCCGATACGATCTGGGGTCAGGCGCCCTTCGAGGAGGCGATTTGGCGTCCACGTCTCGAGTGACGGCGGCGCAGGCTACGGTCGAGTTCCTGAAAAATCAGTATGTCGAGAGGTATGGAGTCGAGCGCCGGTTTTTCGCAGGTTGCTTTGGGATTTTTGGCCACGGCAATGTTGCTGGGATCGGACAGGCGCTTCAACAAAATCCAGACTTCCCGTATTACCTGAGCCGCAACGAACAAGCCATGTGTGCACCGGTTCTTCAGCAACTGGAGTCGCACAGGCTCAGGATATTTCCGTGAACGATTGCTTCAAGCCGGTTTCTCGTTATTGGGACCGTATTTCTCGGCCTGAGCAGCTCTTCGTTAGGCGTGAACGACATTTGTTCTGAGGGAGGGAGCTACAAGGATTCATAAACAGAACGGGAGCAACAAAGAATTGGTGCAAGTGCACTTTCACCCCGGGGAGGTACAGATGGCCAGAAGTTCTTACGTGCAGGAGGTAATGAATCACTCGGCTTTAATCGCGCACGACAAATCCGGTGTTCTGCTTTCCATGACGCGCGAGCAAGCCAATTGGAAGACGATCAACTTTTCAGTGCGAAGGTTGATTGCCGGACAATATTGGCAGAGCAACACACGAAATGAGGAAGCCGCCCTGGTAGTCTTGGGGGGAAAAGCGACGGTAGATTGGGGCGAAGGGCCCCGGGAAATTGGCGGTCGAAGAGACGTTTTCAGCGGCTATCCACATGCGGTTTATTTGCCTAGTCGCACGACATTTGAGATCTCCGCGGTCACGACCTCCGAATTTGCCGACTGCCGCACTCCTTCCACTGCGCGGCTCAGTCCTCGGATCATCGCTCCGGCGGACTGCCGCGAAGAAATTCGCGGCGGAGGGAATTGCACTCGCCAAATCGTCGATGTGATTCCCCCTGAATTCCCTGCAGAGAAGCTACTGATCTGCGAGGTTTACACGCCAAGTGGAAATTGGTCGAGTTATCCTCCCCACAAGCACGACGTTCACAATCCCCCAGGTGAAGCGGATCTCGACGAAACCTATTACTACCGAACAAGCAAGCCCGAGGGTTACGCATTTCAGCGCCTGTATGACGCAGGTGGCACCCGCGACGATACTTTGACTGTGATAGATGGAGATCTGGTGCTCATTAAGGATGGCTACCATCCCGTCGTCGCGGCCCATGGGTATGACGTGTATTACCTCAATGTGCTAGCCGGAAGTGCGCGCTCCATGGCGGCCAGTGACGACCCACGCTACGCACACCTGCGCAAAACCATCTTGGAGCATGATCCGCGTGTGCCTCTGGTGCGCCCGGACCAAACAGAACGCACTTCGTAGCGTGAGGGACGGCTTGGGTTGGAGTGCGAAGGTGTGGCGCCGTTCATTTTAACTTTTGTCGAGAGTTTCCAACAACGAGTTTCACCGCGCAATTGGGATCCTGGGAAGGAGAGATTGGAAATGTCACATAAGGTAGGGTTTGTTGGGGCGGGAGGTGTTGCCGGGATACATGCCGCTGTGATGGCAAAGGATTCCCGGGTAAAGATTCACGGTTTTTTTGATGTGGACGCGGCACGTTCGCAAGCATTTTCAGGCCGGTTCGGCGGCCATGCTGCGAAGTCAATCGAAGACCTTCTCACGCAGTGTGATGCTGTGTTTGTTTGCACTCCCAACACCACGCACGAGGATGTGGCCATGCAAGTCCTGGAAGCTGGCAAACATGTTTTTTGCGAGAAGCCCTTCGCGCTGAATCTGGAATCCGCAACCAGGCTACGCGACCGAGCAGCCCGTTCTGGACTGATTTATCAGGTGGGCCACAATCGCCGGTTTGCACCGGTCTACAAAATTCTTAAAGGGGCAATTGAAAGGGATGAACTTCGCCCGCTTTCCGTCCACGCCAAAATGAATCGCGGAGAGTTGGTGAATCCTCCCTGGGTGTGGAATGCCGACCTTACCGGAGGCTTTCTGTATGAAACGCCCGTCCACATGTTTGATTTAATGACCTTCTTTTTTGGAAAGGTCGAGTGGGTGCAAGTGGCCGCGCGTGCTCACGAGCACGACGAGCTGGATGATTTTTCCATCTTGCTGAATTTCCAAACCGGCCTCCAGGCGACGATGAAGACGTATGCGCATGCGAGCTGGCATTTCCCCTTTGAGCGGTTTGAGGTCTATGGGAGGCACTCGACTTACGAAACCTTTGAGATGGAAAGAATTTCTTTCACCGACGGTTTAGAAACCAAAACGACAACTTTCGATTTCTCGCTCGCAAGCATGCACGAAAAGTGGGGCTACATCGAAGAGGATCGCCTCTTTGTGGACGCTCTCGATGGAAAGTCTCCCGCTCCCGTAACTGCTGAGGACGGTTACCAGGTCGTGGAGTTGATCGAGGCCTGCTACCAAAGTGCGCGAGATGGCGCTCGTGTGCACCTGGACGCGCCAGTGAGGAAACTCTGACATGGAAAAGCTCTCCGAGAGATTCCACTTTGCGTCGGCGCCTGTCAGCTGGGGCATTCAGGATGACTGGGGCCCCGCTTGGGAACAACCCTACGAGCGCATCCTGGACGAAATTCTTTCAGCTGGGTATACGGGAACAGAATTGGGCCCTTACGGCTATTTCCCGACCGATCCCAAAATACTTGCGGAAAGCTTGAAGCACCGCGGAATGACCATACTCTCCTCATTTGTCCCGGTGCCCCTTGCAGACGATTCGAAAAAGGGCATGGTGATCGAACACGTCCGCAAGGTTGGAGCGCTCCTCTCCGCGCTGGGCGCCAAGCTGTTAGTGCTCTCTGATGCGCAGACGCCGAAGCGGCAATCGCTTGCTGGCCGCGTTCCCTCTGATGGGCGGGAATCCTTAAACGGCGAGCAATGGAAAAGTGTTGGGAG